>MWWI01000193.1_pt1 | contig 13685 bp, 18 predicted proteins | sample 1047321 | NCBI WGS metagenome assembly MWWI01 (sample SAMN06349966, study PRJNA376086) | soil metagenome | isolation source: FI-1 sample Antarctic (ecotone) soil | place: Antarctica | reverse complement strand
GTGCCGCGCGCGTTGCAGAAGGTCTTTAAAAAGCGTTTGGCGTTGGCGCTGTTGGGCGCAGCGAAACACTCCATCGAACAACGAAAAAGAAAACTGCGCCCAGCCACGCCACGACCGGCCACGACCGCAAGCTCGCGCCCATCTTCTGCTACTTCGCGGGCGATTATGCGCGCGTGAAAACTCGCCAGAAATTCCCACTTCACCGCGCCGTTTCCGACATCATAGCGCAACCGATAAAGCCCGCGGGTGTTTTGGCGTCGGAATGTCTCGGCACCGGTTTGAAAATAGAGCGGGCCATCGAAGAAAAGCGACGGGCCGACGCGCTCGGCAAAAACTTCGTTTTTCATCGGTTCACCTCGGTTGAATCCAACGCGCTATTACGCATTTCGGCGCGCGCTTTCTCCCGCTTCATCGCCGCCGTGAAATCCGCGTCCAGATGGGCGATAACATCGGCCAAAGAGAGCCACGCCGCGCCGTCCCAGCGCGCCGCGATTTCGTCAAGAAATTGGGTTGCAGCGTCGAGCGCGTCGGCTTCTGGCGCCGTGAGATCGCGCCGCTCGTGTTGGCACCGCCGCGCCGTGTCCGTCCAGGCGCGTTCAATTTCGATGCACGCCGCCGCCGCGTTTTCGACTTCTATTTCATCGGCGTTTATTTCGACCGTGAGCGGGTGCTGTGGCAGCTCATTCCGCCGCGCCGCCGCGAAGAGCGAACGAAACGACCGCGCCCACTCGCAGATTTTCACGACGCCTGGTGCCGTTTCGATTGTGGCCGGCACGAAAACAAACGGATTCACGCGACGAAATGGTGAGCCGTCGGGCGCCGGTTGCGCTGCCGGTGCCGTGAGCAATTCGAGCAGCGCCGGTTTAAAGCGTTGCAGATCGGGGAGAAGGTCAAGCGCCAGTGAGCGGGGCGCGACGTTGATTTTCGCCGCGCCGGTTGCGTCGGTTTTCACGGTCGCCACGCCGCCGCGCGCTTCGATGCTTTGCAGAAGTTGGCGGGCGTCCATCAAATATCAACTCCCGCCGCTTCGTCAGAATGGGAAGGTTCGGAAGGTTGCGAAGGTTTTTCATCATAGGAGCGAAACTGTTCCTTATTTTCAGAATATCCGCTTTTATTCTGCTTTTCTGAATTATTAGGACGGTTTCGCGTCCATGATGAAAAACCTTCGCAACCTTCCTGACCTTCCCTCTTTTGCAGTCCAAAAAACGCCTGTTTTCCAACTTTTGAGCGTGAGACGACTTTCCAGGGGCCAAAAACACGGTTTCTGGTTTTTCGGAGTGCCCGCGCAAATTGCTGAATTTTTTTCGCTTCGGTGTCGCCGGACAAAAAGGAAAATTCCTCAATTTCGCACGCCATCGGCAAAAGTTGTTTGGCTGTAATGTCCTCTTGGCCGAACTTTTCACCCCACTCGGCGACAAATGAAGCCCAGCCGCTATCAACGCTTTGCCCGATGTTTTCGCGGGCGTCGAGCAGGTTGTCCAGGAAGCCGCCGATTTGAGCCGTTTCCAAAATGCCGCCAATCACGCGCGCCCAGTCGGGAAAGCGGCAACGGTTGGAGCCAGAATAAGCGGGGGCGCCCGCAACCTGCCACGCCCGCACCAGAGTTATCACCGCGCCGCAAACCCGCCCGCGATTGCGCCGAATGAATGTTTTAGGGTCGCTTCTAAATTCGCGCGTGTCGGGGTTCTCGCTTTCAGGATCGACGCTAATCACGACGGCGCGCGTTGCAGCGTCTTCTGTCAGTTCCGCGTTGTTAGCGGTCGCCACCCAGACGCAACGGATCGGCGCCGAAACCATTTCGCCGGTGCCCGTCCATCGCTCTTTGATGAAGCCCGCTGTCACTGCTAAGTCGAGAGTTGGCGATTGAAGCGAGCCTTTGATGTTGTCGAGGAAAATATGAGACGGGCCGGTGATAAGGTCGCAAAATAGCGATTTGCGCCATTCCTCGTCCGATTTCTTTTCGGGCGTCGGCGTCGGCTCAGCAAAGGGCAAAATGCAAAGTTCCGCTGCGTAGGACTTGCCCGATCCGCGAAGGGGGGCGTTCCAAAGATGAAGCGGCGTCGGGCCGTCAATGAGGCGCCGCACGAAAGGCAGAATCATTTGCGCGACGGCATGAGCGCGCGAAGCCTCGTCGCCAAAAGATACCTCACCTAAAATGGTTTCGAGAATGAGCTGCCGCGCCGCTTCGATGTTTCCAGGTGTCGGCGTGGTGTCGCCGACATCGAAGCCGGACGGCAAACCCAGCCACAAGCGCGCCGATGAATGATAGCCCGCAGTCGCGCAAAGCGTTCCGTCGGGCGCGAAAAATGGCGCTGTTACTGTGCCTTCGATGGAAGGGACGCCGCGCCAGTGTTCCTCGCGCGCCATGTAGACCTCGCAAAGCTCGCGCGGCGGCGAAACCTTAACGGTGCCCTCTCGCTCACCAGTGCGGATCCATCGCGCCACATCTGCCGCCAAACCCTGCACGCTCGCTTTTGTTGAGGTCTTGAGCCGCGGGGCGCCGGTCGCGTCGTGCCCGATTTCCACGAGGCACGCCGCGCCGCGAAACAAGCGGGGCGCTTTGATGTTGGCGCGGTCAATGGCTGCCGAAAGGTCGTGCAACTCGTCAATCAAATGGCGGTTGTTAGTTTCAATGGACTCAACGCCCGCCGCCGTCGCTTCTTCTTCGATTTTGGCGCGCTTGTCGGCTTTCTCTTTTTCGCGGCGCTTGCGGTTCGATTCTTCGAGCGGTTCGAGATCGCGCGCCAGTTTCCAAAGCTGCTCAGTTGTGCCGCCGCGCGCGAAATAATTGTCGAGGCCGGTTTTCTCGCCCTTTGGCCCGTCTGAAAAGTAAACGACCTTAACGACCGCGCCCAGGCTCTTTAGCAGCGATTCGAGGCGACGCATTGCGGTTTCGACGCCCCATTTTTGGGAAGCGTCGGAATCGTAAGCCACCAAAACCAACCGCTCGCGCAGATAGGGCCGCAAACTTTCCCAGTCGGGAAGCGGCGCGCCGCCTTTGGATTGAAAGCCCCAAACGCCGTTTAAATTGAGTGCTGCAAATTCGCGTGAGGCCGCGGAATCGGCTTTTTTGGCACCTTCGGTGATAATGAGCGGTTTGGTTTTATCGGCGATTAAATCGCGCGTGAGGGGCGAAAAGTCGAGTGTCGGGGCCGCGCCGGTGGGAAGGTCATATTTGACCTTTTTGCCGTTTTTATCGGTTCGCTCGATGGTGTGGCGAATCGCAACGCCCGCGCGCTCACCCTTCCAATTCCAGAGCGGAATCACGAGCGCCGGTGCCAGAGCTTGCGCTTTGCTATAACCATGCAGCTTTAAAAGGTTGGGATCGGTTGCGGTGAAATAACCGCGCGCTTCTATGGCATCGGGCGAAATGGCTGATTCGGTTTCGAGCGTTTTCCGGTGTCCCTCGGAAAGTTCGCCGCGCCAGATCGCGTCTGTGTTGGCGTCTGGGTAGCCGTTGGAGTGTTCCGCGCCATTGTTGGGCGCGGTGCCGTTGTGTTGGCCATTGGTGGCCGTTTCGGGGTGTTGCGCGACATTGGTCGCGTCGGGTGTTAAAATGTCTTTCACGTTGGAAATCTCCTTCCAACTCGTTCAATCGCCCGCCGCGTTGTAACGGCCATGCCTCAGAGGTGCCACCCTCTGGGGTTTTTTGGTTTTTGAATGAGCGTGTTTTTACTTTTGGCGTATTACGTTTTATCGCTGCTTTTCCTCTGTGCAGTAACTGTGCAGTTCGCTTTTTTGCGTTGGCGTGGTCTCAGTCCACGCAAAAAGCCCTCAATTTCCGGTCGGTCTAATTCCCATTCATCTCTTCCTTGATATTTCCAGCTTGCGCCGTGCTTCCACTCCTTTAAGTGCTGATAGAGTTGCCGTCCGCCTGCTGTATATCCGTTCTTTTTCGCAGCTTCTTTAATATCTCTGATCTTGAATACCTCAAGATGAAGGGGCAACCCAAACGGGTTATTTTGCTTGTCAAACCGAGATTCATATTCCTCGACCTGTTGACACAAAGCCTCTGCTTTAATTTCCTTTTGCTCGATCACAAGCCAGCACGCCAAACAGTGCAGGCGTGCAGCAAAAGCATCTCCCAAACATTCGATTATTTCGTCATGCAGTTTTATAACCTGCGGTTTGTAGTCAACCCTTTTTTCACCTGAAAGCGTCGCAATGCGAACATCTTTTGCCAAAGCCTCCCCTGTCGTATTAGTCGCCTTTTGCAGCCTTTCTTGTGCGATATCAAGCTGGATAGACATAAAACCATGCAAGCCTTGAGCGGACGTGGGAACGAATTCTGCGGGTGCCAAGGTGTTTATAAGCTCAAAGGCTTTTATCGCGCTTGTAAACCCATGATTAATGACTGCCATCATGTCATTCGCATTAAACGCCAAGCTTAAATCAAAATTTTTAATTGCCTCAAGATCCTCGTCTGAGTCACACCTAATCGCTTCCATCATACAGGGCGAAAAGTCCTTGTCATCTTCTAAAAAAGCCTTTTCAACCTCACTTTGCCATCGTCTTCGCAAGACGGCATAAAAAGGCGCCAGGTCTTTGCCGAGCGCTAAAACCACTCCTTTCCAAGCTTCGTCGTCACTACCGCCGCGAGTGACTGGGTCGCTCATTTCTTCCCCTTCTTCGCCGTTTTAAACATCGAATCGAGCCACGCCTGGACATCAGCAGGCCGCAACTTATAACCGCGCCCAATGGTGACGGAAGGCAGCTCGCCCGCTTTAATCGCGGCCACAATGACTTGGCGCGAAAGGCCAGTGAGCGCGCGCGCATCTTCGAGATTCAAAAGCATTTTAGACGCGATGGCCAGGGTGTCCGGCTGTCTTGTCTCCCCTTGTCCGGCATCAATCACGGCGCGCACCACTTGCGCGAGCCTTGCGATTTGCGCGTCAATGGGCGCAGAAGGGGCCAGTGTGGACAAGGCGCCCTCCTGTCTTGTCTCTGCTTGGCTCGGCTGGTTTGCGGGCACGACCGCGCCTTCGATGGGCAAGTCGAGTTCTTCTTTGAGGCGCTCGACATCGGCCTCATCGAAATCAAGTTGTCGGCCCGTTTTGCCTTTAATGTAGCACTGGGGCAACTTGCCGGACGCGGCATAGCGCGACACGGTTTTTTCGCTCACTCCGAGCGCGGCGGCGGCGGTTTTTTTATCCATGATTAAAAGGGTGGACAGGCAGGGCAGGACAGGACAAAAAACGGATTGTCCCACTTGAGTGCTGTCCTATCAACCTTCGCCTTCGAGCGACACACCCGCGCGCTTGGCGACTTTGGCGAAAGCGAGTTTTTGAGACACGCCGCCTGGCAAAACCTGGCCTTGCTCGTATTTGCGAATGGTGGCGATAGAGCATCCCATTTCGCGCGCAAATTCTTCCTGAGTCATTCCGAGCGCAGATCGCACGCGAAACACGGCATCAGACTTTTGCTTTTCCTGCTTACGTCCAGCCGGTCGCCCTGGCTTCGCTTTGTGAAGTGTTTCCATAAGAGAGAGGATAGCAATAAAAATAATACAGCGCAATTTTAATTTATCCCCTTGTTTTCTCTTTCAATGGTGTTATATTTATCAGTAGTTCGGGAAAAGAAAGGACGCGCCGCCGACACCGTAGGAAGTAAAAGCGACGCGCCCAGCGAAAGTCCCGATTAAAGGAGCATCCAAGATGCAAGTATCCCAAAGTTACGGTTACACCCGCCCCGCCGCAATCGCGGCCCGTCTCGCCACACTTCGCGCCCGTTTCGCGCCGGTCGCCATCGAAGTGCCCGCGCCGGTTCTGGCGCTCGTTCCCGCCGCGCCGAAACCCAATCGCACCGGCGCCGCGCAAGTCAAAGCCGCCCGCATTGCCGCCCAGCAAGCGGAACGCGCCGAAATTCGCGCCGATTTGCCCTTCATGCGCCATTACGCCGCCAACTTCGATGACGGCCCGACATGGGAAGAAATCGAAGCGGTCGAAAACCGTTTGGCCGATCTGGACGACTTTTTGATTTTTGAAGCTGACGCCGCCGAAAACGAAATGGCGCTCGCCGCCTGATTCTGCCCGCGCCAAAGTTGGATATTTCTCCAACTTTGGCGCCCAAACCCCAAAGGAAACCACCATGCAAAACGAAATGACACTCGCGCCCATCGAAGAGGCGCCCCCACTGACGCCCACGCTTGCCGATGTCGAACGCGACGTCGAGGCCATGATCGCCAACAGCCCAGGCGACGCCTTAACCGTCGCGGTGTGCAAGCTCGCGCGCCTCGCCTTTGGCGCCCAGGGGAGTGAGGAATCATGCGACAATCCGTTTCGGGACTCTCAGATCGAAGACGTTGCGGGCCATCTGGCCGCGCTGCGCGTCGGGAAACTCGCGCTCAGTGAGCTGGAGTCAATGTGCCTTGGCGATATCGAAGAAAAGCGCGCATGGTTGCGCGAGGAATTGGAGAGGTTGCAGGAAGTGGCGCCAGAAGCTGTTTAAGCCACTGTGAGCCACGCAAAACAGAGCCGCGCCCAAAGTATCGGGCGCGGCTTTTCCGTGGCTTAAATCGGCGGCAATGGGTGGATTTAGCGCCTGTTTTGCAGAAGAGGGTTCGGTATAAAGGTTATCGAATTAATGTCCTCCCACAAATGATAATAGACAAAGCCATTTGCTTCTTGATAAATGAATGTATCAGTAAACCAAAGTGGGGAAGATTCGCGGGCGGCAGCGGACGCGCCTCCGTGAAAGGAAATCGAAACTGACCAGTCAGACAGCGCTAAGATCTGGTTGCCTTTCAAGAAGCCCTTCTGTGACAGAAGGGCTTTCCATTTTTCTGCTTTCATATGTCTTCTTTCCCGATAAATATATCACTTGCGAAAGAGCCACACGCGCGAAGGGTTGGAGTCGCAAATATCGCAACGTTGCACCATTTGCGAACGCCATTACCTGGCGCCTTGCCCGCCGCCGCCTTCGCTTCGGCTCCGATTTTATAGCTGTGCGCCGCGTGCGTCTGCCAGTTGGATTCATAGCGGAGCGCCAACGCTGCATCCTTCAAAACGAGAAGGTTTTCGGCGTTGGATTTCTCTCCGGCCTGGGTGAAATTAAAGCTGCCGGTCACAACGGTTTCCCCGTCAATCTCGCGGATCACCGCAAACGTTGGCGAATCGGCTTCCGATGCCGAGGGCGAAAAGTAAACGCGCGCTGTGGGCTGATATTCGACGCCCTGGCCCGCGTTCTGGGCAACGGCTCCCACTGTGGCCGTCAAAACAAATCCGGCTAAGGCAAGTCGTTTCATGGCGACTGGGGACGCTGGGCGCCTGACGTCGCTCCGATTGGCGGGCGTTTTCATATTGGGCTTTTTAACGCGGCATCAGAAGCAGCCGGCTCTGTTTTACAGGCTCATCAACGCCGAATTCGAGATCGTGGGGGCGCCTCAAGAACTATAATCGGTTGGTCGGCTTCCCAGACCGCCAGCGCGACGGCCAAAACCAAATCGTCGTGTGAACCTTCGCGCCACGATCCGTAAGTGTCGTTTGCGCTCGTGGTGATTTTGACTTGGAAGGCCATCATTTCGCTGACAAGGGTTTGAATGTCGGGCAGGCCTTGCGCGAAGTCGAGGCGCTTGTTTTCAGGTGTTGCTTGGGTTTGCATTGTGCTGTGCAAAATCGCCACGAGGTCACGCTTGGGCACGCGGGTATAACCGCTATCGTAGCTGACCACGTCGCCGCCCGTTATCAAAATGGCCTTAGGGTTTAGCTCAGCCGCCCTAAGCATATCCACCACGGGGCGCCCGACGCCGGTTGCATCCACCACAAGACGCGAGTTGTCTTTGAGCTGCGGTGTGTTCATCAGGGCTTTTACTTTTTCGACAATGGCCGGATAAAGCGTGCCCAGCGGCACCCGTTCCAGGTGGCGGCACTCGAAGCGCCATTCCTCTCCAACGGCAATCTTTTCAATGATTGCGAGCGCGGTGAAGTCTTTGGATTGCCCCAGATCGAGGCCGATAAAAAATTGGGTGTGACTCATAAATTCAATTCCTTAGCCGAAAAGCGGCTTCACGTTAGGGTTGATCGCGCCCATGATGACATCGTAGCTAAACACCTGATCCGTGGTGTCGCGAAATTCGCAGAGATACTCCTGCGAGAACCACCAATCGCCCATGCCGCGCCGCTCCTCTTCGAGAAACTCTTTGCTGATACGCGGGCAATCGTAAGCCGTAATTTTGGTGCGCTCCCAGTCCGGCCCGCCATTCTCCCAGGCTTCAAAGAAGGCGCCGCGCTTGCCGAAAGGCGTGGTGAGCATCACCAATCGCCCGCCCGAAACCGCGAGCATGGGCCGAATCGAGAAATAAAGCGCATCATCAACACGCGAGGCTTCATCGACAATCAAAAGCCGCACGCCACTATAGCCACGAATGGTTTCTTCGCTTCCAGGAAGGGCGATAATGCGCGAGCCGTTTTCCAGTTCGAGTTGCAGCGCCGATTCGTTGCGCGTCGGCACCGGCTTATCCATCGCGCGGTAGTAGCTCAGCACTTTCTTAAAAAGCTCTTGCGACTGGCGAAGCGACGGCGAAAGCAGCAAAACCAGGGCGGGCGAATTATAAAGCGCCTCGTAAAGCGCGAGCGCGGTGGTGGTGGTGCTTTTGCCGGCCTGTCGGGTGCAAAGCAGTAAATGGCGCTGCGCGGTGGAGCGAAGCAGCTTGGCCTGCCACGGATCCGCCGTCATACCTGCTGCGAGCATGAGGCGCGACGGATCGAGCGCGACGGCTAAATCAGTGGCTAACATCGGCTCCCGCTTCGATTCGCGCCAGGGCATCGGCAACGGCTATTCTGGCATCTGGGAAAGGCACGAGGGTTTCCACAATGACGGCTCGCAGTGACAGCCACTGCGGGTTTACAATCACATTCACGGTCGGCGCGTCGTTGATCTGGCCCATCATTTTGGCGAGGAGTTCGAGACAGCCGCGCGCCTCTCGCACACCCGCAAGCGCGGTGCGAAAATCGCCTTCTTTTTCGGCTTGAAGTAGCAGGGACGTGGCTTTTCCTTGAAGCGCCCGCGCCTGTTGCAGCAGCGCGTCGCCCTGCGCCACGTCGCGCGCGTCTTTGGCTTTAGTCATGGTTTTGGGCAAGTGCGCTGCGCCGTGTCGCCTGATCGCGTCATGGGAGAGGTCGCTATACCCCGCCGCAATTTCGACCGCAGATGTGCCCGCAACCAAGGCCGCGTTAATGGCTTTGAGTTGAGGGTGCAGACAGACGGTGCAAAGACGAGGCATGGGTTGGGGTGTATTTAGTGGCTCATCGGGCTGCGAAGGCCAGGGGCGCGGCCTTTGAGTTCAAGAGCTGTATACATATCGCCCAGCATGGCGTTTGCTTTTGCGCGGGCGTATGGGCTTGTCATTATTGGGTTGTCTCCGGTTGGGGTGGGGTGTCCATGCTTGTCTCAGATGCCGTTTCCGGCGTCTCTGCGGGCGTTTGCTCGCCTTTGGCGTGCATCTTTTCCAAGCGCTTCTGAGAGCGTGTTTTCGGGGCTTCTGCGGGCGCCTGCGCCACTTCCGCGCGCTTGGGCAGTAGGTCGTTCAGCCGGTCAATCGCCATTATGGAAATGCTTGCGAAGTCGGCGGTCGCGTCGTCGTCAATGAAGGCCACCGCGTCCCCGCGATTCTCGAAATAGGGTCGCGCGGTCGCATCGCGGCAAAGGCCCAGGCGGAGAATTTCGGCAAAGAGAAACGCGAGCTTTTCCGGTTGCGTGGCATCGAGAAAACCGAAAGCGTCCAGGGGGGCGAGCAGAGTGAGGTAGAGCGTCTCCCCGAAATTGAAACGCTTGGCGAAGAGGGTTTCGCCAACGCACTCGAAGGGCACAATCGAGGGGCCGATCTGGGCGCGAAGGAATTTTCGCCGCGACTCTGCCAGCGTTGCCTGCGGAGAGTTTTCGGGCGCGGTTCGGGCCGCTTCGAGTTCCTCTTCGGTCTTGCGGTTTTCCTCGGCGTCGCGCAGAGATTGGCCGAGTAAAACCGCCATTCTGAGGGCAGCGCCTGGAGTCGCTTTTACGAGTGGCTCCATTTGCATGACGAGCGGTTGCATGGTGGGGGTGCGTGATTGGTTTTGCATGATTTAAAATCCTCCTACACTGCCTACAGAGGCGAGGCCCTGGTAGGGCGAAACCACTTCAACTTCCAATCGCGTCACGACATCGCCATTGGGCAACTGTCGTTGATTGCGTCCCACCTCGCGCGACGAAGGCCTCGAGGAACCGCCGCGCGCGCTTCCGCCAGGGTTAAGCGCCGCGAAGCCGAGATTGATACTGCCCCGTTGGAGCGCGAGCATGGCGCGAGTGGCCGCGTCGTTAATTTTAGAAGCGTCTGAGGTGCCTTTCGGGGCGGCATCAAGCCCAGCACGCTCGGCAGTCACTCTGGCGCGGCGCATCGAATCGGCGAAGCGCAGATCGGCAATTTCATCTATTGAGACGGCTCTGGCTCCATCCGTTATCTCCGCTTTTGCGGCCTCGGCGCGCGCGACGGCCAAGTTTTGATTGGCTTTTGCGGCCTCGATTTGAAACGTCAAAGATTTGACCTGGGCAGCGTTTCCGTCGTCCTTGGCCTTATCGAGTGCCAGTTGCAGGGTATCGATTTGTGTGTTGAAGGCTATTTCAGCGCGCACGCGGTCAACGTCGGCGACATATCCGGCGCTTTTATTTTGCAGTTGTTCCAGTTTTCCTGCGGCCCTTTCAGCATCCTTTTGCTGCTTTTCGGCGTCGCGCTGCATTCCCTTGGCCAGCTTTTCCTTCGCCCGCGATGCCGATTGCATCGCTTTAGCTGCACCCTTGGCCGCCAGGGCGCCGGAACCTCCATTCTCTCCTTCTTCATCGGTTGGAGCCGCCGCCATTCGAGGGCCGCGGCGAGCGGCGCTTGCCTGACTGAGCCGCAAACTTTCGGCTTCAGCGTTATTCCCTTTGGTGTTCGGATCGAACCCCATCGCCCGCGTGGCCGCGTCGTTGGGGTTGTCCCCCTTCAAGCGGTTCCAATAATAGCCCGCGATCTCCCCTGCCGATGGGTTGCCTTCGGGCCGTAGGGCGTCGTAGCCCATCACGCCCAGAGTCACGCCCGCCGCAATGGGCCCCAGCACTTTAGCCGCGCCGGCCGCGAGCGCTTTCGCCCGTCCCAGCGCCGCCAGCTTGCCCGACGCTACCAAGGCGGCGTTTCCTTCCGCGGTGATCGCGGCGGCACTGATGCCAGAAGCAGTGGCCACGCGGCCACTGGCGGCGACATCGGCGGCTTTGGCGAATCCAAGAATACCGAGCTTTTCCGCAGAGATGAGCGCCTGGGAAGCAAAAGCCACCATCGACGCGCCCGCGGTGACCCCAGCCCCCCCGATTTCGATGAAGCCGCCCGCGAAGGTTTGGAGTCCCGGCGAGGCCTCCAAAACCGACATGACCGGCGAAAGGATGCCGCCCAGAATTGCGGCCTTCGCATTAGCAGCTCCCTGGCCCACCCCTTCGGAAAGTTTTTTCATGCGGTGCTGCATTTCCGAAAGCGACAGAGCTGCCTCGGAAGAATTTTCGCGCAGTTTGGCTACCGCCGCCGCGCCCGCGAGCATGATTTGATTTGAGACTTCCGTCTTCCCTGCGGCCTCAGAAATTTCTCCGGCTGCCTTAATCGCCTGTTGGCCGACCTCTCCAATCACGATGCCATATTGGGCCAGCCCTTTGGTTCTGCCGGTGGCGATTGCGCGGCTGATTTCAACGGCGATAGCGTTATTATCGCCGCCCGCTACCTTCGCAATTTCATCGGCCAGGCCCTTCACCTTCTCGGTTGCACCTTCCATCCCAGCGCCACTGAGAAGCGCGGCCATTGTAGAACCTAAGCCATCGGCTTTTAATGCAGCGTCAGCGAGATGATTACCCAGGGCAAGTAGCGCAGCGCCACCGGCACCCACTTTTAGGGCCGTGTTGCGGACATCTTCCAGTTTTTCCGTCAGTGATACCGCGGAGGCAATCGCGCCGTCAAAGCTCCTTGCGCTGTCGGCACCGGCTCTAGAAACGTCTTCGCCGGCTTTCTTGGCGCTATCGCCAACGCCTTCGAGTGCGCTTTTAACCTGGTCTTGACCCAGCGCCCTCAATACGATGTCAAGTGTCTTACTTGACATTAAAGCTCACCTCTTGCGTCGCAACGCTGTTGTTTATTCGATTCTTCGTTAACAATCGAACTAAGCGGCACCGCGTTGAATCGGTTCAAACGCTTGCGCTTCTGACGCGAGCGACAGAAGGCCACCAAAAACGGGAGTGTTTCCGCGGGCCATTTTTGGTGCAGATGTTTGTCGCCTTTACGATGCTCGCTCGATTCGAGATAGCGGCGCACGGTCGCATCGCTCAGGCCGGCGGCCTTTGCCACGTCAACGGGGGAGATTTGGGAAGTCATAGGGCGAATCGCTATAAGCAATAGCGAGTGTAACTCGCGCGGGCGCGATATAACGAAAACTTCATAAGCACGCAACGTAAAACTATAAGCGTTATGTCTAATTAAAAAAACTCTTTTCGCGCTCAATCAGGCGGCGCCGCGCTCGAAATGGCCGCGCTAATGAGAATGGGCGCCATTTCGTCAGGTTGAAAATGGGGTTTGAGACACAAATAAAAGCCGCGTCGATTCTTAAGAATCGACGCGGCTTTTATTTGTGGTGTTAACCGCTTCAAACAGCTAAGGGTTCGATTTTCTCATAAGAATTCTCGTTCTCATGTAGAACTTCCCATAGATCGAGCTGCTGCTGTAAACGCAGCCAGAAAGCGGGGCCATTCCCAAAGAATCGGCCCAGACGGTGGGCCATATCTTCCGAAAGTGCGCGATGGCCGTTCACCAAATTGCTAATGGTGATCCGTCCAACACCCAAGCGGTTCGCCGCTTCGGTGAGCGTGAGGTCGTTACATTCAAGTAAATCAAGTAACACCTCCCCAGGTGCCGAAGGCGGGCAGCTCATTCGCTGCAAGCCCTCGAAATTTTTGTCTGCCATTGTTTTGCTCCCTCTGTTGTTATTTGACACTTTCCCTTGCGCTTACGGGTTGGGGATGGGAGCAGTTGCATCGCTCCCATCCCACGGCCACCGGCATCAATGATATTGTTCCAAATCGACTTCCACGCATTCGCCCTCTACAAACTGAAAAGTAATACGCCATGAGGCGTTGACTTTGAGGCTCCATATTCCCTCGCGGTCTCCTTTCAATTCGTGCAGGCTCCATCCGGGGAGATTTAGGTCTGCTATCTCTGATGCTGCATTCATTGAGGTCAAGCGGACGCGAATGCGTTTTGCTTGGTCACTCTGAATGCCGACCGTCGAGCCGGTTTCCCAGAACTCGCGTAACCCTTTGTGGGCAAAGGATTGTATCATCGCGTAATACATTATACCGTGTATCACCTTATAATACAATGCACCGTTTGAAAAACCCCAACGAAGCCGTTTCGCTGGGGTTTGCTTGCGCCTTAACCTGACACGCGCTGATGCCTCACCCGTCTAAATTCGCAAGTTCGGCGGCGCTGTGGGGAATCGGCTCACCTTCCTCAGAGAGTGCCGCAATCGTGCGTAGCGTGGCCGCAAGGCGCCCAGGCATCACGAAGCTCGGCAAGGTGCCGCGCGCGTTGCAGAAGGTCTTTAAAAAGCGTTTGGCGTTGGCGCTGTTGGGCGCAGCGAAACACTCCATCGAACAACGAAAAAGAAAACTGCGCCCAGCCACGCCACGACCGGCCACGACCG
>MWWI01000192.1_pt1 | contig 13727 bp, 10 predicted proteins | sample 1047321 | NCBI WGS metagenome assembly MWWI01 (sample SAMN06349966, study PRJNA376086) | soil metagenome | isolation source: FI-1 sample Antarctic (ecotone) soil | place: Antarctica | reverse complement strand
AACTAAAATATAAGGAGAAACTAAAAATGCCCGAACAATTTAACAAACAGAAACAGGAAGCCGATGAAGATAAAAACCCGCAAAATGTCGAACGAGACGGCTTTACGGCGGAAGAATTAGGCGAAGCATCAGCTTACGACAGCACGACCGAGATAGCGCAAATGATGCGGCGCGGCGACGAAACCGAAGGCGACCCGGATGACCGCGATATTGTCGGCGCGACGACCTCCGCCGATAATAACGACAACAAGCCGGTGCCGCGACACCAGCGCGGCGCGGATGATTTATCGGATAAAAAAGCCGAAAATTAACCGGCGAAAATAAATGAATGCGGGCGATTCAGCAAAATATGAATGAAAAATGTATTAAACGCGGCTGAACAAATGTGGATTAATTAATCAACGTAAATAAATGGAGCGTGTTAAAAACTTTGTGTAAACGCGTTGTTTTGGAAACCGCTGCTTGGCAGCCGGTTTTCAAATATGATGGCGAATTGGTTCATCGCTCCGCTCCAGTCGGCAATCGGCATTGTCCATCGTTTGCTGATATTTCTCAAGGCTAAATACAGTATCTTGAAGACCGCTTCGTCCGACGGGAACATTGCCCGGTTTTTGATGACTTTCCGCAACGTCATATTCAGCGATTCAATCGTATTAGTTGTATAGATGGCGCGCCTAATTTCCGGCGCGAACGAGAACATCGGAATCACCCGCGTCCAGTTGGCTCTCCAGCTTTTAACCACGATCGGGTAAACGGCATTCCATTTGTCGGCGAATTTGCCTAATTGGAAATCAGCCTCCTCAAGCGTCGGTGCTTGGTAAATCAATTTCAAGTCCTGGGCGATTTCTTTTCTGTCTTTGTGCGAGACGTAAAAGAGCGAGTGGCGAACCAAATGCACTATACAAAGCTGAATCTGCGTGTTCGGGTAAATGGCTTCAATAGCTTCGGGAAATCCCTTCAGACCGTCGACACAAGCGATTGATTTTATCCTGAACGCCGCGCGTCTTCAGCTCGGTAATAACCTGCATCCAGAACTTTGCCCCCTCGTTGTCGGACGCCCAAATGCCGAGAACTTCTTTTAAGCCTTGCAGGTTGACGCCGAATGCCAGGTAAATGGCTTTATTCCGCACGGTGCCGCCGCTCTTTACTTTCACCTGAAGAGCGTCCAGATAGAGAATCGGATAAACCGCATCGAGCGGTCGAGACTGCCAGGCGCGAACTTCATCGAGAACCGCGTCGGTTACCTTAGAAATCAAGGAAGGCGACACATCGACGCCGTAAATCTCTTCGAGATGACCTTGAATCTCGCGGGTGGTCATTCCTCTGGCATACAAGGAAATAATCTTCTCGTCCAAACCGTCGAAACGCTTCTGGTTCTTTTTAACGAGCCGCGGCTCAAACTCGGCATTCCGGTCGCGCGGCACTTCAATCTCAACTTGTCCGCGTTTACCTTTTAAGACTTTCGGCGTCGAGCCATTCCGGGAATTGCCCGAATTGTTGCCGGCGGTAGAATGCTTTTCATAACCGAGGTGATGAGTCATCTCGCCGTTCAAAGCCCGTTCGACAAGCGCTTTTGTTAATTGTTGGAGAAGTCCGTTTTCACTTAGTAAATCTTCCGGCTTCTCGTAATCTTTCAGTATCTGGTCTAAAACTTCAGGTGTAATCGGCATAAGAAATCCTCCATTAAAAATAAATGTTGATTAATGTCGTTTACACAAAATTATTTACAGGCTCAATAAATGATTTAGAATTCAAATTTGGCACACCCTTTGCACCCAATTATCGACAAGTATCCACATTGTCTGATTTTGATGCAGTTCTTAAAAATCGGAGGTACTCTTAGTAATATAGTAAGGAGATTAAAATATGAACGAATCAACGAATCAATCGCGTGTAGTATCAGGGCTTTTCAATGATAGAGAAAGCACAGAACGAGCTTATTCAACATTAGAAAGTCGTGGTTACAGCAGAGATGATGTCAATTTATTGATGTCGGATGAAACACGCAACAGACATTTTGGCGAAGGAACAGCTGATACTGAGCTTGGCAGCAAAGCTCTCGAAGGCGCCGGCACAGGTTCGGCAATTGGCGGAACACTCGGCGCGATTGTTGCCGGTATCGCGGCAATCGGAACGAGCGTTTTGCTTCCGGGTATAGGTTTAGTTGTCGCAGGTCCGCTCGCAGCGGCTTTAGTGGGTGCTGGGGCAGGCGGTTTGACCGGCGGATTAATTGGTGCCTTGGTAGGTTCCGGCATACCGGAAGAACATGCTGCCGAATATGAGTCGGGAATTAAAAATGGCGGCGTTTACATGGGCGTTAACGCGCGTAACGATGAAGATGCGCAATATTTCCACAACGAATTTAACAGAAGCGGCGGTTCTCATGTCGTCGGAACCGGCGTCGGTGCGGTTGGTGGAGCCGTAGCTGGAGCCGCTATTGGAACTGCTGTCCTTCCTGTAGTTGGAACCGGAATCGGTGCAGTCGCCGGCGGAATTGCAGGCGGAGCGACCGGTCATGAAGTAGGAGAGTCAGTAAATCCTAAACCAGGTGATCAACAAGATGGTGATCATGCGGTTGGAACAGGAACTGGTGCGGTCGGCGGCGCGATTACTGGTGCTGCAATCGGTTCAGTAGTTCCGGTGGTTGGAACTGCAATAGGCGGAGTTGCCGGAGCAGTCGGCGGGGCTGTAGCGGGTCATGAAGTCGCGGAAGAAGTTAATCCTGATGATAAGATAACCAGGTAAGAAGAATGTTCCAGACTGATAAGTACTCTTAATTAGCGAGTAGAGGGAAGTTTCTGAAGAAACTTCCCTCTACTTTTTTGATTATAGGTAGATTACCTCATCGTTGCGAATATAAGATTTAAAAGTTAAAAACTGAATTGGAGAAGTAACCAAGTACAGGTGATTTTAATGTTCTCGTTCGCTCCTGAGACTCGTAAAGCTGTTTATACAACAATTATGATTGAATCGATTGAATATGACTTTATGGAAGATAACTAAAAAGCGAGCAATACTCTAATCAGACGCGGCAGTTTTTATGTATTGTATCCGGCATCGAGAAACATTAGTAGAAAGTGCACAATGCTCCTCACGACTAGAGCGAAACGGTAAACCGTCTCGTCATCATTTTTGAAGATCGGCTGCCAAAATAGCGGTTTCCAAAATAATTCATTTACATCAGTTATTCAAAACACTCGCAAATTTCATAGTTTAATTTCTTAGATTTAGTGAAAAGTTGCTCTTGATCGACATTCGTCAATGAGTATTATAATCAAGACTTCACTACCTCTCACAATTTTTTTAGGTTCTCGCTCAATATAATTTCAATTTTATCATTGAATATAATCCGTATATTCTAACTGAAACCAAAAAGATAACATTGATTTCTTGCAAACCCTCAGAAATCAATGTTATCTTTTTGTAATTTAACTATTTAACACCTCCATTTTATAAAATGAGTCAACCAACTGCTGCTGTTCTTAATGCTTTTTCGCTATCGCCTAACCCGACATTGCTTTATTTGACGCCTGCTCTTAAAGCAGTTATATACCAGGCTCGCGGAACGATTGATCGCAGGCAAGGTTTAGTTGCTCTGCTTGCCGATGTCGGATTGGGTAAGTCGACAATTATGCGCTATTTGTTGAGCGATTATTCGGCGCGTGAGGATGTTTTAACAGTGTCGGTTCTAACTCCGCAGTTTACATCTACTTTTGCATTGCTCAAAGAAATCTGCGCCAACTTTGGGCTTCCCGCCAAACGGTCACTTTCAGCACAACAGGATTTATTGTTTGAACATCTTGCCGAGCAATTCAAAGAAGGCAAAAATGTGGTTATCTTCATTGATGAGGCGCAAATGCTTAAGGACGAACTATTGGAAGGTGTTCGAGGCTTACTAAATTTTGAGACCAATGAAGAAAAATTGGTGCAGGTCGTGCTTGCCGGTCAAATTGAATTAAAGGCGCGGCTTAACAGTGAGCGAAACCGACCCCTTAAATCAAGAATCCATTCATACGCGCTTATAAATCCATTAACCGATAAAGAAATGCGAGAGATGATTGAATTTCGATGTCGGCAGAATGAAGTCAAAAACCCGTTTAACGAAGAGGCAATGGCAAGAATTTGGGACATCACAAAAGGAATTCCCCGCCATGCGCTAAAAATCTGCGAAAAATGCGTCGGTTATATGGAGTTAGCCGAAATGGAGTTTATTCTGCCTGAGATGATTGAATCAGCCGCACAAGATGCGGGAGTATTGGAGTTAATCGATGAGTAGATTCTTAACGGACTTAATGAGCAAGCCGAAGGCTCAGGAAAAGCTCCAACTTGAGATTGTTCCCGCCATTTCTGAAGGTAAGCAAGAAAACAGCACCAACACTAGTACCCCTACTACTATGTCTGCTAGCAGACATAGTAGTACATCAGAAAACAATTTTCCTATTGCTCCTGTCAACAACTTTCAAAAGGTCACCAACACCATTACCAAAGAGGCTATTCCTCAGAGATTGTTCAAGACAGGTAAAACCAAAGAAATTTACGATGTACTTTATAGCCTTACGCGCGGAGCTATTACGCCTGAGAGGTCAATTACTGTTAGTAAACCAAGGTTGTGCCAATTAACAGGTGTAGGTTCGCGCGTTACAATAGATGCCTGTCTCGGCTATTTGGAACTTGTCGGACTAGTTCGTATAGCCAAAAATGTTAGTGGTCGGCATGAAGGAAACGAATACGAAATATTTACACCGGAAGAAATTAGAATTGACATTCATACTAGTACCCCTACTAGTACCCCTACTAGTAGGGGTACTAGCCCCCCCCAGACACTAGGGGTGGTACCACCCCTAGTGTCTGGGGGGGGTAGTAGGGGTTCTGAGTCAATTAACACGGGGCTCTCAGAGGTGCCTAATACTCTTTTAAAGACTAATACAAATGATGATGATGCATTCGCGCTTTTTATCGAAAATTTTCAAGGTGCCGCAAAAGAAATCACAGGCAAAAAACTATCGAAAAAAGACGCCGAAAAATTAAAAGAATTATCTGACCTGCTGATTCTTGAATTAAAAATGGCAGCGCGCCGAACTGAAAATATTTCAAGCGTCCCGGCGTTTTTGACCGAAGTGCTTCGGCGCAAACTACGTGATCTACCAGCGGTACCCATCAGGCAATCTAAAGTTAAAAAAGATGCTGTGGGTAAAAGCGAATCAGATGAATATAAAATCAAGACTTTAGATGAGAAAAGTCGGGAATCGGCACTGGAGCAACTGCGGGAGTTTGCTGCCGATGAGTTTCTACAAGATTTTAAGAAATGGTATACGGAGGAAGATTGGAATTGGTTAATCAAAGAACTAGGAATCAACTAAATATATTTAACTGAGGGGTCGCGGAGTTTTCATAAACCCAAGACCTCCTGTTTAATTTTCCAAGTTGACAAGCCTTTTTGATAAGCTTGAAATTGTGCCATTTGCACCGCCACTCCCATCGCCGCAAATGCCCACCAATTCGATTCATTGCCTCTGAACCAAAATTCTTCCAGTCCGAAGATGTCTTTAACTAGTGCTTGCATTGGTTCAACCGTAACTTTTCGCCACCGATAGATTTCTCGATTTTCTTCTTTCATTTGCTTGGATATCATTAACTTCCGGGCTTCACTCTTATCCATCTTGCGACGCGGTGCGCTCAATAATTTTATCAGGTGCGTGTTCTTTAATCTGGAATACATCTTTTCATCACCGGCTTTGCTGTCCATACACACGGTTTCCACTAATCCGCTGTATTGAATTATTTCCCGCTCCAACCGCTTGCTTTCCGAAGCTGAATTCTCCATTGAACAAAACTTTCCGACTATCGGTATTTGGCGCAAGGTCAGGCAAAATGTGCCGTGTCCATAAATCCAACTATCGGCGCGTCAATAACTCCACGTCGCTTCCTTATCAATGCCGGTCAGTCCAAACGGTATTTGCCCCAGCTTTTTATCTCGCTTGTGCCACACTTTCCTACCTCTGGTTTTGACTATTATTTTATCCGCACTCGCCTCTTTAATTGAGGTAACCAGCAGAAAACTATCTGAGAACTAAACTTTGCAGGTGTTCGAGGCGTATGGCAAATTTTTTTTAGTCGGTCGCGTAATTGCGAATCCGATATAACAGGTAAATCAAGTCCTTCGACCATCTCCGCCCAATGCTGCTCAGTCATCCGATATATCCCTAAATAAGTTTTTTCCTTGCATTTGACCGACAACACCGCAATCAACATAATTAATCAGTCGGAATAATCAAAACTGCTTCCGCGAGTTCCGTTTCTCGCCAAATGCGGAAAATTCGTCATCTCTAAAAAATTTAGAAAATACTTGCGAGTCGCCGAAATCCACTTCGGATTAAGTTTTGACACTTCGTTTGCCGTTCAAATCCTCCTTTTTTTTGCAAACATTTTACCAAACTTAATTCCTATCTCTAAGTACAGGACAAAAAAGAATTGATATTTGAAAAAAAGGAAACATTGAGTTGAAATCTACTTTTAGAAATTTGTTGAGAATTTAGAAAAAGGAGAATCAACGCTGGTGGATATTTACTCGCTTGAGCAAATACTAGCTGCCAATTTAACTTGGAATCGGGCGCGAATCAAGTTCCTTGCCCGCTTTTTGATAGCTTTGTTTCAGGTGCAGACAGTTAATTTGGCACGCGATTGCCTGTGTTTTCGCCGGAGATGCCAAAGTTGCTTCCAACTATAAGAGGCTGCAAAGGTTTATGCGTTTTTTTCGATTTCGCAAGCGGAGATGGCACGCCTGACAGTAAAACTTTTGGTAGTGAACTAAAAGTAATGCTATTTGAAAAACAGGGAGCAATTTCTTGTAATTGATTCAGCTATGAACAATCAAGAAGTTGCTCCGCAAGCAGACAATCTGACTTGCCCGCGCTGTCAATTATCGCACATCAAACGTAATGGTCACACTTATTACGGCAAACAAAACTATCGCTGCCAGTGCTGCGGCAGACAATTTGTTTTGCGCCGCCAAAAACTCTCCGATGAGGCGAAACAGTTGATTTGTCGTTTGTTGTTAGAAAGAATCAGTTTGCGCGGGATTTGCCGCCTTCTCGATGTTTCCTTGTGCTGGCTGCTCAATTTTATGCGCCAAATTTACCAAACTGTTCCCGACGACCTTTTCTTTCGGATGCCGAAGGAATCGGAGTTTGAACTGCTTTGTTTGGAAGCCGATGAAATGTGGTCGTTTGTCGAGCGAAAATCAAACAAGCAATGGATTTGGCTGGTTCTTGAGCGACGCAGCGGGCAAATTATCGCGGTTCAGATCGGCGACAGAAGCGAGAAAAGTGCCGCTGCTTTATGGCAGAAACTGCCGCCGGAACTTAAAGCTAATGCCTTGATTTTGACTGACCATTGGGAAGCCTGCGCTTCAGCAATACCGCCGGAGCAGCATACGGCGTGCGGCAAACGAAGCGGTCAAACTTCTTTGATCGAAGGTTTTAATTGTCGTCTGCGGCAAAGAGTTTCGCCTCTGGTGCGAAAAACAACTTCGTTTTCAAAGAACCAGGCGAATCATCAAGGAGCAATCAATTATTTTTTGTCGCACAGTAATCTGGAGAGACAAAAACTAACCTTTGCTGTTTGAGCATTACTTTTAGTTCACTACCAAACTTTTGAAGATGGAGCCGCTGTTCGTCATTGCCATAGACCGGACGGAATGGCAATTGGGCAAGAGTTGGGTCAATGTGCTGATGCTCTCGGTCGGATACAAAAACATTTCCATTTCTTTGTGTTGGCTGGTGTTGGAAGAAAAAGGCTGTTCGGAGAATGCGGAAAGATGCTTGGTTTTGCAGCAATTCATTGATGAATGCGGGGCGGAAAGCATCAGTTTTGTAACTGCCGACCGTCAATTTGCTTCAAAAGAATGGTTGAAGTTTTTGGTTGGGCGCCAAATTTCTTTTCGGCTCAGAATTAAAGCCTATACAATTATCAGCGACAAATGCGGCAAGCCGATGCGAGCGAGCAAATTGTGTTGGACGCGTGAAAACGGACGAACGAGTTGAGTTTAGGCGAAGGACGTAGATTGCGGAATCAAAAGGTCTTTGCGGCGGCTTCTCGGAAAGCGGACGGCGATAATGTGATTGTCATTTCCTCAGAACCAAGCGGACGGATATTATTGGAATACGGGGAGCGATGGCAGATTGAAACCCTGTTCGGATGCTTAAAGAGGCGCAGTTTCAGGCTTGAAGACACGCATTTGACGCACGGGAGTCGGGTCAGCAAGTTATTGCCATTGTTAACGCTCTCGACAATCCGGGCATTACCTTCAGGCGAAGTTGTCGCCAGCCAAACGCCGCTCAAAATAAAGAAACACGGCAGATTGGAGAAAAGCGTTTTCCGACTTGGATTCGATACGTTAAGAAACTGCTTCTGCCAGATAACAATGAACTTTAGACAAAGGCAACGATTTCAACAGCTTACGTTACTTTTGTCCTGTACTTAGTTCCTATCTATGAAAAACTCCGCGACTCCTTATTTATTTAAGTAATATAACTTATTGAACTAGATAATCAGATTGGATAGCGTCTGATAACAAAGTTTTTGAGTTTTTATCAACTGACCTGAAACCGTAGAATTGAGCCGGTGGTTTGGCAAGTTTCTTCCGATATTGAAAAATCAATTTGAGGAGAAACAAATGAAAAAGATTTATACCGATGAACAGATTGTTGGTTTTGTGCGCGAAGCCGAAAAGACCGACGTGACGATTGCCGAGTTTTGTCGGCAAAAAGGCTTTAACGAAGGAACATTTTACAAGTGGAAAAAACGCTTCGGCTCGATGCAGGTCGCTGAGGTGAAACGCCTGCGGGAACTCGAAGCGGAAAATGCTCGACTCAAACGTATTTTGGCAGATCGAATGATTGAAATAGATCGAGGTGCAGGAGTTGCTGGCAAAAAAGTGGTAACGGTTGAACGCAAAAGAGAGGCGGTTGTTTTTCTGAGAACCAAAAAAGTTTCTGAACGCCGCTCGTGCCAATTAATTTTACTGGCGCGTTCGACCTGTCAATACCGGATCAGGCGCGAGCCGGATGAAGAGTTTGAAAGGCAGATTAAAGAATTAGCATTTGCCAATCCGCGCTACGGCTATCGGCGCGTTCACGCATTGCTGGAAAGGCGCGGGCAAAAAAAGGTTAATCGGAAACGAGTGGTGCGAGTGTGGCAGAAGTTCAGTTTGCAGGTGCCGCGCCCGAAGAAGTCGAAGAAATGCCTCCGCAAGCCGCAGTTGGTAATGCCAAAGGCTTCGCGCCCGAACGAGGTATGGACGTATGATTTTGTTTTTGACCGCGATGCCGCCGGCAGACGTTTGAAACTGCTGACGATGATAGACGAATTTACGCGCGAAGGTTTGGCAATCAGAGTCGCTCGCTCGTTTAAGGCGACGCAAGTCAAAGAAGTTTTACGGGAAATCGGAGAAAGGCGCGGTTATCCTGATTTTTTGAGATCTGACAACGGCAGCGAATTTATTGCCGGAATCGTCAGGGAGTTTCTGACGGAGAACAATATCAAAGCGGCATATATCAAACCGGGAAGCCCTTGGCAAAACGGCAAAGGCGAGAGCTTTAACGGCAAATTCAGAGACGAATGTTTGCGAATGGAAATCTTCGGCAACTGGCGCGAAGCCGAAGTTACCGCCGAACAATGGCGCAAGTTCTATAACGGTGAACGACCGCATTCAAGTTTGAGTTATCAAACGCCGACTGAGTTCAAACGTGATTGGGAAATGCAGCAAAGATTATTGAAAATCGAAACGATGAGCAAACTTGCTATGCCGATGGCTCAAGGTTTGGGGGCTTGACACGGTTCGGTAGGAAGTTGCCGGATTTAATATTAAGAAAAGCCTGCTCAATAAAGAACAGGCTTTTCTTAATATTAAATCCGGCAACTTCCTACTTTCCCACACCTGAAAGATGCAGTATCATCGGCTCTAGCAGGCTTAACTTCCGTGTTCGAGATGGGAACGGGTGTGACCCTGCCGATAAAATCACCGGAAAACTGGTAAATATCAAAATGACAACTGAAAATAGATAATCAAAAACAAATTGCAATCTGAAAATAAAATTTGCTAGTCAGTAAATTTTATGGTCAAGCCTTGGGACTATTAGTGCTGGTCAACTAAATATATTACTACACTTACATCTCCAGTCTATCAACGTGGTAGTCTTCCACGAGTCTCACTGGCAGAATTAATCTTAGGTCTGGCTTCACGCTTAGATGCATTCAGCGTTTATCCATGCTCAACATAGCTACCGTGCGATACCGCTGGCGCGATAACACGTACACTAGAGGTCAATCCAACCCGGTCCTCTCGTACTAAGGTCAGATTCCTTCAATTCTGCTGCGCCCACACCAGATAGGGACCGAACTGTCTCGCGACGTTCTGAACCCAGCTCACGTACCACTTTAATCGGCGAACAGCCGAACCCTTGGGACCTTCTTCAGCCCCAGGATGTGATGAGCCGACATCGAGGTGCCAAACCCTGCCGTCGATGTGAACTCTTGGGCAGGATCAGCCTGTTATCCCCGGCGTACCTTTTATCCGTTGAGCGACGGCACTTCCATAAGCGACCGCCGGATCACTAACTCCTACTTTCGTACCTGCTCGACGTGTTTGTCTCGCAGTTAAGCTGGCTTATGCGTTTACACTCTACGGCTGATTTCCAAACAGCCTGAGCCAACCTTCGAGCGCCTCCGTTACTCTTTAGGAGGCGACCGCCCCAGTCAAACTACCCGCCTGATAATGTTCCTGAACCGGATAACGGTTCTAGGTTAGATGTCAAACAAATAAAGGATGGTATCTCACCGTTGGCTCCGCCAAGCCCAAAAGCCTGACATCAAAGCCTCCCATCTATCCTGCGCATTATTTGCCCGAAATCACTATCAAGTTGTAGTCAAGGTGCACGGGGTCTTTCCGTCTTGATGCGGGAAACCGGCATCTTCACCGGTACTACAAGTTCGCTGTGTCCCTCGTTAAGACAGCTTCCAGATCGTTACGCCATTCGTGCAGGTCGGAACTTACCCGACAAGGAATTTCGCTACCTTAGGACCGTTATAGTTACGGCCGCCATTCACTGGGGCTTCGATTCCGAGCTTCGCCTTGCGGCTAACAAGTCCTCTTAACCTTCCAGCATTGGGCAGGCGTCAGCCCCCATACGTTGTCTTTACAACTTTGCGGAGACCTATGTTTTTGTTAAACAGTCGCCTGGAACATTTCTCTGCGACCGTGTTCTTGGTGAACACGGCTATCCTTCTCCCGAAGTTACGGATATATTTTGCCGAGTTCCTGAACGAGGGTTCTCACAAGCACCTTAGAATTCTCATCCCACCTACCTGTGTCGGTTTGCGGTACTGTTAATTAACAGTTAAGCTGAACGAAGCTTTTCTTGGCAATTGGGGTCAGCAACTTATTCCGGAACCGAAGTTCCGTACTTTCGTCTGTTTATTTACCCTTGTGTCACCCGGATTTACCAAAGCGACGGGCTGTTTACTTCAACGGCATCCATCAGCCGTCTTACCTACCCTATTGCGTCACTCCACAGCACTGTTACTCAGTTCCGGAATATTAACCGGATTTCCATCGACTACGCCTCTCGGCCTCGCCTTAGGTACAGACTAACCCTGCGCAGATTAACTTGACGCAGGAAACCTTAGGTTTTCGGTGCGTATGGTTCTCACATACGTTATCGCTACTAATGCCGACAAAGTCTTTTCTGATTGCTCCAACGGACCTTACGGAACCGCTTCACAGCTACAGAATGCTCGCCTACCATATTAAAAATATCCAAAGCTTCGGTATATAGTTTGAGCCCCGTTAAATTGTCGGTGCAGGGCTACTTGACCAGTGAGCTATTACGCTTTCTTTAAAGGATTGCTGCTTCTAAGCAAACCTCCTGGCTGTCAGTGCTTCCCCACGTCCTTTTCCACTTAACTATAATTTTGGGACCTTAGCTGTTGGTCTGGGCTCTTTCCCTCTCGACCACGAATCTTAGCACCCGTAGTCTGACTCCCGGACATTCATTTACGGCATTCAGAGTTTGATTGAATTCGGTAACCTTGTGAGGCCCCTAGTCCATTCAGTGCTTTACCACCGCAAAGATAAATCCGAGGCTAGCCCTAAAGCTATTTCGGCGAGAACGAGCTATCACGGAATTTGATTAGCCTTTCACCCCTAGGCACAGGTCATCCAAACAGTTTTCAACCTATACTGGTTCGGTCCTCCACGTGGTGTTACCCACGCTTCAACCTGCCCATGCCTAGATCATCCCGTTTCACGTCCAAATACCACAGACTAAATCGCCCTATTAAGACTCGCTTTCGCTTCGGCTTACTTATCGTTTAACCTTGCCTGTGACATTTACTAGCCGGCTCATTATGCAAAAGGCACATAGTCAGTCCTTGCGGACCTCCTACTGCTTGTAAGCAAACGGTTTCAGGTACTATTTCACTCCCCTCACTGGGGTTCTTTTCACCTTTCCCTCACGGTACTGGTTCACTATCGGTGACTTCGGAGTATTTAGCCTTACCGGATGGTCCCGGCAAATTCATGCAGAATTCCTCGTGTTCCGCATTACTCGGGTGTCAAACTGGAAGTCGAAAATTTTCACATACGCGACTATCACGCTCTATGGTGTGCTTTTCCATACACTTTTGTTAATCTTCTTCTCCCGTTATGTCTGATCCCACGACCCCGACAGGACATGTCCTATCGGTTTAGGCTTTTCCGCGTTCGCTCGCCGCTACTAGCAGAATCACTATTGTTTTCTTTTCCTTCAGGTACTGAGATGGTTCACTTCCCTGAGTTTGCTCTAACCGCCCTATGTATTCAGGCGGCAGTTATTGGGTTCCCCCATTCGGAAATCGACGGTTCATCGAATGAGTGCTTCTCACCGTCGCTTATCGCAGCTTTCCACGTCCTTCATCGCCTCGAAGTCCCAAGGCATCCACCGTTTGCCCTTAGTAGCTTGACCATAAAATTTGCTCACGAGCAAATTTTATGTCTTTCTTTCTAACTTACTTTTCTAATTGCAACTTGTATTATTAAGATTATCTATTTATTCAGTTGTCAAAGAACGTAAAAATTCCGATTAAAAAACAGAATTCTTATTTTAACCCGTGTGGCTACGTATAAAAATTCTGCAAGATAGTTGGTGGAGATGACAGGAGTCGAACCTGCGACTTCCTGAATGCAAATCAGGCGCTCTGCCAACTGAGCTACATCCCCAACAAGTTGGTTGCGGGGGCAGGATTTGAACCTACGACCTTTGGGTTATGAGCCCAACGAGCTACCAGACTGCTCCACCCCGCGATATACTTTTCAAATGGTGGACCTGGGTAGACTCGAACTACCGACCTCACGCTTATCAGGCGTGCGCTCTAACCAACTGAGCTACAGGTCCTCACCTTGTAACCAATTACAAAGTAAAGAATAGGTTTTTAACCTATTGTTACCTTGAAACTCATTTGGTAATTAAAAAAGAACTAATAAGTTTGATGTCTGAAAACTAGATATGCGTCGTGTGTCCTACAACTTAGATTTGTTAATAAAAGTTGCCGTGTTATTTGTTATAAGGAGGTGATCCAGCCACAGGTTCTCCTACAGCTACCTTGTTACGACTTCACCCCAATCATAAATCATACCGTAGTAACCTGCCTCCCTTGCGGGTTAGCCCAGCTACTTCTAGTACAACCTACTT
>MWWI01000191.1_pt1 | contig 13728 bp, 15 predicted proteins | sample 1047321 | NCBI WGS metagenome assembly MWWI01 (sample SAMN06349966, study PRJNA376086) | soil metagenome | isolation source: FI-1 sample Antarctic (ecotone) soil | place: Antarctica | reverse complement strand
TTTCCAAATGTTTATGACATTGACATCCGCGCCTTCAAAATCCGCTGTATTTCGCGTGATAACCGTCAAATCATAGACGAGTGCCGTTGCCGCAATTAACGAATCCATTGTCGGTAAGATTCGCCCTTTTTTCCCAAGAGCCGCAGTCATCGCCGCCCATCGCCAAGCAATCGTCAGATCAATCGGCAAAATGCGTAGGTTGAACCTTTGAACGATTTTCTTTAACCAATTTTCCAATTCACCGCGCCGCCGCGAGTTCGGCAGAGATTCGATTCCTCTCTGCACTTCCGCCATTGTAATGACGCTTAAAAAAAGCGTTTCATCGGCTTGCGCCGAGAACCAATCGAGAACATGTTGGTTTGGCGTTTTCTTCGTAAATTCGGATAACGTACAGGTGTCGAGCAGATTATTCATTGCCGGTTTCCTCAAAATTCAGCACCGGCGGCGGCACATCCTTTTGCCTTTTAAAATCCATTTCGATTCCATATTTGCGAAACGGATTGTCGAGCAGAAATTCGACAAGCGGTTTTTCATTTGCCCGCAGACGTTGAAACTCTTTATAAGAAATAACAACCGCCGCTTCGCGCCCGTTTTTTGTGATGATCTGCGGTTCGCCTTCTTCCGCCGATGCAATCACCTCGCTTAATTTATTTCGCGCTTCGTAAGTTGAAAATGTTTTCATAATTTTTGTAAAACCTCGAATACTATTCTAGCCATACTAGCCAGATAAATAATAATGCTTATTTATCTGAAACGCAAGCGAATCCTCAAAATTACCGGGTATTATTTTTCGGCGATAGTTTATAAGTCGAGTCCGTTAAAAACAATGCTGAGTCGGCAACTAAAGAGGTAGCAATGGAACAAAGATTTACTATCTTTGCTTAAAGGCTTATTGATCCGCCCACATCAAGGAGTTGAGCAAAAAACAGTTTGAAAATTACGATTACAGGTTATTTGCAAATAATCAGGGTTCATTTGCAGGCTACTACAGTTAATGTGAGTTGAAAATGACGCTACCTCTTTCTTCGTCCATAAAAGCCTCCGATTTTATAGGCGGCTTCCGAGCCGATCCGGGCGAGAAAGAGTTTTTTATCAGGTAAAGCCACATTACCCTTACTGATTGCTTCGCCGCCCGTCTTACCCAGAAAATATTGTCCGCTTTCCGGTTCGATGGTCACGAATTCGCCGGTATGTTCCGGCTCTAGAACTTGTTTTAATTGCTCGTCGTAGAATTTTTTGCCCAAAACGGCGACTTGACTTTTCATATTTCTCTTTCTAAATACCTATCAAAATGACCTAATCGCTAAAAGATAAATCGTGTAAATAGAAACTTGAAAATTTCCAGAGGCACATCGAAATCAGCAGTAGGATGTTTTACAAAAATTTCAAAAGGTTGGGCAATTGCCCAACCTTTTATCTTGAAAAGTCAGGAGAATTATGTCTAAGACAAAATTGCTCCCGACCTAATAAATACTACAATAGTCGAAAAAGAGCAACGTTTCCCACACCGTTGCTCTCATTAGAGCGTTCTCAATATGATTTGGAAAAGTATTTCGTTGAAGATTTCATCACCAATGAAATTTTTATCTGAAATAAAAAGGTGCGGAGTGAAAATTCCGCACCTTAAAAAATTTTGTGATTATTTAGAGTTTAGTTTCGGTCTTTTATAACTTTAGAAAGTCATTACTTCTATTCGACAACAGGTAATAACTTTTTACGACGCAACAGTTTTTCCCCTACATTCAATCTGAGATAGTCTTTTGAAAGAGCTTCGACGACCCAATCCGAAATAGTAACCGTAAATGTTGCCGGAAGTTTGTTGGAAATATCTATAATTGAACCGCTTGCTGTTTTGGCGAGCGACAAGTTTTCGACTTTATATTCTTCTATAATTTTTAAGTTTTTTACTGAAAAAATTTCTTCAGTTTCATCATCGGAATCAAGCCTCGATTTCAAATTAATTTCAAAGGAAACCGATGAAAGATCACTAAGCCATTTGTCTATGCTTAAAAAATTTTCAGGAAGAATCTTAAACTCAATAATCGGAGAAATCTTTGCCATTCTTTGATTTCCGCCGACAATATTCAATAGTTCATAAAATCTGACTGAATCCTCAGGACGCGAAGGTAATTTATCCTTTTCAAAACTAATAGTCACTATTACATCAATACAGCCTTCATCAATATGTTTGCTTAAACAGAAACTTTTTGCTGATTGAGTAAACCCGGATAGAAACATATCCGCAAAACAAGAATAAAATATGCTTGTATAAAATTCTGCAAGAACATCACTATCCGTTTCACCGAGTAAATCATTTATTTGCTTTATCATTTTTTGATTTTCCTTAATAAATTTTTAAGCCAAACTGAAATTCACGCGGCAAGCGCGTAGAAATCGGGCAAGCTAGATAAAAAGATAAAAAACCTGTATTAATCTTGCATTATGGAAGATTACCGACTCGCGTTTGCAAATGCCGCAACGAAATTCCAGATAATCACTACTGCTACCAAAAGACCTAACAAAAAAGCAAATACTGCCCAGTTGCGAATTATAAAGTCAATCATAAATTTTACTCCATACCTAATTATTAATTAATGAGATCACTTACATTTTTTTCTGAAATTTTATCTTTTAAGGTTAAATTACAAATATCCGACCTTGCGCTTTTAAGATTTTTGAGAATGTTGAAAAGTATAAGTTTTGGAATTTTTTGAGAATGTGATGATAGCTCCAACTCAAATGAAAGGTCTTGAAGTTCTTCAATTTCTTCCGTGATGTCTTCAACATACTCCTTTTCCGATAATTGATTAATTTGTTGCCAAAGACTCTTATTTGCTGGTGTATTTATTGTTTCGTTTTTCATATAAAAATCTCCTTTTATGGAATGTCCGAATTTATCGAACTGTTATTTGAACCCGCTTTGTCGCGCCGCCATTTCACAAAACTTTTATCACTCGCTAAAGCAGAGATGATGACAGCGGAAATCAGAGCATCCGTTGTAACTTCCTCACCCGAAACATCTTTATGAAATGCTCGATAGTCTTCGATCAGATCAGATGTTTTTTGTGAAATCTGGATAGATAATCTAGTCTGTTTTTCAACAGAAATTAAAAATTTGGGTTTTAATTTGTTATTTGTTTCAGCCATATTTTAAATTAGAGCGTATAGAAAAATCAAAAATTGTCAAAATCAAAAGTAGCATAAGTGAAAATAAAATACAATATATTTTTACATAGAAATAATTAATAATTTTAAGAAATATAATTGAATCTCAAGAATTTTTTTCTTGAGATTCAATTATAAAAATATCTATATATTTTGTAATGTGCTTTGCACATAATTCACACTTCCTATAGAATGTTTATGAAAATTTCTATTTTTCTATACGCTCTAAATAACTTTTATAACACAGCACGTCAAAAATGTTGACTTTTTTTCGTGCATCGTGTAAATTCCATTTTGTCCGCAGTTTAGAGAGATTAGATAAAAAAGCAAATTTCCAAATAATGAGCGCGATTTTAGTAAAAAGTTTTGTCGGTCAAGCCGAAAGTTATTTCGATAAAGAACTCACCAACGAGCGCGAGAATTACTACACAGAAAAGGGCGTAAAGTTAGGACAATGGACAGGCAAAGGCGCGGAACTTTTAGGACTCACCGGAGATATAAACAAAACGGATTTTTCCCGACTTTCGAGAGGCATCAATCCACAGGAAAACAAACGCTTCCGGCGAATGACGTTAGGAAGAACACGCGAAGTAAACGGCGAATTAAAGCCGGTCAAAGAAATTGCCGGTTGGGATATGGTCATCTCCGCTCCGAAAAGCGTTTCGATAGTTGCCCTCATCGGTGAAGATGACAGGGTAAGAGATGCCCATATCGAAGCCGTCGCGGACACATTACACAGAGCCGAACGGCAAGCCCAATCGAATAACGGCGGCGGCAAAAGAGAGCAGACGGGTAATCTGATAATCGGACGGTTTCAGCACGATTCGGCGCGACCGAGTTCAAAGAGCGGATTCGTCGCCCCGCAACTTCACGACCATTGCTACATTATGAATGCGACCTTTCGGAGTGACGGAGTTTTGAAACCGCTCGAAAGTCTGGAATTGCACCGGGCGCAGAAATATCTGAAAAATACCTACTACACCGGACTAGCCGACCGACTGCAAAAATTGGGTTACGAAATCGAGATTGATAAGGAAACGGGCGCACCGGAGATCAAGGGAATTTCAAAAGAATATAGAGAAGCCTGTTCACCGCGACGAATGGAAATCTTGGAACTGGCGGACAAAGCCGGAAGAAATTTCAGGCAGTTAGGACTGGTCAGCCGGCGCGAGAAAATATTCGATAAATCCGTCATTAAAGATCAGCATAAAGAGATTGAAAAAGTATTCGGCAATCAGGCGACACGATTAGTTGAAGCTGTAAGAGAAAACCGAGAAAATCAAAAAAATCTTGATAACCAACCATCGAAAATAAACTCCGAAATAAATTCCGATCAGGAAGCGAAGCACTCGAAAGAAGCGGTGACTTTTGCATTGGCGAAGCTGTCGGAACGGGAAGCGGTTTTCAATCCGCGTGATGTTCTAAACGAAGCCTATAAACGCGCTCTCGGCAATACATCGGTTGCCGCCATCGAGAAAGAATTCGATTCGAGAAAAGAAAACGGAATTATCAAATCGGCATCTCTGCGCGACGGGCGCGACGTGGTTTTTTTAACGTCGGACGAAAAAATCGAAGCGGATCTGCCACGACATATTCAGACCTTAAAATCACATCCGAGTTTTGCAAAGGAAATCGAAAAAGCAAAAGTTTCATATTCGGAAAACCCGGACTTTCAAAAATTATCGGATGAGCAGAAAAGCGCGGTCAGAGAAATTCTGCAATCGGATTCAACCGTGATGACTCTGGAAGGACGAGCCGGAACGGGAAAAACGACGACTCTTTCACTAATCGGCAAAACCGCCAAGATCGCCAACTATCAAGTTTTAGGACTTGCGCCGACGACGAGCGCGACACAGGAATTAAACGGCGCAGGAATCAAAAGCGAAACTCTGCAAAAATTGCTTGCGTCGAAGAACCCGGAGCGCGATCACCGGCGGTTTTACATTATTGACGAATCGAGTTTTATTTCATCGCGGCAGATGGATAGATTTTTTGTCGAAGCCGTCAAAGGTAACGACCGCGTTTTATTTGTCGGCGATACGCGGCAGCACGAAGGCGTGGAAGCCGGAAAACCTTTTGCCCGGATGCAACGCGACGGACTCGCCACCGGCGCAAAGATCGGGAAGATTCAAAGGCAGACGAAAAAGAGCGACCGCCAGACCGTGCAGAATCTTTCTGAAGGCAAAATTTACGAAGCCGTCGAGGAGATGCGCCGGAGCGGACAGATCACGGAAATCAAGGATCGTGCAAATCGTCATAATGCAATCGTCGAAGCCTTCACCGCCGAGCCGGAAAAGAGTCTGATCGTCGCGCCGAGAAACAAGGACAGGGAAGAAATAAACGCCAAAGTTCACGACTCGTTAAAAGAATCGGGCAAGATCGGCGATCAGGAAACCGAAATCAAAATCCTGCGACCGCGCAACGAACTGACCGGAGTAGAAAGAGAGTTTGCCGGAGCATATCGGGAAAACGATGTCATCATTTACACGCGGGGAAGCAAGGAAAACGGCATCGCCGCCAAAGACCGCGCCAGAGTAATCGGAACAGATCGGGAACAGAATCTTTTGACCGTCGAGATCAAAACAGGCGACGGCGTTCAGGAAGTAACCTATAACCCGAAACGATTGCGCGGCGTGAGCGTCTGGACGGAAGAAAAAATAAAAGTCAGCGAAGGCGACCGCTTGCAATTCCGCGCACCGTTTGAAACGAAATCGGCGAGCGTTGCCAACGGCACGATGTCCGCCGTCGAGAAACTGGACGGCTCGACGATGACGCTTGCGACCGGACAGGGAAAGCCTGTCAAATTCGATTTAAGCGAAGCCCACGCGCTCGATTACGGCTATGCGGTTACTTCCCACAGTTCGCAGGGAAAAACGATTGACAGAGTGCTTATTCACGCGGAAACGACCGAATCGAAAATGCTTCTCAATGAACGGATGGCTTATGTCGCGGTCAGCCGTGCAAGAAACGAAATGCAAATCTTCACGGACGATGCGGCGCAGCTTTCCGGGAAAATGGCACGACGCACGGATAAGAGCGAGATCACCCAAGTTAAAAATGAAAACCGGATCGCCGACAGAGTTTTAGATCAAGTCCGGGAAAGCCTCGAAAAACAATCAATTGAAGTCAGTCCGAAAGCGTGGCAGATGTTCGAGAAGGATTTGATAGAAAATTTCAGCCAGCAAAAGCCGTCGGATAATCAATTGAAACTTATTGATAAATGGCAGAGTGAAAAATCTCTGGAAAAAACCAATGCCGGAGAAATAAGCCGGTTAGAAACAATCGAAAAACTTTTAGATATTGCCGACTATCAACAGCGCGACAGTATCGCTAAAAATACGATGGAGCATTACGAGCGACAAGCTACCGAAATTCTGAAAAAAGAAATGGAGAAAACACATGAAAAAGACAAAACTTTCAATCGCTAGAATTACCGCGACATTTTGGATTTTTCTCTTATGCCTCAGTGCATCAGTGCAAACCAATCAGCAAGAAAAACAAAAAGGCACATTTGAGCAATTCATTAATTCTACTGTCAAAGTCGAAGATCAAAACGCAAATATTCAGACTGATGAAAAGGAAACGAAACAAAATAATAGAGCAAATGATTCTAATAAAACGGAAATGCCTCAAAAAGTTCCTGAATACTCGACACCCGATTTACCCCCAACGGTGGATTACTTAAAAGAAGCGGAAAGGATTCAACGCGAAATAAATGCAAAGAATCAGAGGCAGTCCGCTAATGTTCAACGACAACTCGAAGAAACGCAACAGCAGTATGAATCTGCACCCAAACAACCGGATGAACTTCAAAACCAAGTTCTGCAACAAGACCAGCAACTGCCAATGACTGAGCAAGATTATCAAAATTTTCTCGAAGCAAAACGTCAAAAAGAAGCCGCCAAACAAATCGAAGCCGCACAATGGAAATTAATTTGGCTCATTCCCCTATTTGAAATTTTACAAACAATCGGACTTGCGTTAATTGCTTATAAATACAATGTAGCCAGAAAATCAGTTCTTGCAATGACTGTTGGTTTAGGCATTTGTATATTGTTGTTTCTGGCTCTCGTAACCCAACTAAAAATAGATATATTTCCTATCGGACTTATAGTTGGAATACTTAGCGGTTATGCTTATGTAGTCGGCAAACTTTCCACTTATGTAATTGTTTCGTTATTGCCGGAAAAACTTACCGCCAAATTAATTACTGCTTTCGGCACAGGAATCTCTTTAATTATTTTGTATTCATTTCTCGATAGAATGACAGGCTACGGCTCAATCGGCGTGTTATTTGGAATAGGAGTAATGCTAATAGGCGGAATAATCGCGCTTGTAAAAGGCACAAACACGGAGAAAGAAGACTTGCACGGATCAGCTAGATTTGCCGAGCGGAAAGACTTTAGTGAATTTGAAAAAGATATTGAGCCGGGATCATTTATTCTCGCGCCGATTGATCCTCAAGGAAATCACGGAGAAGTATCTTTACCACGAAGTCTAAGCGGAATGCACGGCTTGATTTTGGGCGGAACGGGAACGGGAAAGAGCAGAGGCTACTTTATGCCGAATTGCGCCAAAGTTAGAAATACAAGCATCGTCGTTACCGATCCGAAAAGCGAATTATGGAAATATACAAGCGGCTTTCATAAAAAGGCTTTAAGATTTGCCCCAAGCGAACCGGATTCAAGCCAATGTTTCAACTGGATACCACTTTGCACGGATGCACGAATGGCGGAACTTTGCGCCCGTGCCATTATGACCGCCGGAAGCACTCAGAATACAGATCAGTTCTGGATTGATTCGGAAACAGCTTTTTTGAGTGCTATTTTTGCACATACAGCCGTTACAAAATACCCAACTCCATTGACAGCTTACCGCTTATTTACTCGCAAAAAACCGGATGAACTTTTGCAAATTTTATTAAATTCTCCGAGTTATGTAGCCAGAGAGCAAGCAATAATCTTCGAGCAGACTGACGCGAGAATCAAAGGCGCAATCGTTCCGGCAGTCGCATCGCGTATGCAATTTATGCGCGATCCAAATATTCAACTAACTACGTCAGCTCAACTTGAAGCCCCGCATTTCGGACAGCTTCGGCACACACCGACTGCGGTTTATTGGTGTTTGCGTGAACAAGACATAGCGCGATTAAGACCGCTCACGAGTATTTTCTTTACGGTGCTTTTGGAGCAAATTGCAAGTGAAGCAATTCCTGAAAACTCAACAGGTATTCCGATAAACCTGATGCTCGACGAATTCGCCAATATCGGAAAAATCCCTGATTTTGAAACGACGATCAGTTTAGCTCGCGGACGTGACGTAGCTTTATGGCTTGGCATTCAATCGCTTTCGCAACTAAACCAAACCTACGGCAATCACGCCGCGCAAACAATTATCAGTAACTGCGCGACGAAAATCGCTTTGCACGGCTTAGATTATCAAACCGCCGAGTATATTTCAAAATCTTTAGGCGAGAAAACAGTTTCGCATTCAAGCAGCAGTTTTAATTTTGGTTTAACCGGCGGGAGTGTCGGTTCGCACTCTGCAAAACATCGCCGACCGCTTTTGACACCTGATGAAGTTATGAGGTTAAAAGAAAACGAGGCAATTATTAGAACAAGCAACAAATATCCGATGAAACTTTTCAAAGGATATTATGACGAAAAGCCTAATGCTTTTCCGATAACTTTTTCACTAACGGAAATCTACGGCGAAAATGAAAATTCCGAAGATGAGGAAACTTTAATATAGTTGTGTTTAATTCAAATAAAAAAACTTGTCGAGGCAATTGATAAGCTCGACAAGTTTTTAGAACCACGAAAATGTGGATAAGTCTTCTTTTTTGTAGCCCGGAGAGTGCTTGAACACTCTCCGGCATCAACTAAAGATTGACAGATTACGCGCTTATTGTCAAAAATTTCTTTGCTAAAATTGTTGGTTTTCTAAGTAAATTTTGATGATTATTCACTAAAAAACATCGCGTCTGATAAAAACTCACTTATTAAAACTTCGTTATCGGACGTAACTTATTTACAGACTTCAAAATCTATAATTCATACCAAGATTTCTAAATTCTTGAAATACATAAAACCCATCCCGCATTGCAGAAACAGGAATCATCATAGATTTATATTTTTCTTCATAAACGCTACCAGTGCGTTTAGTAAGAATATCGTCAAGAGTAATCATCTTTAAAGAGTTTTCTTTTACCCCGCGCCCTTCACGCTCAAATATCGCTATACACACGGCTACATTCGTCAATTTGCACATATTTTGAAGCCCTTTTATCTCTTTATATTTAAGAGGATAATAACTTCTTCCTCTCAAATATATGCGAGGAGTGCGACATTTAACTTCTACTTCTAAATTCCCCAAATTTCGCACAAGATAATCGCCACGTTTAATGCTTCGATACTCACCAACAGGTAAGCCCATCGCACTAACATATTTAGCATACCCTTTTCTATCTTGAGGAATCTTCTCCACAACATAACCATTTTTCTCAGCTAGGTGAGCAAATTCCAATTCCGCTTCATCTCCGGCAAAAAAATGCGGTTGGAATACCCATTTAAAAAAGTTGGTGAAAGTAATTTTTTGTTTTCTCGACATAAATTCAAACTTCCTTAATAGATTCAGAGAACTTTTTAAAAACTAACAAATTCTACTATAAGAGATAATTAAATAGGACTTTCGCTTGAAAATTTTTAGCTGTTGAATTCAAAGGACTTAACCAAAACACAGGTTTTTAGCTAAGTATTTATTTTTCAATAGCTTAGCCATTCTCAAGCGAAAGTCCTATTAAAAAGTAAATTTTTCAAAAAACTTCTCCCGTAAGTGTGTGAAAATTCGCATACGGATATTTGGCTTTCAAAGCATACTTCCGGTATTCCCACGCCCGATGGATCTCGTTCGTAAGCCTTTCGATGTAATCATCTATGCCGTATTTTTCAATAAATACACGCCAGTTTTCGCGCCGGCGCGGTTTCACTTCAATTTCAGGCGGAGAATTGCCGGAGTATTCATCAGGAGAGGAATCTAAGCCGTCAGATATTTGCTTTGTATCGAGTATAGTGTATGCGCCGTCGGATTCGGTATATTTTACAGATGTTTCGCTGTGAGAGTCGTCAATTGACGACTCTGAATGTTGATCTTTTCGGTGATCGCGGAAACAGCCGAACAACTCGAACATTCGCGGAAATCTTTTGATCGAAGCGATCTCGATCAAATCTTCCGGCGGTATCTTTTCCCACGAATCATTTTTCGTAATATATTTGCAAACTTCGAGAACGGCATTCTGTAATCTTTGTTTCCCGGACACGCGCTCGACACGCACCATCGCCAAGCCGTCGCTCGTCAGAACATCAAAATTTAATTCGGATTCCTTAAAAGCGATCTCTAAGCATTCCGTCCATTCCCGGCGCAGACGCTCGAAGGCGAGAAAGCGCGTGATACAAAGCAGATGAATGTGATAATGATAGCCGTTTTCCGTAACCGTGAATTCTTCGTTTTTCGAGCCGCCGCGAATCCGTTCTTTGAAATAATCGCGTTTCCTGAATAATGCCCAAGCCCGATCAATGATCCACCGCGTCCGCAGAAGCGATCTACCCGGATTCGGCATCGTCAGAGTAATAAATTGATAATTTTCACCGCAGAAAAGTTTCTGATTTTCTAAAGCCATCCGCAGTTCGCCTCTGGAGCGGCGCGACAGCTTCGCCACGCACGACGGGCAGAGCCGGGAGCCGCAACCCCAAAAATTGCCGTTGCCCTCGTATAGCTCGCCGGTTTCCCGGTTATGCAAATCTTCGGCTAACCAATGATTCTGACGAAAGGCACAGGCTTGCAAACGATGATATAAACCTAAAAGAATTTCATCCGTCGAAGCACTCTTTTTAATTGCCAAAAGTAATGACAAAGCGGACAGATTACCGAAGGAAACACGGGTTTCAGCTACGCCTTCGCGTTTATTATTTTCTTGTTTATTGGCTTCAGTTGGAGATGTCATCAATTTGCTTTCGGCTCTGATAGCAAAGCAAATTGTCTTGAAGTTTTCAGAAAGGCTTGAAATTTATACTTATTATGAGTATATTACTTTTAGAAACTTGCTTTTGCAGGTTTTACCTAATCCGCGTCCTAATGGATTTAAGGTTTTAAAATGTCAGCAATTGACCGTTGCTGACATTTTTCTTTTTAAATCAAAGAACTATTCCTACTTTTTACACTATAATTTTTGAAGTTACAAGAAACTAAATAAAATTTTTCTTCTTACTCTAAGTTATTGATTTAAATAAGTTTTAAGGTTTTAAGTAAAACCTTAAAACCTTAAAACCTTAAACTAATCGTTGACTGTAATTAAATCAACACTTACAATCACAGCATTGAATTTTGAAACCCGTTTATAAGGAAAATCTAAAATGATAATTGCGCTTTTAAATCAAAAGGGCGGAGTAGGTAAAACAACATTAGCTATTCACTTAGCAATGGCTTTAACAAAAAAAAATAATAAAGTTTTATTAGTAGATGCCGATCCACAGGGAAGTGCGCTCGACTGGTCAGCCAGTCGGGAAACAGAAAGTCCTTTTACAGTTGTCGGACTTCCAAAGCCGACGCTACACAAAGAACTACCCAAACTAGAAAATAATTACGATTTTGTAATCATTGACGGCGCACCGCGAGTTTATGATGTTGCCCGATCCGCGATAATGGCAAGCGATCTTATTTTAATTCCCGTCCAGCCTTCCCCTTACGATGTTTGGGCGGCTAAGGAAATAGTTGACTTAACAGCAGACGTTGAACCTTTTAAGGAAAACCTTAAAACCTTATTCGTAATAAATCGCAAAATCGTAAATACCGCAATCGGACGCGACGTAACAGATGCGCTCACAGAATATAAATTGCCAATTATGAAATCAGAGATTTGCCAGCGTGTCAGCTTTGCGGAAAGTGCCGGAACTGGACAGACCGTTTTAGAAACCGAGCCGAACAGCATAGCAACCAAAGAAATAGAAAATCTGACAAATGAAATTTTAGAGGTTATATAATGCCAAAAAAAATAAGTTTCGGATCAAAACCGAAAGCAAAGCAGAATATAAAGAATATTGAAAATTGGATAAAGGATGGAAGCAAAACAGACGAGCCGAAGGAAAAAATCGAAACGATGAGATTTACAATAGATATTCCGGTTGAACTACACGCCCGAATGAAATATAAATGTGCAATGAAAAAAGTAACGATGAAAGACGAGATTCACAATCTATTCGAGAAACACTTTAAATAAATAACGATATATCAAAATGAAATATCCAGAAGACTTCTTAAATAAAATTATTTGCGGCGACAATCTCGATATAATGCGACAGATGCCGAATGAATCTATTGATCTAGTTGTAACTTCGCCACCTTACAACCTAAAAAATTCAACTGGCAATGGAATGAAAGCCGGAACTAAATTCAGACTAAGGCAAAATCGCTTACCTGATTTATATGATGAAGTAGAGGAAATTTAGATTTAATACTTTAGACTGTCACAAAAAGAAGAACCGATGTGCTAAAAATAAATTAATGCGATTTTAGACCAAAAGCAGAATAGACGGGTTTTACCCGTCTATTCTGCTTTTGAAACCAGTAAATTGCCATTACATCATAATAACAATACTTAGTCTCCTTATTCTCTGACAAAATGAAGAAAGTGAAACGGAAATATTGAAACCCCATTAAACTCTCATTTTAAATGATATACCAAAATCATAAATAAATACAAAGTTACTAGAAAAATTAAAAGCGCGACGTTTCCCACACCGATACCCTTTTTTGAGCGATTTTAAAAAGCACTGGAAAAAACTCCAATGAAAAAATATCTTGTTTGGATCGGAAACATAACTAACGCGATTTTAGATCAAAACATTAAACAAAACCAAAAAGAAAAAGAGTTGACTATTACCGTGCAAAGTCTTAGCCAACGTCTTTCTATACTTGAAAACGGAGACAGGCAGATTTAAACAAAACGCCTTTTGATTACCTATCATTTAAACGCCCGAAAACGTCTTCGATAATCAAGTCTTCCTTGACTGCCGATTTCAAGAACTTTTCCTGTGCCGTCCTGACTTTCTCGTTTTCTTCGGCTTCGATAATTGCTTCTTCTGCCGGAGTAAGTCCGAGAAACTCTGCGGCAGTGACAACTTTCTATCCTTTAGCTTCCAATTTTTTTCTTTTATCCTTATCCATAAATACGGGACATAAGTAGTCATTCACAATTAGTTTAGAGTATTTGAAAATCGAGGCAGAAACGCGACCGTGAGGGAGCGTGTTCATAACGTAGCGATTGGCACACTCCTTAACAGTCGCGTTTCTGCCTTGTGGTCAAAACTAATTTTGCACTACTACTTATTTTTTATTATTATTTATCATTTATTAGTTATTTCGACTCCATTTTTTAATTATTTCCAAATGTTTATGACATTGACATCCGCGCCTTCAAAATCCGCTGTATTTCGCGTGATAACCGTCAAATCATAGACGAGTGCCGTTGCCGCAATTAACGAATCCATTGTCGGTAAGATTCGCCCT
>MWWI01000190.1_pt1 | contig 13746 bp, 11 predicted proteins | sample 1047321 | NCBI WGS metagenome assembly MWWI01 (sample SAMN06349966, study PRJNA376086) | soil metagenome | isolation source: FI-1 sample Antarctic (ecotone) soil | place: Antarctica | reverse complement strand
AACGATACAACCTTTAACAGCTGGAATATAGATTTGCGCTATACCTGGTGGTTTGCCCCTGGAAGTCAGCTCACGTTTCTTTATAGAAATTCTATTGAAAGTTTTTTCAGGGAATCCGGGTATGGAATAGCAGAAAATTTGGATAACTTATTTGACCAACCACAATTGCACAGCTTTTCGATAAGAATAAGTTATTTTCTGGATTACAACAGGATAAAAACTTCCTTACAAAAAAACAATGAGGAAAACCGTATTGGTAAAATGCTTCCGCGAAAAATGAATTTGGGGACGGAACAGGAATATTGGTTATAAAAAATTAATTCCTTCTTTCAGGCTTAAAAATAAAAGCATTAGGAAACTGATTTTTAATTTCTAAAAGTGCTCTGTCTGCTTCTAATCTTGTAATAAAATTGCCGACCCAAACTTTGTAATTGGGCGTTTCATATTCTATGGATGACGGCCAGTCTGTATATGCCCTTCTGTAATTCCGGATAGTACTGTTTGCACCTGATAATTCACCATAATATAATTGTATGGTAAAACCATCTGAAAGTTTATTTTCTTTGTTTAAATTACTTTTAAGAGCAAGTAACTCAGTAATTCTTTTATCCTCATAAACAGTTAACTTTCCTTCCTGTGCTTTTATGTTTTGAGCACAAAAAACAAGTGCTATTATAAGTAGAAATTTGAATGATTTAAATTTTAAAAACATAGTTTTTAGTATTTGTGGCAAAATTAGAATATTAAAACTTAAATTTTCCCAAAATTATTATTTAGAATTGATATAAATTATCACTTAACATACAGTTAGAATTTATAAAATGGACTTAAAATATTACTTTTGTGCAGTTATTTTGAGGTATGTGAACATAACTCATTTTTTATGAGTACATAAGAAAAAAGTGTGCCAATTTTTACACCATAATACACAAAAAAGTATGAAAAAGGTGAAATACCCAACTCTATTGTTCAGGTTATCTTCCATAATGCTATTAGCGATTCTGCTAATCTCACCCATATCACTTATTGCTCAAGATGTTACCGATGAACCGGCAGTGGAAGCTGCTCCACAAGATGCAGCTGTGGAATCCCTTGAAGAACCGGCAGTAAGTGCAGCTGTAGAATTAGGTGGGGATCCTGCTGCAGGAAGGCAATTGTTTAATAGTAATTGTGCCGCCTGTCACCAGATGGACAGAAAAGCTATTGGCCCTGCCTTAAGAGGTATGGCAGAACGCTATGAAAAAGAGTGGCTTTATAAATGGATAAGAAATAGCCAGGCAATGGTGGCGTCAGGGGATGCAAGGGCAGTAGCTATATTTGAAGAATACAATAAGTCTGTTATGACCCCTTTTCCAGGATTGTCTGACACAGATCTCGATAATATAGTTGCATATACAAGCCAGCCTAAAGCAGAACCTGTAGTTGCTGATACAGCAACTGGTACAGGAGCCGCAGGTCAATCTGTAGGAGGTATTTCAAACGAAATAATACTTGGGGTTCTGGCGCTAGTGATGGTTATGCTTGTGGTGATGTTGTTTTTAGTAAACAACGTCCTTAAAAGAATAGCAGAGGCAAATGGAGTTGTCTATATTGAAAAAGAAAAAGGAACACCCATCTGGAAAGCATTTATTCAAAATCAATTTTTAATACTGGTTTCTGTTGTGTTTTTGCTTTTAGCAAGTGGTTACTTTGTCTACGGTTTCTTTATGCAGGTAGGTATTGATCAAGGGTATGCTCCTATACAACCTATTCATTTTTCCCATAAAATTCACGCAGGTGACAATCAAATAGATTGTAATTTTTGTCACTCCTCGGCAAGAAAAAGTAAGCATTCTGGCATTCCATCCTTAAATGTGTGTATGAATTGTCATGAAAATATATATGAATACAATGGCGATGAGGATATCGAAAAAGGATATACTAAAGAATTCTATACAGCAGAAATTGCTAAATTGTATAATGCTGTAGGTTGGGATCCAAATGAGCGTGTGTATTCCGGGGAAGAAAAGCCGGTTAAGTGGGTAAGAATACACAATTTACCTGATTTAGCTTATTTCAATCACTCGCAGCACGTTTCTGTTGCGGGTATTGCTTGTCAAACCTGTCACGGCCCTGTAGAAGAAATGGAAATAGCTTACCAATACTCCCCTTTAACTATGGGCTGGTGCATTGACTGTCACAGACAAACCAATGTGAATATAGAAACCAACGAATATTACGAAAAAATTCATGCTGAACTATCTAAAAAATATGGTGTGGAAAAATTAACAGTCGCTCAAATGGGAGGTTTGGAATGTGGTAAATGTCACTATTAATTGTTGCGGGAATAAAAATTTACAACGAATTAGTATTTAGAGATAAAAGAACAAGGTTTTAGAATATTTTATAAATAGTATCCTGAAACCAATAACAAATAACTAAGATTGAATATGGCATCAAGCAAGAAATACTGGAAAAGTGTTGAGGAACTAAACGAAAATAGTTCTATTGTGCAGACGCTAAAACAAAACGAGTTTGTAGAACCAATTCCTACAGATGACTTTCTTGGGGATAAAGAAACACTGGCTTCTTCATCCACTACACGTCGCGATTTTCTTAAATATGTGGGTTTTACAACTGCAGCAGCAACCTTTGCAGCTTGTGAAGGTCCTGTAATTAAGTCCATTCCATATGTAATTCAACCAGATGAAATTGTTCCGGGAATAGCAAATTATTATGCAACAACACTAGCAGATGGTTTTGACTTTGCTTCAGTTCTAGTAAAAACCCGTGAAGGGAGACCTATTAAAATTGAAAATAACACCATGGCCCCTGTAAAAGGAGCTGCAAATGCCAGAGTTCATGCTTCTGTGTTGTCTTTATATGATGGTTACAGATTAAAATCGCCTAGAGCTAATGGAGAGGATGTTTCTTGGGAAGAGTTTGACAGTCAGGTAGCAACAAAATTACAAGAGGTTTCAGCAAGCGGAAAAGAAATTGTTCTTCTAACACAAACTTTTGCGAGCCCATCTACTTCAAAATTAATACAAGAATTTACTTCTAAATATACAAACCTGCGCCACGTAATTTACGATACTATTTCTTCTTCAGAAGCATTAGATGCTTTTCAGAATAAGTATGGAATCCGTGGACTGGCAGATTATGATTTTTCAAAAGCGGAAGTTATTGTTTCCGTAGGTGCAGATTTTCTAGGAGATTGGCAAGGCGGTGGCTATGATGCCGGTTATGCAAAAGGGCGTATTCCTAAAAACGGAAAAATGTCTAAGCATATACAGTTTGAATCTAATATGACACTTTCAGGTGCTAATGCAGATAAACGAGTTGCTGTAACAGCTGCGCAACAAAAAGAAGTACTAAAGGCATTACTTGGCGGTGGGGTAATAAACTTACCTGAAAATATACAAGATGCTGTGGCTAAAGCTAAAGCACATTTGCAGAAAGCCGGAAGCAAAGCAGTGGTTGTTAGCGGTTTGATGGATGTTGATGCGCAAACGATGGCACTTACTATTAATGAGAATTTAGGCAGTGAAGTTATAGATACAGCAAAGCCACGATTAATAAGACAAGCTAAGTCTGCAGAGGTTTTAGCGGTTATAAATGGTGTAAAATCAGGCGCAATAGGAGGCTTACTTACTGTAGGCGTAGATCCTGTATATTCTTTTCCGAATTCAAATGAGTTTGCAGAAGCATATCAAAATTTAGACTTGTCTGTTGCTTTCTCGATGCGTGAAGATGCAACTGCGTCCTTGGCACAATTTGTAGCTGCAACACCTCATTATCTGGAATCTTGGGGAGATACACAAATTAAAAAAGGAAGTTTTGCACTTATACAGCCCACGATAAGTCCTTTATTTAATACAAGACAATTTCAAGATACTCTATTAAGCTGGACAGATAACGATAAAACATATTACGATTACCTTAAAGAATCCTGGGCAACTATTTTAAATGGCAAGTCATGGAATCAAACCTTGCATGACGGTGTGTTAGAAAGTGATGTTGAGGTTTCTTCAGAAGGCGATGCTTTAACAGGTGCTATGGAAAGTAGCACTGCTGATGGTGCTTTAGGGGCTACAACTCAAAACACCGAAGGTTCTTTTGAGTTAATTCTTTATACCAAAACCAATATGGGAGATGGGCAACAAGCAAATAACCCTTGGTTACAAGAAATGCCCGATCCTTTATCCAGAATTTCATGGGATAACTACTTAACTATTTCTGCAGCAGACGCAGAAGATCTTGGTTTGACCAATACCCATGTCGCAAATGGTGGATTAGACGGTAGCTATGTAAATTTAAAATCTGGAAATGTAGAATTAAATCAAGTACCCGTGTTGATTCAACCTGGTCAGGCAAGAGGAACTGTTGGGCTAGCACTTGGATTTGGTAAAACACATAATATCCAAAAGGAAATGCAAGTGGGAGTTAATGCCTTTCCATTATATAACAATTTCAAAGAGGTACAGTTTGTAAATCTTGAAAAAGCTTCCGGAAATCATGAGTTTGCTTGTGTACAATTACACAACACCATGATGGGAAGGGATATTATAAGAGAGACCACCTTAGAAGTTTTTAGTTCTAGTGTGAAAGAAGATTGGAATCCTGTTCCTAAAGTCTCTTTAAACCACGAGGAAACTCCTGTAACTTCAGATGAAGTTAGTTTATGGGAAACATTTGACAGATCTATTGGCCATCACTTTAATCTTTCTATCGATTTAAATGCTTGCACTGGTTGTGGCGCTTGCGTCATTGCTTGTCACGCAGAGAACAATGTGCCTGTTGTAGGAAAAAGTGAAGTAAGAAGAAGCAGGGATATGCACTGGTTGCGTATTGACAGATACTATTCTTCGGAAGAGTCTTTAACTGCTGATGAAACTAAAAAAGATAATATTTCAGGAATTAGACAATCCCTTTCTCAATTTGGCGAACTGGAGTCTCCGTCTGCAAATCCACAAGTAGCTTTCCAGCCGGTGATGTGTCAGCACTGTAACCACGCACCTTGTGAAACGGTTTGTCCGGTAGCTGCAACAACACATAGCCGTCAGGGTCAAAACCACATGGCATATAACAGATGTGTGGGTACCAGATATTGTGCAAATAACTGTCCTTATAAAGTAAGAAGATTCAACTGGTTCTTATACAGCCAGAACGATGAGTTTGATTACCACATGAATAATGACTTAGGTAGAATGGTAATTAACCCAGATGTAACTGTTCGTTCGCGTGGGGTAATGGAAAAATGTTCTATGTGTATACAAAAAACACAAAAGACCATTTTAGATGCTAAGCGTGATGGCCGTCTTGTAAAAGATGGTGAGTTTCAAACTGCCTGTTCAGCAGCTTGTGATAAAGGAGCAATGGTTTTTGGAGATATTAATGATACTGAAGCAGTGATTTTTGAGAAAACTAAAGATGAAAGAATGTATCACTTGCTTGCAGAGGTAGGAACAAGACCTAATGTAATGTATCAAGCTAAAGTGAGGAATACAGAAGAAGCTTAAGCATAAATAATGATAGATTAAAATTTAGTCTACATTTTTTTTTAAATAAATGATTAATTAAAAATAACAAGAACAGGTTTAAGAGATAGTTTAAAAGTGTTGCTTTTACAAATGAATCTAAAATCTAATAACTAAAAATCTAATATCTAAATGTCTCATTACGAAGCACCTATAAGAAGACCCTTAGTTACAGGAGAAAAATCTTATCACGATGTTACTGTGGATGTTGCTAGACCTGTAGAAGGTAGAGCAAACAAATCCTGGTGGATTGTCTTTTCCATAGCCCTTGTAGCTTTCCTTTGGGGAGTTGGATGTATAGTATATACTATTTCAACAGGTATTGGAGTCTGGGGATTAAATAAAACTGTTGGTTGGGCCTGGGATATTACCAATTTCGTTTGGTGGGTAGGTATCGGTCACGCAGGAACCTTAATTTCTGCGGTGCTATTACTCTTTAGACAAAAATGGAGGATGGCAATTAACCGTTCAGCAGAGGCGATGACTATTTTCTCTGTAATGCAGGCAGGTTTGTTCCCATTAATTCACATGGGTCGTCCTTGGTTAGCTTATTGGGTAGTGCCCATTCCAAATCAGTTTGGATCGCTTTGGGTAAACTTTAATTCCCCATTACTTTGGGACGTTTTTGCAATTTCAACTTATTTATCTGTATCCCTTGTTTTCTGGTGGACAGGTTTACTTCCTGATTTTGCAATGATCAGGGATAGGGCAATAACCCCATTTACAAAAAGAATCTACAGTATTGTTTCCTTTGGTTGGAGCGGAAGGGCTAAAGACTGGCAACGTTTTGAAGAAGTATCCCTTGTACTTGCAGGTCTTGCTACTCCTTTAGTACTTTCAGTGCATACTATTGTATCTTTTGACTTTGCTACTTCGGTAATTCCGGGATGGCATACCACCATTTTCCCGCCTTACTTTGTTGCCGGTGCGATTTTCTCCGGGTTTGCAATGGTAAATACCTTGCTTATTATTATGCGTAAGGTTTCCAATTTAGAAAATTATATTACGGTACAACATATTGAATTGATGAACATTGTAATTATGATTACAGGTTCTATAGTGGGTGTCGCTTATATTACGGAGTTATTTATTGCTTGGTATTCCGGTGTGGAATATGAACAATATGCTTTCCTAAACAGGGCAACCGGTCCTTACTGGTGGGCATACTGGTCAATGATGATTTGTAATGTATTCTCCCCACAGTTTATGTGGTTTAAAAAATTAAGAACGAGTATAATGTTCTCTTTCTTCATCTCTATTGTGGTAAATATAGGAATGTGGTTTGAACGTTTTGTGATTATAGTAACCTCTTTGCACAGGGATTATTTGCCATCTTCTTGGACAATGTTCTCCCCAACGTTTGTGGATATAGGAATCTTTATTGGTACCATTGGATTCTTTTTTGTATTATTCTTATTATATGCAAGAAGTTTCCCGGTTATTGCACAAGCAGAGGTGAAATCTATTTTGAAAACTTCAGGGGAAACCTACAAAAAGTTAAGGGCAAAGCACGGTGATCTTGTAGACCATTCTGTTGTTTTAACGGGGAAACCCATAATCAACCACCACGAGCATACCGATGATGAAGAGGATAACGATATTAATACTAAAATCAAATAGCCATGGCATCTAAAGTTATTCACGCTATTTATACAGATGACGACGTGCTAATGCAAGCCGTTAAAGATGTGCGTAATGCACATTATCATATTGGCGAAATTTACACACCTTTTCCGGTTCACGGACTTGACAAAGCTATGGGATTAGCGCCTACAAGACTTGCGATAACTGCATTTCTTTACGGTATTGTAGGACTTTCTGTTTCGATTGTTATGATGAACTACATAATGATTGAAGACTGGCCAATGGATATCGGTGGAAAACCTAGTTTCAGCTACATTCAAAATATGCCGGCATTTGTACCGATTATGTTTGAGTTAACCGTTTTTTTTGCAGCTCATTTAATGGTAATCACTTTTTATTTAAGAAGTAAACTTTGGCCTTTCAAAAAAGCAGAGAATCCAGATTTTAGAACAACTGACGACCACTTTCTTATGGAAGTTGATGTCGCTAATTATGATGTGGAAGAACTCTCTAAGTTTTTATACAATACCGGTGCTTCAGAAATTAATTTAATTGATAAGGTAGACTAACGACAGATGAAAAGCCTAAATAACATATTTATAATAGTATTAATTGCGGGAAGTTTGGTTTCTTGTTCCAATGATAAAAAGCCAAACTATCAGTTTATGCCAAACATGTATGAGTCTGCAGCTTATGAAGCATACTCAGAAGGGGACATTTTTTTAGATGGACAGTCTGCAAAAAAGCCTGTAGAGGGAACAATTCCTAGAGGCTGGGCCCCATATGAATATGAAGACAGCACAGAAGGACTCGCAGATGCAAGGGAAAACTTAAAAAATCCCTTACCCGTCACGCAAGAAAACTTAGCTGCCGGAAGTCAATTATATACTTTCTACTGCGCAGTTTGTCACGGGGATAAAGGAGACGGAAAAGGAATACTTGCAACTAGGGAAAAGTTTTTAGGAATACCTAGTTATGCAGATGCCGGGAGAGTATTAACAGAAGGAAGCATTTATCACGTGCAAATGTATGGTTTAAATGCAATGGGCTCCTACACTGCCCAAACCGATGAAAAAGAACGCTGGCAAATCACTATGCATGTTGAAAACCTGATGGCAGAATTAAAAGGCATCCCTAAAAAATTAGCTATTGATGCAACTACAGAGACTTCTGAAATACAAGTGGATTCCGTAGCAACAGATAGTTTACAAACAGAAGTAGAAAACTAATTTTAGATTAAAGAGATAGTTAAAGATATGTATACGCTACCTAATAAATTAAAACTGTTTGCTCTTATATTTATGGTTCTAGGAGCCATAGGTATGGTTATTGGCTTTGTCAATGCGCCAAGTTCAACAGAAGAAGTTAAGGAAATGATGGCAGGTCATGATTCACATCATGCGACAACTGCTGCACATAGTGACTCGCAGGCAAATGCGCATGACGATGAGGCACATTATGAGCACGTATATCACCAATTGAAAAACAGACCTTGGTCTGCTCTTTATGTTTCTGCTTTCTTCTTCTTTATGATTGCACTAGGTGCATTAGCATTTTATGCCATACAATATGCTGCTCAGGCAGGCTGGTCGCCGGTACTCTTCCGGGTTATGGAAGGTATAACCGGTTATTTATTGCCGGGCTCCATCATAATGTTTTTGTTATTGGTACTTTCTGCATTTCACGTCAACCACATTTTCCATTGGATGAATGCCGAACTTTTTGATCCATCAAGCGATAAATATGATGCATTAGTAGCAGGCAAAAGCGCATGGTTAAATGAAACGTCCTTTTTAATACGTGCAGCAATCTATCTTATAGGTTGGAACTTATACAGATATTTCTCCAGAAAATATTCATTGCGCTTAGACGAGACTAACGATAACCATTGGTTTAAAAAGAACTTTAAATTATCAGCCGGTTTCTTGGTATTCTTTATAGTAACAGAATCCATGATGTCTTGGGACTGGATAATGGGCTTTGATCCACACTGGTTTAGTACTTTATTTGGGTGGTATGTGTTTGCAGGAATGATGGTTTGTGCCATCACTGTAATAGCAATGGTTACCATATATCTAAAATCGCAAGGCTATTTAGAATACGTGAATGATAGCCACATACATGATTTGGCAAAATATATGTTTGGTTTTAGTATCTTCTGGACTTACCTTTGGTTCTCCCAGGTAGTGGATCTGAATTAGTAAGTTTAGCTATTTCCGGAACTGTGGAACTTGCCCCTGGCGAATTTATTGAAATTTGGGGACAACGATTAACTGGGGGAACTTTGTCTAGCCCACAACTAGCATTTTTCGCTGTGAATATGACTATGAAATAACAAAACCTTAATTTTTCCCTAAAAAACACCACATTTCCCCATAAATACTATATTTGTATAACTAAATAGGTATACTATGTCTAAATTTGGCGAATTAATTGGGGCTCCTGTGCCTGTACTGCTGGATTTTTATACAGATTGGAATGAGCAATCTACCGCAATGCATCCTGTACTAAGGGATGTTGCGGCGGCTTTAGGCGATAAGGCCAAGGTTATAAAAATTGATGTAGATAAAAACAAAGATCTTGCTGAGGCGTTGCGCATAAAAGGCCTGCCCACGCTTATGATCTACAAGGATGGCGAAATGAAATGGCGCCAAAGTGGTGAGCAGGATGCTAACACTTTAATAGGGCTTGTTAATGAATATCTTTAATTCAAGCTTTTAAAATTAAATCCCCCTTCTTTAAAATATGCCAGTGTTTTGGCAACGCATAGTTCAGGTTTTCCTAATAACAAAACCTTAATTTTTCCCTAAAAAACACCACATTTCCCCATAAATACTATATTTGTATAACTAAATAGGTATACTATGTCTAAATTTGGCGAATTAATTGGGGCTCCTGTGCCTGTACTGCTGGATTTTTATACAGATTGGAATGAGCAATCTACCGCAATGCATCCTGTACTAAGGGATGTTGCGGCGGCTTTAGGCGATAAGGCCAAGGTTATAAAAATTGATGTAGATAAAAACAAAGATCTTGCTGAGGCGTTGCGCATAAAAGGCCTGCCCACGCTTATGATCTACAAGGATGGCGAAATGAAATGGCGCCAAAGTGGTGAGCAGGATGCTAACACTTTAATAGGGCTTGTTAATGAATATCTTTAATTCAAGCTTTTAAAATTAAATCCCCCTTCTTTAAAATATGCCAGTGTTTTGGCAACGCATAGTTCAGGTTTTCCTGTGCTAGGATACTATCATGAAAAATGACAATCCTTCCCGGTATTGAATTTTTAAAAGGATTTTTTAGAATTTGGTAAAATAATTGGTTTACAGAGAAATAACTTAAGTTAAAGTGTCGTAAAAATTTGTTTTACAAATAAATTATCATGAATATTTGTATTCCCTAAATCAAAAAAATGTGAAGTTTTTAGTGTCTTGCTAATTACAGTTTTATTTATTTAATTTCACATTTTAATAGCCAAGTTATGTTTATCCCCAAACGCCTGCTTTGCAATAGAATCTTCCTATTGGTTTGTCTGAATCTTATAGTTTTTAACTCTTTTTCGCAAGTTGGAATAGGAACAGTGAGTCCTAACGCTTCCTCGATGCTGGATATTTCCTCAAACAGTCGTGGAATACTCATCCCCAGAATGACTACCGTCCAGCGGGATGCCATCACCTCTCCACCAGAAGGGCTGAACATTTATAACCTTACCACAAAAAAAACCAATATTTACAGCAATGGAGTGTGGAAGTCTTTGGCTTTTGAAAACGTTTCTAATCTGGTATATGTATATTCTATGGCAGACCTGCCGACTCCCGCTGGAGCAGTAATTTCACTCGATGGTACTAAAATGTATATCTTTTCTGGTTTTGTTGATATATCACCTAACTACATAGTAATGAATGGAGCAGGCCTGCGAGGTATAGATCCTCAAAAGGACGGCGTAATGTCGAGTGTTAACGGTGCCGTTCTCAGAAGCGTTAATACCGATATATTTATTCAAGATCTTGCAGTCTTACCTGCGAGTGCCTCGACGAAGGCTTATGATTTTTCAGATACTACCGGGACCAAATTTTGCAATCTCTTTTCAGGGAATTCTGTTGTAGAAATAGGCATACCCAGTCTTGGCGTGGGAAATATTTCCGGGTTTAAGGCCATTACTATTGTGAAGAATTATTGGAACACCAGAGACGGTTTAAAAGTGGGTGGCACTGTTGGAAAATTTGCCTCCACCCTAAATTTCATTACCGGTATATCAGCCGGTTCAGGCATAGAATTCCTAAGTAGTTTAGTAATCAATGATATTGACCTTTCCAGTAATTATTTTATTTACACTGGCCAGACCGGAATTAAAGTTAATGCCGGCGCTACGGTTGACAGAGCAAGATTAACAAGCAATATGTTTCGAGGTGTTGCCACACCGTTGACGGGTGTAGATTCCTATTCCCCGGGATGGAGAATGCAGCAGAATACTAATATTCCTGACTCCAGGGCATATAGTTTTATGTATTTTAATGGCAACGCAACGGCGACAAGCCTTCCTGTTTCCGGTACTTTTTATAAGGTTGCCGGAACAACTACCACAATCAAGCAACAGCGATTTACAGCTGGAAATAACAGAATTACATACACAGGTAAAGAACCTTTAGTTGGTCGGGTTCTGGTTACAATAGCTGGAAGGGCACCTGCTAATAGTAGTGAATTTTCCATAGCTTTAGCAAAAAACGGCGGCGCAATTTTACTTCCTACAACATCCACTGGTGTTATGACAAATAATCAGGCATTCCAGATGACCTTCATTACCGAAGTGGATATGGTTACCACTGATTTTATCGAGGTGTTTGTCAGGTCTAATAATACAAATGCAACTACCCTGACGGTTTCGGATATGCAGTTTCAGGTAATTGATTAATACAATTGTGGTGAAATCTTTTTATTTTGCCGGGAGGCGCTAAAAATTTTTAAACTTTATTTCAGTTATAAGATATTAGCTACTGGCGAATTAATCGAGTCCAACGTGCCTATAATGCTGGATTTTATACAGATTGGAATGAGCAATCTAGCAATGTATCCTGTACTAAGGGATATTGCGATAGCTTTAGGTGATAAGCTAAAGTGATAAAATGGATGTAGATAAAAATAAAGATCTTGCTGAGGCGTTGCGCATAAAAGGCCTGCCCACACTTTTATAGGTCTTGTTACTAAATATCTCTAATTCAAACTCTTTAATTCAAATCCCCTTTCTTTAAAAAATGCCAGTGTTTTTGGCAAGACATAGCGGAGGTTTTCTTCTGCTTTTAGACTGTCGTGGAAAACGATGATGCTTCCCGGTTTTGTATTCTTTAAAACGTTTTCCAAACACTTTTTTTGAGAAAGGCTTTGGTCAAAATCCCCACTCAATACATCCCACATTATTATTTGATACCCTTTCTTCTGAAGTAATTTTGCTTGTTTACTCGTGATTTTTCCATACGGTGGGCGAAAAAGCATTTCTGTATTTTTCACAACCTGTCCTCGCTCATCTATCTTCTGTCGCCTGTCATCCGTCATCTGTACCCTGTCATCCGTCCTCTGTCCTCCGTCATCTATCCTCTGTTCCCTAGCATCCGTCATCTGTCTTTCAGCCTTTTCCACATTTTCAACATATTTTGAAATTTCCGTTTTCCAGCCGTTTAAATGATGGAAGGTATGGTTGCCAACACTATGACCTTCAGCAATAATTTTTTGAAAAATTTCGGGATATTTTTGAATGTTTTTTCCGATGCAAAAAAAGGTGGCTTTTGCATGGTATTCCTTGAGCTGTTCTAAAACCCAGAGAGTAACTTCTGGTATAGGGCCATCGTCAAAAGTGAGATAGATATTTTTTTCATTTCGCGAAAGCGCCCAGAGTCTCTTAGGATATAAAAGCCTAAAAATCCCGGGCGTTTTAGCAAAATATGCCTTCACAACTTACTCATTATTGGCTCGTTCCAAAGAATCCATTAACCGTAGAAAGGTTTCTTCATCCATCATGTCTGAGCTATCTCGTATTGTGTCTATCGATCTATCTAATGTTTCTTCTTCTTCATTTGCAAAAAAGTGACTGAATAATTTTAAATGAGCATTAAATGCGTCTGCTCTGGATTTTAAGATAGAATCATTTTTGCTGTATAACAGAGTGCCCAGAACACTTCTGTAGCGTTCTATATCCATATAGATGGTTTCAATATACCTTCTTTGCAGGGTAAAATCTAATCCACTATAATACACAAGTCTTTCCTGATACTTTTTAGCAATTTTATCATAAAGTTCAATAGCTTTTGCATCACTTCCTACTTCAAAATACCCGCTAACAAATGGTTCTAAAAGAGTATAATATTGATAGTATTCTACAGGCATATGCTCCATTGCCAAATCAAGAACCTGTTCTGCTTTGTCTAATTTTTCCTCAATAATAAGCCTTTCTGCAAGTCGTGCAAGATTACTCCTGTAACTTATACTGTTTTTGCGCGTTTCTGGGTCGTGATAGATATCAGGTTTTGAAAAATTTCGGGATATTTTTGAATGTTTTTTCCGATGCAAAAAAAGGTGGCTTTTGCATGGTATTCCTTGAGCTGTTCTAAAACCCAGAGAGTAACTTCTGGTATAGGGCCATCGTCAAAAG
>MWWI01000188.1_pt1 | contig 13823 bp, 12 predicted proteins | sample 1047321 | NCBI WGS metagenome assembly MWWI01 (sample SAMN06349966, study PRJNA376086) | soil metagenome | isolation source: FI-1 sample Antarctic (ecotone) soil | place: Antarctica | reverse complement strand
GAAGGAAGGCCGGGAAGTCAAGTATAAGGTGATATTCAAATGAGCCTTATACATATACTCATAACAATCATAATAATAATAACAATCATAACAATCATAACAATCATAACAATGCACCTCCTGTGGGTAACCCTGGCGGATCGATGTGTATATTGTTATCAAAATCATGATTGTTCTTATTGTTATGATTGTTATGAACAATACCGTAGGGGCTTGGGGGTGTCGCTATGACTGGCGGATCTACCTCTGAACGGCTGCCTGACACTCTGATCGAACAAGCCAAACGTGCCAGCCTCGTCTCTTTGAGTGAGCGATATACCCAGCTGCGTAAAATTTCCACGGGCGAATGGGCTGGCCCCTGCCCCAAATGTGGAGGCGACGACCGTTTCCATGTTAAGGATGGCTGGTTTTTCTGCCGGCAGTGCAATTCTAACGGGGGCGATGCTATAGAGTTTGTGCGCTGGATGCAACCCGGCCTGACCTTTCCTGATGCAGTGCTCCAGCTGGCAGGCGGCACACTACCTACACCCTCCACGGCTCCACGCCTGCCAGCACCCAAAGGGTACCCGAGGCAGGTGGAGAGAAGGTCCAACCCTGCCGACTGGCAACGTAGAGTTGGTGCCATGCTGCAACAGGCACAAGAGCTCCTGCTACAAGATGATGGCAAACCCGGACAGGAATATCTACTTAGCCGTGGTTTAGAGCCACGTACATGGCTTCAATTTGGTTTAGGTTACAGAAGCGATGCGAATGTGCCCGGCACCGAGGGCAAATTGAAGGCTCCAGCCATCTGCCTGCCGTGGTATGCAGGTGGCAAGTTGGTGGCAGTGCGCTATCGATTCCTCACAGAGCAGAATGGACGCAAGTTGGCCGCTGAATACGGTAGCCAATTTAGTGGTCACCTCTTTGGTGGGCAGGCATTGCCGGAATGGGTGACGATGCCGATTGAAGACGGCAATAACAGCGTGCAAAGGTATTGCACCCTTGTCATTGATGAAGGTGAAATTAACGCCATGAGCATCTGGCAAACTGCCGGTGATACCAACGTGCATGTGTTGAGCTTGGGCAGCGAGAGTGCAAAGCTCAACAGTGCCATGATTGCCGTCGCTAAACGTTACGGCACCGTGATTATTTGGGCTGATCGTGCGGAGGTGGCGCGCGAATTGCAGATGGCGATTCCAAAGGCGCACAGCATTACATCACCCAACGGGCAGGATGCCAACGATCTCTTGAAAAGTGAATTGTTAGGTGCCGTCATGGGCATGGCTCGATTGCGTGCCTGCCACAATGAATATGAGCGTGAGGGGTTGCTTTGGGATTTGCGGGATGCAGCTTTGACTTGGCAAGGGGTAGACGTTGGCACGGCGCAACTGATTCAACGTGTCGCCAATGACCTCGGCAAAATCATTAATCCAGTAACTTGCGCGTAGGAATCGGGAGGCAAAGACAATGGCAAGCCAGTTTGACTTAGCGCCTTGCCTGGCTACATTGCAGGCGCAAACGTTGCTACCCTTGCACAGGGCTTGCAGTTGCAGAGCGCTGCCTCTGTTGTGATTGCCCATCTGGAGAAAGAGGCGATTCCAGCGGCACAAGCCGAGGTACAACGCACCGGGCGCCTGCTGGCGACCCAGCAAGATACCATCCTTCGCAAGCGGGCGCACATTGCCGAGCAGAAACGTATTATTGCCAAAGCACAAGCCGCGGTGGATGCTGCGGCTGGCTGGCTAGATACCTAGCTGTTTTTACATGGACGTATCCATGATGGTTTCCTTTCTAACGCACCTGCTCACCGTCTTTGCCTTCGGTGGGCAGGTGTGGGGGTCGGGACATCTTTGTACACAGCGTGCCACTTTTTGGGGGGTGAAATGGCCTATTCTGAACGAGCGAAGGTACTGCGACGTTGCAAGTCTACGCGGCAAGATGGGCAACCATGCAAAGCGTATGCCTTGTGGGGCGGGGATGGGCTTTGCGCTGGGCATACCTACAAGACACGCGGCACAACGCCAGAGAAGTACAGATATACGGGTATACCTACAAAAGCACCGCCATGCACCTGTAGCGCCTACGCATGGCCTCATAGACCTGGTGGGGGCTTGTGCAACTGGCCTGACGCGCTACAGAGGAAGAGTACAACCCCAGCGGGGACACATTCCTTCATGCGAGCGTTCAAAAAGAAATACAGGGCATTGGCGCGGCGCTGGGGGATGGTCTGACAAAGCGGGGCATGTGAAAAGGTCTAGCACAATGGCATGGGAGGAACGGGGACGCAAAACCTATTTTTATCGCAAGGTATGGAGCAATGGTACCTGTCAGAGCGAATACTGTGGGCAGGGTTCGATTGGTGGCCTGTTTGCCCATACGATAGGCGTACAGCATCATGAGCGCACCATGGCACGGCTGGCACTGCAAGACTTCGTCCAGGAGCAACGCCAGATTGACCGGGCAATTGATGCCTATCGACGCGAACTGCGGGGAATCGTTGCCGCAACCTTGCAGGCACTTGGCTTCCACCAACACCGGCGGCAATGGCGACTAAGGAGGGAGGCGACTGACCCAATGTCAGATGAGATAGTGAAGGACACAAAGAGCGAGCAAGCGGAATATCTTGAGCTAATGCAGGCAGCCGAAAAAGCAAAGGGCAAGGGCGCCCAAGGGGCTCCCGCGGTGGAAAAGCTGCGCGCCTATGCCACAGCACACCCAGCGGTGTTTGATGGCGTAAGTAAGCTGGCGCGCACCACATTGCATGAGGTAATTGCCTCATTCACCCCCAACGAGCCAACGCAGATTCACGTCAAAGGAGAGGTAAGCGGCTTACAGAGAGCGCTGGGCATTGCCACAGCAACGCCTCTGGAAAAGCTGCTGATTGCCGATGTGACGATTTGCTGGGTACGGTTGCAGGCAATGGAGCAAGTTTACAGCGCCAACTACAACACCGGTAATGGTGTCACATTTGCTAAAGCGGCTTATCTAGAGAGTCGGCTATCTGCAACCCGGCGGCGCTATCTTCAATCTGTGGAGGCACTGGCTAGGGTGCGCGGGCTTCTCTCACGCGTTGGGATGCAAGTGAACATTGCTAATCAGCAGGTGGTGCAGAATGGGTAAAGACTGTGCCATAGGAAGGGGATAATTATCCCCTTGATACTGTCAAACAGCGCGGGAACCCATGGACATTGGCACCCCCTGATAAACAGGGCATAACAGGGCAACGGCAAGATAATGGCACACTTCTGCACCAGGTGGCGCAAATAAACAGACATTTGGTACAGCGTGCGCGAGCACGCCGTTAGGGGCATGATTGTACAATAGCCAACTCGAGTTCGAAAAAAAAGATTGCATATGTATATCAGTGTGTTATCATGTGTATATACATATGATAACACAGCGCAAGAGAACGTTGCCATGATTCTTTCGGTTGGAAACATTAAAGGTGGTGTTGGCAAAACTACGCTCGCCGTCAGTCTTGCAATTTTGAGGGCAAACGAAGGGCATGATGTGCTGCTTGTGGATGGTGACGAGCAGCGTACCGCACTAACCTTCACCGATCTGCGCACTGAGTTTCTAGGCCAGCCTGGCTACACTGCCGTGAGTCTCCAGGGCGCAGCACTGCGTACCCAGGTACGCCAACTCGCCGGAAAATATGATGACATCATCATCGACGTAGGGGGCCGCGATACAGGGAGCTTGCGCGCCGCACTCACGGTCACCCAGGTGTTGCTCATCCCCGTGCAGCCGCGCAGTTTCGACATTTGGGCAGTTGAGCAGATGGCGGTCCTGATCCAAGAGGCTCGTGAGATTAATGAACAGCTGCGCACCTTGGTGGTCCTCAATGCCGCCGATGCCCAGGGACGCGACAACGCGGACGCGGTCCAGGCGCTCCAGGAGACACCGGGCATGGAGATTCTGCGGGTGTTCATTGGACGGCGCAAGGCATTTCCCAATGCCGCCGCCAGCGGACGGGCGGTTACCGAGTATACGCCACGCGATGCTAAGGCCATCGAAGAATTACAAGATTTGGTGCGAGTTATCTACACAGATGATTTACGATAGATATATAAAAGATAGCGGAGTGATATACATTGACTATTACGAAGAAACCAAAGCTCAGCCAGGATACTAGCAGCGGCCAGGGTGATGAAAAAGCTGTGCAAGCCTTCATCTTGGGAGCCGGGAGGACCGAAGAGGATGCGAGCAAAAAGCCGGTCATGATTCGGTTCGATCCGAAATTGTTAGAGAGGGTGGACGCTGCGGCCAAGCGCCGTGGCATCAGTCGCAGTGCTTGGGTACAATACACGTTGAGTCGTGCGCTTGATAAAGACGATGCTTGACAAGAGGTGCAATAATAGATGCCATGGCTAATAAAGCCAACGCCTAACGATATAAACACTAAAAACTGACTGTGATGTGGTTGAGTAAACCTTTGTGAGGTCTTCATTGGAGAACACTATCGGTGACATATTTTGGAACATAGACTGGCACGGCATCTTTACACCTAAGAACTCGTTGATGGAGTTGGTTGTGCGAGCCACAATCATGTACTTGGTTCTCGTCGGGCTGCTGAGGTTCATGCTGAAACGGCAGGCTGGAGGAATCGGAACAACGGATGTTCTTGTCATTGTTTTGCTGGCTGAAGTTGCTGGAAACGGATTTGCGGCAGAGTACAAGTCGGTGGTCGAAGGTACCGTTCTTGTCGGCACCATCCTGTTTTGGAGCTACATGCTTGAATGGGCTGCGCATCGATTTCCGACAATCGAGCGGCTGATTCACCCACAGACGCTATTACTTATCGAAAATGGAAAAATGCTTCGCAAGAACATGAGAGCTGAACTCGTCACAAAGGAGGAGTTGATGGCCCAGTTGCGCGAGGAGGGTATCGAGGACTGCACCCAGGTGAAGCGAGCGTGCATGGAAGCTGATGGCATGATCAGTGTCATCAAAATGGAGACATGAGTTCGTAAGTCACCCCGCCGTTATCAATCGCTAGATGGGCAGCATCGACACACCATGTGGGTTTTATTTGGGGGGTAGGTCAACCAAGCAGTTGGGCGTAGAATCTTCCCTGCGTCCTAGCTGATGCAGACTTTACTTACCCTGTTTTTCTACTAAAAGCCGCGCGGCGCTTGGGACTTGTATACGGAATAGAATATATATTCTATTCCGTATACTGATAAATAACCGGTTGGCCTTATGTCACCACCTCACGGTCACCGACTGTAACGTCAAACAGATCCGCGGGGAAGTCGTCTCTGTGCGAGCCGTACCATCGGCAGGAGAACCAGTCTGATGCCCATGAATAAGTCGCTTTACTCAATCGACTGGCATGAGATTGTCCTGGCCATCAAGGAGGTCGTTGATTGGCAGTGCCAACAGTGCGGAATACAAAGCCACCGTCCAGGGGGGCCGTTCGACACTCCCCGCCGCACGCTGATGAGCCGTCCAACGCAATGACTTGTTGGGCTACCAGTTGGTTTCACTAGTCAAGATTCGTTAACAATTTTTTCTTGTCGAACGTTGATGACCTTAACTTCGCCGAACGCGCCTGCTCATGCTTTCTCTTGGACTGCGCTACTCGCCACACAGGAGAAAACCATAAAGCCAAGCCCCATCACTTTCCGCCTGCGCTCTGCAAATAGGTTAGATGATGGTGCGTTTGAGTTTCAGCATTACCATCGCCATAAACAAGATGAAAAGTCCACCGAAAGAGACCCCACTGGCCGCCTGCATTTGCAGACCTGGGGCTTGCACCTCTTTGTTGGCACCATTGGTATCCAGTCCGCGTAGAAACTCCACCATATCTGCGCGTTCGGAAGCATCAGCAAAATAGAATGGATGTGGGGCTTGGTCGCCGCGTTGGGGGTCGAGCAGGTTATCTAAACTCGGCACGGAAGCGTCGTGAAGAAAGATATTCGTGCGTGCTAAATCAAGCAGCAAGGGCATCGCGTTCCCGCGTTTCTCGCCCCGATCACTGGCGTCAACCACAATCATCTTGTCGTCGAACAAGCCGGGCGAGTTCAAAATTGGACTGAGGCGGGTATCGCCGCGCAACCCTGCGGCAATCGGCGCATATCCCGGCCAGAGTGTCTTCAAATCCACCAGTAGTGGCGGCACAAAGTTGCTCTGGTCTACATTATGACATTCTGTGCAATTGGCGCGGAAGAGTTCCTGACCCCGCATCGCCATTTCTGCATCCACATCAGCGCCCGGAGGTGCTTGCAAGCTGTCGAGATAAGCGTTCATATCGAGCAACTTCTGGTTGTCTACCCGCAGCCCAACAGGAGTTGCTGGGTCGCCAACCTTGCCCGTCATATCGGCTTTGACGAAAGGGAAGCCGGTCACGCCTGTATCGTGTAAAATCGAGGCATAGGCGTCGGCCATCTGCTGCCCGGCGGGCCCGGCTTTTGCTGCTAAAAATTGGCGTCCCCCAGGCGTCAGCAGCGTTGTCGGGTCGAGGTTAGTCGTATAGGAGGCGTTGCTGATGTCATCTAGAAGCCTAAACTCGCCCGCCGAACCGTAGGGTGCAGCCAAGTCTTGCCGGAACAAGGGAACATTTTTGACGGAGTTGCCATGGCCATCCTGAGTATCGTCAAAGGTGCCAACAGGATAATAGGCAGGGTTACTCAGATACGCATCGACCTCCGCCTCTGTAGAGTCCGGACCTAAACCAGAGGGTGCTCTGCCAATGCTAACGCCTTGGAATGTTTGCTGTAAATTGGGATAAAAGGCTCTTGAGTTGGCTGCCATCGCCAGCAACTTGCCAACGTTCAGCGTCAGAGCTGCAGGGCCATCCACGCGCCGACCGATGGAGCCTCCATTCGGCATGGCAAAGACCGACTGGTCCGTGACGGTGTGACAGATCGTGCAAGCCATACCGACCTTGTCGCCATTCATGATGTCGAGCGTTCCATCTCCATTGGTGTCCTGCGGGACAATGCCAACGACAGCATTGGCGTTGATCAGGGCCACCGTGGTCTGCGGGTCATTGAGCATTGGCGCATTCTGAGGTGAAAGGTCTGTTGCTAACTCGGCTTGCATGAGCTGACGCAGGGTAGGGTCAATCGCCTCGATATCTACTTGCAAACCTGCCTCAAGGGCCTGTTTGGGCGTAAGCTGTGCTTCCATCATGCCTAGTGGAAGGCGTGCTGCGTCTGTCCAGAACCCTTCATTGCCAAATGTCTCAAAGCGGAAGACATCCTGACCCGCCACAGCATCTCCAATTTGGTGCTGATTCGGATTTTGCTCAATGCCCGGTCCGTCGGAAGCAGCTTGCGGAGTTTCAACTTGGATAGGCGCATTAATCGCATTGCAGGCGGCACTGGTTAGAAAAACTAGAAGGCTGTAAATGAGCATGATGACGCGAAAAGAGATAAGGGATCTAAGAGGATTGGGTATAAACATGATCAGCTCGCTTTTTCTCGCCCTGAAGGGAAAGCAGTCGCTGTAGGGCGTCAGCGATGGTAATCTCTTGGACAACGAGCAACGTGCTCGCTACTTCTTATGCACCTTGACCTTGGTTCTGCATCAGCCCACCGTCCATAACGTAGGTTGCGCCCGTCACATAATCAGCATCACTTGACGCCAAAAAGACGGCGAGACGACCTATCTCGCTTGGCTCGGCAGCCCGTTTCCAAGGAATACTCTGCACCTGCTCCTCAAGAACTTTTGGATCATCGATGGCTTCTTGATTAAACGGCGTTAGTACCATGCCTGGGGCAATGTTATTGACATTGATCTTCAGCGGCGCAAGCTCCAGGGCCAGTGTCCGCGTTAAGTTGCGAATGGCCCCTTTTGTACAATCGTAATCCGCCGCGCCTGCGCGCGGGATCTCTTCATGGACTGACGTTACATTGATCAGTTTGCCACCCCCACCTGCCTGTTTGCGGAGGTTGATGAAGCGGCGACAGCAGAAGAAATAGCCGTAGAGATTCGTCTTCATGGCTTTGTCCCAGCGCGCGGTCGTCATGTCGGCCACAGGCACGCCAGCCGAATCAATCCCCGCATTGTTCATGAGGATATCCAGCGTGCTAAAGGCCTTGACTGCCTGGTCGAACATCTGTTCAACCTGCTGTTCGTCGCTTAGGTCGGCTTGCACTACCATGGCACGGCGACCTGCTGCTTCCACCTGGGCACGCGTCTGCTCTGCCCCCGCCTGATCTTCTAAATAGTGGATGACAATATCAGCCCCTTCTTTGGCTAGCTCAATGGCAGTAGCCTGCCCAATGCCGGAATCTGAACCCGTGATCAACGCAATCTTGCCCTCTAGTCGGCCTGTCATCTTAGCTTCCTTCCTGCTTCTGATACCCTCGTTGTGGAGTTTCCACTTGCTTCGCCGCTTCGGTCGACAGTCGCCAAGCCGCATTCACCAGTCCAATATGTGAAAATGCTTGGGGGAAATTACCGAGTAGTTCACCTGTATGCGGTTCGACCATCTCCGCCAACAGACCTAAGTCATTGGCATAGGCCGTGGTTTGCTCAAACAGCTGCTGCGCTTGTTCGACTTCACCCAGTAACGCTAAACATTCCACCAGCCAGTAGGTACACAGCAAAAAACCATTCTTTTCCTCGGCCCAGCGACGGACGAGTCCGTTGGTAGTAAGTTCCCGCGCAACTGTGCGAATCGTCGCCGCCATCCGTGGGTCAGTCGCCGGTAAGAACTCGACTAGAGGCAGCAGCAGGACAGATGCATCTAACTGGTCAGAGCCAAAGGCCCCCGTAAAGGCATGAATCTGCTCATTCCACCCTTTTTCCAGCACCGCCACGTGAATCTCTGCACGCACTCTCTGCCAATGTTCAAGCTCGCGCCCTTCGCTTAGTTCTAGCTGCGGTGCAAGTTTAATCGCACGATCTAGCGCCACCCAGCAGATAACCTTAGAGGTAAGATAGTGTCGCTCCTGGTCACGCGCCTCCCACATGCCAGCATCAGGTTCCTGCCACGAGGTTGCCGCACGATTGGCCAATTGAACGACTAATTGGCCAATGGAACCAGCCGTACCCTCCATTGCGGAATGGAAGTCAAGCTGGTCACGTAACAGGTAAATGGCATCAACTACTTCGCCCAGCACATCCAATTGTTTCTGCCGCCAAGCATCATTGCCAATCCGCACTGGTTGACTGTCACCAAAACCAGCGAGACCCGGTAGTGTACGTTCGGTTAAATCGCGTTCACCTTCAATCCCATAGACAATTTGCACTGGTTGTTGCGGTGCGGCCAGATCGCCTAGCGCACGCAGTATCCACCCAAAGAACCGTTTAGACTCATCGGGACAGGCCGCAATCCACAACGCGCGCATGGTGAAGGCAAGGTCACGCAGCCACACAAAGCGATAATCCCAGTTGCTGGCCCCACCGAGCGACTCTGGTAGGGAGGTTGTGGCCGCAGCAATCACGGCACCGTTGGGTTGAAAGGTCAGCGCTTGCAACACGAGCGCGCTGCGCCGTACCTGCTCCTGATAGAGTCCTTGGTAACCGACATGCAGATCTGCCCATGATTGCCAGCCCGCGCGGGCATTCGCTAACTCTTTCGCAACGTCAACTGGGGGGAGGGGCTTATTGTCATCCCGATATACGCGGTCACTCAAGGCAAAGCTAACGGTTTCACCCTCGGCCATCATAAACGTGGCAGTTGCTTTGCCCATCTCCACCTGGAGAGGGCGCGTAGACATCAGGATGAGTTCAAGTGAACCTGCCTGGATAACAATGCATTCTTGCCGCTGCTGGAGGAGTGGCACGGCAAGCCCATAAGCAGGGCGTGGACAAATTTCTACATGCACCTCAACACGACCCTGGACTCCGTACAATTGGCGTACTAAGCGAGGCGGAGAATGTTTGCCGATGTCATGCCCCTGCACATCCATTTCTAGGGCCATGCCATCGGTGACCAGTACCGTGCCGTGTGCTGTCATAAAGGTAGTCTGGAGCACCATCGTCCCACCCAGGTAGGCGCGTTTTGTAGTAAACGGGCCTACGGGTTGGATTTGCCAATGACCGGCGTGTGGGTCTAAAAGACGTGCAAAAATAGACGGTGCATCAAAGCGTCCGGGGCAGTACCAATCAATGGAGCCATGACGATGTACTAAGGTTGCACTCTGCCCATTGGACAAAAGCCCATAGTCTGCAATCAAGCACTCTGCCATTGCTATGTTCCCTAGGGGGCTAGTCAACCCAATAAGTTTCAGCCTCTAGGGTTGTACATAACTCTAGAGGCTGAAGAAACAAAATTCCACCTCTATGAACTAACGATTTGTCTCTGCGTACGCCACACGGTAGATCATACCGTTGGTATCTTCGGAGACAAGCAAGGAGCCATCCTGCAGCACCAGCACATCGGCGACACGTCCAAAGTGGGCCATGCCATCTTCAATCAGGAAGCCGGTCAAGAAATCTTCAAACTCTACTGGTTGCCCCTCCTCATCAAAGTGAATACGTACCACTTTGTAGCCGGTGGCTGGCATGCGATTCCAGGAGCCGCGCATGGCGACAAAGGCATCGTTCTGATACTCCTCGGGGAACTGGTCGCCTGTGTAGAAGACCATCCCGATTGGCGCGCTGTGTGCCTGGTAGCCAAGCGCAGGAGCCGTACTCTGAGCACAGAATTCGGGTTTGGTCATTCCTGGCGGCTGACTAGGAATGTATTGATTTACCTGCTTATCACCCCAGCAGAAGGGCCAGCCGTAGTTGTTGCTCTGCTCAAGCCGATTTAGTTCCTCTGGCGGTTGATCATTACCCTGATTGTCGATGCCATGATCCATCCCCCATAGCTCTCCCGTTTCAGGATGCCAGGCAAAACCGGTGGTGTTACGCAGCCCCTTGGCAAAGATCATGCGTGTTGCGCCATCTGGTTGCATCTGGAGCATGGCAGCGCGTTCGGGTTCATCGTCAACACATTCATTGCAGGGACTGCCAATGTTGATGTAGAGCAACCCATCCGGGCCAAAGTCTAAGGTGCGCTTGTTGTGTTGGCCACCCGTTGGCAGATCGCTCACCAGTGCCGTGAGTTCACCAAATGTGCCACCGTTCTGCAACTCAGCGGTATAGATCGTCGTTGGGGTTGCCAGGTAGACCTGATTGCCTGTAATGGCAATGCCATGCACCATGGTCAATTCCGCGGCAGCAATGATCGGCGTGCCATCGGCCTTGCCGTCGCCATCTGCATCTGTCAGGGCAATAACATCGCCTTGGGCAAAACGGGTGACATAGATTGTCCCGTCCTCACTCTGGGCCATCATGCGTGTATTGCCCAGACCTTCGGCAAAGACAGTCACCGAAAAGCCCTCAGCAACCTGCAGTTCGGCAATGCGTTCTGGCGTGGGCGCACGCTGTTCCGGTTGCAGCAAGGTTACTTCGACTGGGGGTGGGGGGGCCGCTGCTATGGGCGCAGGAGCATCCATCGCGGTGATGACACCACAGGCAATCCGACCCCCACTCTTGCCGGTAGGGTCTGAAATTTCGTCATCCGGTTTGGCATGAATGACGAGCGCACTACCATCGACAGCCAGAATTGAGAGCGGGCCATCAAGCAAGGTAAAGAGATTCGTACTAACCGCATAAGTGCCATTGCCCTCTTCATCAATTTCAATGTTGGGCAGATCACCTGCATGGGGCCCATCTGGGTTTTCCAGACCATGTTCCATCATCGTCGGATTAAAATGATCGCCTGCCGCCGTAAATTCGGGAGTACAGCGACCCACTTGATGAACATGGATACCATGCTCGCCGGGCATCATCACCATCAGGCTAGAGATTTCGACGCTGATATTGACAATTGCACTCTCTGCAATCTCGCTAAAAGTCGCCATTCCGACCACGTTGCCATCCACATCCAGCAACTCGGCTGTGGCCATCATGTCAGTGCCGGTCATCATGTCAGTGCCGGTCATCATGTCAGTGCCGGTCATCATGTCAGTGCCGGTTATCATGTCAGTGCCGGTTATGGTTCCGGTTGATTCTTGTGTCGACGAGGTGCGCGCCGCACGCGGCGTTGATGTCGCCTGTGCCGACTGCATTGCGGGCTTTGCCATGACCTCAGCATCGGAAATCAGCATGGCGGCAGCAAAGGCTACCGTCATCAATAGAAACACACTTAACAACACGAGGTACTTTCTCACTTAGTTCTCCTTGCGTTCCAAAATAGAAGGGTGGTGTGAAAGGCTGGTGGCAGCTTATTTCGTCTCCTGCTGGGTAAGTCAGCAGGTTGATAGGACGCAGCAACGTGAGAGCATGTGGTGGGGCGACTCAGAACCAGTAGATAATCCACTATCTATCCCATAGTCTGGATATAACTATGAGCTTGCTTACAGATGGAGTGGGACAAAGCTCCTTTTGTACCAGGGGTCTATCCTTTTCCTTTATTTCTCAATCGAAATCAGTGGCAAAATCGGGAATAGCCAAGAGGTTCGGCTAACTAGCCAGATAGCGCAGGGAGAGATAAGACGCGCGCAAGCGTCTCATCTCTCCCTGCCATCAGTCGTAAGTCAATTGTGAATAGTTATAGAAAGCGGAAGACGACCGGGCAGTTGATGATGATGCCTGTCGAGCCAAACGGCGCACCGCCAGGACCCGTAACCCAACCTTTTTGGACCATGCCTAAAATTGCAAATTCTTCAGTTAGGCGTGATGTGTAGCCCTTGTCCAAGGCGTCTTGGGTCCACTCGCCCAGGTTCAAATCCCACAATGGACTGTAGTCAGTGGCAATCGTGGGAATGCCGCCGGAAACATTCAGCGGTCCACCTTCGCCCAGCAGAGCACTGTTAAGGCCCTGGCGCTGCGGGTTTTCGGTGCCGACTGGCCCATTGGCAAAGGCAAAGATACGCTCCACGGCGCTGAAAGCACCGTCGTCACGACCCACGAGAATATCATTCAGACCCGGTGCCAGCGTAACATCTTCGATAGCCGCTGTCATCGCTTCGCTGGCGTCCATGCTCAGGTAGAGGATGGGACGGGCAAAGCTGAAGGCAGCGGTCAGTGCGAGAGTCACCGTCTGTTCTTCGGGACACAACCTCATGACTTTGTTGTGGACAAGGCTGTAATCAACCAAGCCTTCACAGAAACTGAGCTGCTCGGCAGTGACGCCCATGGCAATGATTGGCGCATTGTAAACATGTCCACCGGCATTTTCAATGACAATCAGAGGGCTATAATCCTCATCGCCAATCGCACCAGGGCTAAACTCGGTGGGCGGAAAGGCGGTAGGCATCTCCCCAGGGGTAACGAAGCGCTCCGGCGAGAAGTCAACCGTACCGGCGAAGAACGTAAGCGTACCGTCTGTCTCCAAACGTGCTCGGCGCGCACCCCTGCCGACATTGCTGTAGGCCAGCTTGGCAGAATGGACAAGACCCAACGCATCGGCATTCTGCTTATCCGTGCTATCGGTCAGGATGTACCAAACGGAAGTGCCATCTTCCATCTGACCTTCATACAAGGGCAGCGTGATGGTACCCGCTTCTTGATCAAGCTCACCTGCCTTCAGTAACTGATAAGGGCCGATCAGCTCACGTTGGATCTCAGAGGGGGACGGCCCAAAGTAAGTGAGGGGAATATCGGCCCCGACCGAAGCCGGTGCAGGGGCCGCCTCATCGCCAATGCCCTCTGCCATGCCGCCATCTTGGGCAAAAAGAGCGGGAATGGAAGTCATCAGCAGCGCAATCGTTAGCACACCGATTAACACGCTGTTTGGTGTACTGTGCTTTTTCAGGAATGTAAGCATTCTAGCAGGCTGTCGGAGAGACAGAATTGGCAGGACGGAATCGGGTGTTTTGCAATAGTTTTTGACGAAACAAGCTCGATAAGTGATACAAAGTAGACATAATCATGAACGTATAGGCGCTTGAGCG
>MWWI01000187.1_pt1 | contig 13833 bp, 10 predicted proteins | sample 1047321 | NCBI WGS metagenome assembly MWWI01 (sample SAMN06349966, study PRJNA376086) | soil metagenome | isolation source: FI-1 sample Antarctic (ecotone) soil | place: Antarctica | reverse complement strand
GTGAAACTAAATGCACAGCAATTATACTGGGACCAGAACAATAAATGGGTTTTTACAGACCAACCCTATACTATAGTATTTAAAAATGGGTCTTATAATGAAGGTGCAGGTTTTGATTCCAGTGAAGCATTTGATAACTTCATCTCGACTAGAAATGTGGGCGTTCAGATCGTTGATAAAACAGATTTAGATGAAAATGAGTAGAATCAGTAAATTAGCTTTTCTCTATTAGTAAAAATATCAATACTATGAATAAAACAGTTTATAAAATATTTGAGTATGCTTACCTAATTATGTTTGTACTTTCCACTATTGCGGTAATTAGCAGTTGGAATTCAGATAAAGACAGGGCTTACCTCTTTCTTTTTTTTGCGGTAGTTTCCATTTTAATGTTTTTCTTCAAAAGAAATTTCAGAAAAAAGATGGAAAAGCGCAGTCAAAATAAATAATTCAGGTCGTTTTAGTTAAGAGTCACCTTTTAAAGCTTAAAATCTGTTTGTTTTGACAGGTTGCATTGTCTCTTGAAAAATCACTTATATTTATTTTAATCTGCTTAAAATCAATGCACTGATGAATAAATAATTTTGCTTTTTTTAAAAACAATTTTTTTTTAGTATATAAAAACCTTTTACTAAAAATATTTTTCTGCTTTTTGTGAAATTTTACGTAATATCCTTTCCATAAGTTCTACAAAATTGGTATTTTCGCCCCCTATAAATTTATACCACAAATGGCAGTATTAAATAAAATTAGACAACGCTCTATATTCCTGATTATCATTATAGCCCTTGCGCTATTCTCTTTTGTACTAGCAGATGTTATACAAAATGGAGGATTTTCTTCTCAAAAGTCTCAAAATACAATAGCTTCCATTAACGGAACAGATTTGTCTAGAGAAGAATTTGCCAGAAAAGTAGATGATGCTGTTAGAAACCTTGGCCCTAATGCAACCAATGCCCAAGCAATGAATATGGTGTGGAATAACGAGCTTCGCAGTGTGTTGTTAAGAGAACAATTTGATGAACTTGGTTTGACTGTAGGCGCGGACCAATTGAGGAGTGGGCTGGCACAAAATCTATCTAACAATCCTGCATTCTTAAATGAGGCAGGTGTTTTTGATAACAATAAATTGCAAGAATACATCGCTGATGTAAAAGCTAATGATCCTTTGCGTTATTCACAATTTGTTGAATTTGAGCAATCCATTATGCAGAATATAAAAGAGCAAACCTATTTTAATATGGTGAAAGCCGGCTTAATGGCGACAACTTCAGAGGGGGCGTTTGAATATAAAATAGAGAATGATAAAGCAGATATTGAATTTGTACAAATACCATACACCAGTATTCCCGATGCTGAAATTACTGTAACCAATGAGGACATTACAGCATATATTAAGAAAAATGAAAAACGTTTTCAAACAGAAGCGGCCGTAGACATTCAATATGTTTTTTTTGCGGAAGATCCATCGCAAGAAGATGATCAAGTGGTCAAAAATGAAATAGAATCATTGCTTTCTCAAAAAATAGAATTCAATGCCATATCTAAACAAAACGATACTCTTGTTGGTTTCAGGGAAACGCAAGATCATATAGGTTTTGTTGCTCAAAATTCTGAAGTTCAATTTCAAGACAGATGGTGGTTTAAAAAAGATCTACCTGTTGAAATTGCAGATACTATTTTTGCAATGAATGTAGGAGATGTTTATGGGCCATTTAAATTAGAGAACAGTTATAATCTCTCTAAATTAGTAGCTGTTAAGCAATTGGCAGATTCAGTACAGGCAAAGCATGTGTTAATCTCTTGGGATGCATTGCAATCTGCAGGACAAACAAGTAGAACGAAAGAACAGGCAAAAACCCTTGCAGATAGTTTGCTCAATGTAATACGCAAGGATGTTTCTAAATTTGAAGTGATTGCTAGTGAATTTTCAGATGATCCAAGTGTGGCTGAAAATAAGGGGGATTTAGGATTTTTGAATCCGGGATCCACTATTGAAGCTTTTGACAACTATATATTTGATAATCAGAAAGGAGATAAAAGTGTAGTAGAATCTGATTTTGGATACCATGTAATTGTTATTGAAGATCAAAAAAATATTCAAAAAGCAGTTAAAATAGCAAATATTACAAAAACTGTTGTTCCATCTGAAGAAACTACCAATAAAATATTTGTCGAGGCTACACAGTTTGAGGCAAGAGCTGCCAGCGGTGATTTTGCAAATGTTTCTAAAGAAAATGAACTGGACTTAAGACCTGTAAATAAAATCGGGGAACTGGAAGAAAATATTCCCGGAATAGGCAATAATCGTAACATTGTGTCGTGGGCATATGAGAAAAATACCAAAGTGGGAGATGTAAAAAGGTTTAACATTAACAATGGCTATGCAATTGTACAGTTAACTAATAAAAGTGAAAAAGGGCTAATGAGTGCAGCAGAAGCTTCTGCCCAGGTAACCCCTATTCTCAGAAACGAGAAAAAAGCAAAGCAAATACGCGAAACTGTTAAAGGTAATACCCTAGAAGAAATTGCCCAAGAAAAAAATACTCAGGTTAAAACAGCAAATGCAATTGCTATAAAAACGCCTACTCTTGTAGATGCAGGCACAGAACCTAAAGTTGTGGGTGCTGCTTTTGGGATTAAAGAAGGACAAACATCCGGCTGGATTGACGGTCGCAATGGTGTTTATAAAATTAGGGTACTTGCCCGCAGAGATGCGCCGGCTACTGAAAATTATGCTTCTTATGTAGCACAATTAAATACAAAAAGAGCAACAGGAATTAATGCAAATGTATTCAGTGCTCTGAAGAAAAATGCTAAAATTGAAGATAGAAGAGCTTCTTTCTACTAAAAAGTAATGTAACAAATTTAGAAAATGCCTTTCCATTACGGAAGGGCATGTTTATTTTAGCATAGCTGAAAATGGAATAATAATCTCCAAACCTTTTAACCCAAAATAATCCAAAGCATCTCTTCTTGTGGCTAAAATAAAATCACCTCCCCATCCACCAAGGCTTTTTATTTTTCCGGGATAATCAGAAAAATAAAGTTCTCTTATTTTAGACTGACCCAATATATCTGAAAGTAATTCTTCGTGATCTTCCAGTAGATTTTCAAATTCTGATAGCGAACTGCTTTTTGAGATCGCATTTGTTAATGCATTTATTTCCTGAATTGCGGTTTCTTTCTTCCCTGCCAGCCTGCCACCAAGGTTTGAATATTGTCTATAGTTTGCGATTGCTTCCTTACTGTCCTGCTTTCGGTTTAGGTAGACAAAGAAAAGTTCGTCTTTAAAATTCCAATCTAAGGAAACCTCTTTTACTTTAGGCGGAAAAGTTTTGTTTGAATATATAATTGGTTTATTGTACAATGCACACGCAATATCATAACCACTTCCCCCAAAACTTTTATGAAGCAAAGTATATGCATCAACTTCTGCCCATTTAGCAATATTGGCAATTAAGGTTGATGAAGTGCCTAAACCCCAGCTTCTGTTGAAATTTAATATGGTGGTTACCTGAAATCCTTTGTTTTCTGATAAAAACAAAGGATTTGATATTTTTGCTTGCTGGAGAATTGCAAGTAAAGTTTCTGAAATTGTATTTTTTTCTGATGCTAGACGCAAGTTTTCCTCCTTTATTTTGAGGATGGTTTCAAACCAAATATTTCCATTTTCGTCCAGACTTTTCCATACCAGTAGATTTTCAGGGATTTCTTCCACTTCTAAATATTGTCCATAAACTGATGGAACAGCAAGCGCTTCTGCACCGTCCAGAACAAGATATTCTGCCGTGAGTAATAGTTTGCCATTGCTGTAAAATGTTTTTTTCAATCTATTTTCTTAAGTTTTCAATAAAAATAACAGCACTGTTATGGGTAACAGGATTTTCTTTGAAGTATTCTATAGCTTTGCTTTTTTCGGTTTCTGTTGCTTCCAGTTGGTTTAATATATTCATCAGGTGCATTTTCATATGCCCTTGTTGAATGCCGGTGGTTATTAAAGATTTGAGGGCTGCAAAGTTTTGTGCCAGACCTGCAACAGCGATCACTTGCATAAGTTCTCTTGCGTTAGGATTCTGTAAAATTTTCAAGGCGACCTTAACAAGGGGGTGTAATGTAGTTAAACCTCCTATGGTCCCTATTGCCAATGGAATTTCCATCCAGAATTTAAACCTGTCATTTACAATTTCTACATGTGTTAAACTGCTATAAATACCACTTTTAGAAGCATAAGCGTGTAATCCAGCCTCTACTGCCCTGAAGTCGTTTCCAGTGGCTAAAACAACTGCATCCATGCCATTCATAATACCTTTATTGTGGGTTACCGCCCTTCTGGGTTCTGCTTTTGCAATGGCGATGGCACGAACAAATTTTTCGGCAAATTCTTTTCCGTCAAATTCCTTGGTGGTCAGATCAGAAACGGCGCAACTTACTTCAACCCTTACAAGACATTCAGGAACATAATTAGATAAAATACTCATTACCACTTCCAGTTTTTCATCTTCCGCAATAAAGGGAGGGTAATGCAAAGCTTCTTCTTCTAAGGTTGCAGCAAATTGTTCTAGGCAGCTATTAATAAAATTGGCCCCCATAGCATCCAGTGTTTCAAAAGTGCAATGTAACTGGTAATAATTTTCTAAATCTTTGGTTTTGTCAATCAGAACTATATCCAGTAATCCGCCGCCACGCTTTTCCATATTTTTGGAAATGGGAGCGATAGATTGTTTGAGTTTTTCTTTGATAGATTTAAAATAAGAGTTTAAATTTTCTTTTCTTCCGAAGAAATTAAAGTGCACCTGTCCATTTTTAGTGGTGGAAATCACTTCGGCTCTAAATCCTCCCCGATGCAGCCAAAATTTTGCAGCATTACTTGCAGCAGCTACCACAGAACTTTCTTCAATAACCATGGGTATTGTGCATAATTGTCCATTAATTAAAAAATTAGGGGCAATCGCAAAAGGTAAATAAAAGTTGCTTATTGTATTTTCAATAAATTCATCGTGCAAGTCTTGCAGTTTTACATTGGTATTCCAATAAGACTTTAAGATTTTCTCCAATGTGGCATCCCCATCTAAATAGTTAGTAAGTAACCATTCAATTTTTTCTTGTTTTGTAAATTTAGAGAAACCGGAAACAGGTTTAATCATGATTTTGTAGTGTTGGAAATGCAAAGATAAGTTATAGTATTTAGGTATTGCGATTTAGGATTTAGGATTTGACCTTTAAAGGGTGATTTTTCAGCTTGCTTTATTACCGAAAATGTTCAACGCATTACAATTGACCTATTTTTAGTATTTAACACAAAAAATCATCATTTTTTGGTTAATTTTTAGTAAACTTGACCTTACAATTTTTTAACAAAGAAATTATGCGTTTTTATAAAACGATTCCTCTACTTTTCCTTTTTGTTACCGCGGGATTTTTAGCCCAAGAAAAAAAAATAACGCTTGAAGAAATATGGGGTGGAACTTTCAGAACAGAGTCTTTAGAACGATTACACTCATTAAATAATGGCAACCAGTATTCCGTTTTAAATTTTGACCGATCTAAACGTGCATATACCGTAGATGTGTATGATTATAAAACTTCCAGAAAAGTGGAAACCGTTGTTAATGCTGCAGATTTGTCAGGCATAGATCAGATTTTATCCTATAGTTTCAGTGAAGATGAAAAGAAAGTATTACTCGCTACAGAATTAAAACCCATTTATCGTCGATCGAGTCTAGGAAAATATTATGTGTATACCAGAAATTCAAAAAAACTGGAAATGGTTTCACAAAATGCCATTCAGGAACCCACATTTTCTCCAGATGGAAGTAAGATAGCTTATGGGTTTCAAAATAACATCTACATTAAAGATCTGCAAACTAATTCTACAAATCAAATCACCTTTGACGGAAAGAAAAATCACATAATCAATGGAATTACAGACTGGGTATATGAAGAAGAATTTTCCTTTGTACGCGCTTTTGACTGGAATGCTTCCGGAAACAAAATAGCATTTATACGTTTTGATGAAACCCAAGTGCCAGAATTTTCCATGGATCTTTATGGCACCGATTTATATCCTTCGCAGCAAGTATTTAAATATCCTAAAGCAGGAGAAAAAAATGCAGAAGTCTCCCTGCATCTCTATGATCTGGAAACAAAAAACACTTCAAAAATCGATTTGAGTGCTTTTAATTCCTATTATATCCCAAGATTACAGTGGACTAAAGAAGAAAACGTCTTGAGTGTACAACTTACAGGCAGAAAACAAAATGAATTGGATATTGTTTTTGTAGACGCTACTACAAATACAGGCAAGTTGATTTTAAAGGAAACCGATGCAGCTTATGTAGATGTGACCAATGACCTTACTTTTCTGGAAGACAATAGCTTTATTTGGACAAGCGAAAAAAGCGGTTGGAACCATATCTATCATTATGACAAAGATGGAAAACTTCTAAACCAAATTACAAATGGTGACTGGGAAGTGACTAATTATTACGGTTTTGATAAAAACACAAACCGGGTTTTTTACCAAAGCACAGAAAATGGCAGTATAAACAGGGATGTCTATTCCATAAAAACCAATAGAAAAGACAAAACTAGGCTAACTGAAGAAAATGGCAACAATAGTGCATCTTTTAGTGCAGATTTTAGTTTGTTTATCAATACGTTTTCAAACGCAACCACGCCGCCATCCTTTTCTTTACGACAGGCAAAAGATGGTAAACTGATTCGTGTTATAAAAGATAATTCTGTATTGTCTAAAAATTTAGAATCTTATTCCATTTCCCCAAAAGAGTTTTCTACCATAGAATTAAATGGGGAGCAATTGAATATGTACATGATTAAGCCTGCTGACTTTGACCCGTCAAAAAAATATCCTTTATTAATGTATCAATATTCTGGTCCGGGTTCACAAACAGTTTCTAATTCATGGATGGGTTCCAACGATTACTGGCATCAAATGCTTGCGCAGGAAGGGTACATTATTGCTAGCGTAGATGGCAGGGGAACCGGTTTAAAAGGAAGGGATTTTAAAAAAATGACCCAAAAAGAACTGGGAAAATATGAAACTATCGATCAAATCGATGCAGCAAAAAAACTTGGGCAATTACCATATATAGATGAAAAAAGAATAGGTATATGGGGATGGAGTTATGGAGGTTTTATGTCTTCCAATGCTTTGTTCCAAGGGCCTGAAACTTTCGCTATGGCAATAGCAGTAGCTCCTGTGAGCAGCTGGCGTTTTTATGACACCATTTATACAGAACGATATATGCTCACCCCTCAGGAAAACCCAAGCGGCTATGATGACAATTCCCCTATTTCTCATGTAGATAAACTTCAGGGGAAATATTTATTGGTGCACGGCAGTGCAGATGATAATGTGCATGTGCAAAATACAACGCGCCTTGTGGAAGAACTTGTTCAGGCAAATAAAGATTTTGAATGGGCAATTTATCCGGATAAAAATCACGGTATATTTGGAGGGAAAACACGTCTGCATTTGTACAATAAGATGACTAATTTTATTAAAACCAATTTATAAAGTAATTTCTAATTAATAACTAAATATATTATGGAATTTAAATTTGGAGGTTCAGTAGCCAACCAACAAACAGTACTGGGGCACCCATCAGGTCTCTTTGTTTTGTTTTTTACAGAAATGTGGGAGCGTTTTTCTTATTATGGTATGCGTGCGCTTTTGGTGCTTTTCTTAGTATCCTCAATACTTGATGAGGGATGGGGATGGGACAGGGCAGATGCACTTATCTTATATGCATGGTACACCTCCTTGGTTTATATAACACCCATTATTGGTGGTTTTATTGCAGATAAAGTGATGGGATACCGAAAAGCGGTTTTCTGGGGGGCTTTATTAATGACCCTTGGGCATTTATCTATGGCATTTGAGGTATTTGCAGATCCTTTTTTCTTTATTGGGCTTGCTTTATTAATATTGGGAAATGGGTTATTTAAGCCGAATATTTCTTCCATGGTAGGCCAGCTTTACAAAGTAGAGGGAAAACAAAAAGATGCTGGGTATACCATTTTTTATATGGGAATTAACGCAGGCGCATTTTTAGGGATTCTTCTTTGTGGGTATATTGGTGAACAAGTGGGATGGCATTGGGGATTTGGCCTAGCCGGTGTTTTTATGTTCTTCGGAATGCTTCAATTTTATTATGGACAAGAGATTTTCGGTAAAATAGGGGTTAAACCTCCTAAAAAAGGAGCATTGGAGGAAGACCCAAAAGGGTCTAATATTATTCAAGAACAGGACAATCCTGATGTAATCGAGGAAGAAGTTCCTGCTAATGTTATCAAAGACCGCTTAAAAGTGATAGGTATTTTTGCTTTTTTCACTGTTTTCTTCTGGTGGGCTTTTGAGCAGGCAGGAGGTTCTATGACCATTTTTGCAAGAGATTATACAGATCGTGTATTGGTAGATAATGGTGCTTTAATTTTTAAAATTGTCAATACATTACTAACCATAATCCCCTTATTAATTATTACATGGGTTTTAGCTTTACTATTTAAACAAACCTTTTCTAAATTTGCATTATCTAACATATTCTTAGGAACTAGTTTTGCCATAATTTGGGGTATCGTCATTTGGGTACTTTACAGACAGTTCAATTCTGAAGCGCTTGAGGTACCTGCATCTTGGTTCGGGATATTAAATTCGTTTTTCATTATTGCTTTTGCACCCTTATTTTCAAAACTCTGGGAAAGTAAATACAATCCATCAGGGCCCGTTAAATTTGCAATGGGATTAATATTATTGGGCTTAGGTTTCGGTATTTTGGCATACGGATCCTTGTCTATTCCCCAGGGAGCACAAATAGCATCGGTTAGTATGATTTTCTTAATCGCTGCTTATTTGTTCCACACGCTGGGAGAATTATGTCTTTCTCCGGTGGGACTTTCCTATGTTAGTAAACTTTCTCCTAAGCGACTTGTTGGGATGATGTTTGGCGTTTGGTTTGCATCCAGTGCACTTGCAAATCTTCTAGGAGGTATAACAGGTAGTTACATTGATTATATCGTGGCAAACTACTCTATGGCAACCTTCTTTATGATTTTTACCCTTATTCCTATTGGAGCGGGGATTATAATGTTGTTGCTTAATGGCAAACTGCTTAAGATGATGCACGGCATCCGTTAATAATTATAATAGAACGGCAAAAAAAACGTTTCATATTTTGGAACGTTTTTTGCTTTTTGTTTTCAGAACTCCCAAGTTTTTAATACATTTCGCCTGTAAAAATCAATAATGATGAAATATTATCTATTTACACTTCTGTTTTTAGTTTCTTCCCTGACGATTCAAGCTCAAGGAATTAAATGGATGACGATGAATGAAGCATTAGCGGCACAGAAAAAAAATCCCAAGAAAATATTTGTGGATATGTATACAGAATGGTGCGGTCCATGTAAACTTTTAGATAAGAATACCTTTACAAATACAGATGTTATCAATTACTTAAACACCCATTTTTATGCGGTAAAATTTAATGCTGAAGGAACTGAAGAAGTAACTTATAAGGATTTTACATATACTAATCCCAACTATCAATCTTCCAGAAAAGGAAGAAATGCAACACATCTTTTCACACACGCTTTAAAAGTAAATGCATATCCCAGTTTAGCTTATTTTGACGAGAAAGGCAACTTTATTCAAGCAGTACCCGGATATAGAACACCCCAACAATTGGAATTATTTCTTAAAATGATTGCAACAAACGAATATAAAAAACTTACCACCACAGAATCGTGGCAAGCTTATCAAGCAAACTTTAAACCCACATTTCAATAGTTGATTATTATTTCATAATCTAAAACTATCTTATCACAAAAGCTCCCTCTTTTCCCGTATAGTAAAAATCGATATTTCTTTTTTTAGATGTTTTGCGCCAGCGTTGCACATAAGTAGTATAATTACTTCCGTCTGCAACAATAATCTTTGGGCATAAACTGTCGATTAATCGCTCTAAGTGTAATGGTGGGCTGTTGCTTAGGATAAGTAGGTCAATAGAGATTGAGCCACGAGGGTAGACACCCTGACTATCTACTACAACAATTGTTTTCCCGTTAAATGAAAATATATTTTTTAGGGAACCTGATTCAAAAGTTTTTATTTTTGCTTTAACTCTATAATTTTTTAAGAATTTTTCCCTGTGGGCTTCTGCGGGATCTAACGAACTTAGCACCTTTAATTGCTTGTCGTCTTTAAGGCCAACTATAGTATTTCTGCTTTTATGAAAAATCACCAGTTCTTTATAATTGTTTTGTGATTTCTCAAAAATATAAATCCCTTGCAGACATACTACTGAAAAGAGTAGATATAGTATTCTATTAAACGATATTTTTTGAAAACAAAAAATCACTGCTGTTATCACAACATAATAAAGAAAAAGTTGCCCCCTGCTAAGTACAAGGTTCTCAAAATAATAAGTATCTTGTTTTGCGACCCAGCTGATAAACTGAACAAGACTTTCGAGAATTGTAGTGTAAATTTTGGTAAACAATTCAGGTAATGAATTAAAAGAAGCTAAGATTATAATAAAAATTCCCCCTCCTAAAACTATTCCCAGAAACGGCAGTATCACAAGGTTGGTAATAAAGAACAATCCCGGGAAATGATTAAAATAATAGACACTTAATGGGCCAACGCCTATCTGTGCTGCTATAGTTACCGTCAAGATTCCCCAAAGTAATTTATCAAAATAGTTTCGGGGCTTATATAGTTTTGCCAGTTTTGGCTGTATCCAGTTCCCCATATTCCTTTTTTGGAATAGGTTCGTTAAATTTTAAAGGTACTGTAGAAAACAGAATGATGGGGGGTATAAGTATGTATTCTGATAGTATACACACTAATTTGCAAAATCCATCAGGTCTCTCTTATTTAAATTTGGTGAACTTTACTGTAGGTGGAAATCATAACAGAACGGCACAAAAAAATGCATTTGAGAGTGCAGAGAGTTCATCTACCTCTATAAATTATCTTTCCTTTGCTGTGCCTGTAGGTAAAAAAATGGGTTTGGCTTTTGGTCTTTTGCCGCTAACTTCCGTGGGATACCTTTTAGAAAGCCAATCAGGGGATCTGTTGTTTACTAATAGAGGGTCAGGAGGATTGAATAAGGTTTTTATTTCCGGTGGGTATCAGGTTTCTTCTAATTTTAGTCTAGGATTAGATGTTAGTTACAATTTTGGGAATATTGAAAATACCACTATACTCTCTCAGGAAAATGTAGAATTTGGAACCAGAGAAACTAATAGGTCTGATTTATCAGGACTTAATTTTAATTTTGGGGCAACTTACAAAAGGATGGTTTCTGAGTCCTTAGAATTAATTTCTGCAGTTTCATATGCCCCCGAAGCAAATTTAAACTCTGAAAATTTTAGGCAATTTGCGAGTGTTTTTATACTTAATGAGAGTATAAATGTAGATGTTGATGTTTTAGATGTCGAGGTAGAAAATACTAAACTAACTTTTCCCTCAGAGCTTACTATAGGTTTAGGGATTGGTAAACCCAGACAGTGGTTTGCAGGTTTTGAGTACACAAATCAAAAAACAAGTAATTTCACTAACAGATCCTTTACTTTGGAAAATGTCGAGTTTAAAGATGCTTCCAGATATAAGCTAGGAGGATTTTATGTACCTAATTACAACACTTCTTCAAATTATTGGAAAAGAGCGACATACAGGGCAGGGACTCGCTATGAAGAAACCGGTTTAATCATTAATGGAGAAGCGATAAATGAGTTTGGCATATCTTTTGGAGTAGGCTTACCAGTGGGAAGATTATTCTCTAATGTAAACATCGGATTTGAAGTAGGTCAAAGAGGAACTACAAATTCAGGATTGGTTAAAGAAAATTTTTTCAATACATTTATAAGTCTTTCTCTCAATGACAGATGGTTTATAAAAACATTTTATGATTAATATAAAAATCCAAAACAGATGAAACTTAAAGCGACATTATTTTTATTAGGGGTGATATTCATTACCAACGTTACTTCTGCAAACAATAACGATGATTGTAGAAATAATTTATCCTTATTTGCAGAACAGGCAAAAATTGAAAACTATGAGGGAGCATTTCCTTACCTAAAAAAATTGAGGGAAGAGTGTCCTAAATCCAGCTTATCCATATACCAATATGGAGAGAGAATATACAAAAGCCGAATAGAAAAAGCAAGCGAAGCAGAAAAAATGAACGAATACAATGAGTATAAAAAACTTATGAGAGAGCGTTTACAAAATTTTCCTGAAAGTTTAAAAGAAGGAGCAATGCTCGCAGATTTTGCACAAGTGATGTTTGATAACAAAATAGGAACCCCTCAAGAGCAATTTGATGCTCTGGACAGTGCCTATAAAAAAGATAAAGAAAACTTTACAAGTCCTAAAGCATTATATACTTATTTTTCTTTAGGCGTTGATTTATATGAAAACGATAAAAAGCCTATTCAAGAAGTATTTGACCTTTATGATGAGTTAATAAACAAGGTGGAAGAAGAAGAAAATTCACTAGCTTCCAGAATCACGCCATTAATAGAAAAACAAGATGCTGGAACAAATCTAGAGCAAGCTGAGGAAAGATTGCTTTCTGCCGGTGAAACCAATTTAAGAGCTTATTCTCAAGTTAAAGGCAGTGTAAATGGTAAACTAGGTATTCTTGCAGATTGTACTAATTTAATTCCTCTTTATAGTAAAGATTTTGATGAGAAAAATAGGGACATAGATTGGTTAAAAGCAGTTAACATAAGACTTTCAGAGAAAGAATGTACAGAAGACCCTTTATTTGTTAGAGTATCTCAAGCATTACATGATTTAGAGCCATCAGCGAGGTCTGCTTATTCTTTAGGGTTACAAGCAGAAGCAGACGGTAAGTCAAAAATGGCATTGGATTATTTTAATCAATCTGCAGAACTGGAGACAGACAATTCCCGAAAAGCTAATATCTATTATAAAATAGGGGAAAACTACAGAAAGGCAGGTAACTCAAGTCAGGCAAGAAATTTTTACAGAAGAGCAATTGATGTAAGACCCTCTTTTGGTAGGGCATATTTACAAATTGCAAATATGTATGCAGCAAGTTCCAATAATTGTGGGGAAACCGTTTTTGAGAAAAGAGCGATTAACTGGTTAGCTGCAGATCTGGCTAGAACTGCTGCGCGTGTAGATCCTTCTGTGGCAAGTAATGCAAATGCAGCAGCAGAGAGCTATACTGGAAGAGCACCTTCAAAAAGTGATATCTTTCAGGCAGGTATGCAAGGAAAAACGGTAACTTTTAACTGCTGGGTAGGTGGTAGTGTGAAAGTGCCAAATTTATAAAATGAATTTTATTAGCATAAGTAAAAGAAGCGTTATGGCAATAAGTATAGCCATAACGCTTTTTGCTTGTGAAGGTAATTATCGACAAATACAACAACTCAGCACTGCAGATTTAGGGCCAATTGCAGAAGGTAAAGGTGTTAACCTCAAATATACAGACTCAGGTAAACTTGTGGCTAATTTAATTACCCCGAAACTTTTAGATTTCTCGAATTATAATTTTTCGTTTTCAGAGTTTCCTGATGGGGTAGAAGTTCAGTTTTGGAATGATAAAGGAGAAAAAACTACAGTGACTTCAGATTATGGCATTCAATATGACAAAAACGACCTCATAGATTTAAGAGGAAATGTGGTACTTATAACTAGTGATAGTGTGAAACTAAATGCACAGCAATTATACTGGGACCAGAACAATAAATGGGTTTTTACAGACCAACCCTATACTATAGTATTTAAAAATGGGTCTTATAATGAAGGTGCAGGTTTTGATTCCAGTGAAG
>MWWI01000186.1_pt1 | contig 13833 bp, 14 predicted proteins | sample 1047321 | NCBI WGS metagenome assembly MWWI01 (sample SAMN06349966, study PRJNA376086) | soil metagenome | isolation source: FI-1 sample Antarctic (ecotone) soil | place: Antarctica | reverse complement strand
TTACCTAAATTAGCTCTTATTACTCTTAGATGAGGAATTTAAACTACTTGGACTATAAAGATAGGAGCCCTGATTGCTTAAATCAGCATAACCATTTATTATTTAGAAGATTGTCAAGAGCTCGATACCTAATTTTCAAGGGGCCTATGTTTCAAGAGAAAAAAAGATCACAAGCTGTAGCAACTACCTTAGCAACTGTGGCGGGGCTAGGGGCATTGACAATGCCCTCTTCTAGGTCTGATGGGGCGGCGGTCAGGGACATCTCTCAGATTCAGGATAATTATAATCTTTCTACCGATGCTAAGTACAAGTGGGCAGCGGCGGTTCAGAGAACTGATCCTACTAACGGGACAACCTATGCTTCCGCGGTTGCTATTGCACCTGACGTCTTCATCACTGCTGGGCATGTAACTCCGAGAGATGATAGTACTACGGCAAGTCTAAATGAGATTGTCTTTGGTTCTAATTATAATACGAGCACTGACAGGTACACTGTCAGTGGAACTCAGCGGTATCCTGGCTATGTTTTTGGTGATGCTTCTACAATCGATTTGGGTGTTGGGTGGACAAGCAATTTTATTGCTGGATTTGATACTCCTACTACATTTACCAGTATCCCAATGGGTGGAGTTGGCGCTATGACCGATTATGGTAACATTGGTGATCCAAATACTGGGGAGATGCCTAGCCAAGGATACAGAATGACTGGGTTCGCGCCGAAGGTCGCGCGAGATACGAGCTCATATCCAGAGGCCAGATATAACTTTTATGAGTTCGCGCCCTTTGACGGCATCCAGCATAACGTACAAGGTTTGAACTTTTCATCGGGTGCCGAGTGGACAGATCTTAATGGCAACTTGACCGACTTGCTTATCGCTAAAACGAATGGAACGCTCGGTGGTGTTTCAATTACTCTAGATCTGATGAACCCCGAGGTTCAAACTTATCTGCAGCCTATTATCCAGGATTCTTGGGATAGATATAATGCAAGTGTACCAGAACCAAGCTCTGTTGCGCTTGCTGCGGTGGCAGCTGGAGTTGGTTTGTTAGCTAGAAGAAGAAACCGAGGCTGATTCCGGGAAACTCGTCAGTCATCCACGTATTGGATTGGTCCTATCGCCTCTCCGGAGATCGCCTCTGAACTTTTGTAGAAGGTATCTCGAGCCGTAGTCCCCGCAACCCTAACAGCAGCCAGCACGCCTATAGCTATCAGTGCTACAAGCAAAGCGTACTCCACAAGGGAAGCTCCTCGCTCCTTTTTTGATGTTGATTTGATTCGCTTACGCATACAACTCTTGCCTTATAGTAGTATCGATGCAGAAAAGCATAACCTTAACCTTTAAACGCCAAATTATTTTTTTTCTTGTAAGAGTTTTTCCTAGAGTTAATCTAAAAAATAATCTTTCTTAGTTTCTTTATCCTTTCTCGCAACCTCAAACGCAGTAATCAAGGATGCCACAAGAAAAACTACGGCGGGGAGAATTAAAAAAAGTGCCGCTCCTTCAAACCAAAGGAGACTTTGAGAAAAGAGGAGATATCCTATCCCCAGTAGTGCTATAGAAAGTAAAAGCATAGCAGGGAGAGCCACCCAGTAATTAAGGAACATGATTATGAGGGAAAGAATAAAGACAGCGGCAAGAGCAAAGGCATAAGCTTTCTTAGACAAAATCTTAATGTAGGTTCCATTAATTACATTGCTGTAAGCAGTAGCTTGAATCTCCAGGTGAGACATCTCTACGGGATTAAGAGGAATCTTGCTGTATTTTGTTACGCGGTGGCCACGATTAAAAACAGAGGTCTGGCGGCCTATAAAAATGATCTTTCCATGCAGCGAAGAAAGGTTATTCCCCTCCCCTACCATTATATCTGAAAAAGAAAATGCCTTCAGAGTACCTGCTGGGCCATAAAAATTAATTAACGAATTGCCATCATTTGAAGGATACATTGAGGATTGTTGAGGTAGCCTCGTTACAAGCTGATTAGTGCTCAAAATAGGAGCCTTGTTATTATCTGTCTCAACTTTCCTAGACAAGTTAAGCGCCTTTATTAGATACGGCTCTTCAATTTCATATAACTCCTCAAGATACACTGTAACGAGAGGAGACTTAAGAATACTCTCAATGTCTTGAAGTTCTTCCTTTTCAGGAAGAACAGCTTCGTCAATGATAACCTTTTTTGGCTGCTCTTTAAGTATTCGCGTGATAAGAGTTTGGAACTGATCCTCTGTTATTCTGTATTTAGGAGATAGGCTTAAGGGTGGTGCGAAATCTTTTCGTGTAAAAGCCACTAATTGGACTTTTTCCGGTGGGGAAACCACACCTCTCAACTTAAAAAAGCTTTTTATAACACTTCTATCCGGGTCTAGTTCTCCTAAAGAACAGAGCACTACCATGGTTAGGGAAAGTAGGACTGACCAGAGAGCAAGACGCGCTGGATCGTCAATGGTGTAGCGATTAACGTATGGGGAGATCTTTTCTTGCCATCTTCTCCAAGCAAAAATAAAGTCGTCAGGGATTTGCATAGAAAATAAAGAGAAGCCGCCTTCTGCCTGTGAAAATACTCGATTAGATAACTTTACGCGGGCTCATTTCACTGGCTCTGAGCGTCGAAATGCTACGGATTGAATGACAGCCATGGCATGATCAACTTCTGATACTTGCAAAGGATCTCTAGTATTCGGACTTTTCAATTTTTGTTGGTGCTTTGCGGCCTCCAAAATTTCTTTTTCTGCTGTGATTAACCTAGTGAGCCACCCTCTTCCTAAATTAGAAAGCTCAACGCGTCCGTGAAGTTCACCTTCAAGCATTGATACTATTCGTTTCGCTGCGGCAAAGTCCGAACGAGGTACGTTAAATTTCATTATAACGTACTCTTCCTTGATCGATTCCCTAGGCTGATCTGCTTCCTTTACTTTCGGCGCGACCTCGACAGGTTTTTTAAGTTCGACAACCTTCTCGATTGGTCGAGGTGGATTCTCCTTGGCCGCCGGAACAGGCTGATCATATGCAGCGGCTCCCTTGCTCGTTACAACACGCGAAATCAAATCTCTTGAATCATCAAGCGGATTATATTCTCTCTCTCCTGCTGGTCTACGATCAGCCATTTCCAACCTCCTTCAGCGCTTCGTTTGCTAAAAGCACAGATGGATTTTTTACTCCGGCTATTCTTTCTTCGATCTCTTTAGCTATCTGCATAAACTGGGCACAAACCTCATGATCTGGCTCAGTTTGAAAGACAGTTTTTCCTTTGTCCTGGGCTCTTGGAATAGCAGCGAATCTCGTTATGGTTGCTTTGAATTTTCTTGAATCCTGCCCACTTGAAGCAAAACTGTGCCGGATTGCTTCATCGTACTCTCTAGCTTTTCTGATTCGTTTATCGAGGCCAGAGACTAGAACTCCAAGAAGCTCTAAGCTTGGGTTGCGCCCCCTTCCTTGAGCCATAGCAATATCTTTGAGCGCCGTCTTTAGTCCTTCCAGAGCAAAGCGTTCAGGCACAGTAGAGATGATGAAATAATCAGCAGCGATATAGCTAGCTACGGTTGTTGATACATTTGTGTTTGGAGCGGTATCAAGAAATATATAATCGTAGTAATCACGCAATTTTTCTATTGGCGCTCGTAAAATTTCATGTGGAGTGTAGAACGGATCTCCTTCTCTTAACACAGCATCGAGAGTTTCAAGCTCCCTTCCCGTAGGAATCAAATGAACGTTTTCAGGAAGTTCGATATCAGGTTCATCATGCGTGATGATGACGTCCTGTGGCTCTCGCTCACCTGTGAGGATATGGAATGTACCTGAGAAAGCTCCCTGAGGAATTCCAAAATGACTTGTGAGTCCATGGTTAACGTCTAAATCCCACACAAGCACTTTGCGACCTAGTTTACCAAGCGCTGCTGAAATGTGCGCTGTATTTGTCGTTTTTCCTACACCACCTTTTTGATTTCCGATGGCGATAATTTTTGCTTTCCGCTTCCCGTTCTGTTCCATTTCTAACATTCCTTGCCCCTATTGGTTAACGTACATATGTACCTACGTCCTTATGTACCCAAGTACATATGTACTTATGGACATATGTACTTTGTCGCAGCCGCCAAGAATTCTCGCAATACACTATTTTCATTGAGCAATATGAAGCGTCCATAAGTACATATGTACTTATGGACATATGTACTTATGGACTTACGTACATAAGTGCGTAAGTAAAAAATAATATATTTTCAAGCAGTTAACTATGAGCTAACTAGAATCAAACAGATAGAAATAATTTAGGGAGAACCTTATCGAGTAGCTTTTGATTTCGGCTGAAGTATAGCCCAGAAAAAAAGAAAACCCGCTTCGAAGAGCGGGATGTCTGGTGACCTAGGAATCCCAGGATATCCCCCTAAGAAGCGAAACGTCAAGAACATTTCCATGAGAAGTGACAGGCGTTGTGTTGCCTCGGTTTGGAGCTCCTCAGCTTCTGGGGATGTTTATGCAAAAAATTAATGGTGGATTTGTTCTATTGAGCAAAGAAGCTCTATCCCGTTTAAACGCTCAGATTTCGTCCAGGACGATTTCTTTAGTTGAGGCTAGGGGAATGTTTGCCCAACTAGAGATGCGCTCCGTACGCGAAGCTGCAAGAGCTTCTAGGGGTAAATTTTTAAAGGGGCAGGAAAGAGTTCCTGATTACTCTGGAAAAGAGGTTTCTAAGATCTCCGGCCTCTCTCTCAGAGAAGTTTCCAAATTTTTTCGTAAGGGTATGAGCCACGAGATCTTTCAAACAAAGCAGGGGAGTCTTACCCCGGTTGCTCGAAGGCTCATTAAGTTTCTTGCTCGATGCAGCACGCGAGCGGTGATGATTACGCTCTTAACCTACCTTGAACGAGGGATGACCATGCATCGAGGGATAATAAAAAATGCTGGAACGGTGAAAGCATCGCATATCGCTAAAAAAACAGGGCTATCGCTTCGCTCAATACGTTCGGCTAGAGCAGAGCTTCTAGAATTGGGGATAATTACCCCCGATACAACGAAGTATCAGCGAAAACTTAACCGTGATGGTGCTTATTTTACGATCAATCTCTCCTGGCAGGAGAGCAAAGATAAGCGCCAAGTTATCAATAGGAAAGGGAGCGAAGGGTCACTAAATAACCCGAGAGCGGAAAAGGTACCTGTTGATAACTTGGCACCACTTGTACCCAAAATTTCACCCCACCCCCTTAAAAACTGCACCAAAATTTCACCCCCATATAGAGAAATAAAACCTTCTCCTAAAGGAGAATTAAGAAACCAGAAAACTCAAAGCGAAGCCTCGAACTCGTCTGGTGTTTTTACAAAACGAAGTCAGGAAGGGGAGGGAAGAACTATCCTTCCCCCAAACATCAGGAACGTTCAAAAGGTTGATTTGGAGCAATTCTCGCGCTGTAAGAAGCTCTATGAACAAGCTTGCGGAATCAGCCTTGTGAAACACAGCGGGGCAACTTTCCTCAACTTTATCGGAGCTGCGGTGCGGGCAAAATCAGCCAAAGAAGGAGACCCGGCAAAGATTTTCATGGGAATTGTAAAAAAAGGTCTTTGGATGAATATCACCCAGGAGCAAGAAGACAGGGCTCGTCTAGCGATTAAAAAGTATGCTCAGGGAGCCTAATTGGAAGGCTCAAAAAAGGTAAATCTTGTTAACAAGTATTACTGAATAAGAACAATACGTTACGCCGTTTTTTCTCTTTTTTGTTTACAGAATGTTTACAACATAAGTATCTGATTCTGTTATGGAATCACCCAAGTGTGTAGACAAACCGAGGTGCATCCGGTGTGGGCGTTTATATACCTTGTTGCTCCTCCTATAATTTAGACACCTATACCTCAGTTGGTAAGAGGCATTGGAAAGACTGGAAAAAGTGATAGAGCAAGATAAAGACTTAGGGTCCTTGGTGCTGCTAATATACTGAAATTACTAAGAGAAAGAGAGGCCCTCATCGTATTTGCTAGACCCTACTAGGGATGACATAAAAGGGACTCATTGATTTACGAAGGCCCTTAAAAGTCCCTCTATAAATCCCCAAAAGCCCCGTTTAAAGGGTGCCGAATTTCCAAAATTTCGATCGATACGGTTAATGCAAGAAAAAAGCGTGTATACAATCCTGGTTTCTTGGCAGCTGATGACTTCGCTGTGACTGGTGCCGTTGAATAGACAGAGTCCTTCATAATTACGAAGTAGTTTTCCATCTGAACTTTCGCCATTAGAAAGCGACGCAGTGAGTTTTGGGCGGTTGCAAAGGCAAACAAAAACAAAAGAAATAAGTCGTTATAGGAGATCTCTTTGGACAAAGTTATTTAGTGGCGGCGGTCATTAACTAAGCTCAAAAAAGAGGGGGAGTGACGCCTCAAGCCGTGAGTTGTGCTGTGGCTTGCCGTCGTGCGCGGAACCACGAGAGGTGAGGGGTTTGGCCGGGAAGGCTAAGCTAATGAAAGCGAGAAATGGCTAGAGTATGTCGCTAAACCTGTCTTCTTAGGAACGCTTTTCGGGCAGAAATAATGTCAGTAAAACCGATTCTAACAACGGGAAAATCGGAACTTTTAGGAGCTGAAATGTACAAAAAACCAAGCTCGTTTGGATCATATTTGCTACACTAATTGCATGCTAAAACGTCAACCTTTTATCTGTATAATAATGTCAGAAAGTGAAATATGTGAAGCAATTGGAAGACGCATTAGGGATGTTCGAGAGCACAAAAAACTTACCTTAGAGGAGCTCTCAAAGAGCAGTAACCTTGCCGTTTCCATAATCATGGAAGCCGAACCAAGGGGCAGGTGACGCTAAACGACCTTATTAAACTCGGAGTTGCCCTTGGTTGTGATACAGCCCAGGGGTTGGAATTGATGTTCAAAGTTCCCCGGTTTTCTTCAATAGAGGAATATCGGGAATTTTATAAAAATGACAAAGGGACTGAAAATCTTCTAGACCTTCTTAAGTGCTGAATGGTCGCTAACCCTTTTTATATATGAGAGGATTATGTAATGGAGAGCGAAATAATCCCCGATAACTACCAAGCTTTTCTGACTGAAATCAAAGAGAGGATTCGGGTAGCTCAGATAAAAGCCGCCCTGGCCGTCAATAACGAGCTTGTTCTTTTATATTGGAACATTGGCCGCAGCATCCTCGAGAGACAAAGTAAGGAAGGATGGGGAGCAAAAATCATAGATAAAATCGCTAAAGACCTTAGCGACGGGTTTCCTGACATAAAGGGCTTTTCCACCAGAAATCTCAAATATATTCGGGCATTTGCTGAAGCATGGCCAGACGAGCAATTTGTGCAGCAAGCTGCTGCACAAATACCGTGGTTTCATAATTGTACCCTTTTAGACAAGGTAAAAGCGGCAGAAGAACGAAAATGGTACATACGGCAGACAGTCAAAAACGGCTGGTCTCGCAACATCCTGGTCCTTCAAATAGAAAGCGCTCTCTATCATAGGCAAGGGCAGGCGATCACTAATTTTGACCAAACACTACCCCCGACTCAATCAGATCTGGCACGAGAAATTATAAAAGACCCTTATAATTTTGATTTTTTATCGTTGGGAAAAGAAGTAGAAGAGCGTGAAGTAGAAAGAGGGCTGCTAAATCATATCCGGGACTTTCTACTCGAACTTGGCAAAGGTTTTGCGTTTCTTGGAAGCCAATATCACTTGAGCGTCGGAGATAAAGACTTTTATATCGATCTACTTTTTTATCATGTAACGCTTCGGTGTTATGTGGTTATTGATCTAAAAATGGGAGAATTTGAGCCCGAATTTGCAGGGAAGATGGGATTTTACATTGCTGCGGTAGACCGGCAATTAAAACATTTTGAAGACAAGCCAAGTATCGGAATTGTACTTTGCAAATCAAAAAATAAAGTCATTGCAGAATATTCATTGAGCAATATTAGCAAACCGATTGGAATTTCAGAATTTAGAACACTTCCCAATGAACTTAAGGAAAGCTTGCCTGGAATAGAGGAGCTTGAACGAGAGCTTGAAATAAACGAGCCTAAGAAAGTTTTATAGAAATCCGCTCCACGATATTGCGTGTAACCTTCTTAGATCTGCGGTCATACAATGCCGTTGTTCTTGCATCAGCGTGACCTGCCAGATACTGCACATCCTCTCTAGGGACATCCTGCTTGAGCAGATCGGTCAGCGTACAAACTCTAAAAGAATGCGGCGTGTAGTTGGTTGTAAGTCCAGCTTGTAGAAGCCTTTTTTTAAGCATATCCCGGACGTTATTTGGATGAATTGCCGTACTGCTAAATTTCCCGCTTTTTCTAATAGCGGTCGGGAACAGGGGATCGCTGCCAGAGGAAGTGCCTAGAGATTGAATTTGTCTCTTAATTAATAGTTCCAGGTCATGTCTAACTGGAATTTCTCGGTTCTTACCGCCTTTTTCAGAGAGGATCGCCACCCATTGATTGCCCTTGTAAGCAAAGTCATAGACGCGAAGGTTGGCAACAGCATTCACACGCGCAGCCGTGAACGCCATAAGAGCTATTATAGTCTTATCCCTCAATCCTAATGGAGCGCTTTCGTCGCAACGCTTAAGAAGCTTTGCGACTTCAGCAGGCGAAATTTCAGGAGTTTTACCTTCAGTTACAGAATATTTTTCGCCACGTACCGATAGCGCTGGGTTAAGAGGCATGGCGTGACGAGTGACAGCGATATCAAAGAAGCGCTTTATGCCTGAAAGTCTAAGCTTCCTGGTGGGAATCGAAGTTGTGCTTTTCATGCGCTCAAAATGTTGGCGTACAAATTTAGGCGATATCAGTTGAAGAGTGAGTCCAGCCTGATCGGCCGCATCCAGAAGGTCGCTTACAGCTTTTCCGTAAGCCCGTCTTGTGTGAGCATTCTCAATTTCACCGTAAAGAAATTCTTCCCACGCATACCGGGCATTGCTTCCAGCTTCCGTAACGAGTGTTGGAACTTCAAAGTCCTCAGCAATGGCCGGAGTCTCGTTTTGAATTGCGGGTAGTTTGTCCACCATAAAAAGCCTTCTTATAACATGTGATAATGTCCTTTATCACATGTTGGAAAAGGGAAAAAGAAACAGCCTAAAGCTGTATAAAGATTACCCCAGCCACCCAGTGATATAAGATAACCCGCTTACTACGTCCGCCCCCAGCGCAGCTACCATGATCAGCAATGAGGTTGCCAGGCCAAAATGAGCTAGCCGTTCTTTCCAGGCCATATTGAGATCTTGCCTAGTTACGCTTTCAATCAGAATAATCGCAAGATGCCCTCCATCAAAAGCCGGATAAGGGATAATATTAAGTAATGCCGCCATCAGGTTCATGCCCACAAGTACAACTAAAAAATCGTACCAGGATTTAGAACTTTCCTTTCCTAATTCATAGGAAGGGAAAATCAACCCGAATGCTGCTACTTCTGATTTTTTTTCTACCTTATCACTAAAATATGAGTCTGCCGTTATTTCCTCTTCTGATTTTGTAAAAAGACCAAGCAAGATATCAAAGGTCAAAGTTGTTCCGTAATAAAGTGACTGAAGAAATGTTACTTCAAGTCTATAGGAAGCAGGTTCAAAGCCGCCTAAAAAGTATCTCTCTAGCTGATATCGCTTCATCACAAGTAAAGACGGATCGAATTTTATAGAGAATTCTTTTTTTTCTGGCGCAATCCGTTCAAATGTTGCTGTAACTAGTGGTGCCGCAGAGGGCTTTACATAGTCGTAAAGGTCTTTCCATGAAGAGATTGAAACACCGTCAACACTTACAAGTCTATCGCCTTTTTGAAGTCCTTGCCCTTCTGCATAGGCCCCTTCCTTGACGGCTCCCACATATGAACCGCTATTTAATCGGTTTAAGGGAGCTATCTGATAGAGCTGTATCGCCATTATAACGATGCAAAATAGGAAATTAAAAATAACGCCGTTAGCAAGAAAAAATGCTCGAGCACATGAAGAAGCGTTTAGGTAGTTGCCTTTATCGGTATGCGAGAAGCTCTCTATATACCTGGTCTCTTCCTCGGTACTACGGATAAGAAACGTTAAGGCTCTGGGAGGGGTGCTATTTGGATCTTTTCCCGGTGCGTACCGATAGAGAGGCCGCACAAAGCCCCCAAGAGGAATTGCAGCGATGCTATAGAAGGTGTCCCCTATTCTTTTTGTAAGAATTCGAGGCCCCATTCCTATACAAAACGTGACTACACGAATTCCCATCAACTTAGCTGCCACAAAGTGGCCGAGTTCGTGGACAAAAATAACTATTGAGAGAATAGCAAAGACTGAGAAAACAATTAACAATGTACACCTTCCCTGATATACGTTCCTAACGGCAGAGAAGGCCTTTTCATTTAGAAAATACCGCCTAAAATTAGCATAATAATTATAAGAGGCTATTTAAAAAGGGACTATTGATAACCCAAAGATCGACCGATACTAGTCTGGATGAAAGCGTATTTCCCTGAGCACCACGTAAAACGAGAGAAAAAGAAGGAAGCGTTTACTTTCTTAGTTAAACTTTTAATACTTTCTCTTCTTGTTGCAGGATTCGGGTTTCTTTACACAAAAAGCTTTTTTAAAGAACTTGATAACAATCTTTTTGGACTTATTCACCGCTCACAGTCTTACAGCCGGGTAACGCCTTCCTCAGTAATTATTGTTCGTTACATAGAGGATCCAGACGAATACAATGGAGAGCAAGACTGGCCTGCCAACGGGCTTATCGTTGAAGGGTTACGCAAGATCGCGGTGGCCAATCCTAAATACTTTTTTGGAGACTATGTGACGGGCGATATTGATACCACGCCTGAAGAAAAAGAAGCCTTAAAAGTAATCGCGCAAAAAGTACCCACAGCATTTGCCACCGTTGCCGCTTTCGATACACACAACCGAAAATTCAAACCCGTAAGATTTGAACCCGCTCCAGAGTTGCGGACAATTGGGGGTAACTATTCATACGACTCGGGAGCCGACTGGGCGACTGATTTTTCTTTTGCCACTGATCCCCGTGTTTCAGACCCGTGGTTTCTAGATGCGTGGCAAAAAATCACTGCCTCAAAACTTGAGGACGGAATAGAAAGAAGTAAAATTCACTTTTATGGCCCACCTGGAACAATAGAGAGCGTCACTATTAGGAAACTGGCAGCATTATCAGATGAAAAATCCACAGCTCTTTTAAAAGGAAAAGCAGTTTTTCTAGGCTTTCAGACTCTCCCATGGAAAACCTCAGAAAGAGGTGGAGACGTTCGTACGGTGGTTTATCAAGATGCTATGGCCGACACCGAGGCCAGGGCGACAATTGCTGCAAATCTCCTTGACGGAAGTTATTTCACGCTACCCAGCCCGTTTGTTGAGGCGTTAATCGTATATGCTTTGCTAGCAGTCTTATTTACCGAGGTCGTTTTCAATTTTGGAAAGAATTCTTTGGAGTTTATTGTTACGTTTGCTCTGCTCATCACTCTAACTGAGTATCTCACAATGCAGGAATTTTCGTACTGGATTCCAGGCATCTCCCTCGTTTATCTTGCGTCCCTTATCGCGTTATTAATAAATGGCTGCAGTGTCTCAGCAAAAACTCAAATTAATAATAGCCCAGATGACTACTTTGATTTCGGGAAGTGCAAATTTTAAGGACTAGAGCTTTGAAAGCGTAAGCTCCAATCGTTCTGCTACGTCTTGCATGGACTGATATCTGTCCTCCGGTTCCTTCTCCATACAAATCTGCACCATGCGGTTAATTTCATAAGCCACTTTTTTATTGAGCCCCTTGATCTGAGGCACATCTTTTAGGGCATGCATGACAAATTCTGCACGCATACTTGCAAACATGTTTTCTCGAAAGCGTGAAATGTCGAAAGGTTGTCTTCCAGTTAAAACTTCATACGCGATCGAACCAAAGCAATATATGTCTGCTGTATAGTTCAATTTTTCACCTCGATATTGCTCAGGCGATTTATAATTTGAGGCCCCTATTCCAATTTCTTCTTTGGTTTGCTGTGCCTTAAGTAGCGAAATTCCAAAATCTAGCAGTTTTACTTGAAATCCTCCTCGATACGCATCGTTGCTGATTAATTTTACATTGTGAGGGTGGACATCATGGTGAAGTATTTCTCGGGTGTGGACATGATGAAGAGCTTTTGCTAGCTGCAAAAGTACATCTAAAGCTACTGCCTCGTTTCCTCTCTGCCCGTTATTTCCGGCTTTAAGGAGCCACTCTTTTACTGACTCTCCAGGCAGTAGCTCCATGGTATATGAAGGCGCGTTATCTACCTCCAACAAGTCATAGACTTTAACAATATTCGGATGATCCATCTTTGAGAGAATCTCAAACTCTCTTTTAAAGAGTTCTGGGCTCGCAGCGCTATTGGCACCCATTCTTATTAAACGTTTTAAGGCCAACTCCATTGCAGTTTTCCTATCAAAGACTCGAAGGACTTCTCCCATTCCCCCTTTTCCAAGAGGCCCCAATACTTCGTACCGATCTGCAATAACTGCCCCGCTAGTCATGGCTTATAGATCCCCCATAAGGCGTCGATCAATTAGTTTGTCGAGTCTCTTGCTAAGATACATTCTAAAAGGTGTTAAGATTGCGATACTGCAAATGGAGAAAATAAGGATTATAGGCATCGTGGGAATCCAGATAAGCCAATGAGAAAAAGCAAAGTAAGTTCCAATTATTCCTACAACCACCAACGTGAGAATCGCCGCAAAGGCTACTGGTATTGAGCAAAAAAATCCCATTATTGCAATTAGGAATACAGCAAAAAGCGGAATCAATCCCTCATAATCGTTATCTATAGTAGTAATCCAATTTTTGTGTAACAAGTTCCCTAAAATTGTTGCGTGAATTTCTGCTCCGTACATGAGTTCATCCGAATAACTTACGCTAATTTGCTCGTCGTCCCTCTGTTGTAGTGCGGCTTCTCTAGACTTTTGAAGACCAAAGACTACAACTTTTCCGTTAAGCTGCTCGGCATATTTAGTATTTGAAAGATCTCCCTCAAGCTCTTTTACTGTCACCCTTGGAAAAGAGGTTGGAGGGCCGTAGAAGTTGATTAAGTCTCTTAGCTTTGGATATCCGAACTTTGTACCTAGGAATTGCTCTAACACTCCTATAAAGGGGACTTGCTCATCTGCCGTTGCAGTGGCAGAAACGGGGGCAGTAATTGATGAAACGATACCTGCTGTTTGTCTAAGCTCTAAGCTTATTTCTTTTTTAATCCCTGCGGTTATCGACGGATCGTTTCCTACCTTTACAAGCGATCCGTCGATGTCTCTAATTATTCCACTCCCTAAAACACTTGGAAGGTTTGCAAGGGCCTCCCCCATTCTTAAATTTGCTTCGGTTTCTTTCCTGTCCGGGGGGAATGCATAATCAATAAGAAGAAGTTTTGGTGAGTAATGAGAAAGCTTTTCGAAGGCTTCGGCGTATATTAAGCGGGGAAGCGGAGGTTCTCCATACTCAGCAAGAGTATGTTCATCAAGAACTACCATTGTGATTTCAGAAGGTGTTGGAATTGCACCCCTAAAGAGAAAATTCCATTTTTGGAACACAGAATTTATTTCATAGCGATATTGAGCATTTATTAAGAGGAAAATAACTGCAAGGATGAATGCGAGCACAACCTTAATTTGTTGTGATAGTCGGCGTTTGCGTTGACGCCTCTCATATCTGTGTTCTACCCGCTCAAAACCTCGCATAAATAAAAAGCATATCTCTTCTTGAGGTTTATGGTAAGTTACCTAAATTAGCTCTTATTACTCTTAGATGAGGAATTTAAACTACTTGGACTATAAAGATAGGAGCCCTGATTGCTTAAATCAGCATAACCATTTATTATTTAGAAGATTGTCAAGAGCTCGATA
>MWWI01000185.1_pt1 | contig 13904 bp, 20 predicted proteins | sample 1047321 | NCBI WGS metagenome assembly MWWI01 (sample SAMN06349966, study PRJNA376086) | soil metagenome | isolation source: FI-1 sample Antarctic (ecotone) soil | place: Antarctica | reverse complement strand
TTTCGTTATAGCCTTGTGCGGCAATGTTTTTGGATGGATACACAAAAAAGCTCAAGACTAACATCCAGACGACTACCATGAACAATCGAGTCCTACGAGATCCGGTGTTGCGGTACATGGTGTTCCTCTCCTTGTTCAGCAAAAACAGCATCAGAATTTTTCCTTGGAAAACGAAGCACTACAACGAGGTACAGAAGTTGCTAACAGTCCTTGTGGCAGAAAGGACGGTGCCATAGCACTGGCTTAGCCAGAGTAACAGGGGCAGCGTTTCTTGGGCGTCCAGAGGCAACGCACTGCAGCACATGTGCGACCGGAGGCAAATATATCATGATGACAAGGGCTGCGTCCTTAGCTGAACCTCAGTGCAACCTCAGTGCAACCTCAGTAGCGTTCGTGTGGTCTATATGGTGATGGGTTGTACAGGTGGATGGGTGCGGAATGTAGTAATTATAGCGATTTACGTATTATAACGATACATGATAACGGTGGGGCTATCTTCCTAACAGTCGTTGCCAAAAGCCTTTGGGCTTATCAGTCTGCGGAACTGATTCTACAACGGGGGGCGCTGGGGCTGCGCTGCGGGATTCACTGAGGATTAGAGACAGGCGGCGGCGTTCTTCTGATTCTGCGTCAAGCCGGGTACGCAAGTCTGCAACAGTCTCACGCAACAATTCATTCTCACGCTGTAGACCGTCTATAGATGGCTGTGGAATGGGCGGCGCTGGTGGGTGTGTACTGTCGCTGGTAGCCTTCCACACGCGAAGCACTTCAACGGGTTCAAGTCGCCATATACCGTTTATATCCTTAGTAGCGGAAACCTTGCCTGATTTGATGGCTTTTAGAATTGCGCCTTTACTCAGACCCACTAGATCAGCGGCTTCTTGTGCGGATAGACTCATAATATTTTTTCCATATCCCGACACGCACTTATCTATAGAAAGTAAGTACCTACCATTTTCACGTACTTTGCAGGGCGTTGACAAGTCATGATAGTATAGAGGCACAATCAAATAAAAAGCGGTTGTGACAAGTGCGGAAACACTCGCCACAACCTAAGCCGACTCGCTGGTGATAGCAGCGGTTGACCTGAGAGCATTGTATCTTAGGTTAGCTAATGCTTGCACCTTGACCCAGCGACTAACTCGCTGGGATTTTTGTTTTAGGGGGCAAGGTATGAATGAGATCCAAACTAGAGGTAGAGATACATTTGTTGCGCCATATAGGGAAGCACCCGCGCAAATTGTCGAGGTGGAAGGCAACTGGCGTGAACTGCCAACCGCGCCAATTTCCGCACCAATGCCATATGCAAGCCACGGTGATCGCGCGGTAGGGTTCACGATCGCAACAGGACCATTAGCAGGGGTTGTGGGGCTTGTTGTTTTGCTGATTGGTATATCTGCCTTTGGCGTGCCGTTATTGAGCGTAGGCGCCTTGCTGTTGGCGTTGGCAGGCTTTGCAGTAACCTGGCTGATTGCGTTTGCGCTACATGTATTTGTCTCTGCAGATGGCGCGCTATTCTTGCATGTAATTTTCGCCTGGCGGTACTTGTTTCTTGAGGGCAAGGAACGAAGGAAACGTTATGGCACAAATAAAGGGCTGGGGCTATGAATTTATCTGTTATGGGGCAACGTAAGGGAGATCTGTCTAATGCGGCGCCTGAGCGCTACAGGGGGCTTAGGGGAGCTGCGGAGCGTATTAGCCTACGGAATGTGGATGGCGCAACCTGCGAGTTGATGAATGAGGCATTGTCTAGGCTTGTGCAACTTTGCTATGAACAGGATGCCGGGGGCTATTGCAATCAGGATGGGGCAACAGGGCGGATACTCATACCCTTACCCTGGGGGCGCAATGGGCAAGCACGTTGGGGCATAAAGCCACAGGAAGCCAACATACTTAGGGAGATCCTCTTTACCTGGCAAGCGGACCCACCTTCATTGCTGAACTATGATCGAGCGCGAAAATCTTGGTTTATCAATCTGCCTGAGTACAGCAACTATCACTTAGCTAAACGGTGGCTAAGTAAGTATCAGGTGACTATAGCAACCTATAGGCTTGCGCGTGCAAAGCGCCTAGCTGGATCGTAGCAGGCATTGTGGCTGGCCTGGTGGGGCTGTGTAGCGTTTACAGCGGGGGCTGTGCATGTGGGCATACAGGTATGCTTTAGGGCGTAACAGTATCTTTCACTTTTTGTACTGCCAACAGTCGCCAAAATGCTAGAAATCTGGTTACCTTACTACCCCACTTTGACCAAGCTGATACAGTTGCACCAACTACCAAGCTATGCTACACTACATAACGTATATACAGGAGCAAACCACACTATATATAGTGTGTAGACGCAAAGAAGGACCGGTCAACTTCGCGGGCGGACGGTCCTTCATTGCATATGATTCTATTGACGTAAATGTCTGTGACTCAATACGTATGTTACTCGCAATTAACACGCGTGTCAACTTAAAGAATTGGGTTGCCTGACTCACATTTATAGATTCATATGTACTTTTTAACGCCTGCCTGGTTGTTTCCAGTGCGGGCGTTTTTTGTTGCTATTACCAAAGGGAGAAACAAAATGAAGGCTGTTGCGAGAGAAAGCCAAGCACGCTGCGGACGGTCCCACCTGAGCGCATATTTGCCCATTAAAACAAAGAAGAGGCTTATGGCTGCGGCTGAACTGAATGGCCTAACGTTGACAAGCTTGATCGTCGCGGTGGGAGAAAATGCACACAGGATTTTACCCCTGTTGAGCCTGGATAATGCGGAGCAATCCGAAACAGTGAACACCCTATGAAACCAAAAACCCCGCGGGCAAGCGGGGCAAGGCAGAGCAAAGGACACAAATTCATTATGCCATACCCTGACACGCTTCGCAACGATCTACACGATCTGCAACTGACACTCTTTGGGGAGGCGCTGCGATGAACTACGAAGCTATCAAAGCACTCGCCAAGCAAAAACGTTGTCCTATCACTGACCTGATTGTGTTAGCGCCAAATAATGACCCATTCTATGTTGGCACACCTGGCGACTTGCAAAAAGGGGCGTGGTTCACTGACCTTTGGCGAGATTTTGACCTGCGATGGGGTGTTCACATTCGCCGGGTACACTACCAAATTATCTCGCAAGAAACACCCGTACTAATGCCTAACGGCTTGCCATACGAGAACACAGAGACATGTTGGGACTTCCTGAGCCAAGCATCCAAGATGGCGCGCTATCTCAAATTGGTTGACCCTGCGGCTTTTGTTGACCGTCGCAACCCAGAGCCACACGTCTATTTGTACAACAATGAGATTGAGCCAAACATCACCGTGTACAGTGACATGTGGGACGCGGCTAGTTTTCCCGACTTTCCTGATTTGCCCACTTACAGCATAGAGGATTACCGGGGCAGTCAGAGATATCACATTGAAGTTTGGTGCGAGAAATCAACGGCCAATGACGTGCTAATGCCTTTGTGCAGTCAGTATGGCGCAAACCTGGTGACTGGCTTAGGGGAGATGAGTGTCTCGTCTGTGATGGAACTAATCCGGCGCATGAATCACCGGCCTGTTCGCATCTTCTATGTTTCCGACTTTAACCCAGCAGGCCAATCAATGCCGTGTGCAGTATCGCGCAAGATTGAATACTTCTTGCGCGAGCAAGACAATGGCGCTGATGTGAAGTTGTTTCCTATCGTGTTGTCCCTTGACCAAGTGCGACAGTACCGATTGCCACGAACACCGATTAAAGATTCTGAGCGACGGGGGGCGCGCTTTGAAGAGCGATACGGCGCTGGGGCTGTTGAGTTGGATGCACTTGAGGCGCTGCGACCTGGCGAGCTAAGACGCATTGTCGAGACAGAAATCAAAAAGTATTTTGATACAGAGCTAGATGGGCGTGTCTATGATGCAAAAGCCGAGTTGGGCAACAGGCTTGAAGAGATAGAGCAAAACATTATTGAGGAACACCAAGCCGATATTGATGCCCTGCAAAGCGAATATGACACCATTCGCGGGGAATTTGAAGAGCGAATGAGGCACTACGGAAAGCGACTTTATCGCGTATGGCAAGCCATTAGCGCAGATTTAGAGATGGCGTCACCACATATTGGGGAGTATCCGATACCGGAACCTGATATACATGCCGAGCTTGATGATGCCCTATTCGATGCCAAGCGCGATTACATTGACCAATTGGCAGCGTACAAAGAGTGGCAAGGTAAAGGGGTGGCGCAATAATGGCAACGCCAAACCAACCCCCCAATGGAAGCAACCCCAGCGACATAGATCCTGATTACTTTGACCGACTTATGGAGCTGGACGCAGAGGCGGCTGTACAGGTAGAAGCAACCGAGAGCCAACCAAGTGACGTGCCAAGATTTAAGCGGTTGACCTGGGCAGAGGTAATGGCGCTCCCAGCTAAGGAATGGATCATCAACCAGGTTATAGGCAAGCGCGACCTGTTTACTGTTTATGGTCCACCTGGCGGCGGTAAGACCTTTACGACTGTTGACATGGCGGTATCTGCCTGTTTGGGGAAACCCTGGGCAGGGCGGTTTGATGTGCCACAACGTCTAACTGTCGCCTATGCTATCGGTGAGGGTGGAAGCGGCTTTGCACAACGCTTGCAAGCTGCTGGCGAGTATTACGGCGTTACCGATATTCCCAACCTTCACATTTACATGACTGCACCCCAGCTGTACAACGTTAATGACCCATGCAATGCTTCACAGTTTGTTCACGAATACGCAACGGCGCAAGCTGCTGGCGATGTTGCACCCCTTGACATTCTCTTTTTGGATACCCTTCACAGTGTAACGGCTGGGGCTGACGAAAATTCTAGTCAACACATGGGGCAAGTATTGCACCAAGCGAAAACCATTGCAGACCGTTTAGGTTGCGCTGTATGTTTGGTTCACCACACCAACAAAGCAGGAACGGGGGAACGGGGATCTTCTGCGCTGCGCGGTGCAATGGATTGCATGATCGAAGTCAAAGAGGTTGGCAGTAGTCGCCTCATGACCTGCGAGAAATTGAAAGATGGTGAGGCATGGAAGCCACAAACCTTTGACCTGGTGGCTAAGGCTGATTCTGTACGCGTGGAATGGGGCATTGTTGGATCCACAGGTAAGACCGATGCCACACCCGGCAAGCTGGTGGCTTTGCTGCTAGACAATGCTGGGAAGCGGTTCACGGCTAAGAGCTTGGCAGAAGCGGTAGGGGCAACCCCTGGGGCAACGACAACGGCGTTAAATCGGCTGACTGAGAGGGGCGAGATCAACCGAGCGTTGGAGGATACCGTCAAGCTTAACAGTAATCGAAATCCCTGGGTTTACTGGGTTGAAAATTCTTCTGAAATACTTCACATACATCATTCACATACACACTCCCTATAGGAGTGTGTGTGTATGTGAATGAACTTTGAATATGTTTCACATACATGTATGTGACTGTATGTGAGTGTATGTGAATGAAGTTATAGGTGTGAGAAGCGGTAAAAGTGACGTTTGTCATTCACACATTTGAGAGCTTGTGAATGAAATTTCGTCACATACATGAAAAACGCGTGTATGTGAACTTTTTGAGGGCTGAATAATGGCAGAAATGACCCTAAACCGAGTAGACGCAAAAGCCATAAATGGAGCTGTTGATCTTTTCAGTCTCGCGAGCAATTACACAAAGTTGCGGCGCAATGCCCACCACGATTGGCAAGGCGATTGCCCAAAGTGCGGTACAGACTTCTTCCACGTTTTCCAACTCAAAGGTGAATGGAGTTTTCGCTGTTATGAGTGCCACGAAAAGCCAACCGATGCAATCGGGTTCGCTATGTGGCTAAATGGCGTTGACTTCTTAGGAGCTGTGGCAATCCTGCAGGGCAATTCTTCCACATCGTCCCCAGCGGTAAAGCGTCAACCACAACCACAACGCAATGATCTGCGCGAAGGCTTGCCAACGTGGGCAGCAAAGAACCTGGCAGCGGCGCAAGATAGGCTACTCAACTTACCTGCGGGGCAACCCGGACGGGACTATTTGATTGGGCGGGGCTTGATGCCTGCAACCTGGCAAGCTATGGGCATGGGCTTTGATTCTGCGGTGGCTATTCCTGGTACAGAAGGTAAATGGGCGGACCGACCCAAAGCGCCTGCGATCGCAATCCCCTGGTACAGCGAAGGTAGCAAGCTGGTGGGTGTGCGGTATCGATTCTTCACTGAACACAACGGGCGCAAGCTAACGGCTATGCAGGGCAGCAAATTCACTGACAATCTGTTTGGAGCGCACGCAATGTATCCATCCAACCTAATGACTTTGGTCATCTGCGAAGGTGAGATCAACGCTGCGTCAATTGCACAGGTCGCAGGAAATACGCGGGTTGACGTTCTGAGCATAGGCAGCGAAGGCGGATCTATCCCCGATCGTATGATCGGCCAAATGGCTTTATATGGCGCGGTGGTGGCTTGGTTGGATAAACCGGAACACGCAAGCCGAATTGCAAGTAAGTTTCCTGGGGCATTGGCAAGGAAGTCTGTAGGGGGCAAGGATGCTAATGACTGCCTGCAGGTTGGCAATCTGGGCGGGATGATTGCGGCGGCGCGTCTAGGGCTTTGCACAAACGACGCTGACAGACTTGCATTGCTGTGGGATCTCTATGACGGGGGCATGGTGGCGCCTGGCCTGGATAACGGTACAGCGGCCTTTGTGAAGCGCCTGGCGGCTGAGCTGGGGCAATCTGTGACCCTGCGGAATGTTGACGGAGCTTGGTTCACTGGCGTTACTACTTAACAAAACCTAACAATGTCAACATTTGTCAACAGGGGGCAACAGTGGCAACCCAACGAACAAAATGGGATGATTTTGAGCCTGAGATGGGGCTATTGGGTGGAATTGTTGAACGGGCGGTACGCGATGCATTGCAGACGAGCAACCCGGCGATACGTATGGAAGCATGGCAATTCTTAGAAATCTGCGCGCCAACAGTAGCGGATAGACTACGAAAACCTATACCGGACATGCACCAAAAGCACACCGGAACTACATTCAATTTACAACAGGAAAGAGGCTAGACAATGGCAGCAACAATGGATCTGATCGGAGAGCTAAACGGCGCAACATACTATGAGGTTGTCGGTTCAAGCGCATACGATGGCTTGCTGTTAGAGGAACGGCGTTTGATGCCGTTGGGCGACAAATGGCAAATTCGGCGCTATTTGGACGTGCCAACGGTCGAAGTGCAATCACTGATTGCAGCTGGGGAATCGCAACCCCTGGCTAAACTGCTAGAGGCTGCGGCAAGTGTTACAGGCTTTGTGCCTGTGACTGCGGTGGATGTGCTAAATGACGCAGACCGTCGCATTGTCATTGTGCTGAGAACATACAAGAAACTGGTGAGAGAAAATGCTTGAGGAACACGGCGCGACGATACACAAGCAAGGGGCTGATATGGCAGCGACAATTGAAGCACCAGCAATGACATTGCGGCAAGCTGAGGACGCAGTAATCGCCTCACAGAGCGCGCTAGCAAGCGCACAGCAGGCGCTACAGCAACATGAGCATGAGATAGGCGCCATTGCCTTGCGGGATGGCGTTGACGCGGCTACAGAGGCAATGCTACGTTTGCAAATAAGCGTCAAAAGGGCAGAGGCGGCGCTACAGGCTGCACTCTCGCAACGGCAGCAGGTAAGACTGGCTGCGGAGGCGCAACGCATTGTTGACCTGCGCTCTATGGCGAAAAAGCTAGACGCAAGGCTGACTGAGGATAGCTTGTTCCTCAAAGAGTGGGGGCCAAAGGTGGCGGCGGCACAAAGCAACTTTGAGCTTGGCGCAAAACGGTTCATGCTTTTGGAGAGGCAGATTGAAGAGCATGAGGCGCGGCTGAACGAAAAGTTGAAGCAAGGGGGCAATAATGGACGATAAACAATTCGAGGCATTAGAGCAACGTATTGCAGCTGGTGAGGCATTGCCTGTTTTGGAGCAATTCCTACACCGACAGGAAACCCAGCGGCGCAATGCGAAGCCAAACGCATTGCAGCAACGTTCTATTGATAAAGCCAAAAACCCACTGTTGGCGCCTCGAAAATGGCGTAGATGCTGAACACCCCATGCACGCATGCACACCCCATGGAAGGAATAAAACAGATGGCACGTCAACAAAAGTCAACAAATGGCAACGGAAGTGATAATTATCACCTGTTGCAAGTGGCGCAAACGCTAGACTCTGAATCAGACGTTCACAGGGTCATGAATGAAGAAACGGGAGTGACTGTGCTATCTCCCCAGCAATGGCAGGCTATAAACTTGCTGGTGAGTGGCAAGCGACAGGCAGACATTGCAGACGAAATAGGCGTAAGCCAAGAAACGCTATCACGGTGGCGCAATAGTCCGGTTTATGGGGCAGCATTGAACCAAGCCATACGCGATTGTTACACTGGTACGGTAGGGCTTGTACGTTCTTCTGTGGTTGACGCTTTGGACACTATAAAAGGCTGTTTGCAATCAGAGGATGAAAAGGTAAGACTGCAGGCGGCTGTGACGCTGATTAAGTTACACCTTCAATTAGATAGCGCTGCGCTGGCATTGCCCACCACGCCTGCAAAGGTTGCAGATGTGCAACTGCGAAGTAAGCAGATGACAGAAATGGATAGGCTTTTGCTGTCACTGTAAACCCATGCAAGCGCGGAAACCCCATGACAGAGGCATTTGCGCGGAAACCCCATAATGGCGCGGAAACCCCATGAACATTCGTTGGGGATAGAACAAGGAATCTACCTCTTTGACAGGGGCATTTACTCCTCACCTTCCTGGTTATTGAGCTTCTTCGACATGTAGAGATTAGTTACCTGGTAGCCTAGTTGCTCATAGAGTGCTCTGGCCGCATGATTATGAGCAAACACATGTAAATGGATTTCCTGGATACCGAAGTGCTTCACCTGTTCTTCGAGCGCTCGCATAGCATGCATACCGTAACCTTGACGCCGAAACTGTTCAAACACCAAGAAATCGTAGAGCATGGCTACTTTGCTTACACCCCTTAATCCAAAGAAGATTATGCCAACTTTGGCACCAGTGTCCACATCTTCAAGGGAAAATAGGTACTGTTCTTTGGTTGCCAAACCGTCCGGGAGAAGCTCTTGGTACTCTTCTTGAGCCTTCTGCATGGCTTCTGAGGGATGCCACTTGCCCGTCTTCACTTGGTCTTGGGCATACGCAGGGACATTGATAGCTAGATATGCTTGAAAGTCACTTTCACTCAAGGGCGTAAGTTGCACTCTATACTTTCCCACTTATTATCTCCTTCGTGCTGATTGCATATTACTGAGCTGCAATTGCCCACCACGCCGGCAAAGGTAGCAGACGAAAAATTGCGTGCAATCATATTACCGAGCTGGATAGATTGCTGATGGCATAAGGGGAGCGCGGGAAACCCCATGACCATTCGTTTTACGCGGGAATCTCATGGACATTGTGAACCTGATAAATTAGAACCACATGTACCCTTGATGGCACTTACACAACCCAAGTAGGTGCGCGAGAATAGGTCAAGGTGAGTTAATGTACTGCCCATCGTTCAGGAATAAGTCAGTCTAGTGACAGGGTTCAATTCATAGAGAGTAGAATAATAGGGAGTATAGCTAACGAGGTAGAAATCCACGGAAATCTCGTGCCGATTCTCGCATTTTTATGGCCTATTCCTGAGTATTAGGTCGATGGGATGTAGCGTTATAGGAGGTAGACAATGCAGACCCTGACTGGCTGGACTATCATCTTAGTCGTTTATTGGAGCATTGCTATTCTAATCCGTGTATTTAAGGCTTCAGAGCTCCCCATCATCGGAGAAATTTTTGAGGCTATAGAGATTCTTAATGCTCAGCTTTGGTCCATAATCAGGCATCCTCTTAAATTTACTAAGCAAATTGATTTCCACGATCCAGCCGAACAGAAAAAGGCACTAAAATTCTTTTTTGCCGCTGTTGTAGTGGATTTTCTGATTAACATTCCTGCATTCATCGTCCACAATTACGATATATCCCTGCCTTTCTACATAATTGAGTCACTTCTATTGATGATTCTCGGTTGTGGCTGTACCCATGTGCTTCTTACCAAGCTAGGGTCCAAACAGCCTTTTGTAGTAAGTGTTATAGTGCAATGCTACGCTGCTGGCTTGGCAACGCTTGTTACATCAATACTCAGGTGGCCACTAGTGATGGCAGTTGGACCTGCACTATCAGGCTGGGAATATTATTCGGAAGTAACCCCAGAGTCAGACATTATATTCCAAAATGCCCTAGCAACCCCGGTAGTTTTAATTGGGCAATTACTTATCTATGTGTTTCTCATTTGGGGTATCATAGTTGGCACAGTCTGGCTCTCAGATGCTCATCAGATAAGTAAAAAACGTGTTTTCGTTGGTTCAATAATTAGTGGAGTAGCTACCTTCATTATGTTCGAGTACATATTCTTCCCATTCTGGGAGTCAATTAAAAGAGTTCTCCTGGGTATCGTGGAATTTCTTTAAAAGGAGCCGACTTTTCTTTCGCCTGCGTAACAGGTGTATACCTTTATGAAACCAACCTTATAGGTGCAACTTTAAGTACGCCAGCCTTGAGCAAGCCAGCTATACTGCCGAGGCTATCTGACCTGTTGGCTTTGATCAAGTAGCAGCAGGTGCGATATTAATAGAGTAACACTGTCAGACTATTTGCTTTTTGCAGCGGTGGTATCCAGCAGGCCAGCCAACCTATGCAATTCCTGGGCTATTTCTTCTTTGGTGGGCAGACGTGACGCTCTGGCGTGGTAGTCTAGTATCAACTGGCTTATAAACTCGCCCATACCACGTACTGAGCAATGTGTTACGTGCCTGTTCGGTTAAATGTAGTGTTACCTTCACTTTTTGATTGTCCATGTGCCCATTTTACAACACGTGGTATGGGCCGTAAATATGCAAATAATACGTAATATATACCGATAAGTTTTATTTATCAGAATGTATTCAACGTCTATTATCATGGTTATTGTCAAGTAAATCGTCATTATCAACAGATTGCACAATGGGGTATTTTTCCTGCCGGAAGGAAAATTGCAGGGGTCGATTATCTACTCTATGTTATCTACCGAATGAGAGTAGCAATGATCCACCAGCATTGCTACTCTCAGGAGATTATCAGTTATCAGTGCGGCGCCCCTCATGGGGTGTCCAGCCCTTCATGGGGTGTCCAATATGCAGGAGATTATCTGCTATCAGATACAGGCTTAAATGTTCTCCCCAAACGATTGAATACAGATGGCTTCTGAGTCATCAAAGCATTGGGTGCGCTCTCTCGAATCCTCTTCTCTTGCTCATATACAAATTCTTCCAGCAAGGTAGCCGTTCCTGCGTTCACACGCTCTTCGAGTTCCTTATATTGGTCATTGTGCATTTGTCGCCTCTTTCTTTCTTTTCTGATCTTGAATGCGTCCCTTTAAATCCATGATGTTAGCTTCCACATTCATTTGTCGTCTTGCGTTGTACGCTATGCGTTGTCTGCATTCCTCGGCTTTGTCGATAATGTGCTTCCACTCTGTTAGATAGGCTTCGTCAGCCAGGATCGTTTGCTCAAGTTCCTCGAAGCTCTTTTGTGCGTTGTGCAGCATTTCCATATAGCGATTATCTTTTGCTTTGCTCAATTGTCGTTGCGCTGCTTCGAGTGCCTGGGAAGCAATGCGAACGTCCACTTCGAGCCGGTGCAGTTCGGTCGCTGCCGTTCGAGCGTTCCCGTTCAATGCAGCGTCTCCTATGCGTGCTTCGTGTGCAGCAAGGTCTCTCTGCGCTGCCGCCAGCTTGCTTTCCCACTCAGTTACAAGTTTTGTTGCTTGCTGCTCTGTCAGGGGTGCTTCAATCGTTGTGTCTGTCATAGTTGTTTTCTCTTTCCTCTGTTGCTTTCCGTAGTCTTTCCGCTATATCAGGTGCGAATGATTCTAGGAATTCCCATGCTTCCTTCTGTCGCCCCTCATTCTTCGTCTGTAGTGCGTCTTTGCAAGCTAAATGGACGATATGCCCCACCAGGACAAATTCGGGCTCACAATTGTCCCAATGTCTTCCTGTACTCATGGCAGCTATCACGCCCACCAGATCCCTCGCCCTCTCTATACGAACGTTACAAAGTCGTCTTCGCGTTTTCGCCATGCTCGAAACGTGCCGAACGTGCGGCTTTAACTGCTCTCGTCAATTCTTCGTGTTCGATAAAACTTTCTCGATTAGGCCAGATGCACCCCGTGTTAGCATAGAATCGATTCTCGGAAAGGTGATACATACGGCTGTCGCCCATTAGACGATCCACTCTTCTCGAATCGCGAGTAGAATCGTCGTCAACGTCACACTCCTCATAGAGTTCTGTCGTGTAATAATTTGTCGCCTCGGGTGTTCCGTCCAACAGGAGACAATAGAAGCATGTCTTCTCGGTCAAGGCGTCGCACTTATCCAACTCCTCTTGCGAGAATTTTCCTGCTTTAACTTCAGCCCACATGCTTACTTGCGGCAACCAAAAGTCAGGTAGATACCAGCCAAGCTTCCCTAGATCATATCCTTCGTGTTCGTATCCCCATTTGATATCCAGTGCGTCAAAGAACACTGCCCAACGTGCTTCGAGGCGACTCCTGAATCTATATCCCTTATACTGTGTCTGGATTGCTTTAATGTCATTCATGGCTGTGTTCCTCTTATGCGTAAATGTGCGGCATCGCGAATAGAGTTGTGGTCGTCACTGGCACAAGTGGTATGTCTTCCTCGACGTCTGGATGGGTGTAGAAGCACTCTAATCTAGCTCTACGTGGTGCAAGGCTTAATGCACGCTCTACACGCTACAGGCTGATATAGCACGCGTGGAGCAAGCCCAACAGGACATGCTGAACACGTTCATTACAGGCGTTGTGGTGGGTGGCGTGGTCGTGCTGATCGTGCTGATCGTGGTGGCGATTGTGCTGGCAATGGGGAAGGGGTAGCGGTCACAATCCGCGCGCACGCGTATGAGTGGTTTGTGATCTCTGAATTTCGAGTTTGGGGGTTTTTGCATATCCCCCCGAAAAGGTGCATTAAGGGATTTTGAGGCTTCAGACGCCATTTTTGGGGCTTAGCGCCTGAATTCCTTGTTCTTCCCTGTGTTTCGCAAAGTGTACTTCGTGAGACATAACCCTTGATGGGTCTCATTTTATGTCTCATTACCCAATTCTCAAGTCATTTTAGAGGTAATGAGCCGTCAAGAAGCGAGAAAACGGCATCAATTGGCCTTCGAGATGCCCTTCCTGGCTAGTGCCTTCTCTAAATGCACCTTTTCGAGGGGTCTTGCAAAAACCCCCAATATATATGGCAGTTGCAACCGTCATGAGCAATATGCTGATAGCCGTGAGTACCCGTATTGTCTCGTTCCGCAAAGGAGAATTTATAAGATGGCCTTTGAACCCGATTAACACAATAATGAAGCAGAACAGCACCAATCCTACTAGCAGTAGGAACCCAGGCAGCGTACGCGGCAGAACACTAATTGAGATATCCAGATTGGCAACCTGAATGACCGCTCCCGCTGCAAAGGCTGCAATTACAATACCAACAATCTGTGCTACTTCAGCGAGAATCGTTAGTCTGGGGCGTTCGCGTTCTCTTCTGCGTTTCCGCATCCGCTCACGCTCTTCATCTGTTGGGCGCACAGTACGGTCTTCCTGTGGGGGACACTCGTGTCGTATGACACTCCATTTCTGTTCAGCGCATGGATGGTGTTCAGTATAAGCTCAATAATGTCTAGCAGCAACAACCTGAAATAATGGCTGTTACCGCAAGCTATTATTTATTGGATTACGAGGGTAAGCGCTGCGGCTTTAGCCAAACAAGACCTAAGTTTAGGAGGAAAATAAAAGGGCAAAGCGTACTCAAAACCAAGCGGTTTCTTCTTCAATGGAGCA
>MWWI01000184.1_pt1 | contig 13910 bp, 18 predicted proteins | sample 1047321 | NCBI WGS metagenome assembly MWWI01 (sample SAMN06349966, study PRJNA376086) | soil metagenome | isolation source: FI-1 sample Antarctic (ecotone) soil | place: Antarctica | reverse complement strand
GCGGAGAACCGTTGGCGCGTTCGTGTCAGCGACTACCGGGTGATTTACAGCGTTGACGATGCGGGGCGGATCGTGGAGGTCGTCGCCGTGCGCCACCGAAGCAAGGCTTATGAGTAAGGACGACGACCAGCGCACAGTTCTTGTGGTTTGTCTTGCTGACTCCGGTCATCGTTCATTTCAAGCGCAAAGCGAAGTTTAACGAGACCATGCGGGCGGCGAGGAGCAGAAGCGCAGACAACAGCTTCAACATGACCGCGATGCTCAGGAGGGACGCCAAGTAGCATGAAAACCATCACCATCGCAAACCACAAAGGTGGCGTTGCTAAGACCACGACAGCCCTCAACCTTGCCGTTGTTCTAGCGCATCAAGGCTCTCAAGTGTTGGCATGTGACCTCGATCCGCAAGGTAACTTGTCGCTTTCGATGGGGGCAAATCTTGCGGAATTAGAAGAGACAAGACTGACATCGCACCGACTCATGCTGAGCGACCGCGATGACTATTCAACCTACGTTAAACAGGTTCGTCCGCGACTCGATCTACTTCCCTCCTGCTTGGATCACGACGCGGAATCAATGCTTCTCAGCCAGCGCGTCGCCGGAGAGTTGTTGTTAAAGCAAAAGCTCACTGCCGCAAAGCGCGTCTATGATTTCTGCGTTGTTGATACGCCGCCTTCATTGCAGACGCCAACCCTAAACGCGCTCGCCATGAGTGATCTCGTCATCATCCCGATTGAGACGAGCATGTTTGCTCTGCACGGCATCTCGCAGCTTCTTCGCACTATCGGGCAGGTGCGCCGCATTCACGCTCCACAGCAAATCATCATGGCTCTTTCGACCTTGCACAACTCACGGCAGAAACTCGACCGTGATGTCCGCGAGCAGGTGCTGGCGAAGTTCGGGAGCGACTTTGTTTTCAATACTTCGATTCCCCGTCTCGTCGCCGTAGGTGAAGCCACGGCGCAGTTGCAGGCGGTAGTCGAGTCACAACCTGAGTCATCAGCGACGTTCGCGTTTCATAAGCTAGTCGCCGAAATCATCAACGTCTTAGTGGAAGAAGGATTGATGGATGAGCAAGAAGTCTCGCGAAGCAATAAGAAGTAATCTTGAGCGTGCGATTTCCCCGCCGCCTCAACCGCGTAAACGCGGCTCGAATCTCGACGGGCTGCTCGATGAGTATGCGCCGCCGGACGATGCAAGCCCTACGTCTCGCGTAAGCCATACGCCAAACGTAAGCCTTACGCCTGAGCGTGATTATGCCCTACGTGGCGTAAGCCATGCGTCTCGCGTAAGCCATGCGCCAAACGTAAGCCTTGATGCAAAGATTAGTGATTTGTGGGCGAGCATTCCAGAAACCAAAGGGTACTCGAAACAATTCCACGCCATCACCGATCATCTCTTCCCGCTGCTTGATCCGATAGAGCAAGCAATCTACACACAGCTCTTTCGGCTCACGCATGGCTTCAGTAAACCGACGTGTGTCATTAGTTTGCCTCGCTTAGCGGAGCGCGCGAACATCGGCACAACCGCCGCGCATAATGCGATCAAACGACTTGTCACGAAAGGGCTAGTTGAAAAAAGGACTTGGATTGTAGGCAGAGGGAAGGAACAGGGAATTGAGTTTAGCCTACCGCTTCCCGTATGGCTTACGCTAGACGTAAGCCATACGCGAAACGTAAGCCATACGTCTAACGAACCCATTAAAGAACACACAATAAAAGACACACACAACACAGAGAGTGTGTGTGTGGGTTCAAGATATTCGCTTCAAGAATGCCGTAGGTATGCCGAGTCGCTGCGCTCTGATGGCATCACCAATCCTGGAGGCTATGCGACGAAGATTCACCGGAGTGGGGAAGCGGACGATCTGATTGCAGTGTTCCTCTCGCCGGTGGAAGCTACGCTGACTGTGGATGCGAGTCAGTGCCCGGATTGTCACGGCACGGGGTTCTGGGAGCCGGGCGGAGCAGGGAAGGGTGTTGCGAAGTGTCGGCACGAGCGGTTGCTGGTGACTTCGTAAACTACAGAAGGGAACTGTGAGTTATGAGTGGAGGTGGATGGGCTGCATTTCTAGCGAAGAAGATTGCCGACGGCACGCTGCCGACAGACGACTTAACGCTGCCTACCGGCTCCGAAGTTCTCTGGTCGAAGCACGACAAGGTGGAAGTGCCAGTCGTATGCGGATGGCAAGAGCATCAGGGGGAGCGTGAGCGGCGGCTCAAGATCACATCCGTGTTGTTCGGAATGAAAAGCAATCCGGCTTGGGCTGGGTACTGTCAAAAATGCAGCGTCAAAGTCTCTCCTAAAAACAACAAGTTACGCCCCGGCGTGTGGAAGCTAGAGGATGGTTACGTCGATTTTGACAAACGTGATGATAAGAAGCGTCCTTGGTGCTTCTGCAACATTTGCCGGACGGGAAAGTACAAAAAAGCGCCATACGCGAAGGGAAGTACAGGGCGTTGCCGGAAGTGTCAGAAGCTGATTGTCGGAGACCGCATACACCCATCGAAAGCCATCGTTCATCGTGGAAAGCGCGATCCTAAGAACCGTGAGCGTGTGGAGTTCACTTGCTCGAATCCAGAGTGTTGCCCCGGCTGTAACCAAAAGCATTACGTTTACCTTGCTCACACTCTACGGGAGAAATGGCTCGGACGGTGCTCCGAATGCTTTCAGAAACTTCCGCATCACCGTCTGCGCACCGGAACAGAGAAGGTTGGATGTTTTGACGCAACTCTTGATTGGGATGACCGAGACGACACCGACAAACCAGCAATCACCTGCCCGGTCCTATTGTGCGGAAAAAAGTGGTATGCCGACCTCTCTACGATTGCCAACGGGCGAGCCAAACCTGACTGGATAGCTTGCTGCCCTGATCACTACCACGGCAAAACTCTTCTCTTGTCCATGATCGCGCGGCAGCGTGCCACCGGGCGCCCGGCTAAGATCACCGTTGAACGTTTGAGAGCAGGGGTAAAGAAAATCAAGGGAAAAGCGACACAGGCGAAACTAGCTAAAAATCTTCAGGTTGGTGAGAGCGCCATCAGAAAATTTTTAGGGCGGGAAGGATTGACTTGGGAGCAGATAAAAAGAGGCGAAAAAAACCGGGAATAACGTTTTTTCCCTGTAGTAGGTTCAAAGGGAAGATGGTAATGTACATGAAAGGACTTGAAAATAAGAAAGCGCTCAGCCGGCTAAGTTCCTAGGCTTGCCCCGGCTGAGCGCTCTGAACGCGATCTAGTGAACGCGCGAAACATTTTCAGTTTCGGGTGGATTATACCCGAAAAAGCCGAGGCTGGAACAATTCGCTTTCACTAGGGCGACCGGTTCTACCCTCGAGGTTTTTCAGACCATGCCAAATTCAGCCTTACCCGACCCGTCGTTCAACGAGTCGCGTCGTCGAGAGACGCGCGAACGAGACGGCAAACACTGGCGTCCCGGCGAGCCGCTGCCTGAAGATTTTCATCCTGATCCGGTCGCCGCGCTCCACCGGCACGCACAATCTGCGCTCGAAGCACACGCCGCGCGTGAGAGAAAGGCGGCTTGAGATGGACGAACGCTTCGACCCTGTGCCCCTCGACCCGCATGAACGCGCTGGAGACAAGCCCCTGACCGCCGCGCGCGCGGCGCAACTTGCCGCCACCATCCTCGACGATGCCTTACCCGACGAGCGCGCCCGCGCGTTGATCGAGTTTGCCGTCGGCATTGCGGCAATTGACGACGACCTGTGGCGCGAGAGCGTCGCCCACGCTGCCGCCTGCTCTGCATTTTCTTCGACGACCGTTTTTGACGCGGCGCTGGCGGCGTTCGTCGTGCGCGACACGCGCGGCGCACACCAACAGACCTAGAAACGAGAACGCCCCGCCGAGCGAGTCTTCGGCGGGGCGTTCCTATTGCAACCGCTGCCACAAGCAGCGAGAAGCGGACGGGCAAATGGATTCTAAATCAGACCACATCTCTTCGCCAAATCTACAGCGTGCGCCGCTCGTGCGCGTCACTCCTAAGAGGTGGACACCCGGCGACCCGTTGCCGAAGTTTCTAGACCCTAACGCTTACGAAGCACTCCGACGAAACGCAGAAGCCGCCGAGCGCATCAGCGAGATTCGGAAGGTGGCATGAGCGCGCAACTTTCGGTAAAGCACCCCGCCAAGACCTTCACCGCAAAAGACAGCGCGAGCGATTGCGCCGCTGCTCTGACCTCTATCTTCAAGGTCACGACGATTGACCCGGCGACCATGCCGCTGTTCCTTGTGTTAATGGACGTGGCAGCCGGGCGCACAACGCCTTTCCCGATGGCAGACCGCTACATCGGGCAACGCCTCGCACGGCGCAGCAAAGTGGCGCTGGAGATGGAGCAGGGCAGCGACAGCGACCGCGCACGCGCTAAACGCTTCCTTAACGCTTGGAAGCTGGCAGACGCTGAACAGCAACGCACCGGGCATCGGTTTGCCGAACGCAAACGCGGCGGCTTACGCGGCGAAGATCGGGAGAAGATGCGGCGCGTGGCTTCCACTTACAGCGTCCCGCTCGTCGAGATCGTGCCGGAGGTTATACGCCGCGCACGGTCAAGCCGCGCTTTCTACGGTCCGCGCCGAGCCGAGATGTACGAGCAGGCGGCGCGCGATGTGTTGTCGGAACGTCCGCAGGATTATCAATCGGAAGCCGCATCCATTGTGGTTCCGAGAGAAGCGGGCAGCAAAACGACGAAAGCGAGCAGCGCCGACACTGACGACGCCGTAACGCGAGAGATGAAGGCGCACGACCGGATTGTTCAAGCCGCCGTCGAGAAGATCAAACGGTTGCACCTCACCGAACCGGACGCCGACGCCCTACGCCACGCCCTGCATCAACAGATTGAAGATCACTTCGCGCCGCTGTTCGCCGATGCCGAACCCGGCGAAGTAGCAAGCGGCGTGTATTACTCTGTAAGTGGTAGAGTGCTACACGCCGACGAGCGAGCCGACGAGCGAGCCGACGACGATCCCGAATTTCCGCCTTTTGACCTCTCCGAACCCGACTTTTCCGACGAGTCAGACGCACCCGCCGACACATCCGCCGATGTGCGGAAAAACTGCACGCCCGTTGACGAAAAACCCAATGTTTATGCGGGTGAAAAAGAAACGACTATACACGCCGGCGTGTATAGTCGTGACCTTCCGCCAACAGCCAAACAGACCTCGAAAGCGACGCCTAGCGAGTCGCTCGACCCGCTCACTCAGGCGCTTGCTTATGCTTCATTCGGCTGGCACGTTCTCCCTCTCCACTCATGGACGGGGAGCGGCTGCACTTGTGGAAACCCCGATTGCGAGAACGCGGCAAAGCACCCGATTTACTCACTCGCTCCGAACGGATTTAAGAACGCGACAACTGACCCGGCGACCATAAAACAATGGTGGACTAAAGCACCGTTCGCAAATATCGGAATAGCGACGGGCAAGGTGTCTGACCTGCTCGCTGTTGACGTTGACCCGAAACATGGTGGATGGGAAAGCCTGCACGCGCTTTTCGAGCGTCTCGGCGAACCGTTCCCGCCGACCGTTGAAGCGATAACGGGCAGCGGCGGGCGTCACTTCCTTTTCCGAATGCCGGAAGCCGATATACGCAATAGTGCTGGCAAGCTCGGCGCTGGCTTAGACGTGCGCGGAAACGGCGGCTATATCGTCGCCGCGCCTTCACTCCACAAAAGCGGCAACCGTTATCAATGGACTTCCGACGAAGCGATGCTTGCCGACTTGCCATACAAGCTGATGCTTGAACTGGCAGAACCGAAACGACCGGAGCGCCGCCACGCGCCGCCGACAGGCTTTACGCCTAAAGCATGGACGGTTGGCAACATCGGGGAAGGTTCGCGCAATGACACGCTCTTTAAGAAAGTCGCTTGTGCTGCTCGTGGTCGTGGTGCTGGTTACAGTGAAATCTTAGACGCGCTTACTGACGCAAGGAATAGTGCGTGTGATGTGGGCAGGCATCCGGTTACAGATCGGGAGCTGTCGAAAATTGCTGACTCCGCTATGCGCTACCCGGCAGGCACATACGAAAGGCGGATTATATGAAGCCTTCACAGAAGCCAGCCTTCACCAAAGTGACTGAATGCCCGGAGTGTGGCGCGTCACTGAAGATCACGAACACGCTCGCACGAGTTGCCCGCGAATGCTCCGAAGATTGGCGGCATTATCTCGTGACAACGCCCGTTCCGGTTGAACGGAAGCATTTAATTCTCGTCACACGTCCGAAGGCGGCGCAACCCGTCGAACTGACCTATGAACCCGACGATACGGAACTCGCCGAGCGCGCGGCGATTCAAGCCGAAGCACTTGGAATTGAGTTTGACGACGAAGGGGAAATAACCTTTGTTCCGCCGGGTGTGCCGGATGATGTTTATGAAGCGGTGTGGCGTATGCAGCCGTCTGTCTTACGGAAACGACAGGAGCAACACGAATGAGCGTTAAGTCCAGCGAGATAGCACCGACACCCGGCAAAGCATTCACTGCGAATGCTTATTACGAACGGCTCATAAGACTTCGAGCCGAACAGCCGGAAGTCTTTGCGATTCTGTCACCGGCGGAGAAAATCACGCTCGGTTACTACGAAGCGGAGAAGCACAGGCGGGCGTTGCTCGATCAGGAAACGCTGACTCCTGCATGACTTATTAACCAACAATCAAACGGAGAAATTTATGAGCAAATCTTTATCAGAAACTTTAGTCGAGATCGTCAAGCAGAACGAAAAGGGCGAAATTGATTATGGGGGCGCGATTGAACAGATTGATACTGCCATCAGCGAGGCGAACAAGACATTGCCAATAGGCAATTACAGCAAGCTACGAACCCTTCAGGCAGATGCGCACTATTTGATTGGTGCGTTGGAGATGGTTCGCGCCGGTGATGAAAAATCTAAACCGGACGCTCAACTGATCGAAAGATTGCGGGTGGACGCGGCGCAGCTTGAGCAATAAAGCGAGGAGGTGAACCGGCGTGAGACGGGAAAATATGACGCAGACTTTAACGCAGACGCAGCGCGACGATATCTACCTCACATTTGAGACGAACGCACGATACGAAGATTTGCTAAAGTAGATCGAGGAGAATCCGAAGGCTCTGGAGACCGTAAACATCCGGGAGCGCATATCGCTTGAGCTATATCAAGAAGCCAGAGCGGTGTATGACGCGGAGTGTCGCCGGCGAAAATAAGCGAGCCGGTAGGGACAAAACAGGCAAACCGCAGCTTTGAACAGGTCTAATGCTGTATCCACACGAGTTAGAGGAAATTAAAGGGTAGGGAACCGCTCCCGGGCGGTTGGCTGTATGGGGTTTGCGCGCGCCCTCGCGCGCCCTCGCGCGTGAAAATTAATCTCTGTCGTTCGAGCGGTGGAATTTGGTTGACTTTTTCGCTTCGTTGTCTGTTATCTATTAAAGCGCGTCCTCCACAGCGCGCTCTCACCTCAGCCGGTTCCTCGGCGAGTCAGCTTACACAAACGAATAGCTTCCGGTTTTCGTAAGAAGCCGCCGTGAACCCGGCTTTTCACGAAACCGTCTGTGCAGTTTTTGCCACCCGAAAAACCGTCGGCAGGTGGACAGGCTCGAGGTTTGTCTTCCGCCGACTGTTTTATTTTCCCTCCAAAGGTTCGCCCCTCATGCTTCACCTTCCCGCGAATTTTACCTCGACCGATCTTCTCAAAGACGGCACGCTCGCAGGCGTCGGTTTCATCCTCCCGGTTTCCCTTTCTACCGGTGAGGCGGCGCTGATCGTCGGACTCGTCAACGCCGGTATTGTGTGTTTATTTCGTTGCCTCGAACTGCGACGGCGAAATCGTCGCGATGAAGAGATCGAGCGCCTTCGAGCGCGCATTGATGAATTGGTCGAGCGCACTGCTGATGGAGAGGTGCGCTAATGGAGATCGCGTCAATGCTCGTCTCTGCCGAATGGAACGGTGACGATGCCGAGCGCGGGCTGGAACGGCTCGACCGTCGCTTCGAGCAGACGAGTCGCAGCGCGACGCAGACCGCCGACAAGATCGAACGCACCGGCAGGCAAACAAATCGAACCGGTAAAGAATTCGACACCGCCGGACGCTCGACCCAGCGGTTCGTCGGTGCCCTCGAATCGCTTGCCACCAAGACGCCTTCCGTGACCGAACGCCTCTCGTCAATGGGCAGAGGCTTGTCAAATGTCACGGGAATCATGAGCGGCGCGCTTTCCGTCTTCGGCGGAAATCTGTTGATGGGCGGCATCTCGAAATTCGCAGACGGGATAACGAGCCTCGCGAGTCGCGGCATGGCGTTCAACGACCTGCTCGAAAAATATCAAATCAGCTTAGGCTTCCTGATGAAGTCGAGCGACGCGGCGACCGCACATATGAAGGAACTCGTGACGCTCGCCGCGCGCACGCCGTTCAAGCTGCCGGACGTGCTCGTTGGCAGTCAAAGACTTCAAGCGATGGGCTTCGCCGCGCGGGACGTGGTCTCGATTCTGACCGATCTGAGCGACGCCGCCGCCGGTTCGGGCGGCACCTCCGAGAACATGGAATCAATCGTCCGGGCGTTCGGCAAGATCAAGGGCGAAGGGCGCGCGACGACGGAAGCGATGAACATGCTGACGGACGCCGGGATACCCGCGTGGCGCATGCTCTCGGAGCTGACGGGCAAGACCGAAGCGAACTTGCGCAAACTAACCGAGAAGGGGCAGTTGAACGGCGAGGGCGTCATCGAAGGCTTACGCTCCAAGATGCGCGAGAGATACGAAGGCGCGGGCGAAGCTCAATCCCGCACGCGCGCCGGGCGGCAGAGCACCTTCGACGATCTTCTGGATCAACGCTTGGGCGAGGCGTCGTTGCCCGCTTTCAGCAAACACTCGGCTTTGTTGGAACGCGGAGCGGGGATGCTCGGCACCAGTGCCGCGCAATCGTTCGCGCAGAATTTCGCGCAAGGAACCGATGGCGCTTTCAGTCTTCTTGAGAAAACTATAACGGGACTTTCTACGGGCAACTTCCAAGGCTTGCAGATGCTCGGTTCGGGGTTAGGCTCGGCTGTTGTCACCGGCGTCGGTTCGACGGTTCAAGCGGCTCAAGAGAAGGGCGCGGAAGTCGGAACGGCTGCCGTGCAAGCCATCCACGGCGGCGGCATGTCGGCGATTCAGTCAACCATCAATGAGATGCGCGCCACATTTACGAACGCCTTCATGCAGAACGGCGGCGGCAGTGTTGACGCGCGAACTGTCGAGCGGTTGCGGCGGTCGATTACGAGCAAAGAATCAAACGACAGAAATATCGTCAACCGTGATTCCGGCGCACTCGGTGTGGGGCAAGTCATGCCCGCGAACGTGCGAGCGTGGACGAAGGAAGCGTTAGGTGAATCGCTCACGCCGCAACAGTTCTTAAAAGACCGTGTGGCGCAATTAAAGACGATTGACTTCAAGTTGCAGCAGTACCTTACGGAAGAATTGCGCAACTCCGGCGGCGATATGGACACCGCTATCCGTCGCGTCGCAGCACGTTGGTATTCAGGGATCGCCGACCTTCATACCTCACAGCGACGGCAATCCACGAACGGCAGAAGCTACCCGTCAATCGCTTCTTACAGTTCTGACGTTCTCAACCGCTTCAACCGTACCGATACCGTGCCGACGGTAGGCTCGCCATCGGCAGGGTTGCGCGCCAGCGAAACGCGCGGGACATGGGCTAATTCGCCTGTCAGAGGCGGACAGTACGTCCCGGGCGGCAACCTGCCCGCCGACGTGCGCGACTATATGCAGGGGCTAGACACCTATTCGGTGGGCACCGGCGGCGGGCGGCGCATGACATTGAAAGAAGCCGACCGAATCGCACGCGGGCTGCCTGCTAATACGCTCGAGAGCGATTACTTCCAGAGACCGGATGCACGCGGCGCGCGGCGCATCGGTTCCAACCTTACGGATAACTTCTTTGAGCAGGGGCGCGGCGCGCGCTCGATGGCTGTACCCGTCGAAGTCATCAATTGGCGTGATGTGTTCGGTGGACGCGAAGCCAAGTCAATGCTAACGATCAACGGCACTCCGCCGATGCTGACGAAGACGAGCGATGACTTGCTGAAAACGTTGCCGCTTCTGATACCGCAAGTTGAAAAGCTCGACCTCGCCGCCTCTAACGCATTCGCCAAACTCAACGCCGAACTCCCGCCCGTCTCTTCCGCCATTCAGCAGATCACCGAAGCGACGCAGGGAGCGACGCTCTCACAAGCAGAGTGGGTCGAGAAGATTCTTCAGGGCGGGCAAGCTACCGGTGAACTCAGAAAACAACTCAGCGACTTCGCCGGTGACTTATCGGGCATCGTGATCGCGGGCTTCGACGGCGGATGGGAAGGCGCGCGCGCGGGCTTGCGAAATCTGTTGTCGGATATGACGCAGGAACTTCTCAAGAGCCAGTTCAACAAACTTCTCGGCAAGATTTACAAGTTGCCCGCTTCAGATGAGGACTCGGAGCAGGAAAGCAAGGGCGGTAACTTCCTAACGAGTTTCGTCAACAGCCTTTTCAAACGCGGCGGTGATAAACAGCAGCAGCAATCGAGCGGCAACACATCGAGCGAGATACGCGAAGCCAATCGTGAATCGGTTGGCGCGGTGAAGGACGCGGGCGCAGCCAACGCCGGTGCAGTTGATACGACCGGCAGAGCGACCGTCGGCGCATTGATGAGCACCGGACAACAGACCGTCGGCGCGATGCTTCAGATCGCTTCGACCATCGCCGCCGGACAAGGGCGCGGGTCGTTTTGGAAAGGCTTGTTCGCAGCCGCCGCCATCGGCGCGCTCAACGGTGCTATCGGAGCGGCGACGAGCGGCGGTGGCGCGAGCAGCAGTGGTAGCGGCGCGGGCGGGTCAAGCGGCGCGCTCACAAACAATATCGGAATAGACGAAAGCATCGGCGTTATCAAGCGCGCCTCGGGCGGTATGATTTCGGGACCCGGCACCGGCACGTCTGACAGTATCCTCGGCATTGATGCTTTAACGAAGCAAGCGAGCGCGTGGGTTTCAAACGGCGAGTTCGTGGTCAAGGAATCCGTAACGCGCAAGAACCGCGCGCTGCTCGAATACTTAAACGCGACCGGTGAGTTGCCGGGATTGAAGAGCGGCGGAGCCTTCCGTCAGATGTTCGCGGGCTTGCAGCGTGCGCGCGAGACGGCACGGCAGCAAGCCTTCAACCAGATGTTCCCTCAAGGGCGCACGACGGCGATGGCAGGCGGCGGTTTCGAGTACAGACCTCCATTTAACCTGCCGAGACGCGCCGACGGTGGGATGATCGGCGAAGACGCGGCGGCGATGTTCGGTGATTTCAAACCGCCGACTGCTGTGAGTTCTCAGTCGAGCGAGCCTCAAGTTGTCCATAATCATCATTACCAGTTCTCGGTTTACGCGCAGGACGCGGCGAGCATCCACCGTTCGGAAAGGCAGATTCAGCGCAAGCTTTACGGTGCCGTTCGGAAGGGCGCGGGGAACTCTTGATCCAATCAGGAAGCTCGAACTAAGGAAAGAAAATGAATCTCAGCGTATTCGTCATGGCTCTGTATGCCGTGAAGCCCGACCCGGAGTTCTTAGACGTGATCGAGCGCGATCCTCCCGCTATAGGTAAGGAACGTTGGAAGAGAATCAGAGGATTTTATAACCACGACATCTTGCGGTCGGACGCGGTGAATTTTGCATACTGAAAACACCCGTCCCGTGTGTCAGAAGGAAACGGCTCTCGTCGCTTACGAACCACAACATCTCGAATTGCGGTAGCTGGCTCGCGCCTCGTTTTCAAGATGCAAAATTCGTGGGGCTGATAACGTATCTTATGCCGCGTAGAGTCGGCATCGGCAGAATCATCGAGCTTTTCAAAACCGATCAGCGTAAGGCGAAGGTTCGGGTCAGACCAGTCCGTTTCTTCTGTCAGCCGGATTCGGTCACCAGCCTTGAACTCGGTTTCAAGGCGAAGTAGATCAGCCGGGTTGTGAACATGCACGCTCGAATTGAGCCACTTCACCTGCCCGTCGGGTCTTTGCGCGTACACGGAATACTTGAGGTACGGGCGCGGGTCGCCTTCAACTCGATAGATGCCGTCATAAGTTACATCGAGAGTCATCCGCGCGATCTTCTTTTCGACTTCCTGTGTGCTGATAGTACGCTGACTATCGCTTGTTGCGGGCAGTTCCTCTTCGGGCATCGCTTCGGCTTCCAACAACTCAGCCAGAAACGGACTCCTTTCGGCGACGAGTTTGCGAGCGTGCTCAATATCCTCCGGCGTGATGCGCGCCGCCTCTTCGAGCATCTTCAGAAACTCGTCCGAAGGCTCGAACCGGATGCCGTGATCGCCCTCGATAGGTTGAAGGTGTGCGTTGGCATTACCCCTGATCCAGACGGGGATGCCGTCGGGGAATGCAACACAACGCAACGGCTCCTCGTGATTGAGGTGCTTGCAATCCTTGCAAGTGACCGGGATGCCGTAGGATGGCTGGCTCAATACTGAAAATCCTTTACACGTTCTATTTTTCAAAGTTAAATTATCACCGAAAAATCCGCATAGCCGATTCCGGGTAGAAGTCGTTTCTTCATCAGCACACCTCGCCTTCTTTATCCGCTTCAATCTCATCCGCGCGCCGGACAACGTCGGACGCCTTCACCCTGTAAACCTCATCCGGCTCAGGCTTAATCAAAAGGTACAGTTCGCCGTTCTCAAACTTGTGACCCTCGACGGTGCAATGAAGCCCTGCATATGCGCGCGTCGTGCTGACGCGCTCGCCTTTGCGGTAAATGGAAAGCGCACCCTCGATGACTCGTAGTTGCGGCGCGTGTGTCTTGCGGCGCGTGGCTCGCTTAGTCTTAGGCGTCGCGTTCATCGTGCCATCATCCTTTCGCTCGTGGCGGGCGTGTCGAGATCAATAGCGAGCGTCTCTAATTCGCTCTGTGCGGCGACGAGAGCGCGCGAGATGATGTCGAGCGTCTCAATGGTCAATTCCCCGCCATCGGCGAACTGGAGCGCAAGTCTGACGCGCTGGCGAGCCGTTTGTAGGCGGTCGGCAGTGGTCGGCGGTCGCGTCGCCGGTGGCTGTGTCGTGATAGGCTGAAGTCGTTGCATAGCATGGTTCCTTTCGGGGACTGTGAAGAGAGGCGCGGCGTGTATCAGACGCCGCGCCTCTTCGTGTTTTAGAAGTCGAGCGCCGCGCGGTCGGCGGCGAGCTGAATGTGGGCGGAGACGGCAGCCAGCGCGTGATAGCAAGCCTGACCACGCTCGCCTGCCTTGCAGGTGCAGTGTGCGAACCGCTTCCCTTCCCTCTTCATGCAGACGACGTTGTAAGTCGCGCCGGTCTCTTTGTTGGTGACGGTGTAGGAACCGAAGCGGTTGATGCGGACGCGGGGTTTGACGGTGCGCGCTTTATTGATCGCGTTCTGAAGTGTCGCGGCTGTGGTGAGTTGAATCATCGTCGGTGTCTCCGTTGGGTGAATTGCTAACGTGAGGGAAGTATAGCGAACACGCTAAGGTTAGTCAAGCAAATAATGCTGTACGCGCTAACTTTTTTCTTGTTTATTTTTAGCGGGTACGCTATAAGGTAGGCATGAGCGAACTAACAACCGACGATGTAGCAGACCGCCTCGGCATTGGACGGTCAACCGTTACCCTTTGGTGTAGGCAAGGGCGCTTCCCCGGCGCGCGTTCGGTTGATACCCCGCGCGGTGCTATTTGGTATGTGCCGGAAGCTGCACTTAAGAACTTCACACCGCCACAACCCGGCAGACCGCCGAAGCCAAAGGTTGCAGCGACGAAGAAGCGCGCGGCGAAGAAAGGCGGGAAGAAGTGATGTCAGTCGAAGGGATTCAATTCGTCACCGACACCGACGGGCAGCGCGTCGCCGTCGTGCTTGACCTCAAGCGATGGGGAGAAGTTTGGGAAGACATCTACGACAACGCTA
>MWWI01000183.1_pt1 | contig 13917 bp, 22 predicted proteins | sample 1047321 | NCBI WGS metagenome assembly MWWI01 (sample SAMN06349966, study PRJNA376086) | soil metagenome | isolation source: FI-1 sample Antarctic (ecotone) soil | place: Antarctica | reverse complement strand
GCTGAGGTTCACGCAGTGGTGAGTCTGTCGTAATTGTCGTAATACCAGGCTTCCGCCTCCTGGATCACTTCGCCAAGCGTGGGGCGCTCATCTTCGTTTGGGAGAAGATCCAGCGCTATCTCTTGGCTACTCCAAACATCGTAGCGGTGTACGTGGTGCTCCTGGTTGTGAGTAGCATGAGGGCTATCGTAGCGGAAGATGTTACCCTGGCGCACGAGGGCAACATTGTACGAGTAGGAAACTGATTGCACGTCAGGATTCCTATCGTCGCCGCCGAGGATCGCAATCTGCTTCTGAACGCTGATGTTGATTCCGCGCATGCAGTGGATTGTGCCCTCCAAGATGATTGTGCTCTCAGTGGCCTGGGAGAAAAAGAGATCATCCTGGAGCACAAAACCCCGCTCACGAAACTGCTGCATGACAGTCTCGTGGGTCTCTACGTAGTTTAAGTAACGGTTGGAGCCGTGCTTACCCGGGGACACGCGGCCGGCTGGCCTCCAGCAAGAAGAGCCATCGCGCGATGTCGGCGGTTTCCTTCACCTCACCTTTTCGCAGCTTTTGCAGCAAGGTTTCAGATGACATCTCATAACGAAGCTCGAACTCCCGGATGCGGCTGTTGAGGAGCGACCGCGCCGCGTCACTTGGCTGGCGAGCAGCTCGAACAAGAGCGGAAAGTTGCTCCTCCCGCTCGCTCTCGCTCATGTGTGACAAATCTGACAGTAGTATCTGGTGTACCACGGCTCACCCCCTCTATGGCTTTCCTGATTGTGTAGCATAAGGGATTCCAGGACCAAATGCAACGTATTCAGGTAATAACGCACAAGACTAAAGAAGCGGGAGCACAGCCACAAGCCACGCTCCCGCTTTCGTGTATTGACGGTGCTATCAGGCTGCCTTACCTTGGAAAGTCTTGTACGCTTCCAACTGCTCCAGATAGTCGCGCTGACTGTCGAATAGCACGCCATCCGACCGTTCGAGGGCCTCATCTGCTGCTGGCAGCGGGTAGTCTTCAATATCGGGCGCCACCCCTTTTAGTTCTGTGCCAATGGCTTGCCATCCGGCATGTAAACGGTCTGCTCCTGGCTTACAACCTGGTAATGGATGCGCCGCAAGTGTACGCCGGTCGAGTAGCCGAAGCGCTGCCACAGCTCCGCAAACCATTCGCCCCAAGCGTGAGCCGCGTCCGTACCAACATAGAACGGGTCATTCTGAGGCGCCAGGACAATCAGGTCTGTCACTTTACACCTGGCTGACTTTGCTAACACCTTGATAGCTTCATAGTTCATTGCTGATCGCCTCCCCCGTGTAACGGGGGGAGCTAGCTGAGCCCGCTCCCGTTAGTGTTACGCCTGCTCTGCCACGTCTGGAACCTATCTGCCGGGCCAGATTCTCCAGCAGCATTGACGCGGCCAATTCATCATAGGTGAACCATTTCAGAAGCCCCCAGACGTTATCGCGGCCAAAGTTGCTGTCGGCCGGATCGACATACCAGCCACGCTCCGAGGCCGGCCCCTCTGCGGTAGTCTCGACAAGCGGCAAGAGGGCAAGGAGGCCACTTGCCAGCCCTACAGAGCCCGCGGCGCGGGCGCTTTCCGCCAACTCTTGTACCTTTTCCCTTGTGAAGAAGAACACCGGCCCGTCATAGTCTCCCGTGTCACCTTCTTCCCGGGACGGCACAAGCTCGCCGCCGTACAGGCGTACAAACAAGCAACCGCGCGCCACTTCTCCCTTTACGTCACTCATTGTCCTACCTCCTGAATGTGAAATGTGACTTAACAACCCTCGCCTAAAGGCGAGGGGTTAACGACCACCCCTGAAAGGGGGTATTCCGGCTGAAGCCGGACTTTGCGTCCGCTTTGCTACGACAACTTTGTTCTGACCCCACTGCTCCTCCAGCGTAATGCGCCTTGCTTCCGTGCTAAAGCTGTTCGCCTAAAGGCGAAGGTTTTGGACCTACCGCATGGAAATAAAGCCACTATAGAGGGGCGCTGCGGGCGCAATGGTCGCAGCGCCCCTGCCATTGCTACACCCGGAACGGTATCACCTTAGCGGATACTCCATACAGGCGGGCGATCTCTGCCGGCGTGGGGATAGTGTCGAGATCCACAAGCCTATGATGGGCTACGTTCTTATAGATGCGCCCGTAAAGGTTCGCAGCGGCGCGCGGGCTTCCATTGCCAGAATCCCCAGCGCGCGCCCGCCTAACCATGATCTGCAAGCATGCGACTATAAATTTCTGGTCATAGGTCTGTTGTTGTTTCACGGCTTGCCTCCTGTAGTGTGGAAAGGGTGAAAGAGAGGGGCGGGCGCCTGCCCCGGTGGATTACTTGGCCTTCTGTGGACAATAACCAGCGTCGTCCTTGTAGCTGCAATAGAAGCCCCCGTACTGCGACGGGCGCATGGGCTTACCGTGTGTCGGGCAGTTGGGCGCTGACCCATCGGCGGGCGCCTGCATGGGCGCCGGTCCTTTTGGCTTGCCAACGCGCGCGGCCGGCGGCGTGTACCCGCTCTTCTCCAGATAGCCTGCCAGCGACTGTAGGCGGGTGAACAGTTGCGCGGCGTCCGTATCGCGTATGGTGAACAGGACCTCGAACCCCTGCGGCGTAAGGGCTTTGACAGTGGCTGAGGCGGGCGCTTCCGTGTCGTGAACGGTACTAGTCGTGCCGTTGGTGGCTTGTCTTTCCATCTCGACCTCCTAGAAAGCGAACGTGGCCGCGCCGCAGTGCGGGCAGGGCTCATCTTGGTGGATGGTGGTCAGATCCTGATGAATGGCCTCATCACAGCGGGTGCATAGCTGAGCGGGCAGCCACGCGACGAACTGCGAGTGGGAGAGGACCCGGACCAGCCGGGCTTCCCCACGCGCGTTGATGCAGAAGATACGCTTCATTCCTGGCCTCCGTCTCCGAACGCCTCGCCAGCGTCGTTCAGGTAAGCGGTGGTGTGCTCGATGTAGTCGTCGAGCAGGCATATCGCCCAGGTGATGAATGTGACCAGCAGAGCGAAACCTAGCAGTACCATCATGCCACCTCGCTCTCAGTGTGCCATGCGCGTGTGCGGGCCGCCTGTGCTTTGCAGAACGTCTCGACAGCCCAGCCATGCTTGCAGGTGTACAGGTGGCCATTGCGCGCATAGTCCTTGCACGTGCAAGAATAGAGCGCTGTCTGACCGAAGATGAACTCGCAGTAGTACACGCGGCCTTCCTTCTCGCTTAGCACGCTCCAGCCGTAGCCGCACTCTAGCACATTGCCGTGCTGGGCTAGTGAGCGACCCCTGACTTTGCGCTCCGCTGCCTGCTGGTACAAACTCTTTCTGGCCATCTGAAACCGATCCTTTCTGATGGTTGGCCCCGTTAGCGTTACAGCGCTGGCGGGGCTTTTTGAATATAGAAACACCTGCTATAGTGTGTCCGTCTACGTCTAACAACGTAATAATAGCACAACTTACGCATTGCTGCAAATAGTAAACTAGCAGCGCGCTTGCATATCGACGGTAATTGTGCTAATATAAGGAAGTGAAACATGAGCGCGATAACGGGAGGGGTAACTGTGAGATCAAACCTATTCGCCTTAAAGCGTGAGCTGGAGCTGGCGACTGGCAAGGCGTACAGCTGGAAGGACATAGCAGATGGCGCGGGGCTGAACCCGAACACTGTCTACTCGCTGGCTCGCGAGCAAAGCGGTGGCATGCGCTTCGAGACTATGCAAGGGCTACTGGCCTTCTTCAACAAGGAGGGGCTCGATGTGCAGCCGGGTGACTTGTTTGTAATGGAGAGGCAACCAGCGTAACAAAAAGCCCCGCCGGGGCCTGGAGGCACCGAGCGGGGCATAGTCAACCACTCTACCTTGCGAGCCTAGCGGTTGACAGTCGAATTATAGCAGTGACATAAGGCTCGCACCAGTGAGCCTTTTTCATTTCCAGGGGGAAGCATGGTAAGCGCGTTCAAGCCGGGCGATCCAGTTGTCTGGCACTATGAGGCACACGATGGCAGTAACATCACCAATTCCATTCCGGGTGTGGTGATACGTACTAGCTCGGGAGCGGTCGAGATTGAGATGCGGTACCCCAACGCGGAGCGTGTGAGGGTCTGGGTGAGGCCAGACTACTTACAGCATAGGAGTGATGATGACACTAGTAGCCCGTGAGCTAAAGATCAGAGGTACACCCCACACGGCCGCGGCCGCGGGAACCCTCCATGCCTGGAAAGTCCAGAAGGGGCAGGTCGTCGAGGCGGGCGCTATCCTGGCGCTTGTGCGGAGCGCCGACAATGGCGGCTACCAAGTGCGGGCGGCGTGTAGTGGCGTGATACGGGCCATCCTTGCCCCCGTTGGTAAGAAGCTCGCCCCGGGTGAGGTAGTTTGTTACGTCGAGGCCCCGAGCTCGCCAGAAGCCCCACAGACCGCCCCAGCGCCGCGCCGGTCCTCTTACACCAACGGCAACGGGAAAGCGCCCCACAAGCCCACTGAGCGCCCGAGAGAGAACGGAATACGACTGTCCACACTTCCCACAGTGGGGGGGCAACAGTCACCCACCGCGGCCGCCAAGCCCAGGCGGGAACGGGTGAAGCTACGCGGCCTGTACCTGCTACCGACCCAGGAGCGGGCCATTAAGCGCGTAGCAGCAGAGCTTACCCTCGACGAAGCAGCGCCACTGTCTGTGAACGATAGCGAGCTGGTACGGTGTGCTATTGACGCTTTTTTGAGCATGGCGCCGGCGGCAATGCGGGCCACGGTGGAAGCCTACAAAGCGAAAGAGAAAGCAGCCGGCACCGGCGCGGGATGGCCTCGCCCTGGGCGCCCCGGGAAGCGCTAACCCATGCATGTATGCACCCTGCCCCCCTGCCCTGCTGATGCTTCCCTGTTGCATGGTGTAAGAGGGGAATTCATGCGGCAAGGCCCAGCGATAGGAGAGGGGAGCCACATTTATACATGCATGGTCTTAGAGCGTTTTAGGTGTGCTAGGCGCTTCCCATATCCAGGCGGCGGCGGTTGTGTCTGATGGCAACCATAGGGGAGGCGGCCAGGCGCTTTAGTGTGAGCCCGCAGACAGTGCGGGTATGGTGCGAGGCTTTTAAGGAATTCTTGTCACCCAGCGCAACGCCCCCGATGGGAGAAACCCGCCTGCTTAACCCTGATGATATGGCGGCGCTGGCTTTAGTCGCTCAGATGCGACAAGCGCTTAGTACAACTGATGCCATAACAGCGGCGCTGGCAGCAGGTGAGCGCTTAGAGGTGGAAGAGGAACAACAGGAATTCTACCCGCCGGCGCCGGTACTGGCCGCGGAACTTGCCAGGCGGGAAGGACAACTGGAAGAGCTGAGGGAAGAGCGCGATCACTTGCGGGAAGAGCTACGCGGGGAACGTACAGCGCGCCTGGAGGCGCTAGAACGGGCAGCAAGGGCAGAGGCTAAGCTGGAGGCCAGGGGAGAGCACAGAAGCCCACAGAGGCCCCGAGAGCGCCAGAATCGGCCCTGGTGGAAGTTATGGAACTAAGGCCCTCCGCTTACCGGTAACACAGAGAGCGGGGGAACGCTCTGGACGCATGGGTTTCTTTTTCATACCGGCTCGCTTGGGCCTTAAGGGCTTCTCTCCGCTTGTCGGCTCGCTCACTGTCGCCCCCCCGCTCTCGACGGCAGAATACCGGGAACCGGGCGCGGCGTCAACCCGAGCCAACCTTAAAATGTGTACATGATCCGAGGCGCGGAACCGTGGCCAATTTGCGGAAAAGCAACCACAACATGCGGGGATTCTCGTTAAATGGCACTACTAGCTATAGTGGCGCGCTACTCGCTATGCTGTACCCTACTACCTTTGCGTTGCTGCGCTTTTCGTGTACACTATGCCCACAAGGTTAACCTCACATAAAAGCCAGCGCCTGCCGCCCTTATCCTTTTGACCGAGGCGGGCGCAAGCGCTGGCTCTATGTGGACGATACACCAAGTTACATTTGTGGGAATGTACACGGCGTATACCGTCATATTACCATACAATAGCAAAAAGTAGGAAACCGTTGTAAACATTGCAATACTGCAATACCCGCAACGCAGAACCCACCACCATACGTTCTGAAAGCCTCGGTCAAAAGCCGGGGCTTTTTTTGTTACTGGAGCAGCAAGGGAGAGAGGAACATGCAAACCAAAACCAAGCCCGAGCCCGAGCCTATTCTGTCTTTCCGAGTGCCAGCAGAGGAACGCGCCCGCCTGGAGGAGATGGCTGCAAGAATGGACGCGCCCTTATCGAGTGCGGCGCGCATAGTCCTACGGCGTGGGCTGGAGCAGCCCCCGGAAATTCTAGTGTAGGAAAGAAAAAGCCCACCGGGGCGCAACCGGTGGGCATGAGCAAGGGCGGCGGGCGCTTATATGCTCAGCCGCTCATAGGAGGAAACATCTCCCATGATCGACACCCTAAGTATACCACCAAACGCGACAATTACCACCCCTAGCGGGCAAATTGACCCCCCACGGGCGAAATTGGCCCCCGAGAGGCCCCCGATTGGCCCTGTTGCACTTTCCTACTTGCAGTGCGGATTTTCTATCTTCCCACTTGCCCCCGGTGATAAATTTCCCCACGCTCGCCTGCTTCCCACCAGTTACGATACCGAAAAAGGGCGCGATCAGCCCACCTGGAAGCACTACCAGGCGGCGGCGCCCTCTTCCCAGGATGTGCAACGCTGGAGCAGGGCAGACCCCCTGATGAACATTGCCATTGTGACCGGGCGCGTTAGCGGGTTACTGGTAGCAGATGCGGACGGCCCCCAGGCCGTCGCATGGATGGAAGCAGAGGGCGCGCCCCAGACCCCCACCTCTGCCACCTCGCCAGAGAAGCGGCATTTCCTGTTCAGGTTCCCAGCAGATGGCGGGCGCCCCTTCACAAATCGGACGGCGCTGCTGAAGTTCCCAGATGGTTCGCAGATAGACATACGAGCTGAAGGCGGCTATATCGTTGCACCAGGCTCAATCCATCCCAGCGGCGGCCTGTATGCGTGGGTAGAGGGCACTGAGGCGCTAGAGCCTGCCCCTGTTCCCGGGCGGCTGCTAGACCTGCTCAGGCCTGCCGAGGTGCAAGCCAGCGCTTCCCAGGTTACCACCACCACGGAGCAGAAAGAGGAGGGAGGGTACGCGGCCCAGCGGCGCGCGGCCTATGTCGAGAAAGTGCTGAGGGATGAACTCGACAAGCTGACCGCGGCGCGGGAAGGTACGCGCAACGATACATTATTTAAGGCGACCGCGCGCCTGTACCAGTTCGTGAAAGTTGGTGACCTGCAGGATACAGACGTGGAACGCGAGATCCGCAAGGCGGCCCGCCACTACGTAGCAGGCGACGGGGAACACGCTTTCGCTAAGACGTTCGAGAGTGGCAAAAAGTGCGGGCTGGCAGAGTATCCACAGCTCCCCGATTTTGAAGAGGGCGCGCCTGCTGAAAGCACCACCACCGAAAGCGGTACGAACTTCGCACCGGGGACGCGGCAAGCGCTCCGCCAGCTTAGGGACATTCTCACCACCAGGGCAGAAGGCTGGGACGCTGGCACATTGCGTATGTTCGCAGTTACTCAACTCGACCTGATGATTAATGAGCAGGAGCTCACCACCAGGGCCGGCGGCGCGGCGTATATGGCAACGGTTCTAGGTATCAGCAAGAGTACCGCAACAATCCAGCTCGAGCGCCTGGAGGCCAGCGGCTTGGCAGAGTGGGACAAGGGAGAGGCCCGGCAAAGCGCTAACGGGGAAACCGTCCGCAACAGTAGAGCGACCTTCCATAGGCACAACAGCCCCCTGCCCGATCTGGCCATAGGTGCAAAACAGCAAGCGGCGCGCGACCGCACAGAACGCGCCCGGCAAAAAGGCTGGGAAGCGCAGGAGAAGTTAGCCCAGGCGGTTTGTACCTGTTGCGGCGCAACGGGCGAGCTGCACACGATCTGCCACGCCTGCGGCCACGAACCAACAAGCCAGGAACTCGCCACAGCACTCGCGATCGAGTACATGCCCGATTGTAAAGCGTGCGGCGATCGGCTGCCCCTGGTGGAAGGGCTGAAAGCCTGCCCCGCATGTGGTGAGGCGCTGGCGAGCCTCGCACCCCGCAAGAAGGCGCGCGGGAAAGCGGTACGAAGTTCGTACCAGTCACCGATAGGCGGTACGAACTTCGTACCGGGGCGCGATACAGTCCAGATTTCGGACCATACTTCTCATCTTTATCAGTCCAGAAATCGAACCGACCCACCACCGGAAGAGGTGAGCAGCACTAGCGGTACGAACTTCGTACCAGCGCCACTAGAGCCCCCGCCGGATGACTACGCGACCGCGGTGGACTGGCTAGAAAATAGTTCCAGCGTGGAACCTTTTTCCGAGGTGGAAGCGCCCGAGCCAACTGGTGACACGCTGTCACCAGTAGAAAACCGGTTGCACGCTGCAACAGGTTTTGCGCCGGCGATAGCGGGCCAGATACGCACCAAGCTTGCAGAGCGGGATACCAAAGCGGCGCGGGTACTTTTGAAACGGATACAGAATCCCAAAGAAAGCGCGCGGCTTTCCGAAGAAATAGCGGCCCATGAATGGGAGGCTGTGCAAGCGCTATGCGCCGGCGCTGGGAGTGGGGCGGCAAGGTGAAACAGCACCCGAGCGGGCATAACTACGCGCGTAAACTGCTGGAGCTGGCCGCGGCGCGTGGGCTAGAGCCCGGCACAGCTACCCGGGTAGCGATCTAGGGAGGGAGAGCACTAAAAAGTCGGGGGGTCAGGCTATCGGTAGCGTCCCTGGCACTTGTTTCGCCGAAGAAGCGCCCACCTCTTTGAAGGATAGCAAAAACCCTTTCGGAACATGGCTGAGCCTGTTTTTGGGTGTAGACCCCCCGACTTTTTTGTGCTCTCGTGATGTTCGCTGACATAGTCCGTTTTCCGTTCTCCCTTTTTGCATCCGTTTCCGTTGTCGTTTTCGTTTCCGACCTATTCTACTTGACTATGCCACTTACACACTTCAGTTTACACCCTCAAGGAAATCAGGGAACAACTGTACGCCATCCCTCACCATCGGAAGGTCTCATGTACTGTCTCCCAAAGTCGATGGGCGATGGCTCTTGGTCTCCTAGCCGGATGGGGATCCGCTCACTCCAAACCGCTATCTCTTCGTCTTCAGTTAGTAGGACAGGTTCTTCTTGAAGGCTTGAGGACCCACTGAAATAGACCCTGTCATAAAGCATACCGCTCAAATTCGAGCCATCAGTAACAATGCCGAACTGCAACAACACGGGGCCACCGCGAAACGAGCTCATGTTCATGACATGCTTCCGCCACCCATAGGTATTATTCAAGCCACATAAAGCATACTCCTGAACAATGACCCCATTGAGTGCAACATGGAGTGAACCCCTGATTTGAGACACAAAGTTAAGGTGGTACTCTACGACAAGGAGACCACCGATGAGCGCAAAGCGACGACGATTCAGTAAAGAGTTCAAGCTGCATGTGATCCGCGAAGTCGAAGCGGGCAAAAGCATGGCACAAGCCGCCCGCGAACAGGAGCTGCACCCGAACCTGATCCGCAACTGGCAGCGCCAGTACGCCACGTACGCTGAACAAGCCTTTGCGGGCAACGGGAACCGCTATACGGAAGCGGCCAAGCTCGCTGAACTCGAACGGTTGATTGGTCAATTGACCATCGAGAACGCCTTCTTAAAAAAAGTCTTAACACGCTTGGAAGCCAAGCAAGCCGCTCAATGATGAGTCAACTCATTGCCGACGAGGCGTCAGCCGGTACGCTTAGCACGCTGTGTGATGCCCTTGGGCTGGCGCGTGCCACGCATTACCGTTACCAGAATGCGCCCGAGGCGGTCGAGCCGGACGTCGCGCTGCGGGATGCGATCCAACGGATTGCGCTCGACTTTCCGGCCTATGGCTACCGACGGATTACGGCTCAATTAAAAAGGGACGGCTGGTCGGTTAACCACAAGCGCGTGCTGCGGCGGATGCGCGACGATAATCTGCTCTGCCTGCGCAAGCAACGCTTCGTGCGAACCACCGATTCGGCGCACGCTTGGCTGGTTTACCCCAACTTGGCCCCAGAGCTGGTGCTGACAGGAACCGACCAGCTGTGGGTCTCGGACATTACCTATCTGCGGCTGCCCAGCGAGTTCATCTACCTGGCGGTGGTATTGGATGTCTTCAGCCGCCGCTGTATCGGCTGGGCCCTGGGCCGTCATCTCGATGCGTCACTGACCGTCGCCGCCCTCCAACAAGCCCTGGCCACGCGGCAGCTTAGCGCGCAGTTAGTGCATCACTCGGACCGCGGTGTCCAATATGCCAGTCACGCCTACACGCAGCTACTCAACGCGCACCAGATTCAGATCAGCATGAGCCGCACGGGCAATCCCTACGACAATGCCTATGCCGAAAGTTTCATCAAAACGCTCAAGTACGAGGAGGTTTATGTAAACGATTATCACTCGCTGTCGGAGGCCCGCTCCGCACTTGCGTCCTTCATCAACGACATTTATAATGAGAAACGACTCCACTCGGCGTTGGGCTACCGGCCCCCGGCTGAGTTCGAGCAGGCTCTTTCCAATCCCACCCTACCTTAACTTGTTGTCTCACCCACGGGGTGCAGTCCAACAACCGCATAGTCATAGTAGTTACATGAACTTTCCACAGACGCAGCCCAATAGTAAAAGTGGAGGTAGGGCTGATTCGATGGGACATAAACCACTTGCTCAAGACTGGCTACCTCGTTGTGCTCGACTTTATCCATTGGCCTCTTTCAAGGACTTATTCTCCCCCAAGTCACTACTGTTTTCGGGTTATTCGACCCAAGAGTTGTCACAATGTCGCCTCAAACAGCGATATTGTGACAACTCAAGAGCGGCTCTAAGCCTATAGCTTGATACAAAGCCTGAATGAAAACTCTACTAACTCTGAATGGATAAAGTCGAGTACTTGCAATCTGCATTGATGACAACGAGCTTTTCCACCTGGGGATGATGCTTGATGAGATCTTCGGTGAGGAGAATCGTATTGCAATCATCAATTGGCAGAAAGCCTATTCCCCAAAGAACGACACGGGGCATGTTTCCACAGCAACAGAATATGTGTTGGTGTACGCCAAAGACAGGACCCTCGCCCGCACGGGCTTAGAGCCCCGAACTGATGCGATGAACAAGAGATATACAAATGATGATAATGATCCCAATGGCCGTTGGACGAGTGGTGACCCGACAAGCCGCGAGCGGCGCAATCATGATAGATATGGAATACAATCACCGTACACAGGCTCTATTCATTATCCAGGTTCAGCCTCCTGGCGCATCCCTCGCACAAAAATAAAGGATTTTCTTGAAGCCTGGGGATCCAAGTACACGCGGAAGGACATCGGGGATGGGCGTGCAAAAGCTTTCGTCATTAAGGGAGCACCCATTCCTCTTATACCTAAGGAGCAGAATCTTGATAATGAACCGGTTATCGATGATGAGGCTGTGTTTAATAACCCTGTTATCCAAGTAGCGCGAGAGCAAGCCGAAGGCGTGAGGGATACACAGGTGTGGCCGCATCTGCATTTCTTAAAAGAGGGATATGGTCGGCCCAGGGTTAAGAGATATCTTCGTGACGTTAAAAAAGGGCGTGTTCCAACAACATATTGGGCCGACGATGAATACGACGACTGGCTGGAGATTGGCACACAGTCCTGGGATCATGAGGAGTCAGGACACTCACAATCTGGTATCAACGAACTCGATGCCATTATGGGTAAAGGCCATGGTTTCGATACGGTGAAACCTCTGAAATTGTTCGAGAAGATCATCCTTCTCTGGTGTCCACCGAATGGCTTGGTACTTGATCCTTATGCGGGGTCTGGTACCACAGGGCACGCTGTCCTAGAGCTGAATTACGCAACAGAAGCGAATCGTCGATTTATTTTAATCGAACAAGGTAGTCCCGAACGGGGCGATAAATATGCTAGCACTTTAACCCAAGAGCGACTCAGGCGTGTGATTGAAGGCGAGCGTCCTACCACAATGGGCGGCAGTCAGGCAACAGCAGAGCCTCTTGGGGGTGGTTTTCAGTTCCGCAGACTTACCAAGAAAATCGACTCAAAGACAGTGCTTTCGATGCGGAAGGATGAGCTGATTGATGTAGTTATTACTTCCCATTGGGAGACAGGTAGAAGAGGAGGAAGTGGTCTTCTACGTATCGAGGACGATAGCTACAAGTATCTTGTTGGCTGCAATGAACAGAATGAAGGCTACTTCCTGATTTGGAACGGAGAGGACCGGGTTGGGCAACTGGATGCTGAGGCTTATGCCACAGTAATACAGGAAGGTAAAAAAGCCGGACTCAAACAACCATTCCATGTGTACGCACGCTACGAAATATATCAATCTAAGAGTGTCATCTTTTATAAGATACCCGATAAAATCCTCGCACACCTCGGTCTCAACGAAAATAGTGACAGTTTTAATGAGAATGGAGTAGATTGATGGATTTGTTTCCTTTTCAAATCGAAGCCTCGACCCAAATTGCTGAAAGGTTTGCAAGCTATGCGCAGGATCCTCTGGCTGTAAAGCCTACATGGCTGGTCCCCTTTTATCAGAACCTACACTCCATTACAGGTAGCGGGAAAACGCTTGTTCTGGCGGACGCAGTTTCACAAATCAGAAGTTACCTGCCAACTGAGCCTATTGTCCTCTGGCTCTCTAAGGGCAAGGTAGTTGTGTGGCAGACTTACACGAATCTCTCGTCAGGGAAGTATAGCGAATTGGTTCCTGGTTTTGTGGTCAAGCCCCTTCTAGAATGTAACTCCAATGACATCAGCAACCCTTTGGGGGGACTTCTTCTCGTCGCCACGGTAGGTAAGTTTAACCAGAAAGATAAGGAAGAAGGTGACAGGAAGATTTATCAGCTTGCACTTGACATGAGTGATAAATCTCTCTGGCAAATGCTGAAGGAGCGTCGTGATTCCAAAGGCCAGCGGCGCCCGTTCATTGTGGTATATGATGAGGGCCATAACCTTTCTAATCAACAAACAGAGCTTTTGCTTGAGCTACAACCAGATGCTCTTATAGCTGCTAGTGCCACAATGAGGGCTCCCGATGCGTTGGCTAGTACCGTCTCGAGGCTACGCAAGGACAAACACTGGAAAGACGGGGATTTTGCCACAGTTATCAAGAGTGGGGAGGTGGTCCAATCCGGGCTTGTGAAGCAGCAGATTTTACTTGCTGGCTATGTGACACCCATGGAAATGGCTATTGAAGAGATGATAGAAAATATGCGCCTTGTGGAGCAAGCTGCCACTCGGTTTGGACTCCCATTCAAGCCGAAGGCGATATATGTAAGTAACACTAATGTCGTATCTGGCAAGGGAAATATGGACTCGATTCAAGCGCCGTTTAAACAGCGCCAGGCGAGACCAATTTTAATTTGGCGACACCTCGTTGAAAATCTTGGTGTTGATCCCTCCACCATCGCTGTCTACTGCAACCTTAAATTCCGTCCGAAGTTTCCACCACCGCCAAGCTTCATCCTGTTCGCAGGCGGCGACTCTGATTACGACAACTTTATAGCAGGGAACTACCAGCATATTATCTTCAATCAAACCCTCCAGGAGGGTTGGGACGACCCCGCCTGCTACTTCGCATATGTAGATAAGGAGATGGGGTCGAGAGAGCAGGTCATACAAGTTGTCGGGCGTGTACTACGACAGCCCCAAGCGAGGCATTATCCAGACCCTGGTTTAAACACTGCCTATTTTTATATCCGAACAGATGAGAAGAGTGTATTTGATGAGGTGCTTCGCGAAGTCAAGGACAAGATCGCCGCAGAATCACCGGAAATTAACCTTACCAGCTTCTTTAGTACTAAGCACGCAGCGAGTAAGCTGACAATGAGCCCGAAGAAAATGCGAGAACTCCCTGAAATTTCTATAGACTCCAGCCAGGCAAT
>MWWI01000182.1_pt1 | contig 13938 bp, 10 predicted proteins | sample 1047321 | NCBI WGS metagenome assembly MWWI01 (sample SAMN06349966, study PRJNA376086) | soil metagenome | isolation source: FI-1 sample Antarctic (ecotone) soil | place: Antarctica | reverse complement strand
GGGGATTTTATCCTCTGGATATTCTGGCGATGTGTGGATCGATCCTGATCGCCCTGGCGACAAATGGATCAAAGCTAGTCGATCAGTCGGGGGCAAAATTCTCGAACTATTTCCAAAAGCAAAAAAAGCAAAAATACGCACAGGTGAAAATCGCGCAACAAAATCAGGCTTGATCGGGGTGAGTTTCTCCTTGAATGAGGAGGGTGGATGCCAAGTGGATGGCAAACGGATGGCAAAGCGGATGGCAAATGGGATGTCTGAAACCCTTGATATGACACAGGTGGATGCCAAAGACCCCAAATTTTCTAAAAGATTAGATTTCGAATCCCATAAGGAGATAAAGAAGAGAGATTCTCAGGAAAAAGAGGGGAAGGGCAAAAACAATGAAAAATTAGAAAAGAATCTTTTCCTGAATTTGGGTCACTTGCCATCCACCGACGCAACAGCAAGGGTTTCAGACATCCCATTTGACATCCCTTTAGCATCCAATTTGCCATCCACCCCCGCTCTAGCGCAAACAGCTATCAAAATCTTGGTTAATGCCACGAAAGCCAAAACTTTCGATGACTTACTGCTGCTAGTGCAAGCGATACGCAAATGGGAAGGCGTAACTTCTCAAGAGTTGGAGCAAGCCCTAGAGTCCCTACTAAAGTCTGGCGAAATTGAAAAAGTTGATGGTTGCTATCGCTATTCCCCCTTCTAGCCCCCCACTTCTCAGGGTGACAAATCGCCCCCTGGAATAGGCTGTAATCCTTTGCTGGTATTGCTTTTCAGAGTGCCAAAATAGACAAATTCTAATCGCGATCGCGTTACGCCAGGGATTAACACCCCTGGTTTTTAGCTGCATCCCATACAGCGTAAGGGTTTGCTTTTCTATTGGTATTTATTCATGCCTTCCTGAAATTCATGATTTTTTATCATTCAAACTGTATATATAACCTAAAATAAGGAGCTAAAAATATGATTCAAACCCCATCCAAATTAGACAAAAAAACAATTGACAAAATCTCATTTTGCATCAGGCACGGACTAAGCAAAGCTGGTGCAGCGAGGGCAGCAAACATCAATCCTAGAACGCTGTACAACTATTTGAAAGCATACGATGAAGGATCGGATAACCCCGAAATAGTCGAACTGCACGAGGCAGTAGAGAGGGCTAGAGGAGACTTTGAAAGCGAGTGTGTAGAAGCCATAAAGCTACTTGGAACTGAAACCAAATCATGGCAGGCTTATAAGTTTTTATTACAATCTCGCGAACCTGAAGATTGGAATCCATCACTACTTGAAATGGTAGATCGCAAAGTGGGACTCGAATTGGGCAATTATCTCAACCATTTGAAAGCTAATTTGCCAGAAGATTTGTTCTCGGCTGTGCTGGATTTGACTACTGAGTATCAAGAAATTGAAGGAATAAAAAATGATACCAATGAATAACCGCAATAAAAGACTTGAGAAAATGAAGAATAACCTCCTAAAACAGATGGAAAAAATAGAACCGCAAAACTATAAAGTCACTTACCCAGACACTCGCGAAACCTTCCGAGTTTGTAGTGAATTTTTCAAGGGGAAAAACATATTAGAAGTTGCAGAAAGTTGCAAAGTTGATATTTACACCCTCCAGCACTGGATATTTTTGTCTGATATTATGGATTCTTCTCCTAATGTTGCGGTACACGAAAGGGCAAATTTAAGCAGTATTCGTCTGGCGTTCCTTCAAAGTTGGATCATGCGACAAGCAGGCAACACTTTTCTCGACAAATTACAAACCAAATTAAACCAAAACTAAAAATGAATCATTTATTAATTGTCAAAAATGCAAAGAGATTAGTCACCATCAATGACGTTACGCAAGGACAAATCAACATTTATCCTGGTAACAATAGATTAAATAGCGAGCAAATAGAAGCCATCAAAAACCGTCCACTAGGATTAAAAGCAGGTCATTTTGAGGGTGAATATGTGATAATCGACCTGCCAAAAGGGGGGAATTTTGACGATATTACCACGATAAAAGATGAAGCGATCGCGCTCCAAATCGCTAAGCATGAGCTTAACTATTCGCGACTTATTCGATGGAGAGATAAAGGGGAAAATAGACCCGCTGTTTTGAGCCACATTTACCAAAATATCTCATTTCTAACTGATATGAACTTGCAAAACTCAGACCACGCAGAAGTCGCGTATGTGTACAATTGTGGGTTCAAAAACTGGCAAAAAAAACAACAGCAAAATAATCCTAAAAAGGCAGGAGCGACCGCAACATGGTAGATAAGAAACCAGTTATCAAATGCAAATTTAGGGATTACTTGAATCCTGATGAGGCAAAAAAAGAACCAAAACCAACCAAACCCATAGACTTTAATTACGGAAATAAACTAAATTTAAAGGAAGAAAAACAATGACTGATAAAACAGTTTTACAATGCGAATTTCACGACTATGTACCCGCGTTTGAGATTATCTCCGAGCTTTCGCAGGAGGAATATCAAGCCCAACAAACAGCGAAACCAGCCAAATTTAATAATCAAACTAATATGAAAGACAGCCAAGATGAAGATGAATACTTAATTGGTGGATGGGACACCATTGAGCTAACGCCCACCAAAAAGATAAACAGAAACAAAACCCAAGTCACCACGCAGCAAAGAATCATGCAAAATGAAAAGGATCGGGTAATGGCAAAATTGAACCGTTCGCGAGGTTATTTCTAATGCCATCAAACTGAATATATACACGAGGTGCGGTTAATCGCTTTTGGTATATTTTCTAAAGTGGTCATAGGTTTTTATCAATATATACTCAAGAATCCCCCCAAAACTATTTAGGCATAGGTCGGGGGATTTTTGTTTCTGTTGGTACACACATACCCTTATTTGTAAGAAACGGTCATTTCTTACAAATTCACTAAATTATTAACGCTGTCACATGACAAAATGACCTCTCCAGTCATAGAATGAATTTATACCAGTTGGGATTGAAAGGAAAGATGGCTACTACAAAACTAAAAACAGGAAAGGTCATAACGTTACCTTTTGATGAGATGCTCACGTTCATCGCCAGGAATGAACACCTCATAGAAAATGAAAAATCGACTAACCCTAGACCTCGAAGACGGCTTTTAGCTAAATCCGAACATCTACCTACCTGCTCCTAGTAGTAAAAAACAACTGTAACACCCGAATCTACAGCCTTGGGGAGAAGTCCATTATCTAGTGAGTCTAGGTCGGTATAAACTTCAACTGTGCAGTTAACAAAAGTTTTGCAGTTATCGCGAGTTGATTTACAAGGAACTTGTGACCCCAACACGGCGTAGATGTAAAAAGTTTTCCATTTTCTATCTACATATTTAGACATCTTGCCGTAGACAGGTTCGTTAGAGCGGGCATCATCAAAATACTGTCTATCCAGGGCTTTTACTTGGACTGTCGTTGTCATTACTTGTCTTTCTCCATATATTGATTATTCAGTAGTTTTAATGTGTTCAATCCAACCACTTCTATAAAAGGAAGTGGGCGTAAACCCTCTAAGTCAATATACTCGGATGACTAGCTATATCCAAAGCACTACTGTTGACAGTCCTCTAATAGAACACTAGGGATGGGGCAATCAAATGAGGAGTTGCCCCTAAAGTTAGACCTAACTCGCAAGTCCTGCAAGTTTGTACACCTGCTTCTGAAGATTAAAATTAGCTTAGTAGTGAGAGGATAAGACATCCATTAACCTTTTGGGGAAGTGTCGCCACAAGTTCTACAGCAAAAGAGGAGACTCTATAACCTCCTCCAAGCTTTGAATAGCTTTGATAACTTCTATTTGGTTTTGATAATGTTCGTTTTCCCACAAAGTGACTGTAGTTCCTTAAGCTGTCGCTGTTGACTCATTTCTCATGCCCTCCTCACGTCTTAGAATGTTGCTTACAGTTTTTGCATACCATTGACCTCCTCTTTGCGTCTTGACCCCCTCAGAGTTAAGATGATTCGCGATCGCGGTTAAAGTTTTTCCCTCTGACCTCATCTTGATAATTCCCTGAACGGTGTCATGCTCTTTTGTTTTGGCTAATTTCTTACCAGTCACTTGATACCCAAAGCCGACACCGCCACAGTGTTCACCTATACTTTTTTTATGGCTTAACGCTTCCTTAGTTCTTTCTCCTATGGCTTCCCTCTCCCATTGTGAGACTGACATCAGAACATTCAGCACTAAGCGACCTGAAGCGGTTCTCGTATCAATTTGCTCACCAATACTCATTAGAGAGAACCTTTCAGAGAAATAATGCTCTAGAAGCGTATCAAGATCCCTTACGGAACGAGTGAGGCGGTCAAGTTTGCAGATCAGTAAGGCTTCTGCGTTCCCCTCGTCTAACATCCCCAAAGCAGTCTGCAATCCAGGTCTATCGAGGGTTTTAGCTGACTCTCCAGCATCTACAATGATGTCTATGAGTTCAATATCATAGAGACTCGCATAAGCTTTAAGCTTCTCCTCTTGGGCTTGGAGGCTAACCCCTGTCGTTGATTGTTCTTGCGTTGATACCCTGATGTAACCGATTGCTTTAGTCATTACCCCGTCTCGCTTTAAGGCTTACTACTTTACATTGTATATCATTTACTATACATTGTCTAGTAATAGTTAATCCGTACTACCTATCAAGCAAAATAAAAAGGGGACAACTCCTGCGCGCTATCCCCTACTAAAGTTTATTTCTTAACCGTCCGAAATACCTTTTCAATTTGATGAACCGCCTCAAAGTCGTTTACCGTCAGCCCCCCAACCATAGGTAAGTGGTCTGTTAAGTTGATGAGCGCGGTGCTGACCCGATCATAGTCTGATATTGCGATCTTTAGAGCTTCTAGGGAAGTCCTCAAATTCTCACTTGCTTGAATATAATTCATGATTCTCTCCTCTATGGTGTTACTATACATTGTAAAGCAATAGACTATTGCTTGTAAAGGGCTATACTATTAATAGATGTATAGTAACTGTAAAGAGAATGGCTAAAACGCAGGTAAACTTTAGGATCGACCCCGATTTACTCGCAACAGTAAAAGGTAAAGCAAAGGAGGAGAAATTAGACTCCTATACGCAGTGGATAATAGATGCGATCAAGATGCGTCTAGGGGAGCTTCCCCCCTCTAGCAGTCCACTAGATGACCGTATAGGAGAGGTAATAGATCAACGCTTGGAAAAGCTCGAAGGTGATATACAACTGCTAGACAGCGTAAAGCAAAGGGTCAAGGACTTAGAAACGTTGATTCTTGGCTATAGCTGCGAGTTGCCAGATAAAACAGCCCCTACTAACAATATGCCCTCTCAGAATAGCCTCTCAGGGACGATAGACGCGAATCAGGTATCAGAAGCCATTACAGTAGAAATAGAGCCGTCTAGGGGCATTGATGCTGAAAGCGAGGCAGGTAAGGGGATTCAGGCTAAGGAATTGCAGGATATTCTGGGTGTTCCGCAAAGCACGCTGTCAGACTGGGGAAAACGCAGAAAGGATGGTAAGGGGCAACCTTCTAGCGGTGAACATAAAGATAAATGGGATGAATTTATGGAATGGGAGAAACGCGATCGCAAGTGGTATAACGATATCTTATAGGTTTACGCGACTCATATAAGCAATTTGTATGGGTCATATAGCTTCATATTTGTGCGTATTTATACTTAATTAACCGTGTACACATGGTTTCTAACTTTGAAACGTTGCTAAATAGGGTAACACATCAATACTAAAACGTGTCAAACTATATATAGATAGTAAAATTTCTTTACCTACAAATTATGAACACCCAAATGGAAACAGTGGCGACAAGACTCCCACAAGAGGAGAAGTTAGAGTTCGAGCGACTATGCAAAGATCGGATCTCATATCCTTCTAGCATTATGCGTCACCTGATACGCGAATTTATCAAATCCAGCCAAAAACAAAGCAACCCGTAGAAAGCCGTCCAAGCAATCTCTACGAGTTTTCCTTTCTTTCAATCTCTAATAAGTTAAAAAACACGTCCCAAATGGGGGCGCACTTCCTAATATGAATGCTAACATCAAATCAGTTCAAAGCGCAACCGCCACTCAATATCAGTTTGAAGCGATCAACCTAAACCAAGCTAAACGCCAACTGGAGCTATTGGGCTATAGTCCAAGCGAGACAGTTTACTTACGGGAGTTTGCAGGAAAACCTGCCAAGTTTTATCCTGGCGTTACTCCTAGAAATGCGACAACAACTATAGCCACACTCCCAAAAAAACAATCACGCGATCGCGGTCTGTACTTCGTTGTCAATGGTCAAGGACAAAAGAAAGCAGATATCACGACAGGACGGGCTTTATTCTGCGAATGGGATGATCGACCGATGGAAGATCAGTTACTCGCGTGGGAAGCCTTTGGACTCCCTCAGCCGACTCTACAGGTCAAGACCCGTAAATCTGTACATACCTATTGGACTTTAGAAACTCCTATTTCTATTGCTGATTGGGTGGAGTTACAACAAGACTTAAACGAGTTCGTGGACTCAGACAGAACAATCAAAGACCCATCCAGGGTAATGAGACTTGCTGGAGGATGGCACGTAGGGCATGATTCAGAAGGAAACGAATTAGAACCTATTCAATGTGAGATTATCCATGAAAAAGAGGTCAGATACAACTATGAGGTGTTACGAGAATTAATCCCCCGTCGCGAGACAGATAAAGAACCCTCAATATTTAATCAACCCCACGAATCAAAAAAGGCGACCAAAAAAGACAGCAACTCAACTCAAAAAACAAACAAAAATAATCAGAAATTAGCGGAGATTCATCGCTTGGTAGCTCCAGATAGATTATATGATTGGGTAGGTCATAATTTTATTTTCGATGGTTCTACAAAGGCGCGTGGTTGTTGCCCTTGGCATGATTCAGAAAGTGGAACAGCTTTCCATATAGAGCCTAATGGGGCAAGCGGTGAATGGCTTTTTCATTGCCCCAGCTGCGATATAGGAGGTAATCTGATCAACTACAAACATTTGATGAATCAATCAAATGGTAAACCGCGCGAAATTGATCCAAAATCCTTAAGGCTTACGCCTACCCAAAAAGAGATAGATAATATCCTTAGTAAGTTGGTGCAGCAAATGGAAAATGAAGGAATTAATATTCCAAATACTCTCTCGGAATTATTAGATCGCGCTGGCTATGTCGAGCGATTGACGATAGGGCAAAAAGTGATCCGCGATTTATATAGCGAGAAAGAATGGATATCTATAGATGGCATTCTCCACGCTTTCACAGGATCATATTATGCCCATTCTCCAGAAGTAATGGAGCGTAAAAAGATAGCAGTTTATTGTAATGATTTTTATATCATTAAGGATAATGAAAAGATATTTCCCTATGCTAAAAAATCCGCAATAAATGAAGCTTACGATTATGTAATCACGAATTTAGCAATAGATCCAAATTTGATAAATCCCCCTGGTATAAATTTTAAGAATGGGGTTTTAAAAATTACTTGGGATGGCAAAAATCCCACGTGGGAATTAAAGCCTCACTCGCCAGAAATGTACTACGTTTGCGAGCCACTGATCGCCTATGATCCAGATGCTGATCCGAGTGATTGCAATAGATTATTGGGCTGTTTAGCTCCTTCCCACAGGGATATCTTTTTAAAGGTGATCGCGAGTGCTTTTGATTTAGAAGGGGTGAAAAAGTATTTAGGGCGGAGCATTAGAGCGATATTAGCCAAGGGAAGCGGAAATAACGGCAAGGACACCCTGAGAGAAGCTGTAAGCTTTGTTTTTGGGCATCAGGGCTTGACAGGGGTATCCATCGCTAATTTTGAGGAGTACGATAAAGGGCGTTATTTCAGCTTAGTCCCTATCGAAAAATCAAGAATTAACTGGAGTTCAGAAAATGCAACCACTTCACGACTAGATAAGGTTCAATCCCTAAAACAAGTAATAACTGGCGACCCAATCACGATCGAAAGAAAACACCAGGACGGGTATCAAATTAAGCCCAAATGTGTGATGTTTTTTAATATAAACGATAACCCCTATCTGCTGGCGACTCAGGAGGCAATCAGATCCAGATTTGCCATTCTCCCATTCAGCCAAACATTCGTGAAAAATGCAAATCCTTTATATGGTGAGATCGAAGCTGATCCACGATTTAAAGAAGATCCAGAATTTATCAAATCTGCGATCGCCCCAGCGATGGTGAATAAGCTTCTGGATGCCCTAGCACGGCTGATGAGCGAGGGAATCGATTACTCACCCCTTGATGACGCAATGAAGGACGTACAGCGCGAAGATAACCATTTGTGGGATTTCGCAGAAGAAACGGGATTAAGCTATTCAGAGAACCCTAATGAGTTCTTACCTATAGAGGAAATTTACCTCAAATTGCGCAAATGGTATATGTCAGAGGGGATTTTATCCTCTGGATATTCTGGCGATGTGTGGATCGATCCTGATCGCCCTGGCGACAAATGGATCAAAGCTAGTCGATCAGTCGGGGGCAAAATTCTCGAACTATTTCCAAAAGCAAAAAAAGCAAAAATACGCACAGGTGAAAATCGCGCAACAAAATCAGGCTTGATCGGGGTGAGTTTCTCCTTGAATGAGGAGGGTGGATGCCAAGTGGATGGCAAACGGATGGCAAAGCGGATGGCAAATGGGATGTCTGAAACCCTTGATATGACACAGGTGGATGCCAAAGACCCCAAATTTTCTAAAAGATTAGATTTCGAATCCCATAAGGAGATAAAGAAGAGAGATTCTCAGGAAAAAGAGGGGAAGGGCAAAAACAATGAAAAATTAGAAAAGAATCTTTTCCTGAATTTGGGTCACTTGCCATCCACCGACGCAACAGCAAGGGTTTCAGACATCCCATTTGACATCCCTTTAGCATCCAATTTGCCATCCACCCCCGCTCTAGCGCAAACAGCTATCAAAATCTTGGTTAATGCCACGAAAGCCAAAACTTTCGATGACTTACTGCTGCTAGTGCAAGCGATACGCAAATGGGAAGGCGTAACTTCTCAAGAGTTGGAGCAAGCCCTAGAGTCCCTACTAAAGTCTGGCGAAATTGAAAAAGTTGATGGTTGCTATCGCTATTCCCCCTTCTAGCCCCCCACTTCTCAGGGTGACAAATCGCCCCCTGGAATAGGCTGTAATCCTTTGCTGGTATTGCTTTTCAGAGTGCCAAAATAGACAAATTCTAATCGCGATCGCGTTACGCCAGGGATTAACACCCCTGGTTTTTAGCTGCATCCCATACAGCGTAAGGGTTTGCTTTTCTATTGGTATTTATTCATGCCTTCCTGAAATTCATGATTTTTTATCATTCAAACTGTATATATAACCTAAAATAAGGAGCTAAAAATATGATTCAAACCCCATCCAAATTAGACAAAAAAACAATTGACAAAATCTCATTTTGCATCAGGCACGGACTAAGCAAAGCTGGTGCAGCGAGGGCAGCAAACATCAATCCTAGAACGCTGTACAACTATTTGAAAGCATACGATGAAGGATCGGATAACCCCGAAATAGTCGAACTGCACGAGGCAGTAGAGAGGGCTAGAGGAGACTTTGAAAGCGAGTGTGTAGAAGCCATAAAGCTACTTGGAACTGAAACCAAATCATGGCAGGCTTATAAGTTTTTATTACAATCTCGCGAACCTGAAGATTGGAATCCATCACTACTTGAAATGGTAGATCGCAAAGTGGGACTCGAATTGGGCAATTATCTCAACCATTTGAAAGCTAATTTGCCAGAAGATTTGTTCTCGGCTGTGCTGGATTTGACTACTGAGTATCAAGAAATTGAAGGAATAAAAAATGATACCAATGAATAACCGCAATAAAAGACTTGAGAAAATGAAGAATAACCTCCTAAAACAGATGGAAAAAATAGAACCGCAAAACTATAAAGTCACTTACCCAGACACTCGCGAAACCTTCCGAGTTTGTAGTGAATTTTTCAAGGGGAAAAACATATTAGAAGTTGCAGAAAGTTGCAAAGTTGATATTTACACCCTCCAGCACTGGATATTTTTGTCTGATATTATGGATTCTTCTCCTAATGTTGCGGTACACGAAAGGGCAAATTTAAGCAGTATTCGTCTGGCGTTCCTTCAAAGTTGGATCATGCGACAAGCAGGCAACACTTTTCTCGACAAATTACAAACCAAATTAAACCAAAACTAAAAATGAATCATTTATTAATTGTCAAAAATGCAAAGAGATTAGTCACCATCAATGACGTTACGCAAGGACAAATCAACATTTATCCTGGTAACAATAGATTAAATAGCGAGCAAATAGAAGCCATCAAAAACCGTCCACTAGGATTAAAAGCAGGTCATTTTGAGGGTGAATATGTGATAATCGACCTGCCAAAAGGGGGGAATTTTGACGATATTACCACGATAAAAGATGAAGCGATCGCGCTCCAAATCGCTAAGCATGAGCTTAACTATTCGCGACTTATTCGATGGAGAGATAAAGGGGAAAATAGACCCGCTGTTTTGAGCCACATTTACCAAAATATCTCATTTCTAACTGATATGAACTTGCAAAACTCAGACCACGCAGAAGTCGCGTATGTGTACAATTGTGGGTTCAAAAACTGGCAAAAAAAACAACAGCAAAATAATCCTAAAAAGGCAGGAGCGACCGCAACATGGTAGATAAGAAACCAGTTATCAAATGCAAATTTAGGGATTACTTGAATCCTGATGAGGCAAAAAAAGAACCAAAACCAACCAAACCCATAGACTTTAATTACGGAAATAAACTAAATTTAAAGGAAGAAAAACAATGACTGATAAAACAGTTTTACAATGCGAATTTCACGACTATGTACCCGCGTTTGAGATTATCTCCGAGCTTTCGCAGGAGGAATATCAAGCCCAACAAACAGCGAAACCAGCCAAATTTAATAATCAAACTAATATGAAAGACAGCCAAGATGAAGATGAATACTTAATTGGTGGATGGGACACCATTGAGCTAACGCCCACCAAAAAGATAAACAGAAACAAAACCCAAGTCACCACGCAGCAAAGAATCATGCAAAATGAAAAGGATCGGGTAATGGCAAAATTGAACCGTTCGCGAGGTTATTTCTAATGCCATCAAACTGAATATATACACGAGGTGCGGTTAATCGCTTTTGGTATATTTTCTAAAGTGGTCATAGGTTTTTATCAATATATACTCAAGAATCCCCCCAAAACTATTTAGGCATAGGTCGGGGGATTTTTGTTTCTGTTGGTACACACATACCCTTATTTGTAAGAAACGGTCATTTCTTACAAATTCACTAAATTATTAACGCTGTCACATGACAAAATGACCTCTCCAGTCATAGAATGAATTTATACCAGTTGGGATTGAAAGGAAAGATGGCTACTACAAAACTAAAAACAGGAAAGGTCATAACGTTACCTTTTGATGAGATGCTCACGTTCATCGCCAGGAATGAACACCTCATAGAAAATGAAAAATCGACTAACCCTAGACCTCGAAGACGGCTTTTAGCTAAATCCGAACATCTACCTACCTGCTCCTAGTAGTAAAAAACAACTGTAACACCCGAATCTACAGCCTTGGGGAGAAGTCCATTATCTAGTGAGTCTAGGTCGGTATAAACTTCAACTGTGCAGTTAACAAAAGTTTTGCAGTTATCGCGAGTTGATTTACAAGGAACTTGTGACCCCAACACGGCGTAGATGTAAAAAGTTTTCCATTTTCTATCTACATATTTAGACATCTTGCCGTAGACAGGTTCGTTAGAGCGGGCATCATCAAAATACTGTCTATCCAGGGCTTTTACTTGGACTGTCGTTGTCATTACTTGTCTTTCTCCATATATTGATTATTCAGTAGTTTTAATGTGTTCAATCCAACCACTTCTATAAAAGGAAGTGGGCGTAAACCCTCTAAGTCAATATACTCGGATGACTAGCTATATCCAAAGCACTACTGTTGACAGTCCTCTAATAGAACACTAGGGATGGGGCAATCAAATGAGGAGTTGCCCCTAAAGTTAGACCTAACTCGCAAGTCCTGCAAGTTTGTACACCTGCTTCTGAAGATTAAAATTAGCTTAGTAGTGAGAGGATAAGACATCCATTAACCTTTTGGGGAAGTGTCGCCACAAGTTCTACAGCAAAAGAGGAGACTCTATAACCTCCTCCAAGCTTTGAATAGCTTTGATAACTTCTATTTGGTTTTGATAATGTTCGTTTTCCCACAAAGTGACTGTAGTTCCTTAAGCTGTCGCTGTTGACTCATTTCTCATGCCCTCCTCACGTCTTAGAATGTTGCTTACAGTTTTTGCATACCATTGACCTCCTCTTTGCGTCTTGACCCCCTCAGAGTTAAGATGATTCGCGATCGCGGTTAAAGTTTTTCCCTCTGACCTCATCTTGATAATTCCCTGAACGGTGTCATGCTCTTTTGTTTTGGCTAATTTCTTACCAGTCACTTGATACCCAAAGCCGACACCGCCACAGTGTTCACCTATACTTTTTTTATGGCTTAACGCTTCCTTAGTTCTTTCTCCTATGGCTTCCCTCTCCCATTGTGAGACTGACATCAGAACATTCAGCACTAAGCGACCTGAAGCGGTTCTCGTATCAATTTGCTCACCAATACTCATTAGAGAGAACCTTTCAGAGAAATAATGCTCTAGAAGCGTATCAAGATCCCTTACGGAACGAGTGAGGCGGTCAAGTTTGCAGATCAGTAAGGCTTCTGCGTTCCCCTCGTCTAACATCCCCAAAGCAGTCTGCAATCCAGGTCTATCGAGGGTTTTAGCTGACTCTCCAGCATCTACAATGATGTCTATGAGTTCAATATCATAGAGACTCGCATAAGCTTTAAGCTTCTCCTCTTGGGCTTGGAGGCTAACCCCTGTCGTTGATTGTTCTTGCGTTGATACCCTGATGTAACCGATTGCTTTAGTCATTACCCCGTCTCGCTTTAAGGCTTACTACTTTACATTGTATATCATTTACTATACATTGTCTAGTAATAGTTAATCCGTACTACCTATCAAGCAAAATAAAAAGGGGACAACTCCTGCGCGCTATCCCCTACTAAAGTTTATTTCTTAACCGTCCGAAATACCTTTTCAATTTGATGAACCGCCTCAAAGTCGTTTACCGTCAGCCCCCCAACCATAGGTAAGTGGTCTGTTAAGTTGATGAGCGCGGTGCTGACCCGATCATAGTCTGATATTGCGATCTTTAGAGCTTCTAGGGAAGTCCTCAAATTCTCACTTGCTTGAATATAATTCATGATTCTCTCCTCTATGGTGTTACTATACATTGTAAAGCAATAGACTATTGCTTGTAAAGGGCTATACTATTAATAGATGTATAGTAACTGTAAAGAGAATGGCTAAAACGCAGGTAAACTTTAGGATCGACCCCGATTTACTCGCAACAGTAAAAGGTAAAGCAAAGGAGGAGAAATTAGACTCCTATACGCAGTGGATAATAGATGCGATCAAGATGCGTCTAGGGGAGCTTCCCCCCTCTAGCAGTCCACTAGATGACCGTATAGGAGAGGTAATAGATCAACGCTTGGAAAAGCTCGAAGGTGATATACAACTGCTAGACAGCGTAAAGCAAAGGGTCAAGGACTTAGAAACGTTGATTCTTGGCTATAGCTGCGAGTTGCCAGATAAAACAGCCCCTACTAACAATATGCCCTCTCAGAATAGCCTCTCAGGGACGATAGACGCGAATCAGGTATCAGAAGCCATTACAGTAGAAATAGAGCCGTCTAGGGGCATTGATGCTGAAAGCGAGGCAGGTAAGGGGATTCAGGCTAAGGAATTGCAGGATATTCTGGGTGTTCCGCAAAGCACGCTGTCAGACTGGGGAAAACGCAGAAAGGATGGTAAGGGGCAACCTTCTAGCGGTGAACATAAAGATAAATGGGATGAATTTATGG
>MWWI01000181.1_pt1 | contig 13949 bp, 14 predicted proteins | sample 1047321 | NCBI WGS metagenome assembly MWWI01 (sample SAMN06349966, study PRJNA376086) | soil metagenome | isolation source: FI-1 sample Antarctic (ecotone) soil | place: Antarctica | reverse complement strand
ACACTCCGCTATCGCTACGTGTGCTTGTAGGTCAAGCCTGGGGTTAGCGGTTCGCTCCTTAAACGGCTTCCTCCCCACTCGCTAACGCTCGCGGGTCCCCTCCATTTACCGCGAACCATTTTTTTTTTGGCGCATTCGCGCGCGCTCGCTTACTCGCGCCAGGGTCATGCTTCGCATGATTTTTTATATGGGAGCTTCTAGCGCCAATCTAACAGCAAATGGGAGCAAAGCTGGGCCTTCAGGTTCACAACTATTCAATGAGCAAACTCAATAGACTCTAGCCATGGTTCCAGCTGCTCATTTTCTTTGAGCGCCGGATACATTTCAAAAAATTCCTTGAACACTTTATGAGCAAAAAATCGCGCGGCAACTTTCAATTCGGATAAAGAGGCTGTCGTCTCGGGCACACGGTCCATCTTGTAATAACATCCGATGAAAACCTCGTCTTCGGCTGTGCGTTTGAAATCAATGAATGATCCGCCGTCCACATTGAGATAGCGCAAGTCGGTCACCTCGCCTGAAGAGAGCCGATTCATGATCAAATCAAAGCGAGCCGCAAAATCTAGAATTCCGGTGAATTCGGAAAAATCAACATCATTGACGATGAAAGTAACCATACCGTAAAGGACGCTGAAGGCCAAAACATCACGACAAACTTGCGTGAGATCTGTCGTTTTCGCCTCTTCTATGGCTTCGGGGTCCAACTCGTAAGCCAGTTTTATTCGAGTCATCGCTGCCTGGTAGGTCGACGCAAACTAGGAAATGCGTCTATTACAACGCCCAATGCATTTACTATAACCCAAACGTAATGTGCTGGCACGCCGGAGCGCCCCTGGTTGTAATACACAGTCCCTATGGGCTTCTTGGGACAATTCATGCAAGCGATGGAACGATCTTCAAAGTAAGCGCAGAACACCGTTCTTGGGTCGTTAGGGTTTGTATTGTCAGGTACACCTGGCTCTTCGTGCACCGTGTCAGCGATGATTGCTTTGAGTTCTTCAGTGTCAGCGGTATTAAAAATTCCAAGCTCTGGCTTGTTGGTTTGCGTGCTAGCGCCCAATCCATGCTTTTCAAGAATATATTTCAGACCATACTGGGGGTTATCTGGAGACAGCCAGAATCCGCCACCAAGATCGATATCCACACCAGGTCTGGGTCTTGGACGGTTGTCTACTTGTCCGACGTAAAAGGGAAATCCTGGTCCGGTATCCAAAGACCCATTGCGCATCGGTTCGCCAGTGTCTTGATTCCACCACGAGCCATCCGACAACTGAACATATCTAGTTCCATCAGGTGCAACGAGGGAGCTGACCACAAACGGTCTCCTAGGGTAAAGCGGGCGCCTGGGCGGGTAAGGGTAGAAAACACCATAATCTGGGGTATCCGGTGACCGGGCATGATGGTAATGAATGCCGGGCGGATCTGTGTCCTTCGAATAGATCGTTACTCCATCCTGATGCCGAGTTCTATACTGTCCAGCTGAGAAATAATCCACCGGACTATCACTGCTCTGTGAATTGGCGGTAGGCGATATAAGCAATAGGAGAGCCACAAGTGTGACCCTGAGCCAGTTTTGCATTGAGAAATTCCCAAAAGGTACCGCGCTGTAGCCTGAGATTCCCCTTTTGAAACCTACTTAAACCTGAGTTGCTGTCTTACTTTTATGCAGTAGCTGACATCAGACCAGGAAAATCTCGCCTAGTTTTCAGATGGTTGATGATTTGATCTGTTAGCCCATCTATACCGACAGAGGCGGGCAAACGGACTTCCAACGATAAAGAGTCAGACCATTTACCGTTTGTTGAACGTCCCCAGGACTCAATCAAATAGCCAGATGGATAGCATTCTATGCAGAAAAAAATAGATTTCCGCTCTAAGTCGTCCCAGTTAGCAACACCTGCATACCTCGGTTCAATAGGGTCTTTTAGACCAGTGGGACCATCCTCGTCAGTGATAATTTCCGAGGCTGGTGGATCTGGAATCTTCGGAATGCCATGAGAAATCGCTTGTTCTAAGGCTGCTTTTAGAGTTGCCTTATCTCTATAATCAAAAACTTGAACTGGTTCTATCGAAATCGTATAGCGGCTAGGAGTATCGGCGCTTGTAGGAATTATTGCCCGATCAGCCAAAACGAAAAGATTGAATGCTGCGTATGCTTGTTCTCTGTTCATTTCAACACCGTCACTTTGATTTTGATTGGAGCCCTGCCAAAAGGAAGTTGTTCGTTGTACTGTACAAGCCGTTTTCCAATATTTTCTAGAACAGCGATTTGTTTTGAATTTAATGCATTGTCGGGAATTCCTAAATGCAACACCTTTTCGCTAATTTGACGCTCTCTAAGTTGTAATCCTCGCTGGCTTTTGGTTTGGCGTCCTTTGTAATTTTCCAAGTCATCGAGAAAGCTCTCAATTTTACTCTCAAATCCTCTTTCTGTCGCGTAAGAAAGCTCACGAGGATCAATCGATTTTATGCTTTCAGCCACGCCATCACGGAAAACTATGCGATCAATCGTTTTTGTATTTGCGGGTAGATTTTCACCAAGCCCTACATGTACGTCGTTTCCCCTGATTACAGGGACTTCTTGCCATAGACCATCTTGTCCCAAGCGAGCTGTGTTTAGTTCAATACCGGAGGACTTTTCGAAACTTAGCAGGTTCCCCGATACATCTAAACCGGTATCTACCGCTTTGACCAGCCCAAGCTTTTCAAGCTCTTTTTCAGTCAGCTGCTCCAGCTTTTGCGCTCCTCCCAACGCCTCAAGCTCCTTGGGAGTCAAGGGCTTCTTTGCGCCTACTGGAATGAACATTGCCATAAGTTCGCCGGAATCCTTTCCCGTGTCTTTTGGAATCATGGGATGACCCAAGGTATTATCCAGCACTTGTGCAGCAGTTCCAGCAAATTGCTGAAAGTCTTTTCCAACGTTATCCGCCGGGGTGTTGGCGTAGTAGTTGACTGCATTGTCGAGAGCAGGACCGACCTGGAGAAGCGAGTTTTCTACGGACTTTGGTTGGCTCAGGTAGTTGAGGGTGTCTTGAGCGGCGTTCAGCAAACCTTGCCCAATGCCAGTACCAAGCTCTTTAGCATCTTCAACCGATTGGATACCTTTTGTGACTTCTGGGACGTTTGATACGTAGCCTTGATAGTACCGGGTGCCGTTCTCTACTGTAGTAGGAGCGCCGGACATAACTTTGTTCTCGACAAATTGGCCGCCGGGTCCTAGCAAGTTGCCTCTTTCCGACTCGATCCTCATTTCATCAAGCTTTTTTTCGCTGTCTTTGGTTAGTGGTTTGTGAGCTGCATCTCCGAGCAGGTCTTTGGCTGATACCCCTAACTGATCAGTTGCGCCGCTCTTGCCTGACTCATGCTGAGCCTGGCGGTAAGCTTTGATGGAGTCGTTTAGCGAGCCTGTTTGGAGGTCTTTGGTAGCTTCGGAGCGTGGTTTTTGACTTTGCTTTTCTGCCTGGTCGGAAAACTTATCACCGGCTGGTTTGTCTGATTCATGCATAAGCGGGACCTGGACCAGGGCGACTCAGAATATATACCCGGCAGACGCTCTTAAAAGCCCGTAGAGGTCAGTCAAGAGGTTGCCGGAGGATGATTCCCTTGCTGGTCGAAAAATCGACCGCCGAAGGGGCACTGAGGCGGAAGCCAAGCATTCGCAGCCGGAAGCGACGTAGGAGCTGAAGGCAGGATAAAAGAAAAAATAGGACTACCATAGATGCTTGTGTTACAAGCATCTATGGCTATAGCACAGGTCGCTTCCGGCTATAGCACTTGTGTCCTTGATGAGCTAGAGCTAAGCTGAACTTAGGGTAACCGCCATAGCAGAGTCTATAGGAGTGAGCATGCCACGAAATCAATCAGCCGTAAACGTATCTGCTGTCATAAGTCCAGCGATGTCGGAAGAAATAGATCGCATAGCGAGGGCAGAAAAAATATCGAGGTCGGCAATGGTCAGAAAGCTCTTGGAGGAGCGGTTAACGCAACGTGCAGACCAACGGTTAACCGAAGCATACGATAAGGTGGAGCAACGCTTAAGGCGCATTGAGAGCCGATTTAGTGCATTTATGGCAAAAAATGTAAGACTGACAGCCCAAGCATTGTGGCTGGAATGGTACCACCTGAAAGAGTTTACCGAGATAACCAAAGAAGAGATGAAGACTCTGAATGAGGAGGCAAGGAATTTTGCCGAGCAGCAACTGAAGCAAATGAAAGACGAGCTGAGCAGCAGCGACGATGTGGTATGAGACACGAGAGCCAAAGAAGAAAGGAGGCGGTGGTGGTGGTAAGGCCAAAATCCGTCTGGGGCGAACCGGACCCCGGGGTAGAGTTTATGCGCCTCCGCCTAAAGGGTCTACCGTAGTAGCCAAATCAAAATTCATCAAAGCAGGAAAAGGATCTAGAGCAGCAGTCAGGGAGCATCTTAGATACATCCAGGAGCGAGAGAGAGGGGAGAACGAGCCGGAAAGGAAGTTCTTTAATCGGGAAAAAGAAGGCATAGAACGCAAAGACGTATATGACTCGATGATGCGGGGACGCGGCGAAAGAGCGGCAATGCATACGGTTATCTTGAGCCCAGGGGATAACTCAATTGACCTGCAGGAATACACAAGAGAAAGCATGAAGGCGCTAGAAGAGCGGTTAGGGCATGACCTGGACTGGTACGCGATAACACATGAGAACACAGATCACTATCACGCGCATGTCGTAATAGCAGGCAAAATACCGGGGAGGGAGCACGAATATGAGCGCCAGGGAGGTTATGGAAAATGGCGCGATCAGAGGGATATAAGCGGGCGGTGGGGCAGTGAGGAAAGGGATCTCAAAGAGGTTCTAGGCCACAGATACGACGAAAAGCCCGTTCTAGATCCAAGGGAAGAACGGCTAGAGGATTCAAAATTTGGCAGCGGCTCGGAGCGGGAAGACACAGATCCGCGAGTGAAAGAGTTAATAGGAGACAGGACAAGAAGCGTTGCTGAGCTGAAAACAGAAAGGATGCTTGACCGGTTCGATCGGAAGCAGGCGGCTATAGAGGCAGGAAAACAACGGGGAGAAGTGTATTTAGACCGCGGTGATTTGAAAGAGTTGCGCGATGCCGGCAATGACTACATGGCGCGTGAGAGGTCCCTGGATAGGGATATTGACCGAGCCTTTGAACGAGAAATGACCCGAGACATATTTAGCCTGGACCGTGATCGGGAGCGCGAACACGAGCGTGATAGGAGCGATGACGGCGGGAGAAGCCGAGGGGAACGCGGCGATAGGGGCGATGATGAAGAGAAAAAACGAGGAAGAGACGACTTCGACAGGGGCAGATAGCAATGGCTAAAACAACAATGATAGGGACCAAGGTGGATAGTGAAACACACGAGAAGTTAACGCACCTGGCTGCTGGACGGCAGATCAGTGTTTCGGAGCTTGTCCGGGAATTCATAGAAACTGGAGTCAACATGAATGAGAAACCAGCTGAAAGAGACACTTTTGAGCAGCTATCAAAGCGCCTGGACGTCATTGAAAAACTGGCTTTTAAAACAACAAGAGCGGCAGCTAAAGCGCAATTTTTAGCAAGTATGTCGGTGGGATTTGCTAGTGATTTGGCGAAATTGACGGTCTCTGGACAAATGCCTAGCAGCCGGGAAAAGACAGAGTTTCTAGCTCAGACAAACGAGTGGGCGGAAGGATTCGCAAGTACATATTTGGACCAGGATTAATGATCCGAAGCGTTAGTTTTACTGGCTTTGTAATCAAACATTACGGTCAATTCGAGGTCAGGACATCCCTTTGGAAGAGGTTTGAGAGGCGCCAGTATCTTCAGCGCTTTTATCAGAGAAGCGTCAGTCGCCGCAGAGCCTGATGTATGTGCAATTTTGATATTGCCTATTTTTCCGCTGGTGTTTAATTGAAAAACAACGGTGAATAGGCTGCCTTCAGCTAGCGTACCTTCCGAAGGATGCCAGGTACGCTGGAGTTTATTCTGAAAGTACGCCAAGTAAGGCGACAGATTCGGTATTTCCTGGGAAGAGTATCCACCGGCTGATTGTGGCATTAACTTCACGGCTTCGGGAGCATCAAGGTTGATGGGTACTGGTTTTACTGAATTCTGAACGGATGGGGTGTCTCGACATTCAAAAGCGCACGCATGCCAGATCCAAGCTGCGGAGGAGCCTCGTATCGGAAAAGTCGTAAAAACAGGAAAAGCTTGGACTGCTTCTGCTCGGCACGCAATGCTAATTCCTAATCCCAATACAAAGACAAAAACACCTAGATAGTAACGTCTCATTCTCTCTCCTGGTCAAAATACAAAAGATATAGCAGTCTAATCACATTGGCTTTATTAAATCGATTTTGGGAAAGCACAAACAACATCGAGACATCGAGCTAAATCTACGATTGCTAATAGTATGATTGGCTTCAAAAAGAAGGTGGAGCAAAGAGAGCTGCCCCACCTCAAGTCGGCTATTTTACGCTTTTAGTTGCAGTGTGCGCTTGTGTATTCGGCCGCTGTAGGTGTGACTTTTCTCGATAAATGTCAGGAAATTTTTCTCGATAAATGTCAGGTTTTTATTCACGATAAATGTCAGGTCTATAACCGCCCGCGGTGTCATTGATTCCACGGAAGACGGACGCCTGAATTCTGCAGCCGCGACCGCTACAGGTGAAATTCAGTTTTCTTGCACTTTTCTTGATAAATGTCAGGGTTTTATTCGCGAAAAATGTCAGTTGTCATATTGCTTCAAGGTCTCTTTCTAGCAGCCTGTAGATAGTCGCAGTATGAACACTAAAAGTACGAGCAAGTTCGCTCACGGATTTGCCCTCGTGCGCAAGCCTGACGATTAGCCGCTTTTGTTCCATCTTAAGCTTCTCTGGTCGGCCAAATTTTACCCCTTTGGACTTTGCAGCAGCTCGTCCGGCGCTTGTTCTACTATGTATCATCTCCCTTTCAAATTCAGCGATTCCGGACAGCACTGTCATGACCATCCGCCCTGCTGGTGAAGTCGTATCGGCCCAAGGTTCCGATAGGGACAAAAATTTCGCGTCTGCCGAGCTAATAGAATCAATGGTCTCAAGGAGTATTCGTGTTGATCGTGCAAGCCGATCAAGCCGATGCACAACCACGACGTCGCCTTTCTTGAGTGACTTGATCATCTTCGCAAGCTGCGGTCTATCTCGACCTACGCCTGAACGCTTCTCTTCGAATATCTTTTTGCAGCCAGCTTTTTTGAGAATACCAATTTGAATATCTAAAGACTGATCGTCTGTAGATACTCTTGCATAGCCAATCTTCACGACATACCTCAACATCTCAATGTGAGCAAAGGATAAGGAGCAAAATTAGAGACTTTTGCGTATGATTTTTGCGAACGTAGCAAAGCCTGTTTTCATAGTGTGGCAAAACTCAGGAGTTTTGCAAAGGACCTTTGGCAATTAGCATGACTGAATCCTCAACTCCCGCCACCGGGAGGCAGTTGGAGTTGTACAGAATTATCGATCGCTACCTTAACCAGGGTGTGCCGGCTCAGCTTGCCGCGCTTGCCCTCGGACTCACAGAAAGGCAATTTTACAGGGCTGTCCAGAAATACCAAAAGCAGGGAATTGACGGGCTCGGGCGAAAAAACAGGAGAGATAAGGGGCGTCGGAAGGTAGTTAGTGCTGACTTTCAGAAGATAATTGAAGGCATGTGTTTGCAAAAACCTAAGCCAAGTCTTGCATGGGTCCATCGAAAGATCCAGGACCACTGCAAAAAAGAGGGACTAGATTGTCCTTCATACAGCGTCGTTTGGAGAATCTACGACGAGATTCCGGGCGAGCAGAAAGTCTATGCCCATGAAGGTGCGAAGGCTTACAAACACGAATATGGCATTATCCATCGCTGGTCTGCTGCAGCTCCCAACGAAATCTGGCAGTGCGATAACAAGGAACTTAAGCTATACGCTAGAGACCTGAAAGGGCGAGTAGGCAGGGTCTGGCTGACAGCTATTGAGGATGATTACAGCCGCGCGATAATGGGCTATTACCTTGGCATAGAAGCACCCTCATCCTTGCGGGTGGCTTTGGCGCTCAGGCAGGCAATCTGGCACAAACCAGAAGCAGGCTGGCCGATGAGTGGAATACCTACAAAATTTTTCACCGACCATGGTAGTGACTTTACTTCCAGTCATATAGAGCAAGTTGCTGGTGATCTAAAATTCGAATTGATCAATTCCGTGGTTGGCGAGGCCGAACCCCGAGGCAAAGTTGAGCGCTTGTTCAGAACTACTAATCAACTGTTTGTGCCCGACATCAAAAGCCCTAAGGATGATCCACTTCCGATCGAAGAAATCGACACAGCTTTCAGAAAATGGCTTGTTGAGACTTATCTTGTTCGAAAGAATGAAGACATCGATGAAACGCCGCTAGAAAGATGGAAGGCTGCAATTAGAATTCCAAATATGCCTGTCAGTCAAAACGCCCTGGACTTAATGCTGTTGCACGTGGAAAAAGCAAGAAAAGTACGAAGAGATGGTATCCGCTTCAAGTCTTTTCGCTATTTCGATTTGGAATTATCCAAGTACGTCAAGGAAGAGGTGTCAATTCGCTATGACCCACGCGACATGTCAGAAATATTTGTGTATGCAGATGGTGGCTTCGTCTGCAAAGCCTATTGCCGAGAACTCGAAGGTAAAGAAACAAGCCTGCGCGAAATAATTCGCGAGAGAGCCGTGCGCAAGAACGAGGTAAAAGCTGCCGTACAGGAACGCAAGATGTTGGCAGCGACTCTGCTTACACCTTCAACTGCCAAGAAAGAAATTGCCGAAAATACAATTAAAACCGAGCCAACCAGGAGGATATTCAAATACTTCTATGAGCGAGAGCAATATGACAGTACATCTAGAAACTGAATCATACAAGCAATTTAGAGAGCTGTGCCTCCTGTGCCAAGAACAGAAAACAATTGGATTGGCATTCGGGCGTCCAGGGGCTGGAAAAACCGAGGCAGCAAAGAAATTTGCAAAATGGCCAATCGTTGAACCGAACATGGTTGGAGTAAATCGTTCTCTTTTGCAGCCGGAAAAGCTCATTTCCTGTAATACTCTTTACTATCTTCCTAGCATTACAATATCGGCATCCAGACTCCGTTCTGAGGTAGGAAGCTTGCGAAACAGATTTGACAGCGCACTAATGCGAATTGAACAACATAACTCCCCTGTGGAGTATGCGGAATTGCTTTCAAAGAAATATGCAAAGCTGCTGATCGTTGATGAAGCTTACCGCATGAAGTTTCATGCGCTGGAGGAACTACGCGATATTCATGATCAATGGCAAATAGGAATGGTTTTGATCGGTGATCCAGCCATGGAACGAAGTCTTGATCGCCAACCACACTTTGCCGATCGCATCGGTTTTGTGCAAGAATTCAAACAGCTACAGACCGCCGAAGTTGATGAATACATCAATCGACAGAATGCTGCTCTCGGTCTTGAAAGACCTGCCGATGATATTTACGCTGCAATCTTTTGGTACACCCAAGGAAATTTCCGAACTTTAGAGAAATTGTTCAAACTGCTTGAGCGGCTGGTCAGGCTCAATGAGGACAAAACTATAAAGCGAGATGTTCTCGACACAGCAAGGGAAATGCTTCTCTATGGTCTTAATAAGCCATTCGCCAAGCGGGCGACTTAGACCTGATACCACGAACGATACCAAGAATTTGCACAGCCCAGGCTACCCCACAAACAAGGGTCCGACCTGACATTTATCGTGAATAAAAACCTGACATTTATCGAGAAAAGTTACAGCTGTAGGCAAACGCCCATCAGTCGTCAAATGGGTGACTATCAGCTTCGTGCAAACAAAGCCATAGTTTTTGATGTAGAGATCCGGCGTTTGGTTTGTGGCTTCCGAGCTGGAATAATCCACGGCAGTTTCCTCGGCATAAAGCTCCGCCCACCGCGAAGTAGAGCCGAACGCCTCAGTGCTGAAGATTTCAGGCCAGGCTGTCTGTACGATTGCCCAGTTTGTGCTCTTCGCATAGAATGAACGAAGCGACGGTCCCGTTCCGAAGTTAGGAGAGCCCGGAATGGTCACTGTTTCACTGCCGGAAACTGTTGCCGTGTAAGTGGTCGCGTTACCGGATGCACTGGTGAACGTCACCACAGCACCAGAAGCCGAGGCAGTAATGCCAAGGGCTGATAGAGCGGGGACTCCATTAATGTCAGCGGCTAGATTGCTAGCGATAGTGGAATTCGACTGTCCGGCCGTTACTGGCTGGATGATGGTTACACTTCCGCCAGTGAGTGAAACATCAAACACCTTGAGGGTGATCGAGCCGGTGGTAGCTGTCCCTCCGACGGTAGCCGTCTGAGTGGACGAACACATGTACCGATCGCCGGTGCCAGCACCTTCCACGTCATGCTCAGAAAGTTGCGAAGTATAGAGTCCAACGCCAGTGCAAGGAACAGTTGAAAGGGCGTTGAACTTAACAATGTCGCCGAAAACAGCGGCATTCAGTTTGGTATCGAAGTCCTTCCCGACCACGCTGGCCGCGCCACCTCCAGTTACGTTGACACCGTAATAAATGTCGAGATGGTGTCCTGCCTCGTGCGCCATTGTATTTTTGAGCCTGGTATTGATAACGGAAGGAGTTGAACTTCCCTGCTGATTCTCAAAAACCACTGTATACCAGACGCCAGAAATAGCTTGCCAGGTATGTCCGCGCCAGTTAGAAGAGATGGTTATGCACGGAATCGAAGGGGAGCCCACGCCACCACAATAGCCATTGTAATCGCTGGCAGACGCGAAAACGAAGAACTGATGGTTTGAATTGTTCAGGACGGAATTGGATTTCGCGTTCGTACCCAGGTTCGTCAGCCCACCCTGAGCGGAACTGTTGTATCCCGGCGTACTGCCGCAGTACCAGTATCGATTGTCGGGAAATTGGCCGCTCGTGGTGGTTGAGCAGCTTACCGTAGCGTGAGCTGGCGCAGAAAGCGCAAAGCTTCCGAGCAGAGCCGCAATTGCGAGCCCCGCGAGGGTCAAGAGTCGTTTCATTTAGAGTCCTTTGGTCTGATTGATGGACGCAATCATCATTTGGTTCGCACTTGCGAGGCAGTTATTATGGACTTCGTCTTTGCTTTCTTTTTTTTGGTTAGATGCCTCGAACGGAATTGGATGACTGATTGCCCTAACAAAATACTGATTACTAGCCAGTTTGAGCAATTGTTCACAATGTGTCTTGGTGCTTAACATCTACGGTGTCAATCAATGAAAAGCGGCAGCTGCTGCCATTTTTGTAATATGCGCTAACCAAGATGAAGAAATTGTTTGTTCATCTGTCCCTTAAATGGAGTGGTAACGCGGCTTTCGCGATGACACGAAAATATGGAGCTGCGAAGCACAACGAGCGAACTCGTGGGGGAAGAGTACCCCATAACTCTAATGGTGAAAGGGTGAAATCTGGAAAGCTAAGCCTGTAGCGGTTTTTGAATTTCGCGGCAATGAAACATAATTACTACTATCGGTCACTGCCACGCAACCACGATACAAATCCAGACCACCAAGATCCCCTATTTCTCTGGCTATCCACTAGTAGCTTTATCTGTCCTTGCTGTGACTCTACCTGGGCCTCAAGATAACCGTTGCGAAAATTTGCCGCCTGCAATTGCTGATTTGCTGCCTCTAGCTTGCTTTGCAGGTCTTGCACTATCTCAAGAAGTTTATTGGGCTCGATGACCTCGCGATGGGGTTCCGTTATCTGGGCGAATGGGTCGCGCGAGGGTTGCGCGGGGTAGATTCTCCACTCTGGCCCATTCATTCCTTGGATTTTCTCCGCCGGGATTTCTCCTGACTTTATCCGGACTCGCAAAGCTGTTGCTTTCAAACCATAATACTCACATGCCTCTTTAAATGAGAGACCTCGCGAAAGGGTGGCGTTACTCTCGCGTAACGGTTGCGCTACCGTCTCGGATTCAACGAAGATTTCCTCAAGCCCCTCAACTGTCAAGTGCTCGTTTTGTGGTTGAACTTCTACCTGACCCATCTAAAACCCTCTTTCCAGCGGCTCACGTGGGCATTATGTAGGTCTTTTGATCGGTTGTCTAGTCGGGTTATATGCACCGTATATAGGGTCAGATCAATTTACGCCGAGGTCTCACCAGCGTATAGTCTGCAAAAGAAAGCGCCCGCCAGGGCGAACCGCGACGGGCACTCAGATTTGATTAACGAGAATCTTAGCGGGTCTATCTGGAAGGCGCAAGTAGCAAAAACGCCCAACAAAGAAAGACCAAAATGAAATCAAAGAAACAAAACGCCGCGCTGGTGCCGGTTGCCGACGCCCTGGACGGCTTCGAAAAATTGTATATAAACACCGTCAGCAAGAGCGAACAGGCGGATAGAAACAGTGTTTGGGCTGAACCACAACTTTATCTGCTGCCATTCTGTGTTCCTCAAGACAAGGCAGCAGACCGGTTCCGCTCAATCAAGATCACCGAGACGATAAAACTCGGTGACAAAACTCAGAGAAGAACCTTCCGCGTAAATCCAGATCCAGAGCTGGGTTTGCCCGGAGGTTTCGACCTTGAGGTAATGACTGGTATTTATCGCCTAGCTGACGAACAAATGTCCAAACTAGGAACCGTGCCGGACTTTATCGAACTGGGAAGTTTGAAAAGTTTTCTGACGTTGATTGGCAAACCGTACTCGGGCAAGTATGCGGCGATGGTCAAAGAATCGCTAAATCGGCTTATGTCTACGATTTGCGTATCTGAGGGTTTTTTCTATAGCAAGCCGAGAGATCTATACATCGCTGAGAGCTTTACGTTCATCAGTAGTGTTGAAATTGCTGGAGAGAGTGATTTCAACGGCAATGTGTACGAAAAGACTCGCATCAAATTGCATGAATTCATTCGCGAAAATCTAAATGCTAGCTTTCGTACACTTATTGACTTTGACTATCTGCGGGCGCTGAGAACAGAGATTGCTAAGCCGCTGTCACTGCACATCGCTTACCGCATGTTCAAAAATAAAACAGGCGAATGGGAACCTGACTATAAGTGGCTCGCCGAACGCCTCGCTATCAAAGTTTATGACGACATGCGCTCGGCTAGAAAGCAATTGAAAGCGGCTTTAGACGAGCTGAAATGTACAGGCCTTATTGATAGCTGGGAATGGAAGGATAAACGTCTCCGACTTGTAGCGGGTCCTCATCTCGTGGAAATGCATCAGCGTCGAGTATTAGCTAAAGATGCATGGCTCTTCCATCAGCAAGAAAAACTCCGAGCCGAGCAGTTAGTGATTGCTTTTCCACCACGTACTGCCAAAGAAAAGGAGCGGCAGGACTCCTTTGATCCATTGGCCCCAATTTGTGCTGATTTCGCTTATCGCGGCTGGAAAGCAGTTGCATCCAAGGCTCTGTCCCGCGGGCTGACTGAAGAAACCTTAGTGGCGGAAACAATTAGTCGAGGTTTCAACATAACTGCCCGGACCCCTTGAGAAGCTGGACATTCGACTCCCAAAAGCTGGACACTCGACTCCCGCTTGGCATGGTTCTCCTGGACACTCGACTCCCAAAAGCTGGACACTCGACTCCCAAAAGCTGGACACTCGACTCCCGCTTGGCAGCTGCAATGCCCTGTCCACCAAGCGCTTCCGGCGGCCTTCATAAGGTATTCAAAAGAAAATTAAAAGATCGCGCATGTACGCGCGTGCGCGCGAATCTATTTAGGCATTTGACTCCCTACGCTTAAAAATCTCCGGAGCGACGGCGAACAACTCAACAGCAAGTGAAACCAGAGATTTCATCGCCGTCTCTCACTCCGATTTTAGCTACGGGGTCAAATGCTGGCGCACACTCCGCTATCGCTACGTGTGCTTGTAGGTCAAGCCTGGGGTTAGCGGTTCGCTCCTTAAACGGCTTCCTCCCCACTCGCTAACGCTCGCGGGTCCCCTCCATTTACCGCGAACCATTTTTTTTT
>MWWI01000180.1_pt1 | contig 13985 bp, 14 predicted proteins | sample 1047321 | NCBI WGS metagenome assembly MWWI01 (sample SAMN06349966, study PRJNA376086) | soil metagenome | isolation source: FI-1 sample Antarctic (ecotone) soil | place: Antarctica | reverse complement strand
TGCATAGTTTTCAATGTTGGCACAAATAAATATCGCATCGTTACAAAAATTTATTTTACAGAACAAACGCTTTTAATTCGATTTGTGATGACGCATAAGGAATATGACAAAAACGCATGGAAAAAGGATTGCGGATGTTAAGAGCAGTCCATACTTTTTGCCCTGATTGAAGTGCAGGGTTTGTACTTTTAGGAGCTAAGACAATGATAGGAACAGTTGATAAAACAAAATACGGAATACTTTTGGCGGAAACTCTGCCTGCTATTATCGAAACCGAAGAGGAAAACGAACGCGCTCTGGAGACGGTCGAACGCCTGATGAAAAAAGGTGAAGGTAATCTCTCGCCGGAAGAAACGTCACTGTTTCGCCTGCTTGTGCGTTTAATCGAAGACTTTGAAGAAAGAGCCTACCCGCAAGTCGGCAACTCATCAACGCCGCGCGACGTGTTGGCATTTTTGATGGAACAGCAAGAATTAAAACAAAAAGACCTGGTAGATATTTTTAGCTCATCCGGGACAATTTCGCAGGTTTTAAAAGGCGAGCGTGAAATCAGTAAATCACAGGCAAAGGCTTTAGCGGCAAAATTCAAAGTGTCAGCAGAGCTGTTTATTTAAGTAGGTTTATGAAAAAGCAATATTGATGATATAAATTTATTCATTACAACTTTGATTGCTTAACACAATAGAGCAGTTAAACACTACAAAAGCACAAAGGTATAGAATTCGCATAGAAAAGGGAAATCAAGAAAATAGCATTACTGAAAATACTAATCTCATCACTTGAAAATATTGTTACTTGTCCAGGAGATGTGCTATAACCTTTGACAAACAAAAGCTCTACCTATTTCTCTTCATGAAGGCTTGCTCATGAGCTATCGTATTGATCTCACGGAAAGGCTCATCGAAATTCCGTTTCGACTTTCTCGTCGCCCACATACGCGGCAGGAACTTGCTCGTGAGTATGGCGTAAACGCCAAAACCATCAGCCACGACATTGACGCACTGACCCGCGAGTATCCAGTTGTCGCACAGCGCGCAGGGCGCGAAATTGTTTATCGACTCGATGAAAACTTTAAGTTTGAGTTTCCGACCCTTTCCCCGGAAGAGCTTGCCGTTCTGCTTTTGTCGCAGGAAGCGATTGCCGGGGTTGGATTAACTGCCGAAGGCTCCCCATACGGTAAATATGCCGACTCGCTTTTGGAAAAAGTGCGCAAATCACTTCCTCATTCGATCAGACTGCGAATGGAGGCGCTCGCCAAGGTTTACGGCTCAGCGGTTATCCCGGCTAAAAACTTTGCCCGCTAGACTAAAACCATCGACACTCTGGCGTCGTGCGCGATGAGAAGCGAGAAAGTGGAAGTTCTCTACCGCTCATTGAATAAAAACGAGGAAAAGAAGCGCCTGCTTGCCCCTTACGCCGTTTATTTCGATCCGGAGGGAGCAACCCTTAAACTTATCGCTTTAGAATCGTCCTACGGCGAAATTCGCGTTTTTTCGATTGACCGGATTTTGTCGGTCTCACCGTTCGGAGAAAACTTCACGCGTCCGCTGGATTTTTCACTGCAAAGCTACCTCGAAGAAAACTGCTTTAACGGTATTCACGGTCCGCCGGTACTGGTTCGGTTGCGGGCAACAGGCATTACAGCGCGAATCTTTGCCGAGAGAAAATTTCACCCGTCGCAAAAAATCATTCATAAAAAACAGTTTCGCGGCGATTCGCCGGAAACCGTGACGATTGAAATGCGTGTGGCTAACGGGCGCGGGCTCATCAGGTTTATCCTGAGCTATCTGCCGGATATAGAAGTCGTGTCGCCTTCGGAAGTGCGCGAGGCGGTCAGGGAAGTTTTGCAGAAAAGTCTGGATGTAAATTTCCGGCAGAACGATTCCTAAAAATAATTTGATAAATCCCGGAATTGCGTAAACTACTTGTCCTGCGTCGGGAATAGAATAATCTGCAAGTCACAATACAGGAGACCAAGATCATGCGACTACATTTCACTCTTTCGCCGAGCACGCAACCCGTTCCGTTTAATTACCAGCATCATTTGACCGGAGTTTTTCATAAATGGCTCGGACACAATAATCTGCATAATAAGATCAGCCTTTATTCGCTCGGCTGGCTCGACGGCGCGCGCGCGCAGAAGAATTTTCTGACTTTTCCCGAAGGAGCGAAATGGTTCGTCAGCTTCTACCAGGACAGTCTTTTTGAAGAACTCGTCGAAGGCGTCTTAGCCAAACCCGATGTTTTCTGCGGAATGCGAATTATGGAAATTCGCCAACAGCAAACACCCGCCTTCGGCAATCGGTATCGCTTTAAAGTCGGGAGTCCCGTTTGGGTAAAGGGCAAAGTGGACGAGAACAAAAAGGTCAAATACTATTTTCACCACGAACTGGAAGCCGATGCGTTTCTGACCGCAACTCTGCGTCACAAAATGCACGTCGCCGGATTAGCAGATGACAGTCAATCCGTAAAGGTCAGCTTCGACCGCACCTTTCAAAACGCAAGAGTGAAAAAGGTAAGTATCAAAGACGTGGATGTAAAAGGCAGCGTATGCCCGGTTATTGTTGAGGGCACTATAGAAGCTGTGCAATTCGCCTGGAATGTAGGAGTTGGTAATGGTACCGGAAGCGGCTTTGGTAGCTTAAAGGAATAAAAATTATGCTTGACACACTTTTAGAGATTGGTAAAACCTTACGAAACAGCGAAGTTGGGAAAATTCGCTATCATCGGTATATCAAGCCTGCACCGCTAAACGACGAGAAAAAGAAAGTCAAGGGTGTTTATTGGTCTGTTCCGGTTAATGAGAATTTTGAAATTAAATTCGACGAGAAAAGCGAAATCATCAACCAAAATATTATTACTAAAAAACTCTTTTACCTGACTTTCAAGGCGAGCGAAACAAGTCCCGAAAACAAATATCTATTTGGCGATATTTTTTACGGAACAGATAAAGATGGAAAAGAAGTTAGTTATTACAAGATGGGAACGCCGGGCAAGTCTGGGCTTTTCGGGAAAAGTTCTTTTAGCCGGGGAAACGAAGACGCAAAACCTTTTACCGCGAATTTAGTCGGAAAATTTCGTGCTTCCTTAGAAAATCAGCTTGAAGTAGGGGTATTAGCCACATAGCTGGGTAAAATTTACTCTTGCGTATTTAACGCAATGTTATCATCCTCGTTATCATCTCTGAATCGGTATGTTCCGTTCGGAATGACGTGATAATGAATGTATGGTGAGATCGGCTGCAAATCCTGATCGAGGATTTCTTCACCACCGGACCTGAGTCCGCTGATAATCTTTTCCATTTCCAATGTATTCCAGATTGTTACCGTGTTTGACAGAATGCTCAGACAACTTGCCTTATTCATTATTTCTTCATAATCGCCGGTGCGGAATTCTCCTCCGTTGGCAAAGAACAGGCGTTTTGCCAACGCGTGGCGGTTTTCGCCTCTGTTGAGTTGTTTTTGTATTTTACGGCGGAGAGGTTCTTCGCTGAGATACCGCAGAATATAGACGGTTTTGATGATTCTGCCCAAATTAGTCAGGGCTTTAGCGATATTGTCGGACGGGCTGCTCTGCAATCTCTGTAAAATAATATGCGCCGGTGCGGTTTTATTTTGAAGACTGGCGGCGATTCGGAGCAATCCATCGTATTGTTCGGCTACCAGATTCCAATTGATACTTTGACGGAAAATTGATTTCAAATCGCCCGTTTCGCTTCTTTTATCAAGAGTGTAAAGCTGCTGATCGGCGAGGTCTTTCAGGCGCGGCATAAATGAAAAACCGAGCAGGTAACAAATACCGAAAAGCTGTTCAGTCGAGCCGTGCGTATCGGTGAAATGTTCCCGGTGCCGCAAGATTGTGTCATTTTCCAACAAGCCGTCCAAAACGTAGAGAGCCTCGCGCGGTGTGCAGGAAATGACCTGCGTGGAAAATACGCTGTGTTGATCGCTGACGTGCGTGTAAAGTGTGACGGCTTGATCGTAATAACCGAAATATCTCGGATAATACGAAGCCAACAAGGAACTCGGCTGGACGGCGAACCGCTGTCCGTCGCTTGATGAGTGAGTTCCGTCGCCCCAGATTCGAGAGGTTGCCAGACGGTGATGGAAATTAACCAGTCTGGCGTTGGCAGTTTTCAGATTCGACCGGCTCAGATAAAGTCTGGAAACATTCTGGAGCATATCAACCGTAATGGTTTCGGTGCTGCTGCCCATCGCGGAAATGCCGAGATTCGTGCCGTGCGCGACCAGTGCAGCCAGTTTAGTTTTTCTCAAACCGGAAGTTTTTTCTTTGATTCCGCCGAGCGGTCGCAAATCATCGGTAAAACCCGTCAGAGAATCGATTTTCAGCAGCAGATCTTCGATTCTGATGCGCGGCAGAGCCGCTTCGATAACTCTTCGCAACTGCTTGGTGCGAGCCGATTCACCGACGGCATCGGGTTTCTTCAAAACGATTGAACCGTTTTCAATAAAGGCAAACTGATTATCCGGTAAAGATTGATGAAAATTTGTGAAGACCGTTTGAAATTCGGCGGATAAATCAGCGAACAATTTATCGCTCTGCTCGTTGAGAGTCGTGTTTTCAAAGAAGTTTCCGCGCTGCTCGCTCCATTGTTTTTCATTATAGACGAGATTCCAAAACGATTGATGATTGCGTGAGTTCGGCAAATAGAGCGTCCCGGAACGCAGCGCGTCGCGGACGGCGAAACCGAGAGCGATGATCCATATTCTTTTATCAATCGTGCCGTTTTCTTTATATAAAGCCTTTTTCCAATTCTTCGGAATAAACCGGCGGGCGGCATCGAATGGAATTTCGCTGATTTTCTCCCGATTTAGATGCCGAACAATTTTGAGGCTTTCGAGCAGATACTCGCTTCCGGTTTCGACCTCAAACGGCAGTTCCGCAAACGTAAAGAAATATCGGCGAAACCAAGTGTAACGAGCCGCCAATTCGCCAACTAAGCCGGAATCTCTCGAACTTTTTCCACTTTTCGCAATCTTCCAACGCTTGTTCGAGAGATTCCGGCTGGAAAACTTCAAAAATATCGGAAAGCGTCGTGTTCACGGGTTCTGTTTGTCCCAAAATATTTCTCATCGCCGATATCAGGAGCGACATTCCATCCGCCGATCCGCGCCGCAGACGAGCGGATTTTCCCTCGAAAGCGTGCTTGGATTGACGATTCATATCAAGCAGATACTGATGGTGCATCGCCACCAGATAATCGAGCAGACTGCGTTCGGTTTCAAACAGAAATGAAGCGAGTACGGCGTGCCTTTTCTCCTCCGGCATCCGCCGCAATGTCCAGGCATCATATTTCTTGCCCAAAAACGCGAGATGCCGGATAATTGACGGATTGACTTCCGAAAGGTTGATGCCGACGGCAGTCAAATTGTTGACGTAGCGGTATCTTTCCAGATATTTCAATATGGCTTTGGTACTTGCCTGCGGTGGGTATTCCTTCAAATAAAAAAGTTCGGAGCGTTGGTTATTTGTTTCCAGAAGGCTTTCGAGTTTTTGTTTTACTTCCTCCGATAAACTTCTGCTGATTACTGAAAAAACGTCGTTCTGGACGTAATTTGCGGCATCGGAAATTAATCTTTTTATTACTGTCGCGGGCGGCAAAAGGACTTTCCACTTTACAAGCATTTGTTCGGACTGTTCTTCGAGTTCGCGTGCCTGAAAACCTTCAGCTGCCCGTTCGCGCAAATGATCGCTCAATTGTTCGCGGATTTTATCGTCGAATGAAGCAAATCTGAGATATTTGATAATGCGTGGGCGATACGATGTGGCGGTTGCCGGACGGTTTTCGTCCGCCAAAAACAGAACCGGTGATAAATCGATTTGCAAGCACAGATGATTGACGATTTTTAACGATACCGACTGATATGAGTCGAGAAAATGTCCGCTTTGTCGAACAAAACATAACTGGACGGCAAATCTGGTCTGATTCTCCGCGCCGCGGCAGGTTCTGATTTCCCGAATGTCGTCTGGTGAAAGCGTCCAATTGTGCGCCAACTCTTCATTGCTTAAATCCTGTGCCAGCCAAACCGGGTTAGCCATAGATATTCAAATAACTGTTTTCCAGATCGCGGGCTAAATCTTCCCGGTTCGGACGGGTATAAATAGCGGTCGTATCCAAACTTTCGTGTCCCATCAAATTTGCCAAATCCACAATTTTGCCCGGGTTTTGTTTGAGATAGTTCAAGGCGAAGGTATGGCGCAGAGTATGCGCCGAAACGGATACACGCTCGATTTTCGCTTTTTTGCCGAGTTGCGAAACAATCGCCTGAATCGAGCGCGTCGAGAGCGCATCGCCGCGTTCGCTCAAAAACAAATGCGAAGGATCGTCAGTTTCGCCGCGTTCATCCAGATATGCACGAATCGCCCGGCGAACTGAAGAATTAAGCGGAACCTCGCGTTCTTTCAAACCTTTGCCGTGCCGGACGCGAACTGTTCCCGAACGCTCCCTTGCCACGACATCCCGCAGAGTTAAAGCCGACACTTCGGAAACTCGCAGTCCCGTATGCACCAACAGTTGCACGATGGCGTAATTTCTCGCTGCCAACCCGTGCGCCGAATTTCCGCAAAGCCGCAAAAGAGCGTGAACTTCCAATTCTTTCAGTCCCGCCGGTTGTTTGTTCCGCGCAAACTGTAACGGCTTCAAAGATTCGGCGACATTCTTTTTCATTCTGTCGTTCTGATATGCCCACCGACAAAACTTCCGCAGAGCTTCGAGCCGCCGATTGATTGTCGTGGGTTTGTAACCTTTGATCTTTAGCAAATACTGGCGATAGTTGATTAGATCAATGGCTGACAGTTTTGCAAGATTCAAATCGTGACCGAAACTTTCAATATACCAACCGACAAATTTTTCCAAATCAAAGCGATAGCCTTTCCGCGTATTAGCTGACAAATCGGATTCGCGTAAAAATTCGATAAAATCATTCAACGGTTGAAAATGTTCGTTTTTAGACATAATTGTATTTAATGCAGAGCCATCCCCTGCGTTAGATATGTGGTACTCTGCGTATAATACACAAAAAGCAGTAAAGATAATACATACAATAAGGGTTATCTGCAAGTATTATACGCAAAGTATTTGTATAGTTACTTTACGATCAATAGAAAGGCATCCAAATTGTTGGATTTGATCAGAAAAACGATGGCTTAGAGTAAATTTTACCCGTCTATGTGGCTAATACCCCATCATCAGGAAACATTCGCAGAGCAGCGCGATCCGCGATAATTTTCGCCCACTGCGCTGGTCGCGCCGGCAAAAGAGATTTTAATTCTTGAGTCCGATAATAAAACTCTAATACGGGTTTCCGCAAAATCTGATTTTTTGATTTGTGTAACTTTGGTGTGTATTACTTCTCTGCTCCCAAACAATGAAATTCCAGTTTTAAGCTAATAGGGTTTTCAGATTTTTTGGTTGGAAAGAACGATAATGCCAAGATAAAATAAGGTGCTCTGTCGGAAACCAACCAAATAAATCGAATGCCCAACTTAGAAGGGGATTATTATCAGACGGGCTTTTCACCTACCAGAGATTAGATTCTGAAGGGTTTGTCTATGCCGAAATTTAAAGCTGTGCCAGTTTTGTGAATTATGATAAATTGAGACAAACAATCTGTGCCTGAAGAAAATGAACGCCTGATTACAGATCAAGAAATTGCAGCGCTTGAAAAGTCAGAAAACATCCCGCTGTTTGACGATGAAGATTTGATCGCACTCGGCGAAACGTTTGATGAAAGCCAATAACAGCAAATATAAACATCCCATCAAACACGACGAGCACCGATACGGCGATTTGACCGTCGTCGGCGTCCGGGAAATGGAATGCATTACATTATGGGCGTGTGTCTGCGTCTGTGGTAATAGAAGAGTCGTCGAAGAAAACAGATTAGTGTCAGGAGTGGTGACAATGTGTATTCCCTGTGAGCTCTCGGCTAGTTAGAGCCCTTCAGCCAGCTTCTGAGATTACGACTGTATGTTGCAATCAGAAACAGAAAAACTTATGAGCAGCAACAAACACAAATCAAGATGGAAATGCGAGAAATGCCTCAGACTAAACGAGCCTCGCCTTGATACCTGTTACTTTTGCGGCAGCCCGCATAAAACCAGTTGGGTGAAATCAATCGGGCAGAAATTCAAAAGGTTTTTTGAAGGCGCAAGAGAGAAGAGATTAAGTAAATAATCAGCACAATTAGTTATTATTTTTTTATATTCATGACTTCTAAAAATGAGATCAGCGCTCATTGCCAAAATTGCATTGCCGGGATTACGGTTTCATTTGAAGAATTAGTAAAAGACGGTTGTGTTGTTTGCCCGAATTGTCTGAAAGTGAATATTTTTGACGTTGAAAAATATAAACGGCAGACAGAGGCGCTAATAACTCAAATAATTCGGAATCGCCCCATAAAGCCGGAAAATAATTAAAAGTTTCCGCGTTCTGGGAGACGCGGAAAAAGGAAGGCGGTATCTCTTAGAGCCTGTTTGGAAATTCGGAAAAGGTCGGCGGAAATAGTTAAACTATTTCTGCGATGAAAAGAAAAACTTATCCGACCGACCTGTCCGAGAAGCAATGGAAATTGCTTTCTCAAATGTTACCACCGCCCGAACAATTTGGGCGAAAGCGCAGTGTTAATTTACGTGAAATTATCAATGCTCTTTGTTATTTAGCTCGGTCTGGTTGTCAATGGCGATTATTGCCAAAAGAGTTTCCCGCTTGGCAGACCGTTTATTATTACTTTCGCAAATGGCGAGAAAATCAATGGTTTATTGCTCTTAATCACCATTTGCTAAAGAAGGTGCGAATTCAATCAGGCAAACAGGAAAATCCAAGCGCGGCAATCATTGATTCGCAAAGCGTGAAAACCGATGAGCAAGCCGAAGCCTGTGGTTATGACGCAGGCAAAAAGGTTAAAGGTCGCAAGCGACATATTCTGGTTGATACGCTTGGTTTGTTACTGACTACCAAAGTCTTAACCGCTGATATTCAAGACCGCGACGGAGCGAAAACACTGTTTTCAGAAATCAAAGAACAAATGCCGCGCTTGCAACTAATCTGGGCGGACGGCGGTTATCGCGGCAAACTGATTGAATGGGTTGCCGTCCACTGTTTGTGGATACTTGAAATTGTCAAACGCTCGGACCAGCAGAAAACTTTCAAAGTATTGCCGAAACGCTGGATAGTAGAAAGAACTTTTTCGTGGTTAAATCGCAATCGGCGATTGAGCAAAGATTATGAAAGAAAAATCGAATCAAGCGAGGCTTGGATGTATCTTGCAATGTCAATCTTGATGCTCAAACGCCTCAAAATTTAATTTCCAAACAGGCTCTTAGATTTTCTCAGCCGCTTTCCTTTTTGAATTTGAAAATGAAGGCTCACGGCAGCAATCCGAACTGAAGTATGGAAAAAAGAACACGAATTAAAAAGTGCGGCTCCTGTTTAAAAAACAACGTGGCGGGAACTCCTAAATGCCGGCATTGCGGGTTCGAGTTCAAATCACTTAATCAACCGGCGAAATGGAAAAGACTGTTCAAGTATTTGACGGGCATCAATATTAGATTTTAAGTTTCCGCGAGTCGCGAGTATGAGGAAGAGGAGAGTTTAATTGTGCAATCCGTGGCAATTAGATTTTCAGTGAAAGCTTCCTCGTTTTAATTTAATGATTAGATATTCGCCGGCAAATCACCAATCCTTTGACCGTCTATCAGGCAAGTTTCCGCTTGTGGGAGGGCGGAAATACTGAGAGCGGCTAACCGGCTCCCCGCCAAAAAAGACCGCTCTCGCTTTGCCTAAAAGCCTTATCCAATTTATTAAACGGAATCAAGCAATGTTCGGTTAATTTGAGTTCGCAAATCGTCTTCCGTAATTTCATCTTTATCAATCCAGTATTCAATCCAGGTTTCGGGCTGCACGATTTCCATTTGGTTAATGTTGAGCATTCGCAAACCGTCTATCCTTAAAGCTCTTAAATCTTCTTTCTGACGGTCCGTCAGCAATCTGATAATCCTAATGCGACCGTCGGGTATTAGGCGAATCTCGACATTGTTCATAATCGCCAAATTCTAACATAGGAAATAAAGCTATGAATTATTTAAATTCGCTTCTTTCGGCAGCGGGCGGAAAGTAAAACGGTCCGTGTGTTTTCAGAGTATCAAGATTAAATTGTTTTCTGGCGCCGCAATTTAGACAAACACGATAGGCAATCGTTCCCTGTCCGAATGGACGGCTTAAGTTTTCATGCCAACATCCGAAAAACTTGGCAGCTATTCCAAGTTTTTTTCCGAAAACAGCTTGGTCGGCAATTGTTTTTCTTTTCTTTTTTAATAGGAAGCGAAACTTAAATCTAATTCTTGGGGCAGTCATATATTTACTTGATGCGGAAAATTAAAAGAAGTAAATAAAAGGTATGAACCTTTCAAAGGCAGTAAAACCCGGCAAATGATTCTACAATAAAAATATTGCTTTTGCATACAAGTTTTCTAATGTTTACCGATGTCACTCAATCAATTTGGTTCTGATAATTAGGTTTATGTACTGATAACGAATTTCAATAAAGGTTTTTTCGCGATTGCAAATCAATATCTTGCGGTCGGACGCGTTTAACAAATACCCAATATTTCTGATTTTATGCAAAAATCCGCGTTAAACATCGCTTATTGAAAATGAAATCGACAAATACAAGATGTTGTATCTCCCTCTAATATCCTGATCTTGTGTCACTGTAAGGTAATAATTTTTCAACAACCTTTTCAATCCCTTTGAATTTAGAATTTTGCAAGACGTTCAATAAAATCATTTACTACTTTTACAGGCTCGTTATAGCAGCGCGAAGCATCATAAAATTCAATGCAGCTTAAACCATAATCTTTGAAAAGTCTTGCTCTATCATGGTCCCGCATGGCAGTTGAACTCGGGTGATATTGTTCGCCCATAACCTCTAGAATCCCCCATTTACCATTTAAGCAAACTAAAAAATCCGGCTCTCGTTTTACGTCCCGTTTACCTAGGACTGCCGTAGCATTTGAGAAAAATAAAACTTCTCGTTTTTTTAGCTCATCATAAATCCTTGTTTCAGAACGAGAGCGAAACATCAATCCATCGTGCTTAATAATACCGCTTGAAGTAAGTGATGCAGTGTTACCTAAAATTTGATCGTCATCAGGCGGCGGTTCGAGTATTGATGAGATTTCACATTCAAATATTTCATATCCGGCATCTCTTGGAAAAACTGTGTCAGCTGCAGATAACAGCTCCTTTTTGATAGATTCCGTAAATTTGTGAATATTTTCTACCGAAACAAAAAATCTTATGGTTGCGGAATAGGTGTTCCAGCGCACACCTGAATACGATCCAGAAGACGCCAATTCATAAGAGGCATTTTGAAGTAAGACGGAAATATTTTCTTTACCTGTTTGTTGAAGATAGCGACGTAAAGTATAAATAAAAGAGTTTGAGTCAGGGGTGTGATAAGTAAATTCCGACATAATTTATTGTTGCTTACAGGAGCAATTTTCTAATAAATCAACGCCAAGATGGATTTGAATTTCGCATAGGTGGTTAATTACTTCTCCTTTTATTTTTTCAATTCTTTGATGAGCCATTTCCAATCTTCAGGCGTGTACCATTTCTGAAAATCATTGAGAAGTTCATCGGCGGCGAATTCCCGTAATTGTTCCAGGGCGGCTTTCTTTCCCTTTTCATCGAGCGGTTTGATTTCATATGAACCGGTTTCAGATTTACCAACTGTGTCAATTTTCGTTTTCGAAGGTTTTGGAGAAGAAGATTGCTGCTGGCGCGCGTTGAAAAACTGGCGGCGTAGCACTTCAGTTAAAAATGCCGGCACCGATGAGACCGACTCGGCGCGACTCGCCGCAACTTCCAGTTCAAGGATTAACAACTCCGCCAGAGTTCCCCACTTCGCTGCTTCATTTTTTGAAGATGCTTTGCCGGTAATTTTTTTGACGGCGGCATCAAGCCTCTTTGCCATATCTAAAAACGTTTCAATTACGCGCGCGTCATCATCATTCTTAGTATTAGTCTTAATAAGAGTATTAGAGATTTCGTTTTGTTCAATGTTTACGGGCGTCTGAGTAGTACCAACCCCTACCAACTTCTGGGAGGTGTCAAGTACCAAGTTTTGGGAGACGTTAGTACTACTAACATCTCCTTGGTAGTAGTTGGGGGTACTTGGTACTACTTGGGGAGGGTTGGTACTACTATCCATTTCTTCGGGAATAAAAACCTCATAAGTAGCGCCTTCATGTTTTCCAATCTGGTAGGAAATCTTTAAAAATCCTTTAACAGATAGATATTTAATGTGCGATCTCAAAGTGTTCTCGGAAAGCCCTGTAAGCTTCATGAGTTCCAGTTGTGTAAGTTGGATATGTCTAGCAGGGATGATAGCGCCACGCGTCAGCTTGTAAAGTACATCATAGGTATGCTTACTCAATCCCTTGAACATTCCTTGCGGAATCGCCTCGACCGCCAATGAGTTGGGAACCTTTGTGAAATTCTTAACAGGCGAGACCGGCGCAATTCTTGATTGATTGGTTGAGGGTGGTACTACTTGGGAGGGGTTGGTAGTACTTGGTACTACATGGGTGTCCTTGGTACTACTTGATGACAGTTGCGATTTTGCTGTTAAATCCTTTGCTGCCGTGCTTTTTAGCAAGTCTTGTAAAGTTGAGCCCATATTATAGCGCCGCCTCATTCGCCGTTTCGTCAATCAATTCTTTTGTAAATTCGGCTACTCCAAGCTTTTGCAATCCGTACAGGTCGCGGCAGATTTTCAGTACCGAGCGGGGAACTCCCTGCGCGTGATAGAAGATTCTCTCCATCGCGGCATCATCGAAAGGATTCTTCATCTCGACGAACGCGCACCGGAACGAAATCATCTCCTTTGTCTCGTTAAGCGAAAGCGGATTGAGATTCGAGTAGCTCATGATCCGCGACTTAAAAGGTCGATTTTGCTGGCGATTAATTTTAAGTTTTAATTCCATTTGCCCGGCGACAACTATTTGAACGAGTTTTTCGGTGTTAGTTTCAAAGTTTAGAATTTCGCGCAATAGCTCAAGTTGCTGGTTTGAAAGCATCTGCGCTTCGTCGATAAAGATGACCACGTTCTTATTTTCTTTAATGAATTGTTCGGCTAAGTAAGTTTCAAAAAGCTTTTTCTGTGCTTCGCGCGAGCGCATCGCTTCAAGTTTGAAATCCTGGCAAATGCTTTTGAGCATCGCAAAAGATGAGGGAAAAGAAGGTGTTGGTATAAATGTCGTCACGGTATCTTCGCGGGCGTCGTATTCAGCCGAAAGACGGCGCAATATTGTGCTTTTCCCTAATCCGACATCTCCTAAAATACAGGTCAAGCCTTGTCTCTCATCAATGCACGCTTTTGCTTTATGTACGACGGCGCGCAGGGAATCAGTTAAGTATAAAGATAATGGGTTAGGGGAAATTGAAAACGGTTGCTCAGCCATAATGCGTTAAGATTTAACACAAAAAACAAACAAAATAAAGAGTAAATTACACAAAACATAAAAAATTAGACCTAATTTTTTATGTTTTGTGTAATTTGTAAAGAATATTGTAAACAATAATTATTGAAAGCTTGCATTTTGCGAGCAGTTCGATTGCTTTCTTCCTCGCAAAATGCAAGAATATAGCAGTCGAGCGATTGAAAATATGCACATTATCAAAAGAGCGAGGTTAGTCGAGTTTTGGGAGAAGAAAGAAAACAGTGGTTCCGAGCCATTTCTTGACGCTTGGTACCGAACAATGAAGAAAGGCACTTTTAAGAATATCGCTCAAATCAGGGAAGTTTATCGCCATGCTGATATTGTCGGAGAGTGCATAGTTTTCAATGTTGGCACAAATAAATATCGCATCGTTACAAAAATTTATTTTACAGAACAAACGCTTTTAATTCGATTTGTGATGACGCATAAGGAATATGACAAAAACGCATGGAAAAAGG
>MWWI01000179.1_pt1 | contig 14025 bp, 21 predicted proteins | sample 1047321 | NCBI WGS metagenome assembly MWWI01 (sample SAMN06349966, study PRJNA376086) | soil metagenome | isolation source: FI-1 sample Antarctic (ecotone) soil | place: Antarctica | reverse complement strand
CTACAGGGCGTGCTCGCTGACCTTGAGGGCGTGCTGATAGATGTACGAAAACGCGATGATGCGCGCCAGACAATCGACGCGGCCGGCCGACTTCAAGTCAGTATGGTGGCGAGCGCATATCTTTCAAAAACGTATGGCTCGCTGCGACAAGACCGGGTAGCGTAATCGGAAAGGAGCGCCCGGATTATGTCCGAGTTTCAATGGAATCAGAAACGCACACAAGCGGCGCTTGCGCTAGCGGACGGCAAAACACAGCGTGCCGTCGCTGCAGAGCTGGGCATCAATCCCAAGACGTTGTGGCGCTGGTTGCAAGACCCGGAGTTTGACGCCGAAGTGGACCGCTTAAGTCTCATGACAAACATCGCGTCACGCGCCGAACGGCTGCGGATAGCAAAGCGGCTGGTCGCCCAGCGAGTCAAAGATGACATGGAGATTTACTCGGAGAAGGATCTCTTGGATTGGATGCGGTATGCGCAATCGGAAACCGATGGAATCAAACTCGAATTGTCCACCCTCGCTCAAGCGTTTCCACCTTTGGCCGGTAGCAGACAAGATTGAGCGGCAGACGGCATACGAGGCAGAGCTACGGGCTGAGTGCCGGCGCGTGGCAATCCTGTTCGACCTTGACCCGGCGGAAGTGGAAGTCGAGGCGTTGTGGCTGGCGCGTAACCCGCAGCCGCTGGGGTTCACAGTGGCCCAGATTGAGGGCGAGCGCGAAGTCATGTACGCCATCGCGCGTAAACGCGGCGTGCCGCTGGAAGAGGTCAAGGCCGACATCGACGCGGTAATTGATGGCTTGTTGGCTCAGCGCGCCAGCCAAGCGGCCACCGTTGGCTAACTTGACCATAACCGACTTGCAAGGATGGACTGAGACGGGCGATAGTAGGGCATTGTGACTACGGATATACCTGTTGAGGGACACATATTAGAGCCCTCCGTGCTACGGCAGGCTCTTGCAGTCGATGTTGTCCTGCTAGACACGCGCGCCGAAACGCAGTCAGCATTCACCGTCAACCATGATGAGATATGCCGTGGCAGGCATGGCGGGTATGTGCAGATTGTCATCCGAAAGATATTACGTGCTGCGCTAACAATGCAGCATGGCTCGTACGCTCAGCCAGGAAGTACGCCCCAGCCCGGCTCCCAGGCCCGGCCCAACGGGAACAACGGTCGATCAGGATGCCTCCCCGATGATTGTGTCGTTTCCTGCGCGCTTCCCAACTCGCCAGTCAGGGAAGAGGTCGTCGCTGTTACTCATAACCAGTGACGACCTCTTTCTGCTGCGAATACATGCTGGGACATCTATTCACATATAGAACGCGCAACTCCTACCCAGGGTTGCGTGTTCTTCGTAGTCTCAACTCCAAAGTCTGCGCGAATTGCCCTGCAGGAACGCGACGTATCTCTTATGTGCCATTCCGACAGGGCGAGGTAGGATGCGCGCGAGGTTAGACGGACGATCTGACCCCTACAACATTAGGGGTCACGGCCACTCCCCCGCGCTTGCCTGTCTCTGTTACGCATCTGGCAACATTTCCACCGCAGACGTTGCACGTCCCTGCATAGCGGGGCGGGGCCAGGCGATCAATCGGCAGCTAGCCGCCCAAACCGCGCAACCGGCAACGGCGCACAACAAATCTTATCCGCAAAAGCGCATGTGCCGGCCGGCGCTGTCTCCGTCCTGGAGCGTGTGGGATATGACTCCTGGCCGGCAAAACTGGAACACCTATGGGAGTGAAACACCCGGTCCGGCACAAACGTTGAAAAAGGCCGCTCGTTGACCATGAACTATTTGCGCAAGCTCAAGGGTGACCGTCGCGAAACAGCCGAACGTCAACCTCGCGCGCTACATAGGTCCACTCCTCGGTCTCGCGCAACTTGCCCACGAGTTCCTCGAACGCCTCTGCGTAGGCGGGAGCGTACTCGAACCAGGTTAGGAAGTCGAAGGGCTCGCCGAGGTCTCTCCCGTGATGCAGGCGGCGTGCGACCGCCGGGAGGTACGAGAGGCTGGTAGCGATGTGGCGCGAGCGCTCCTCGAAGATCTCGCGGCGCGCCTCCTGGGTGAGCTCCCACCATCTCTCCGACTTACTGATCGGGATAAGGGCGGCGCGCGTCGCGTCGGGCCGGCCCAAGCTCGGCGAGCGGACCGTCAGTGCGGCCCGCTCGCCCTCGTTCACGTAGCGTTCGTTGCTCGTGACGCCACGCAGTACCCAGTCGGCCTCTGCCGGGTGGCGGGCCGCCTCTCCTTCGAGCATGGTCAGCCACTCGGTAGTTGGAAGCGACTCGCCGATGACGGCGTCGATCCGCTGGACTCTCCAGAAACCGCTTGCGCCACCGGCGAAGGTTACAGGAAGTGGTCTCATCGCTCCTCCATTATCCTTACGCTCCTTCGTTCTCAACAGTCCTGGCCCACTCCACAATCTCTTCAACCGGCGCATCGATGACCCAGTTCCAGTGCTCGTCACCTTCAGGCGACTCGTGGAGGATCACCTCCCGGTGCGGCAGTAAGTCCGGCTCTCGCTCGACCCGCATCTCCGCGATCGCGTACAGTGTGATGCGCTCGTCAATGGGCAAAACCTCGCGGTACTCCGTTGCGCTGTCAGCACGGAACGGCTCGATCCGATGCTCAACATCGTCGAAATGGAAGGCCGGGAGGTTCCGCTCATCGCGTTCGTCGTGGGGGACCGGGTGCACCATGCCGGTGACGATCCCGTCCGGATCGATCCGGACGGCAAAGAGCTCGCCCGAACGCGTATGCTCCCAGAATGCGTAGCTAGTCATGCGCTGAATCCTTCCACTGTACAAACAAGCGAGCGAACCGGCTGACCGTTCATCCACACGGTGGCGATCCGGCACTGTTCAGGTTGCCAAAGGCCGGCCACCGCTTCAAGCGCCATGACGTGCAGCTCGGCAAACAGCAGCGCGTCGCGTTCGCTGACGTCTTCGGCTTCCAGCCACGCTTCAGCGGCCTGCCGGACCATCTCGTGCCGGTGGTGTCGCCAGTGCGGATCACTCACCATTGTGGCCCAGTGGCGCGCCGGGTGTTCGCTGGCATAGTGCCGCATCAGGTAGCGTAACGTCTGCGTTGCCTGCTCAGCGATCAGGGTATCCGGATGGAGTGCCGGGCTTGTTTCAGTTAGCAGCTGGTCCATTATGCTGTGGCTCCCGTCATTAATGACATCTCGCGTCTGCCGTTGACGACAGGGAAGTCGATCCAGCACTGCTCTGGGGTATACCCCGCCGCGTGTGACTCCATAGCCCAGATCATGAATTGTGCATGACTATCTGCGTTCCAGTGCTCCATGGTCGGTGAGAGAGCCTCGACTATCTCGTCTCGCATGTCCTGGCTCTCGGATTGCCAGTCGGGCTTGCTGATCCATTTCGCGAGCGCATCTTGACTCCAGGTTCCGGCCACAAAGGCGAAGTCATGGCGGAAGGAATCCGTCGCGTTATCACTTGCCCGTTGCAGCCGTTCGTCTGACGTACGCTCGGCAAGGTCTCGCGGCACTGGCGTTTCTCCAATTGGAGAACTGTCGAGATCCGCACCAGCAGCAACCACACCCGCCGGCAACGCCAGCGCAGCGCTCATCGCGGCCGCATACTTGAGGATCGATCGTCGGGTCATTGTGCTCGTCATGGTCGTTTCCCCTTCATGCAAGCGCTTCATGCAGTGGCTCCCGTCAATGTCATCTTCTCAGTGCAATAGATCCCGGCCCCGGTGGTCTGGTCGGCGCCGATCTTGGCGGAACAGTAGAACTCGCCAGCACGGTGTTTCGACGGCTTCATGAGCACACCGTGGGCCGGACAGAGTGGCGCTGGTCCCTCGACCGGCTGTGTGCGTGGAGCTACGTCCTGTTGCGCTGGCTGGCCTTTCCAGAGGTACGGGCTGTTGGCCGGCTCGACGCCAACATGTCGCAGCTTGTCGATCAGCCGTGGGATCTCGTCGGCGTAGACCTCGGCGGTAAGATCGAAGCCGAAGCCGTCGTGCTGGCATTTGACCACGGCGGTGAGCAGTCGCTTCTCATCAGCCATCAGGCGGCCTCCTGTGCTTGAGTTTCGTTCGCGTGGCGAACGAAAACATCTGTCGTCTCGAATTCGCCGCTCTCGATAGCCTCACTCCACGCCACCAGGTACGCCGCATAATCGCGATCGCACTGGCAGCCATAGTTGCCACAGTCGTCGCACCACAGTCGTTCGTCGTCATCCGGTGCTGGTCCACACATCAGGCTGAAGCTCACGCCGCCTCCGGACCGGCGAGGCTGGTGTACCGTTCGTGGCGGCCCATGCGACGGTAACTGACCCAGACGTTGCCTTTGCCGTAGACCCTCCACAGCAGGTCGAATGCGGCGTCCAGATCGTCGGGGTCGATGCCGTCAACGATGACCGGACCGTGGTTCGCGAACCGGAAGGTGCAGGCTTGCCGGCCAAAGTACTGCTCCTTGGTGCCGTTGACGTGGTGCATGCGTTTCATGCGGTGTCTCCTTTCCGAGACTGACTCCGGTTGACTCTGATAGGTCTCTGCTCTTTGCCTATCTAGCACTATCTTACAGTATGAGAGTGTCACTGTCAAGCATTATCTTGTGGTATCTTTCACCATCCGTTATAATGCAGGGGACGTGTCAGGCCCATGCTGGACAGGAGAGGAGTGGAAAAGGTGGGAGAACTCATCACACTGACTGAGGCGGCTGACCGCGCCGGAGTCAGTCTCATGACGCTGCGGAAGATTGTCCGGGAGAACAAGATCACGCTCTATCGCAACCCACGCGATGCTCGGGAGAAACTGGTACGACCTGGGGACATTGACGCGGCCATGGAACCGACGCCGTTCCAGCAGGAACACGAGACAAAAAAAGCAGCGGCATGAATGGACCATGCCGCTGAGCAGAGACCTGTCCACCGGAGTCAACGCCGGACAGGGTGACGCAATCTTAGCAAGGGGTAGCAGTGAACGATCAGCCAACATCTTGTACACGTACAGCCGCGGAGATTATCCAGGCTGGTGCCGATGGCCGGCGCTATGAGATACCCGCTCAATACGTTGAACGACTCTCGCGTCGTAACTCCATGAAAGGCATGCTGCAACGAGCACTACTCGCACTCTATCTGGAACATCGAGACGATGATGCTCTGCCAACCGGCGGTCGATTCCTCTGGTACGAACTGGAGCAGCGCGGAATCGTCGACAAGACAAAGTCGCGCGGTCACCCGGGCATCGGGCGCGGCATTGACCAAGACGTAACCGATGCATTGATCGAGTTACGGAAACTCGGGCTTATTCCATGGGAATCGATCTTCGACGATTCTCGGGTAACGTCCGACTGGACCGGCTACCCCACACTGCTCGATGGTACCCGGAGCATCATTGACACAATCCACCTGAACCCTTGGCAAGGGCCACCACCGATCATTCTCAGTGAATCACGGCAGACTGCCGGCGTCCTCTCAGGACTTGCCCAACGCTATCGCTGCATTATTTCCGGCCTGGGGGGACATGTGAACGCGCATCTTGTCACCACCATCGTCCCACTGTTGCAGGCTCGCCAGATGATTTTGTTCCTGGGCGATGCCGATCTCAGCGGCAACCAGATCGAAGACAATGTTCTCGCCGTTCTCGGGCGCCACCAGCCACCACAAGGGGTGACCTTCGAGCGCCTCCTCTTGACACCTCACCAGGCGGCAGTAGCAGGAATACAACCTATCGAAAAAGTGGATAAACGCTATACCGATAAACGACCGCATAAAGCGGTGGAGCTCGAAGCATTCGGGCAGCGTCGCATTGTCGAGCATGTACGTGAGCGACTTGACGACTTATTGCCCGAACCAATAGAAGCTGTACTTGTACGGGAACAGCGCCAGCGCCAGGAGTTAGCCGAGTATCTATCCGCTATGCCGGCCGCGTGACCGGCTCGGTAAGACAGGGTAGCCACGATGTCAACGGGTGAGCAGCCAGCCTGGACAGATGAACAGGGAGACTGGCTGACACTGAAGCAAGCCGCGGCCCAGCTCGGCATCTCGCCACGCACGGCCCGGCGCTGGATACGGGAGGGCAAGCTCGACGGTGAACTGATGCCTGGACCCTACGGCGAGCAGTACATGGTGCCGGCCAACCAGATCAGCACGGCGCAGGAAATCACCGATGTCGTCAGGGTCGACCGGCAGGCTGACATGAGCACGCTGGCCGCAGTGCTGGAACGACATCTCGCGACCCGTGATGAGGGCATGGCCGACCTGCTGGCCGCCATCGAGGGGCTACGCGTAGAGGGCAGGCAGGCTGACCAACAGCTGACCGAGACCCTGCAGGCAGAGCTCGCAGAGGTGCGCCGGGAGCTTGCAGAGATCAGGGATACCTCAGAAGCCACCCAGGGACACCCAGGTTCGACGGAGCCGATCGACCAGCACGACGATGAGGAGAGATCCGGACGGGCATGGTGGGAGTTCTGGCGCAGAGGTTGACGGGGAGGGATCAAGCGACGGACAGGTAATGCCATTGTACTTGTGCACCGCTGGGTATCCCGCTATTCTGACGGACAAGAGAAAGCCCCGGGACTGAGTGGCATCCGTCCGGGGCCAGTTCTCGAAGTGATTTGCAGCCCATCCATGGGAGGGATGCTCTATGTCTATAGATAGTTTAGTCGGACTGGGTCCCGGCGTCAACAGCGTCGCCGGATTCGCGTTGCCGCCGTGCCTTGCGGTGGTAACGGGTACGAGCAGCGCAGGTGTCATTGCAGAATCGCTGCTTGCCGGTCTTGGGCAGGAACACCCGGCTACAGTCCTGGCAGAAGCGCATCGTCTCCTTATCAATCATCAGATGAGTCAACTGCTGGTAGATCGTACCCAGCAAGATCCTCGAGCGGGAAATCCAGGCCAAACCTCTCGCCTGCGGATCCGGCTCAGATTCATCGGCATGAAAGGATCCGAGAGACCGAACATCCATCGTGACGCCTTCACGACCTGCGTTGAGTTGCTTGGCGATAAAGTCGAGCACCATATCTTCCAGGCGCTCCAGGCCACTTTGATCAGGATATCCGAGATCAACAAAGACATCGCGCAACGATGCTTCGACCGCTGTATCACCGTTGAGCGCAGCGTGAAGATCCACGTACAGGGCCATGATGCTCGCCAATCGACCGGCCTCACGTTGCATATCCACATATCGCTCACGAATGGTATCGGTGGGACCAGGCAGACGAGAATCATCGTCAGGTCTGGACACACGCAAAAGACCCCAGTCGCTCGCAAATGCGACGGCTTCCGCCGGCGAACGGACCCCAGCCAAGGCAAACGGCAGTTGCCGCATCATCGTGCCGAACTCAATCGGATATGTCTGCAGATCGCGCAGCACGACCCAGCCATCGTCGTCGATGGATGCCGCACCGTGTATCCAGCCCGGCCGCAGCATCCGTCGAACTCCAGGACGTTTCAACACCGTCATCGCCTCCCACACTCACGCTTCAATCCAACTTCCAAGCATAACAAGCGCGAGTTTACCAGACGTTTGCAATGTGACGCTACTCACGCTTATAATGGAATACAAGCGGGACAGATGATCCCGAGAGAAAGGGAGATAGTCATGGTGCTAGCCGAAGAGTTGATTACTGTTCCAGAAATGGCGGCGCGCTTACGCATTAGCCGAGTACGGGCCTACACCTTCATTGAAGAGGCTGGAATTCCGCACGTCCGACTCTCGTCGCGACGCATTCGGATTCCGCGGGAACAATTTGAGGACTGGTTGGCTGATCGAACTGTCCGCGGCGAGCGGGCGGACACGGAAATCGCCTCACACTGATGGCTGGCTGGCCGCGTGAGGCGATTAATGAAGGAGCTCGAAAGTGTCTACCGACAGTTTAGCACAACTACATATCAGCGAAGTGGATATCCGCTGCTACACGCCATTCGTCGAGGAATTCGTCGAGGAACTCAAGCGGACATTCAAATTTCCGGATCGGCGATGGGACGCCGAAGATAAGGTCTGGGTCATCGCGCTCAGGCACGAACGGACCATTATCGCGCTTTGTCGAAAATACTTTAGCGACGTGCAGATCCACCGGCCAAAACGTGCGCCGTCGCGACCAGCATCGACAGCGGTGCAAACGCCATATGATGTTCTGTACATCAAGCCAACGGCACCGGTCGAGGTCGTTGCCGCGGCGTATCGTGCACTGGCGCGTAAATACCATCCGGATCTCAGCGGCCGCCCCGACGCTCACGAGCGAATGTTAGAGCTCAACACAGCCTACGAGCGTCTTGGGGTGCCGAAATGAGCACGACGGCCACAAGCACCCTCAAACCAAACATAGAACAGATCCGCCGCTGCTGGGGAACACTCGTGAAACCCGGCGACGTGCACGAGATCCGGATCGTTGATATCAAACGGGCGGAAGTCGGCAGGTCGATGTTCTGGAAGCGCCAAGCCGGCTGGTACAACGATACCGAGAAGGTTTACACCCAGCTCGAGAAGATCACCGGCGCGGCATGTGACGCGGTGTACATGACGCTGAATCCGACCGATCCTAATTTGCTGTCGCGTGCTAACAACCGACTCAAAGAAGCCGATGCGACTACAACCGACGATCAGATTATTCGACTCCGGAACTTCCTGATCGATATTGATCCTTCGCGGCTCTCCGGCATCAGCGCAACCGACGCTGAAAAAGCGGCTGCAACGACGTTACGTGACGAGGTGTACGCCTACCTGAGCGATCAGGGCTGGCCGGCGCCGGTGCTGGTCGGGGACTCAGGTAACGGCGCCAACCTGATTTACCGGATCGACCTCGAGAACACAACCGCGCATACCGAGATCCTGCATCGCATCCTGATCTTTCTGAACGAGATGTTCGGCAACGCTGCGGCCCATGTTGACGAGACGACATTCAATGCCGGACGGTTGGTCAAGGTGGCAGGCACGATCTCCGCGAAGGGCGATTCGTTACCCGATAGACCGTGGCGCCAGTCCAGAGCCAACTATCCGGACAATGCTGGCACGGTAAGCGGGGAGCAGCTGCTTAGTATCGCCGGTGAAGCACCAGCGCAACCGACGCGGCCGGCTTCCAACACGGACAACAGCCGGGAATGGTCATTCGACGATTTGTTGCGCGTCAATAACCTGAAGACAACGAAAGTCACACAGCGGAGTTACGGCACAACCTACGAGCTCGATCACTGTCTCACCAGTGACGCGCACACAGACGGTGCCTGCCTGGTGGAGTTCAACTCCGGCGCGCTCATGTACCGCTGTCACCACAACAGCTGCTCCGGCAAGGACTGGCCCTATCTGCGGGATAACGGGATCATCACCATTCCGAAAAGCAGCCGGGAACCGAGTTTCAATGTCAGTAGCAACGGACACCATCCAACAGAGCCAGCTATAGACCCAGATACCGGCGAAGTCGTCAGCCGGCCCCTGACCGATCTCGGGAACGCTGAACGCTTCCGGGACGATCACAAAGGCCGCGCTCGGTACGTGCATGAGGAGAAGCGTTGGTTTGGTTACGCTCGCACACACTGGCGCGAAGATACCAACGGCGCGGCCCGGCGCTTGGCAATGAAAACGGTCCGCAGTATCTACGCTGAAGCCGCGAAGGTTGCAGACGACCGGCGGCGGGAGAAAACCGCGCAATGGGCGCACAAGTCGGAATCGGCAAAGGCAATCATGGCGATGCTCAGTCTCGCCGGCGACCTCACCGGGATTGCTACCGAGCGTCTGGACTTCGATCACAATCGATTTCATCTCAACCTTAGCAACGGAACGTACAACCTCCAGACCGGAAAGCTTGAGGATCACGACCCTGCGAACATGATCACCCGCCTGACGAAGGCCGCCTACGATCCGGCCGCGACCAGTGAGCTCTGGGAGTCATTCCTCGAAGATGTGACCGGCGAGCAGGATCCATGGGAACCGATGCGCCAATACCTGAAGCGAGCGGCGGGTTCGTGCCTTGCAGGCTGGAGCGGCGACGAATGTATGTACTTTGCATACGGACCTACCCAGACCGGCAAGTCAACATTTCTTGAAGCGATCCGTGCGCCACTCGGCAGTTACGTAGCCTCGCTCAACTTTGATTCATTGCTGAACGCTTCAACCAGCACGCCACGACCGGACCTCGTGGCCGTCGTCGGGGCTCGCATTCTTGTCAGTAACGAAATGGACCGGGCACAACGCCACGGCGATACTCAGCTGGCTGCGTCGTTGGTCAAACGACTAACCAGTGGCGAGCCGATCCGCGTCCGCAATAACTACAGCAACGGCTTCGACTGGACACCCGACGCGGTGCTCTGGCTGGCCGCGAATGATGCACCGGAGATCGCGCATGATGATGAGGCCATGTGGCGCAGGATTCACCGTATCCCCTTCAACCACCAACACCGCAACGCAGACAAGACGATCAGGAAACGTTTAACGAACGATCCCGAACACCAGGCCGCCATTCTCACATGGCTGATCGAAGGCTGGCACGAATACCAGCAGCACGGTATTGAAATGCCGCTGGCAGTGAAGCAATCCACCGAGGCTTATCGCGCCGAACAGAATCCTATGAGCGAGTTCGTGGCGAGCAGTTGCACGCTCGATGCCGATGTTCGCGTCATGGTGTCCGACCTGAATCAGGGATACGAAAGATGGTGTCAAGAGCAGCGCTTGGAACCGATCGATGGGCGTACCCGAAATGCCGCGTTACAGTCGCTTGGGTGCCGTCAAGTGCAAGCGAAAATAGACGGGCGCAACAAAAAAACGTGGGTCGGTATCCGCTTAAAGGAGCTTTGGGACTAAAATGGCTGATTTTTTTGGCTTGTATAAGCCAGGTATCCAGGTATCTGGATACCTACCTAAAGTATCTCCGTGTAAGGGAATAAGGAAAAGTTTGGCCGGGTATCCAGATACCTGGATACCTAGACATAACACAACACTCGAAATGAGGGCTAAACCAGTGTCCATGTGCGACATACCCCAGAAGCAAAGGAGGTGAACCCATGCCCGTAAATGTCGTCTGCGAACGCTGCGGACACACGCGCACGATCAGCCGAGACGAGCTGCAGTCCGGACAGTGGCGCAAGCCGTGCCCGGTCTGCCAACCGAGAGACGATGACGAGCGCGAGATTATTGACGACGAAACACGAGAGGACCAAGCAGCATGAATGCCAGAATTGACAAGATCGCCAAAACCCTCGAAGCCGCCAAAGCAACGTACCAGCAGGGACTCGACTCCCTCAAGAACAATGGCCGCGCCGTTTACGCGCCCGACGAAGAGGCGCGCCGCCGTCAAGAGCTTCAGTCAACCTACCAGGCGGCCCAACGCGTGGCACAGGATGAACTTCAATCCGCGATTGCCGAAGCTGAGCAAGCCATTGTCGATGCCGGCGTCGCTGACCCGTTGTCCCGGCTGGCGTCCGGCGATCTGGAAAAGGCGAGTCATCTGCGCGGATTCGTGGCCGACGATTACCAGAGCCTGACCGCCGCTGTGTTGGTCGAGCGCGCGCGTGAAGCCCTGCAGGGCGGCGACAAGGCCACGATCGCCGTGCACTTGCGTTATGGGCGGCAGGCTCTGGAGACGCGCTTCAGCAATCCTGGTGAGGGCTACGAACTAAAACAGGCCGTCACCGAGCTTGAGGAAGTCTTCACTGACCGCGCCAAACGCGACGCGGCCCAGGCCACACTCGACGCGGGCCAGGGGCTCCAGGTGTCGATGGCGACGGCCAACTATCTCGAACGAACCTACGGCGCCCAACGCCCGATCAGGGCAGCCTAGGTGCCGCGCGTTTGCACAATCTGTTCGCACAGCGACCGGGCGGCCATCGACGCCGCCTTGTTGAATGGCGAGTCGTACCGGACCATAGCGGTCCGTTACGGACCGTCGAAGACGGCATTGATACGCCACAAGGCAGAGCACTTGCCGGCCAAACTGGCAAAGGCCCACGAGGCGAAAGAAGTTGCCTCGGCAGACAGGCTCATAACCGAGTTAAACGGACTCAAGAGCAAGGCGGTTAGTCTGCTGATGCAAGCCGAGCGGGCGGGCGACTTGAGGACGGCACTCTCTGGCGTGCGTGAAGCCCGCGCCTGCATCGAAACCCTGCTCGAAGTCGAGGGCGAAATCGACCGCCGCGCTCAGACAAACATATTGGTTGCCAACCAAGAATGGCTGACATTACGAACGGCCATCCTGACAGCCCTCACAAGCCACCCTGAGGCCCGTAGCGCGGTGCTAACGGCCATTACAGAGGTTGATAGCCATGCTGGCAACTGACCTTGTACAGGCGCTTGACCCGGTGCTCTTCGCCACCGACGCGCTCGGTATCCAGCCGGACGCATGGCAACGCGACGTGCTGCGCTCACCGTCCAGGCGGATTTTGTTGAACTGCTCCAGGCAGAGCGGCAAGAGCACCACAGCGGCAGTGATGGCACTACACCGGGCACTCTTCCAGCCGTCGTCGCTGGTGTTGATTGTGTCGCCGTCGCTGCGCCAGTCAACCGAGATGTATCGAAAGGTGATCGGACTTATCCGCTCGTTGCCACAGCCACCGGACATGCGCGAAGACACCAAAACATCCTGCACGCTGGCCAACAGTTCGCGCATCGTTAGCCTGCCCTCAAGCGAAGCAACCGTTCGCGGCTACTCAAGCGTTGATCTGCTGATCTTTGATGAAGCGTCCAGGGTCAGTGACGACTTGTACCGCGCGGCCAGGCCGTTCGTGGCTGTCTCTGCCGGCGCAATCGTCGCCATGTCCACACCCTGGGGCAAACGCGGCTGGTGGTTTGAAGCGTGGGAAAACGGCGGAGCAGATTGGGAACGCACCCAGATCACCGCCTACGACTGCCCACGCATATCGGCAACCTTCCTGGAAGAGGAGCGGCGCACGTTAGGCGCGCTGTGGTTTGCGTCTGAGTATGAGTGCCGGTTTACCGAGACGGTTGATTCAGTCTTCACACACGACGACATTCAGGCGGCGATCTCGACTGAGGTGTTGCCACTCTTTGAGAGGATGCCCGCATGAGACAGCCCGCTGATTACTACATCGGCCTCGACATCGGGCAGATGCAAGATTACACCGCCATCGCCGTGATTGAAGAGCCGGTCTGGATCGGCGCCGATGACGCCTTCTGGGAGCAGGTGACGACTAAACAGCAAGGCTGGGTGTCGCCGGACAGGTTGCGGCCCGAGCAGACGCTCAAGGCGCGAGCACTGGCCTGCAAACATGGACAGCCACACCGGCCCGAGCTGCATGTCAGGCACCTGGAACGCTATGAATTGAATACGCCGTATCCGGTGATGGTCGAGCGCATCCGAACGCTGATGAATCGCCCGCCACTGGCCGGCCGCAGCGCCCTGATCGTTGACGCGACCGGCGTTGGCAAGCCGGTTGTGGACGCCCTGCAGGACGCCGGGCTTCAACCCGTGGCTGTCACCATCACCGGCGCGGGCAAGGCAACCCGAGCGCGTGGCGGCTGGCATGTTCCGAAACGAGATTTGATCGCCAGTGCCCAGATCGCGTTGCAGTCACGGCGGCTGGTGATTGCGGCCGGATTGCCGGACACCGAGACGCTGGTGCAAGAGCTCCAGGATTATCGCGTCGAAATCTCGGAGAAGACCGGCAACGACAGCTACAACGCTCGCAGCGGCAAGCATGATGACCTGGTGCTGGCCGTGGCGTTGGCTACCTGGTATCGGGACTATCAACTCAAGCTATGGGACCGGCAAGCGCAGCGCGTTGCTGCAGCGGCCACCGTTGACTGACTTGACCATAACCGGCTTACGAGGATGGACTGAGACGGGCGATAGCAGGGCATTGTGACTACGAGATATACCTGTTGAGGGACACATATTAGAGCCCTCCGTGCTACGGCAGGCATGGCGGGTATGTGCAGATTGTCATCCGAAAGATATTACGTGCTGCGCTAACAATGCAGTATGGCTCGTACGCTCAGCCAGGAAGTACGCCCCAGCCCGGCTCCCAGGCCCGGCCCAACGGGAACAACGGTCGATCAGGATGCCTCCCCGATGATTGTGTCGTTTCCTGCGCGCTTCCCAACTCGCC
>MWWI01000178.1_pt1 | contig 14028 bp, 14 predicted proteins | sample 1047321 | NCBI WGS metagenome assembly MWWI01 (sample SAMN06349966, study PRJNA376086) | soil metagenome | isolation source: FI-1 sample Antarctic (ecotone) soil | place: Antarctica | reverse complement strand
AAACCCCCCGGTGATCAACCGGGGGTTTGTTCACTGCGGAGCGAGTAGGCTAGCCCGCGCGATCAGGCCGCTCGTGTACCTCGACCTTCGACACCTGCCCTAACCAGAGCGCATCTAAGCGCGCGCGTAGCTCTTCTATCCTGCGCGGGCAAGTAAACCCGGCGCACTCTACCGTCAGGTTTACCGAGATGTGCCCGATGTCAGGCAAGTCACACGCGCGGGCGTGAACGCGCAGGATGTCGAACACCGCCCCCGTAAGGGCGGGTTCGTTCGTGTCAGCCTCGAGCGTGACGGTGTAGTGCTGTTTATCGTTCACGCTGCCAGCTCTAAGGCCCACGCTCTACCGCGAAGCTCTAAGACCTCATCCCAGACGCCGCGCCCGATGTGGCGGGTGTAGCGCCTGAAGTCTTGGGGCTGGGCAGAGAAGGCGACCTCGTGACGCTCGAGGGTAGAAACGAAGCGGTGATGCAGGGAGCCGTGCTCATCCTCTATAAGAACGTACATGCTGCACGGGTGAGCGGAGACGGCGGTGATAGTGCCGACACCGCGAACGGCTGCGCCTAAGAGTTTGGCTTGTCTGGGGATGCTATTGTTCATCTTGAATCCTCCAACTTGGGATTTTCTAAGGGCGTCTGTCTTGATGGGCGTTCGCCCTTAGATACCTCACTATAACACGCTATCATGGTATGTGTCTAGTGTGGGCTAAGGTATCGTGCTATAGTGAGGTATGAGCCTTGACTGGAAATTAAAAAGTGTACTCGAGCAGCACAACATCACCGTCTACCGGCTGGCTGACGTGTCCGGCGTGCCTCGGAACACGCTCTATAACCTCGTCAACAAAGAACCGGCGCGGGTAGACCTGGGCACTTTGAACGCGGTACTCGACGCCCTAGACGAGCTGACAGGTACACGGGTAAACGTTGCCGATCTGCTCGAGCGCGACGATGAAGCCTTTGAGTTTCCGGGTGAGGTGCCCGCTGACATCCGGGAGCGGATAGAACGTTTCGAGCGGGGTGAAACGAAACTAATCCCGGCTGGCGACATTGCAGCCAAGTACGGCGTCAAGCGTTGACATTTGAGGTCATCTTCACGCACGAGGTCGACCGCGACTTAGAGGCGATCACCGACGTGCGGACCCGTAACGCGATCATCCGCAAGGCTCTGGAGTTGGATACTGAGCCCGACAAACAAGGTAAGCCTCTAGGTAGAGACCTCACAGACTACCGAGCGGTGCGCGCAGCGGGGCAGCGCTACCGCATCGTCTACCAGGTCGGGATGCTCGAGGGCGTGGTGACGGTGGTGGTGATCGGGATTCGCAAAGAGGGAGATAAAAAGGACGTCTACCGAGTGGCAAGCAAGCGGTTGGGGGGTAAGGGATGAGCCAAGAGCCGTCAGACTTCGACTATAAAGACTTTCAAGGTGTAGGGCCGGAAGATTTTTTTGTTGAAGATGAGAAGCTGCGGGAAAAAAGTGGAAGCGCTAGGACAGCCTATAGAGGCTGGGGTGAACTGCTACAGCACTGGTACGCATGGTGCGAAAACCACAGCCTCGAGCCTATTACCGGCTTCCGGGAGCAAACACGTCTTTTCGTGGAAGCTGAAGATGAGGCGAGAGCCAGAGCTAGTCAGATCGTATTTGGCGACGTACCAGACAACGAGTTAAAGAAGTTAACGGATGACGAGAAGTTCGAGCTACTTGTCAAGCACAATCAAGAAACGGAGAGGCAAACAAACGAGGTGCTGAAGGAAAGAGGATACATAACCCTTTTCCAGCAATTCACGGTAACAGTGAACCCGGAAACACTTGAGGTTGAGAAGCAAGAGCCTTTCAAACGTCCTGCACAGCGCAACGTGCCAATGTACGCGAAAGCACTTTATAGGCCCCCTAAGCAAAGCGCCCTCACCTGGCAGGATTTTTACAACCACTACGTCAAACTGCTAAGCACTGAGGGCGGCGGATTTTCTGACCGCGCCGAGCTTCAAGCTGTAGATATGATAGTGGCCACAAGCAAATTAGCGGGACATCTTCATGGGTTCATTGTGAGCCGTAAAGAGAATTGTACAGAGGAGTTACGGGCGCGAAAGAATGGACGCCCTGAACTCGTGCGTGCCTACTCGAGGCTAGACCTACCCAGGGGTACAGAGCACCCAAACACCGTTGAGCTACTCGAGAGGATGCACAAGACACTTCTACGACATAAAGAAGAGTCTGCAAGCCTCCTTAAAACGCATCTGTACCTCGTGGATCTCGCCTACAAGCGCGGGGGAGATAGCCCTACCTTCACCGTCAACATGGATAGCCTACTAGGGGCGAAAGGCTATACGCGGCGGGCTGATGGGAGTTTTCAGGCGAGCACCTACCGCGAAGAGTGGGGGCGCATCGCAACACTAGCGGGCTGCTGGCTTGAACTGCGCCGCGTTAAAGAAAAGAATAAGCGGGGCAAGGAAGAGACCTTTATTGATGAAACGCCCTACTGGGAGGTACGCGCGCGCCGTCGTCTGGAAGAGGGCGAAGCGCTGGGGCTCGAGACCATCCTGCTAGAGGACCCAAGCGCACCCATCATCAAAGCAGTAGTGATACAGCCCGGCCTCTGGTGGGGCGTCAGCGACCGCGGCGCCATGAACTTTCACCTGCCCCGTGAAGTGCTCGCACTGCCCACCGACGGCAAAGGGAACGAGACACAGCGCATGGCGGTACAGCTCGCCGCAACGCTCGCACTATGGGTGCGGGCCTCACAGAATCAGCACGCCGGAAGAGAATGCGCCTACAGCGTGGGGGCTCTGCTAGAAGCGTCAGGCGTCAAGACGCGCCTCGAGTTTGAAGCAATGCACCGCAAGGACGCCGCACGGCTTAGAAAGTATCTAGCAGGCGAAGTTGGTGAGGATGAGCCTAGCGGCGCGCTTCACCACCTCACGGTATCGGGCGCCTTCGTCATCCGCATCCGAGACGAAGAAGAGTTCTGGGCGTCCGGACGCGGTTGGCAAACACGCTTTTGGGAATCAAGGCTCACCGTAGAAATACCGGACATGGGCATAAAGAAGCTTGAGAAGCCCCAGATGAAGAGAAGAGCACCAAAGCGGGCGTCGGCTTAAGGTGAACGGCGTATACCTTCACTACCCATTGGTACGTTACTCGCTACCCATTGGTACGTTTACCCCCCCTTTTCACTACCCATTGCCCCCTTTGCACCCCTTTAGCGCCGTCCTGCACAGCACTCCTTTTCTCTAAGTATCTTTAAGAATACTTAAGACGCACCCCGGCCCCTGACGGGCCGGGGGCGTTTCGTAAAATAGAGGTGGCCAGACCCATAGGATTCCCGCCTCCAGGTCTGGCCTACACCCTCCCGGCTCGAGCAACTCGAGCAGAAAGGTAAAGCACATGGTATGCCAGCAAGCGAAGAAAGTTCTACTTACAGACGGGCGCAAAGTGTGACGCTCTTCGAGACGATTAAAACACACGACCTCCGGGAGCTTCTACGCTCCCGAGGCGTCACCCTCGACCGTCACGGCAAGACCGCCGCCCCGTGGCGCGACGAGCGTACCCCAAGCGTGCAGGTTCACGCCGAGAAGTTTTACGACTTTGGCGACCCGGATAAACGTGGCGATCTTTTGGACTGGCTCGAGCAAGCCGAGGGGATGAGCCAAGAGGCGGCGCAAGAAGAGGCCGCGCGCATCGTCGGCTTCGATGGACCGCTACCCGGCTCGAGCGGGCACGAGCGTATCACTTTTAGCGCTACCAACAGAGTTCAAACACCGCCCAAAGCCGAAGCCAAGCAGCCCCCGAGTAACGCCGCGCCCTCGTGGATAGACGACCTAGTGACGCAGGCTCACGATGCACTGAAGCGTGCCGAAAGTGACGCGGCGCGCACCGCCCGCCGATATTTTCAAGACCGAGGGCTAATAGGTGTTATCGACGAGCTGCGCCTGGGCGTCGTTGACGAGAGCGTGAAGGTGCCGCAGGCAGGGCGGGCACTGGAACGCTACCGGGGCCGCGCTGTTATCCCAACGCTCGAAGGGGGCCGCGCCGTCTGGTTCAAGGCGCGCGATCTGAGCGGGCGCAGCGCCGATGAACTCAAGGCCGCAGGCGTGAGCAAGTACGATGGACCGCCCGGTAGCGTCCCGGCCCCCTTCAACCCCGCAGCGCTCGAGTACGGACGTCGGGATGGTTTTCTGGTGCTGACTGAGGGTGAGATCGACGCTGCCTCGCTGCTGGCTACCTATGGTATTGAATACCCGGTGTTGGGGCTTTCGGGGGGGCTGCTCCCGAAGGGCTGGGACGAGGGAATCAGCGACATCGGCGCGACAGTCTATATCCTCATGGACCCAGATGACGCCGGGAGAAAGCACGGAGAGCGCATACAGGCGTCTCTAAGCGGGCTGGGGGTGCGCTGCTACGCCGTCAACCTACCCGGCCCGGACGACCTTAACGGCCTACTGGTGAAGCACGGCCCCGAGACTCTAGCGCAGCAGGTGAGCGCCCTCTTCGAGACGGCCACTCTGGAAAGCACCTCCGATCTTCTCTATATCCGGGAGACGTGGCTAGCCGAACTTGACCAAAGGGCCAACCGGCCCCACATGCACTACACCACCGGCTTAGAGGCGCTCGACGAACTTCTAGGGGGCGGCTACCTTGAAGGTCTACACCTGATCGGGGGCATCACCGGAGGCGGTAAAACTTCATTCGCGCTGCACATCGCTATGCACAACGCGCTCGAAGGCCGCCCAGTCATTTATGCAAGCTATGAACAGTCTCGGCTCGAGCTGTGGGGACGCATCGCGACGCGCTTAACCGGTGTACCTTTCGGCGCGATTAAACGCGGTGTGTTCGACGAGTACGGGACCAAGACACTCACTAGCGGCCACCTCAAAGCGAGCGAGGGGTGGGACAAGCTCGAGCACACCTCCAAGCACCTGAAGATAGTCGAAGGGGGCGACGCCCTCAGCCGTCAGACAAGCGCCTACACCATCGACGTACTGGCAACGACGGCACAGACCATAGCCGATGAGCGAGGTGTCCCGCCGCTGATTATTCTCGACTACTTGCAGCGCGTCCCGGCCCCTCCCGAGATGAGGATCAAGGACGTGCGCGAGCGCGTGGGCTACGCCTCCGGTTTGCTCCAGGTCAAGCTGGCGCGCGAGCTGCAAGCGCCGGTGCTGGCACTTTCGAGCGTGGGCCGCGCCTCTTACCGCATGGCTGAGACTGACCTCGAGGGGCGGCTGGGTGCGTTCAAAGAGGCGGGTGAAGTTGAGTACACCGCTTATACGGCGCTACTCCTTTACAACCTCCCCGACGAGCTACAGGGTGAGCACGGCCTAACGCCCGGAATCATGAGCGACTTTAGACCGATGGCGCTAGACCTCGTGAAGAACCGCGAGGGTGGTATAGGCCAGATCGGTACCAAGTGGATACCCTCACGGGGCGAATGGAAGGACGCGGTGAACATCACTGGTAAAGGGGCAAGGAAGCGGGGGCGCTCGTGAAACCCTGGGAGTACAGGCCCGCGCCGGTGGCAGCGCCCGCCGCCCCGAGCCAAGCCGCGCGCCCGATCCGAAACATCCCGTTCAAGTTCACCTCCCAGCTACTTCTAAGCGGGCAAAAAACCCAGACGCGACGCTTACCAAAACATGCTGCTAACTGGCGCGTGGGCGATCACTTCGCCGCACGAGACGAGCGCAACGAAGTGATCGCCCACCTCGAGGCGCACGCCATTCGCCGGCAGCGCTTAGGTGAGATAACCGAAGACGAGGCGCAGGCCGAAGGGTTTACCGACCTGGCGGCTTTTCGCGCCGAATGGGTTAAGTACTACCGCAGGTTTGACGAGGCTTTAGAGGTTGTGGTCCTCGAGTTCCGGCTGCTGCCCCAACGAGCCGAAGCTACACCCGAAACAACTGAAACCCCGCCGCGCCTGCCCCGGCAGCTCTTAGACCAACTGGGGGATGACGCGGCGATATTTGCAAAAGTTCTGGAGCTATTCCCGCCCGCTGGCGTAGTTGAGTGGACGCCTAAAGCGGAGCGCAAGAAAGTGGTGAGCCCATGACCACCCGACGCCAGGCCGAGGCGCTTCTCGACAAGATAGTCGAAACGCATATTGAGACCACCCAGGCGCCCCAACGACGCCGCCTAAAGCCGATCTACTGCCCTCGCTGCTCAGGCTGGGTAGAAGTCCACCTGCAACCCGTCCGGCTGCGCTGTACCCGCTGCGGTGTAGAGGCCAGGCCATGAGCGACGTTGTAGGCACCGCACAAGGCAACCTAAACCTTCATTCTGAAACGGAGCACACCATGTCAAAAAGCACCCTTGAAACCGACCTCGCACAAGCGCGTGAAACCCTTGCAGCCCTGCAAGAAAAACTGCCCGAATACTTCAGCAACGTAGATGACGCCGAGCGCGAAGTGCAACGCCTTAAAAAAAGCGGCGCACCGTTGGCAAAACAAACGGCTGCCCGGGTCAACGCAATGGCAGCCAACGCTCTGAAAGCCGAGTTTGAAAGCGACATCGGCGCAGCCCAGGCCGCTGTTACGGAGCTCGAGGGCGCTATTTACCGGGAAGTCCTTATAGGCAAGATGACCGCAGCCGCAGAGGGCGCTAAGAAGTCCCGCCTGAAACTTGACGCAGCCTTCGCTAAAGCCGAGAGTGCGGTACGTAAGGCCGCCGATGACCTATTCGCAGCATGGGCTGCTGAGAGTGACGCCCGAAAAGCTTTTACCCAAGCGGGTGAGCTACTTGCGCCGGGCTTTAGCTCACTGTCCGATCCCGCGTGGGCAGGGCTACCGGCAGACGAGAGAGACGCCTTCAGGGTCCGCGTGAACGAACTCTCGAACGAGCTGCAAGAGCGCAAGGTGCCGCTAGACTACGCAACCGACGGCGAGACCGGACGCTATAACTGCCTGGACGCCTACGGAAGGCACCCGCTACCAAACGACCCGGTAGCACTCGCGCTATGGGCAGCGCTTAAAGAAATCAAAGGCCCAGACGCTCGAAAGTTTGAACGCTTCATACCGAGAAAGCAGACCTACGTCCGCGTCCCTGATAGCGCGTATGACTATGAACGCACCCGCTAAGTATGCCTAGAGTCTGCACGATTTGCAGTCACGAGAAGCGCGCCGAGATAGACGCGGCGCTTCTCGCTGGCGAGCCCTACCGCGTTATAGCGCAGCGTTACGCGGCAAGCGAAGACGCCGTGTATAGGCACAAAGGGCACTTGCCGCGCCTCATCGTCAAAGCACACGAGGCGCAGGAAGTAGCCCAGGCTGACACCCTACTCGAGCAAGTGCTGAGCCTTAAGACGCGCGCGCTAAGCATCCTAGATAAAGCTGAGGACGCGGGCGACCTGAGAACCGCTGTGAGTGCCATACGCGAGGCTAGGGCGACGGTTGAACTATTCGCTAAGCTGTCAGGCGAGCTGCAACAAGAGGGCACCGTCAACCTCGTGGTAAACGCCGAATGGCTGACCCTTAGAGCCATGGTTATCGGAGCCCTACAGCCCTACCCAGACGCCGCAGGAGCCGTTACACGGGCTCTCACAGCGGGTGAGGCGTGACACTAGCCGACGACCGTAGAAAGTCCCTGTGGGACGATCTGCGCTACGCCCTAGACCCGGCAGCCTTTGCCGCCGAGGTACTAGGGCTCGAGCTAGACGACTGGCAGCGTGAGGTCATCTCGAGCAAAGGCAAGCGCGACTTACTGAACTGCTCACGACAGGCTGGCAAGAGCACAACAGCGGCGGTGCTAGGGCTGCACGAAGCCTTGTACCGTCCCGGCTCGCTCACCATCCTTGTGAGCCCTTCACAGCGTCAAAGCAGCGAGCTCTTCAGGAAGGTCACCGAGCTTAGAGAGCTGCTACCCACACAGCCCGAACTCTCCGAAGACAACAAGCTGAGCATGGCGGTAAAGGGAGGCGGGCGCGTTTTGTCACTACCTGGCAGCGAGGCCACCATCCGAGGCTTTAGCGGCGCGACCTTGATAGTAGAGGACGAAGCCTCGAGAGTCCCTGACGAGCTCTATATGGCGATCCGCCCGATGCTAGCGGTGCGGGATGGGCGGCTCATCTTAATGTCAACGCCGTTCGGTAAACGCGGGCACTTCTGGCGTGAGTGGGATACCGGCTTGAGCTGGCAGCGGGTAGAAGTCCCGGCGACCGCCGTCCCGCGCATCTCGGCTGCGTTCTTAGAAGAGGAGCGCTCGAGCATGGGCGACTGGTGGTTTAGCCAAGAGTACATGTGTGAGTTTCGGGAAAGTACCGACAGTGTGTTTTCGCATGACGATGTTATGGCTGCGCTTGATACCGACGCCCGGCCGCTTTTCGAGGAGGGGTAAAGATGACGCTGCACTATGTATCCAACCGGGAGCTGGCAAAACCGAAAACGTACTTTCTTGGCGTCGACCTAGGCCAGGCAAACGACTTCACAGCCCTTTGTGTCCTCGAGCGCGAAGAGAGAGACACCGGGCGACGCATACCCGACGTGGTAGCGCAGATAAACGCGGGCGCACCAGGCGGTGACTACACCAAACCCGTTACCGAGAACCTCTTCACAGCCCGTTACCTCGAGCGGTTGCCTACTGGCACACCCTACCCGGCGCAGGTTGCCAAGATTAAGCAGCTATCTGAGCGCCTAAAAGCCGAAACGAAACGCGCGCCTCATCTCGTGGTCGACCAAACGGGCGTCGGCAGACCTGTAACCGATATGCTGCGCGCTGCCGAGCTAAAGCCCGTAGCCGTCACCATCACCGGAGGCGACGCGGTGAGCCGTGACGGTCTAGACTACCGAGTGCCCAAGAGAGACCTCGTGGGCGTCGTGCAGGTGCTCCTACAGACCCGGCGGCTTAAGATCATCCCGAGCCTAAAAGAAGCGCCGACCCTCACGAGCGAGCTGCAAGCGTTCAAGGTCAGCATTAACCTAAAAGGTCACGACAGCTACGGGAACGACGTAGGACCGTGGCGCGAGAACCCGCATGATGACTTGGTGCTAGCCGTCGCACTAGCCTGCTGGTATGGCGAGAAGTACAAGCCGCCCTTCGACCCAGCGCCGCCCTCGTTCTCGTTCTCAAGTGCGAGGTACTGAGCTGTGCGCGGGACCGCTTTTGCAACTCACACACCCCTGCTATGCCCGTTTTGAATAGAGTAGTACCTGAATCTATGGCGAGAGGCGGCAAACGAGAAGGCGCGGGTATGACCGTTGCTACAGCTTGTCTACCTTCTAGAACACACCGACGACAGTAGCGGTCCAGGATGCGAAGGCGAGGGTTATGGGTCGAATCTTTCTAAAATAGAAAAAAGCCGAGCTGTTGGGCTCGGCCTTATAGTTTGCTTAAGCGGTTTATGGAAAGCACTACAAACCGATGGTAGACGACACGCCGGTTGCTTAATTTCCCAGCTTGGTCCTATACTGCTTTCACTTCTGAATTAAACACTCCTCCTGATCTACCCCTTGGCATCCAAGAAGCTTTGGGAGGCTCCTTCCCCAACAGAAGTAGGAAGGAAGCAATATGAGACTAGTTACGAGGGTGAGTACAGTTTTCTTTGCCGCCATACTGACCTTTGGGGCAGCAGCGCAACCTCCAGAGGAGCGGCAGGGAGACGATCCGCTCACCCCGGAAATTGAGATTTTCGGAGAAGATTGTGGCGCTGGAACGATCGACGTCGGCGGTGTTTGTACACCGCGTGCTTGGCTAGACGATATGTGCGACCTTATCGGCGGCTGTGAGTGGATCCCTGGCCTTCCTCCTCTGCCGCCTGATGGTGATGGTGGTGGTGATGGTGAGCCTAGGCAGCCCACGGCAGAGGAATGTGACGCCGAGCACGATAACTGCGCTACGAGCTCAACTAAAGCCCAAAGTCAGTGCGTTAATGCCGCTAGCCGTAGTACTGCGATCAAGGTAGCTGCTGGCTTCACTTGCCACGGAAACGATCTAGACATAATTGAAAGCATAGAGCCATTTACAATCAACGATGGGCCTGTCGTCGAATGTACCCCGGCTAATTTTATAGGAGAGGCTTTCGACGGAGACGACGAAATGTGCAGATTTAAGTTTAGAGAAATAGCAGAGAGACAGTGTATGTATGGTATTCCCGACACACAAACAACGAGTACTCCAGATACATTTTCAATTGCAGTCAATCTCGGATTCGGCAGCTTTAATATTGGTGGGGGGACCCAAAGTATTACGGTCACAACATCAAAGGAAGCTGGCCATAAGACAAGATGTTCTACAATTGCTAATGAGACGGATAATAAGTGTAACGACTTGAATCGTGCATGCCATGCTGCCGCACAAGGAGTAAGTAACCTAGAAATTAGTGTAGACGAGGTCAGCATGTTACTCGGTCAGATTGACGAGGAGTTGCTGGGCCTCACGGTTGACCCTATAGACCTTATCGGGGGGAGCACATTCGCTGTTCCAGGCATTGCATCCTTCAAACCATTATCGCAGGAGCCACTCGAGCCAGATCAGCTGTATGAAGAGCGCCTGCGATTCCTTGCTCACTACACTCGCTTTCTGCAGGAGAACAGTCTTACAGTGGAGCAGAAAACTGCTCTTATAGATACCTTCGCAGGATTTCAACGAGCATATATGGCGCGGTACGATTACATGATCGGGCTTCACCTATGGGCATGGAGGCAGGTTCCAGAAACAGGCGAGTTCGGTACAGATGAAGCACGTAAGTTAGTTGTCGATTACCATCGTGAGGGAGGTTTTGGTGCTCAGCAAAACGATCTCGAGAGGGGTTTCGAGACAGCAATACGCGAAATCCTTTCAGCTTCCCAGGCTGATGCCTTTTTGAACTCGGATTTATGGAAAGGCGTAGGAGCACTAGGCCGGGCCGAACCTATGCAGGGTGGACCACCAGAAGCATGCCTACCAGAACTAGGCTGTTAAGTTACTTACCGAAGGCTTTCACAAATTCGAACAGCTTTTCGAAGCTAGCAATGTCGGAAAAATTGGCGAGTTGGTAGCCATTTACAAACACGGTTGGTGTGCCGTTCAGCTCTAGCTTGCCTCGAGCAAACTCGTATGCGGCACGAACCTCATCGGCAAATAGCCGTCTATCTAAGCAACGCCTGACGCCCTCTTCCGACAAGCCGATATCTGCTGCAAGGCGGACAAAGTAGGCTGTTGGGTCGCCCAAAGCCTGCCACGCCTGCTGCCTTTCAAAGAGCGCATCGTGATAGGTCCAAAAGTCAGTTGGCTTGTTCGCTGCCGTCACGCACTCTGCTGCCTCCGCCGCCGGAAATGCATTGGCATGAATGCTTTCCAAAGGGAAGTGGTGGAACTCGAACCGCACGTCTTCTCTAGCGAGAAACACCTCTTTAATCTGAGGAAGCATTTCGGCGGAGAAGTCTTTACAGAAGGGGCACTGGAAGTCGCTAAACTCTCGGATCACATACTTCGCGTCCCTAGGGCCGAGTGCATGCAAAGTCTCGGGGAAAACGTTCTCCGGAACCTCGGGAAGCCTTAGATTCATCGAAACCTGGTGGGGTGCCTTACCACTTACGATGAGCTTGAGCGCATACTCCTCGACAGGGATCGTCACCTCGCCTTGCCCCGCTAGTTCACCAACACGTGTATTTAGGAACTGCGCTACAGGTTGGGCAAGTCCCTCGCCGTAGCCGGTCGCTGCGCCAATGAGCGCGGAGGCGAACCGGACGCCTTGAGCATTGAGCTTTCCGTCCCAGGTCACGTTGTGAACGCGACCGTTTGATACTTCAAAAAAGAACTGAGAGTTGTTCACCCTGTAAAGCTGCTTTCCCGCCGGCTTAGGCTTAAAGGGCTGAAGTGCCGTCAGGAGCTGCTCTGGACTTTCGCCAATCTGAGCTTGCGTCATTGCTAGGCTAAGTAAGAGAGCGGTTATTCCTACCGTCCGTAAAAACTTCATAACTGCCTCTTTCGTCGCGGCACAAGCCACGCATCTGTTTAGGAAACTGCGCTTGAAACTACAACTGTTAGGATAGCAGGTAAGCCAATGAATCACATATTTTAAGTGCGAACTGCGCATCGCATATCAAATCAGCACGCCCGTGCTGATCTTGGTAAATTACGCACGCGTGCGTAACATCGGCCAAAGTTGCCGCATGCACTAAATGTCCAACGCGTTGGACCTCTCTTATTTTCTCACGCGTGAGAAATAGCCAAAAAATCCCGCGCGCGGAACATCCAACATTTACACTTTTTATCACATAAAGTATTACATAACTCTACTTGTGTAAAAAAGTAGGGAGCTTGCAGCCGCTGCAAGCTCCCTAGCAATGCCAAATCTAGATTTACCTCTGAGGGCCAGGCGTGTTCCGGCAGTTACCTTCTTCTCTGCTTGTCTCTTCTCTCGTCACATCGGTGGTTGTAGTTTGACTTTCAATCTTAGACGAGCTACCTCTAAAAACCGTTGTGGTGGTGGTGGTTGTCGTCACCTCTTTTGTGACGGTCACCTGTTGTGTCCCTTGCCTGCCAGAGTTTCCAACTTGGCACTGTTGTGTAAAGGTACTCGTTTCCGTTACCGTATCCTCTTCCACCAGAACACAAGTGGTTCTGCCCCTATCAGAAGTGCAATCGCCTGGTCCTTGTTGTGCAAATGCAACCGAAGCGAACACTGACAAAACAAGGGCGAAAGCGGACGTGAGCGCAAGTTTCCGTACCATTTTCTACTTCCCTTCCTATTGGTCGGTTGCGCTACTCGCTCCACCTGTCCTAAGCGCCCAAGTAAGGGACAGGCTTCAACGCTTCCAAAAAGGATCTCCAGGGGGGGGTTTGTGGAGATCCTTTTTTTAACTGACTGCACGGTAAAGAGAAATGATGAACCGAATATGAAATTTTTAACGGGGTGAATGCGCAACTTCTAACAACGTCCTGACCCCAGCTGTGAAAAGAAGGTAACTATACAGATGGTTAGACTAATTTCATATTGAGTTCACAACTAGCTTTTACGGTGAAGAATGGAAAATTTCATTCTGTATCGAGATGTGGACGAAGAGGGAGTGTCGGAAAGTCCGTTCATCTCTATGCAGCAGCGATCCAATCAGCATCGACTAGCAAACGTAAAAGAGACCACACTGTTGATCGTTGACAGCGATGTACTGCAAGCCAACGAACTGGGCGCTGACCTCGCTTTCCACGACTTCTTGCCAACCGTCGTCCATTCGGCAGAGGCAAGCTGGACTGCCGTAAGCACCTCCACCTTTGATGTGATCGTGCTGGATGCGATGCTAGAAGAGGGTGAAGATGCGGGTTTTGAGCTGGCACAGAGGCTACGGGATGCCGGCTTCCGGCAGCCGATCCTCTTCTTGACCAGCCGTAACGAACTGGTCGACCGAATACGAGCGCACGAGCATGGCGACGACCACCTCGGCAAACCCGTTGAGTTGCTGGAGCTAGTGGCTAAGCTTGAGGCGCTTTCACGCCGTGGGTTGCTACCCCCCAGAGCAATCTCCTGGCGAGAGCTTAAGCTCGTCCCTACGGAGCACGCGGTATACCGAAGTGGTGATTTGGTGAACCTGACAGCTGTGGAGTACAAGATGCTCAAGCTTTTCATGCACGACCCTGATCGACTTTTCCTTTACGATGAGATACTCGAGCGAGTCTGGGGCAAGAGCTACACTGCCCGTTCAAATCTCTTGATGGTCCATATCAAAAACGTTCGTGCCAAGGTCGGCAGCGAGAACTTTGTTGAGGCGGTGCGGGGTGTAGGGTACCGCTTAGGCGGGTGAACTCTCATTACAAGTGAGTGAATCTACAACAAATCAGCTGAAAATAACGGTTGATCTCAATATATTTTGAAGAAGGCATCTTCTCACTACTCTGTAGCGCACTCAGTGATAAGTGCACGGTTATCAGGCATGATAGACAGCTATGTCGAAAAGCTGTTGGGTTTAGGGTTGAAAGCGGCCCTTCAGCTACCCAGATAAGATTCGTTATATGGCGCTACTCAGTAGCGCACTCATGGTTACGCACGAGTACCCAACATGATAGATATCTATTCCGCTACTTGACGAGTAGCGTGTGTTAGTTTGGGCGCAGATGTCCGAACAGCTTCACACG
>MWWI01000177.1_pt1 | contig 14153 bp, 12 predicted proteins | sample 1047321 | NCBI WGS metagenome assembly MWWI01 (sample SAMN06349966, study PRJNA376086) | soil metagenome | isolation source: FI-1 sample Antarctic (ecotone) soil | place: Antarctica | reverse complement strand
TAGCGGCGAGCCTTTTAGAAAAAGGTTTTACAGAGGAGGAAACCAAAGCTGTTTTTCGGGATCATCCTACTGGATGCGGCAATAAATGGGCTATTAAAAAACACGGGGAAAAATATCTGGATGATTCAGTTACGAGAGCGAGCGCCCATGTCGCGGCAAAGAAGGGGGAGAAAGAAGAAAGTGTGGGATTCTCCGACGAATCAATGCCGGATAATTATGAACTGTCTCCAGACGGTTCGATCTGGCTTATTGGTCCGCCGGTAAAGAAAGATGGTGAGCCTAGAATGACGCTGGTTTGCGACTCGCCGATTAGAATTTCAGAAATTCTCGAAAATATCGATACCGGTCAGATTTCGGTTTCTATAAGCTACAAGTATCTCAATCGTCAGCGTTCGACTACGATCCTAAGAGGACAAATGTGTGACGCCCGCGGTTTGGTTGCTGCTCTTGCCGGCGAAGGTGCGCCTCTAACGTCTAATAATTCTCGTCTGGTGGTCTCCTATCTAACGGCTTACGAGCATGCGTTTTTCGATTCCATTCCGCATAAAAAGGTAACTTCAAAATTTGGGCGCGGGCGAGGCGGCGCGTTTTTTCTTCCTGGGCTAGATGGCGATATTGAGTTTCAACCTATCGGTCCCGGTGATAGCGCGATTTACCGTTCTTATGCTGCACGCAAAGGAACTCTTAAAGAATGGGTTACCGTTATGAATCTTTTGGTTGACGGCTATTTTATCATCCCGCAGATTGCGGTCGCGGCAGCGTTTGTTCCCCCTTTGCAGAAATATTTGCAGATTCCGAATTTCATTTTGGATATCTATGGAAATACGAGTTCCGGTAAATCCACGACCTTAAAACTCGCGGCAAGCGTCTTCGGTCGCCCGTCCGACCCTGAATCGGTCATTCATCAATGGAACAATACTAAAGTTTCCGTGGAACAATTAGCTGGGATGTGTTCGGAGCTGCCGGTGTATCTGGATGACGCTCAGCATTGTCCCGATGACTTAAAGCGTACGGTAATTTATATGATTGCCAACGGGAAGGGCAAGGGCAGAGGGGCGAAAGGGGGCGGATTGAGAGAGACGGCGACGTGGCAAACCGTGGCGTTATCGACGAGCGAAGAGCCGCTTCACGAAGCCAGCCCGCATGAAGGAGCTCGCGGTCGGTTGTTGCCCATCGGCGGCTTAATACCGCCTTTTCCCGCTAATTCAGGGCTGCTTGTTCAAAAATTAGAAGCATCAGTTGCGGATAATCACGGGCTTGCCGGAGAAACTTTCGTGCGACATATAAACGGTTGGGATGAAGCGACATGGCTGAAGTGGCAGCGTCGTTATACTCATCTACGGAGTGAACTTCTCCAGAACACAGGGTCTGATATTGTCGGGCGAGTTTCTTCCTATATTGCCGCCATTGCAATTGCTTCTGAGATCGCCAGCCCTCTGCTCGGACTTCGATTTAAGGCTGATGTAATGTGTACATGGATGATGAACCATCTGAACGCGCAGCAACAGAATCAAAATCTAGTCTTGCTCGCGTTGCGAACTTTAGCTGATTATTATGTCTCGAATAAGAATCTATTCGCAGGAACAAGACGTTATGATGCTAAGCGCGGAAATTTGCAGGGTGCAGTTAAAGAAGGTGAATATGTAGGATTTTTGCGTACTTCGCTCGATGCTGTTTTCTCCAAACACAGATGGAATACGACGGCGGTATTAAATAAAATGGCGGAGTCAGGTTCGCTGTTTGCCACCGAAGCCGATCGCCATACGAAGAAGGTCAGCGTGGAGGGCACCAAACATCGAATGATTTGTTTAAAGTGGAGCTCGATCCTGCCTGACCATGATAGTAAAGACGAGGAAGATGCGGAAGCTACTGAAGTTACTGAAGATGTAGTTTAATAGTTTGGTTGATTCAAATCTTAACTAAATCTGGAAATCTGGAAATCTGGGTTTCCAGATTTGTTTCTATTGCTAAATCTTCTATACGGATGGTTGACGGATATTGATTATGGGAAAGTTTCCAAGAGATTATTGGAGACGCAGAGAAAGTATGAAAAACAAATTATTATTTATCCTGGCTTTTTTTATTTTTACTTCCTCCTTGAGCTACTCTCAAGGAAAACCTTGTTTATTAGAAACCAAAGACTCTCCTGTACTGCGTGGGATGAGATTAGGAATGACGGTTGATGAAATTGAAAGTGTAATTGGAACTAAGTTGAAGTTTGAAGAATTAGCAGTGCGTATAGCGCTTAAAAAAGTAAAAAACGGATATGTTTTAATCTCAGAGGATGATCCGCAATATTATGATGTTGAACATCATTTCATTAACGGTATCTATTCTAGGTTTTATACCGATAACACAGCAAACATACCAAAACTCAGTGGAGTAAGCTCGCTTAACTTACAATTTTTCAAAAACTCCCTGTTCTACATATCTGTTACCTATGGTACGCCAGATTATACGTGGAAAAACGCTAAGGAATTTCTCCGGGACAATGAAGAGAAAATGAATTTACCTAAAGGATTTTAGAGTAGCCGACCAATGGAGGTACCTGAAGTTTCGGAGCTAATTTGCACAGGCTTTACTGCTCGGCTAACTGTTCCCCCTGAAAGCGTTACTATTGATCTTCAAGATAAAAGATCCAATAAACTAATGGAGCTTGAAGCGAAACGGCTGTATATCGAAGATTTAGAAAAAGTAGAGCGGGAAAAGTTAGAGAAAAAGAAAACATTCAAGCCTTAACTAGATTGAACGTCTTTTTATTTACATTATGTCGCGCTTATATTATTATAATCTGGAAATCCATATATCTGGAATTCTGGAAAACTGGAACATATGAAAATCCTAACTGTAACCGGGTACAAAGGCGGCGTTGGAAAATCTACGACGGCTATTCACCTGGCTGCTTTCTTTTCCACCAAAGGCGAAACTCTCTTGATTGATGGCGATCCGAATCGCACAAGCATTAAATGGGCTGCACGCGGATCATTGCCGTTTCGAGTGGTTAGCGAAAAAGAGTCCGCTAGACATATAACTGGAAAGAAATTTGTAATTATCGACACGCCAGCGCGTCCGAATTCGGAAGACCTTGAGGAATTAAGCAACGGGTGCGACCTGTTAATCTTACCGACGCCTCCAGATATTTTGGGGTTGGAAGCATTACTTGAAACCGCAGAGAGCGTGCGAACCGGTAACTTCCGCGCTCTGTTGACCATCGTTCCCCCAAAGCCGAGTAGCGAAGGTGAAGTTATGCTGGCAGAACTTCTGGAAAACGGTATTCCTACTTTTAAGTCCTGGATTCGCCGGTCGGCAAGTTTTCAGAAAGCTGCTCTTTCCGGCATTCCGGTTTCTGAAATTAGAAATGCTCTGGCGGTAGCGGCGGCGACCGATTACCAAAACTTGGGAAATGAGATTTTGGAGGTTTTGAATGTCTAAATACGAAAGTGTTTTTAATGCAAAGAAGCTCGAAGAAAAAACTGCTGGAAATCCAGAAATCCAGAAATCCAGAAAAAAGACCGAGCCTGAAAAACAAGTAAATCTGGGTATTAAGATTAATGAATCACGCAGGCGTCATTGGGTAGGACAGGCTAAGCTGCAAGGGATTACGATTTCCGAAGTTATTATCGGCGCGCTTACTAAAAAGTTTGGCGAACCTGAATAAATAGTTTTTTTCCAACCGCACTTTTATTCCCAATTCTAAGCTACGCTAAATCTAGATCGAATATAGATTACAGCTATACACAATTAATTAATGTCAGAAGACCAAAAACGACAACTTGAACAACAGCTCTGGAACATTGCCAACACACTGCGCGGCAAGATGGATGCGGATGAATTCCGCGATTATATTCTGGGATTTATTTTCTATAAATACCTGTCGGAAAAGATGCACCTTTACGCCGATTCGATTCTGAAGGCAGATGGCATCAAGTACGAAAGTATCAACGAAAAGACCGAGGAAGGCGCTCAATATCTGGAAGCGATCAAGGAAGAATCGCTTGGTAAACTCGGCTACTTTCTCAAGCCATCAGAATTGTTTAGTGAGATCGCACGACGCGGTAACGCCAATGATTTCGATGAAGACAGTAACGGCGAAGCGCAAAGCAATTTTATTCTCGAAGACCTTGCTGCCATTCTTAATAACATTGAGCAAAGCACGATGGGAACAGACAGCGAAGACGATTTCGATAATCTGTTTGAAGATTTGGATCTGACCAGCACTAAACTCGGTCGGACGGAAGCGGCAAAGAATCTGATTATCTCAAAAGTGCTGGCTCATCTCGATAGAATCGATTTCCGGCTCGAAGATTCCAAATCCGATGTGCTCGGTGATGCTTACGAATATCTGATCGGACAGTTTGCCAGCGGCGCCGGGAAAAAAGCCGGAGAATTCTATACTCCGCAGCAGGTTTCGACCGTTCTAGCCAAAATCGTTACAGCCGGTAAAACAAAGCTTAAATCCGTTTATGACCCGACCTGCGGCTCTGGATCTTTACTGCTTCGCGTCGCTAAAGAAACACAGGAAGTAGGCAGCTTTTTCGGGCAGGAATTAAACCGGACCACATACAATCTGGCACGAATGAACATGATTCTTCACGGCGTGCATTACCAGAGATTCAGTCTCCGTCAGGAAGATAGCCTGGAGCATCCGCAGCATTTGGAACACAGGTTTGAAGCTATCGTCGCTAATCCACCTTTCTCCGCACAGTGGTCTGCCAGTCCGTTGCATATGACTGACGATCGTTTCAGTCAATACGGAAAACTTGCGCCCGGTTCAAAAGCTGACTTTGCCTTTATTCAGCATATGGTTCATCACTTGGCTGATAACGGCACAATGGCGGTCGTCGTGCCGCACGGCGTTTTATTTCGCGGCGGCGCGGAAGGTCATATTCGGCAATATCTGATTGAAGACCGCAATTATCTCGATGCCGTGATCGGTTTGCCCGCGAATATCTTTTACGGCACAAGCATCCCGACGTGTATTCTGGTTTTCAAAAAATGTCGTGAGAATCCGGAAAGTATTTTATTTATCGATGCGAGCCAGCATTTTGAAAAAAAAGGCAGTCAAAATTATTTACGGGGGGTAGATGTTGAGAAGATTGTTAGTGCCTATCACGAACGCCGCGTTGAAGATAAATACAGTTATTTGGCAAGTCTCGAAAGAGTCAAAGAAAACGATTACAACTTAAATATTCCGCGTTATGTTGACACTTTTGAAGCCGAAGATGGAATTGATCTGAATTTAATCACCGATGAATTGAAAACTCTAGAAAGTTCAATAAACGAAACTGATAAAACCATCGCCGGTTATTGCCAACAGTTAAATATATCAACGCCTTTTTAATGTATGACAACACAAAATAAAAATGTTCCACCATTGCGGTTTTCTGGATTTCAAAATGAATGGGAAGAGAAAAGAATTTCAGATGTTGCCAAGTTTATGTATGGCAAAGACCAAAAACAAATTGCCGACAAAAATGGTAAGTATCCAATCTTAGGAACTGGCGGATTGATGGGGAAAACAAATTCTTTCCTTTACGATAAGCCATCTGTCTTAATTGGTAGGAAAGGAACTATTGACCAGCCAAGATATATGGAAACGCCTTTTTGGACGGTTGATACGTTGTTTTATACAGAAGTATTAGAAAATACCTTGCCTAAATGGCTTTATTACAAGTTTCAAACGATAAACTGGTATTTACACAATGAAGCATCTGGTGTTCCAAGCTTAAGTGCTTCTACAATTTCCAAAATAAAATTAAATCTTCCAACACTTTCCGAACAACAAAAAATCGCAGCATTTTTCACAGCAGTAGATGAAAAAATTCAGCAACTGAGCAGAAAAAAAAATCTTTTGGATCAATACAAAAAGGGTTTAATGCAGAAAATCTTTAATCAGGAAATTCGATTTAAAGATGACAACGGAAACAATTTTGCGGATTGGGAAGAAAAGAAATTTGGCGATGTTATAACAAATAAATCCGAGAAATATAATCCTGAAAAGGATAAAACGAATTATAAGTGCATAGAGTTAGAACATCTAGCCTCCGAAACGCCAAGCCTTCTTGGATCAACCGACAGCAACAGTTCCGGCAGTATCAAAAATAAATTTGAGAAAGGAGATGTGCTTTTCGGAAAACTTAGACCGTATCTAAAAAAATTCCTCCTGGCGCCATTTGATGGAGTATGTTCTTCCGAGATTTGGGTGTTAAAAGGCAAGGAAGTTTTGAATAGTTTCCTTTTCTTGTTAATCCAAACAGACGATTTTATTTCTTTAGCAAATCAATCAACCGGCTCAAAAATGCCTCGTGCTGATTGGAATGTTATTTCTGCTTCATTATTATCTATACCTTCAAAACCCGAACAACAAAAAATCGCCAATTTCCTTTCTGCAATAGACAAAAAAATAAATCTCACAAACCAGCAATTGGAGAAAGTGAAAGAATACAAAAAAGGCTTATTACAACAAATGTTTATCTAAATACTATGCCCACTCAGCCCGAACAAGTTTTAGAAGATAATCTCGTCGCTCAGCTCGTCACTTTGGGTTACGGCAAAGTCGTGATCAAAGACGAGAAAGATCTGCTCGCCAACCTTAAAGCACAGCTCGAAAAGCATAATAAGATTTCTCTCTCCGACACGGAATTTAAGAAGGTCCAGAACCATCTTAACCGCGGCAACGTCTTCGAGCGCGCCGGAACTCTGCGCGATAAGATGCAGTACACCAAAGACGACGGCAGAAGCGGTTATCTTGAGTTTATGGACATCGAGAATTGGTGCCAGAACCAGTTCCAGGTAACGCAGCAGGTGACGATCGCGGGGAAATATCAGAACCGCTACGACGTTACGATTCTCGTCAACGGTCTGCCGCTTGTGCAGATAGAACTTAAGCGGCGCGGGCTTGAACTAAAAGAAGCCTTTAACCAAACCAACCGCTACCAGAAGCATTCCTACGGAGCTTCCCAGGCGTTATTTAACTACATCCAGATCTTCGTCATCAGCAACGGCGTCAACACGAAGTATTACGCTAATAACAGCAAGCAGACATTCAAACAGACCTACTTCTGGGCGGATGTCGACAACAAGAAGATCACACAGCTCGAAGCGTTCGCGGAGGTATTTTTAGAGCCGTGCCATATCTCGAAGATGATCGCCAAATATACGGTTCTCAATCAGGTGAACCGCATATTAATGGTGCTGCGACCGTATCAGTATTACGCGGTAGAAGCGATTATCGACCGCGTTAAGAACAGCATGAAAAACGGCTACATCTGGCATACGACCGGATCGGGCAAAACTCTGACGTCCTTCAAGGCGAGCCAGATATTGACCAAACTGCCGCACATTCACAAAGTCGTTTTTGTCGTCGACCGCAAAGACCTTGATTACCAGACGACAAAGGAATTCAACAGCTTTTCAGAAGGCAGCATCGACGGCACCGACAACACACAGTCGCTGGTCAAACAATTCTCTGACGATACGAAACTGATCGTCACCACCATTCAGAAATTAAACAGCGCGATCAGCCGGGAATCTCATTTAGGGCGAATGGAGCAGCTGCGCGATAAGAAGATGATCTTCATCTTCGACGAGTGTCACCGCAGTCAGTTCGGAGCCACTCATAACCGCATAAAATCGTTCTTCAACAACGTCCAGATGTTCGGTTTTACCGGTACGCCGATTTTTGCGGAAAACGCAGCCAAAAACGAACTGGGCAAGCGCACGACGGCAGACCTCTTTGATCAGTGTCTGCATAAATATGTGATTACCGACGCCATCCGCGACGAAAATGTTTTGAAGTTTTCGGTCGAATATGTCGGGCGCTACAAGCAGAAGGAAACGAGTAAAACCAATCTCGATATCAACGTCGAAGACATCGATACGAGCGAACTGCTCGAATCTCCCGAACGGCTTAGGAAGATCGCCGATTATGTGATCGCTAATCACAGCCGCAAGACGCATAACAAGTCATTTACCTCGCTTTTCTGCGCCGGCAATATCAAGACGCTCATCCAGTATTACGACATCTTCCAGGCGAAGAAGAACGCCGGCGACCACCAATTAAAGATCGCCACGATCTTCTCTTACGGAGTCAACGAAGACGACCCGGACGCCACCGGCAGTTATATTCTTGAAGAACCGTCAATCGGAGATTTTACGGCGCCGCCGGCAGATACGCTTTCAGCAGTAAGCTCGCACAGCCGGGACAAGCTCGAAGAATTTATCGGGGATTATAACCAGATCTTCGGCACCAAATTTACGACCAAAGACAGTCAGTCATTTTACAATTATTACAACGATATCGCGCGGCGGGTGAAGAATAAGGAAGTCGACGTGCTGCTGGTCGTCAATATGTTTTTAACCGGCTTTGATTCTCCGAATCTGAATACGCTTTACGTCGATAAAAATCTGCGCTATCACGGCTTGATTCAGGCGTTTTCACGCACCAACAGGATATTGAACGAGCTCAAATCCCAGGGCAATATCGTATCGTTCCGTAACCTGAAGGCGGCGACCGACGAAGCGATCACGCTCTTCTCGAACAAGGACGCCATCGAAGTCATCATCATTCAGCCGATCGAAGACTACATCGAAAAGTTTAATGCCGGCGTAAAGGCTCTGATGACGATCGTTCCGACCATCGACAGCGTAAACGACCTTGAAACCGAAGCCGACGAGCTGCGGTTCATCAAATCGTTCCGCGAGCTGATCCGTGTTAAAAATGTGCTCGAAACCTTCGCCGACTTTAACTTCGACGATCTGGATATGACCGAGCAGGACTTTGCCGATTATCGAAGCAAATACCTCGATCTCTACGACAAAGTAAAAGGCAGTAATGATAAAGAAAAGGTTTCCATCCTCGATGACGTCGACTTTGAAGTCGAGCTGCTCCGCCGCGATGAGATCAATGTTTATTACATCCTGCGCCTCCTCTCGAACTACCAGAACGCGTCGCCGGAGGAAAAAGCACAGATCAATAAAAAGATTGCCGACATCCTGGCAGGGGATATCGAGCTGCGCAGCAAGCGCGAATTGATACTGGAATTTATCGACAAGAACCTGCCGGAGATGCAGGATGAAGACAGCGTTACCGATGAATTCGAGGTCTTCTGGAATAAAAAACAAATAGAGGCTTTTGATAAAATAGCGACGGAAGAAAACATTCCGGCGGACAAATTAACCGAACTGGTCGGTGACTACTTATTTACCGAAAGACTGCCGCTCTCGGATACGATCATCGGATTATTTGACGAGCAGCCTAAGCTATTCGAGCGCAAGAAAATCGTCGAGCGCATTCGAGAGAAAATTGTTAATTATGTCGAAGTGTTTATAAACGGCATTGCCGGAATTTGATAAATCGCTCTGAAAGGAAGAGCAAAAGGGGAAATGAATCTGAGAATCTCATCTGTAAAACAAATAAGTCTTCTGCCGACAGGCGCTCTACTAGCTCTTTTTTTCTGCTTTTCAGCTTACGGGCAGCAGCGCGCAAAACCGCTCCGAAAACCCGCTACACCCTCCTCCTGCACGCTTGAATTAAAAGACGCTCCGGTCATTCGTAGCATTCGATTGGGAATGTCCGCTAGTGAATTTCTTAAAATGTTTCCTTCGGCAACAAAACGCGATAACTCAAGACCAGAAGTAGGAGCCGTAACATACGAAATCGATTCTGAGGAAAATCCTAATTTCGCCGGCAGCGGCGTTCAATTAAACTTTGTTTGGTTCGTTGACGATGAATTATCCTCGGTTGGCTTTAAGTACCCTGAATACGAGCCGAGTAGCCTTAATGATTTCATTCGACAGGCTGCGGCAAAACTGAATTTGCCTGTCTCAGGGTGGAAGAATTCTGATGGTTTATCTAATCCGAAAACTCTTAAATGTAAAGACTTTGATGTAATGATCGGGCGTGAAGAGTTCAGGGCTGGAGTCGGAGACCCGTATTTAATTTTATCGGACTATTCAGGCGACGCAAAAATTGACGCTCGCGAGAAAGAGATAAAAAGAAAAGAGGCTGAAGAACGCCTTCGGAAAAAACGCGAACGACAAATTTTCAAGCCTTAGACGGCTTTACCTTTGTTTGTGGCAACGAGGAGATATGGAAGAATCGTTACAAGAATATCGAACTCATTTAATTACTGCCGAACAAAAAGCCCAGGAGGATTATGACAAAACCGTAATTTCTCTTTCGGGCGGCGCGCTCGGAATTTCTTTTGCTTTTATCAAGGATATAATCGGCGATCACCCGATTATATCGAAAAATATTCTTGTTTCTGGCTGGATTTGCTGGGGTCTGAGCATTACGCTGGTCTTAGCATCTTATTTTCTTAGTCATTTGGCTCTGCGCGAAGCTATAAAGCAATTTGACACAGCCGTTAAAAATTTAAATGTCGGTGAAATATACAGCCAGCGTCCTGGCGGTTGGTATAGTTTAATTACCGCTATCTTAAACGTCATCGGCGGAATACTATTTCTTGCCGGAGTAATCCTTATTGCTATTTTTGTTTGGTACAACTTGGAGGTTAAAAATGCCCAATAAAGACAAATCAGAATACCCGGTTGAGCCGCCTTATAATCGTCCTACGCCTTCCAATCCAGATTGGGGGAAAGGTTATATACCGCCGCCGCCGCCTCATCGGGATTACCAAGAACCAAATCCCGGTGCGGGTTATGTTCCGCCGCCGCCTCCGCCGCAAGAGCCGCCTGTTCAAGAACCACCGGCACAGGAGCCACAAAAGGACGAATAGACAAGCATTGTTAAGATGACCGAACCCCTAGAAAACCAAATGACGTTTCCCGCTCTGCAAGTCGCTCGAAAGAACGGCGACGAAACTTTTTCTCTTTCAGGGAATCCGCTCGACCTTCGGCTTTCTGATTTCTGGCAATGGTCGGCATCCGATCTCGTCAGTAACGCCACGCGCGGAGTTTTGGCGGAGTTTCTAGTTACTTCCGCGCTCGGTCTCGCCGGCGGCGTCAGAGCCGAGTGGGACGCTTTCGACATTCTGCTCGAGGACGGGACGCGCATCGAAGTAAAGTCGGCGGCTTACTTGCAGTCCTGGGCGCATGCCAAGTTGTCGAACGTCACTTTTAGTATTCGTCCGACGTTTGCCTGGAGCTCCCAAACGAACCAACTTTCTTCGGAGCTGCGGCGGCAAGCCGACATCTACGTTTTTTGTCTATTGATCCATCAGGAAAAAACCACGCTTGACCCAATGAAGATTGAACAATGGGAATTTTACCTGTTGCGTTCCGCGGTTCTTGACGAGCGTTTTCCAACGCAGAAAACAATCGGCTTGAGCAGTTTGTTGAAATTAGAACCGGTTGTCGCGAAATTTGAAAATCTAGCCGAACGCATTCACGAGTTGGCGCGCGAAAAGTAACCAAGCAGAAATCGTCGGCGGGCAGTTTCTCCTTTGCTCAAAAAATCGAAAATTAATGGCACTCATTCAAGAATTTCCGTTGTCGGTAATCGAAAAGCTGGATTATTACGTTTATTTGCTGCTCGACCCGGAAAACAAGCAAGTCTTTTATGTCGGAAAAGGCACCGGCAATCGTATCTTTGCTCATATTAACGCCGCGTTGAAAGACGAAACGCCGGACGACAAGCTGGATAAAATCAGATCGGTTCGCGCGAACGGTCTTGAAATCAAACATATCGTCCACCGGCACGGACTGACCGAAAAAGAAGCGTTTGAAGTCGAAGCCGCGCTGATTGATTTTATCGGTTTGAGCGGGCTGACCAATCAGGTTCAAGGTTACAACTCCGACGACAGAGGACAAATGACCGTAACTGAAGTCGTCTCGAAATATCAGGCTCCCGTAGCTGAAATTGAAGAGCCGGTTGTTTTAATTACCGTAAATCGCTTTTACCGGCGCGGGATGAGTCCCGAAATGCTCTACGAAATCACGCGTGGCAAATGGGTGATCGGAACTCGCCGGAACAAAGCTAAATATGCGTTCGCCGTTTACAAAGGCGTCATCCGCGAGGTTTATGAAATCGAGTGTTGGCTGCCTGCGCCGATTGATGATACCGAAGCAAAACGCGCGTGGATTGCCGAACATTCGATTGAGTCGGAAGTAAAACAAAAAAACCGTTGGCAGTTTGAAGGAAAAATCGCGGAAGACTTGCAGCATTACGTCGGTAACAGCACGGAAAATTATCAGGTTCTCGGCGCGCAAAATCCGATTCGTTACGTTAACTGTTAATTCCGCCAAGTAGTGTCCCTTTTTGAAAGTCTCCAGAGACGATTTCTTACTGTTTTGAATTCAAGTTTTCGTTTTCCATAACTGTTTCTAGTTCTTTTCTTTTCAATTTAATTACACGCGAAAATTCCGTAGTAGATTCTTCAGAAATTAAAAGATCAATTTGATTTCCGTCGTTTGAAATATAAGCTCGACCGCCTTTATCAAATTTGTATGTTACTTCTTTTGAAAAGTAACTTGTTTCTTTTGTATACCTTCCCAAAGATATGATCAAACTATTTATAGTGCCTTTAATCTGGTAATTTATATGGCTTATATAAAGAAATGTTTCAAATTCATTTCCGGTTTGTGAAATAGTAGCTTCATTATTACCTTCATAGTGCCAAACACCGTTCAAATTAAAATCAACTTTTGCAGTATCGAAATATTTGCCCGCATAATTTCGGAAGAATTGTTGATGTTCTAATGCTGATTCTCTTATCTTTTCGGCAGCCTCATTTTCTTCTTCCTGTTTTTGGGAAATATTAGCTATTGCGCTTGCCACGTTCGGATGAAAATCTTCTTTTTCTTTCGCTTCATTTAGGATTTTTGAAGCTTCTTCGGAAAATCCAATTTCTATTAAGCGGTAAGCTAAATTGGCGGAAGAGAGAGTGCTATTCAACGCAGAAGCTTTTTTATAACTACTAATTGAATGAAAGGGCATTTCTAAGTTCTGATAATTAACACCTAAATTATTCAAAACCGATGCGTTTTTAGGCTGAAGATTTAAGAGTTTAAGATAATGATATGCCGACAAATGAAACTCTTTTATTTCTCCATAAGTGTAAGCTATGTCAAATAACACATCTGTATTCGTCGGATTAATTTCCAGCGCTTTTTCAAGAGCTAGCGTTTTCAACCATAAATTTTCATCACTTTTATAAAGTGAGGCAAGTTTCCTATAAAGCATTACAAGCGCTTCATCATCATTAGTTTCTTCAAGGGCATTTATAAGTAATGCGTACGCTTCTTCTTTTCTTCCAAATTTACTTAAAATTTCTGCCTTTACGGCATTAGCTCCAACTTTGTCCTTTTCTTTTTTACAATGATTTATCGAAAGCTCACAATATTCTAAAACTTTCTCAAGATTGTTGTTGTGTTGATAGATGAGAGCAACCAGGTAATAAGCATGACAGCTTTCTTCATCAATTTTTGCCAGTTTTTTTAACTTTTCAAGTGCTGTTTCATCGCCTTTAATAGAACGTAAAAAAAGATAATTCCTATTATTTTTAAGTCTTCTGGCTTCATCTTTTTCTTCTAGTTGAAATTTATTGAATACTGATTCAAACTCTTCTAAATTTTCAGCTCTTTTATAAATATCAAACAAATCTTCAGTTAAATCATTGATTTTTTCGCTTTCAGGGTTATTTTTTTCCGATTCAACAATATTTTTCGAGTTAGTATCTTCTTCATTTAAGGATTTTATTTTCTCATCTAGAAACTCCGATTTTTTTTCATCCTCAATACTTTTATCTTTTGCTTGGAGCTTAAATCCTGCTAGTTCAACTGTGTGAGCATCACTAGAGAATCTTGATATAAGGCTGCGAATCTCCTTTCTTAAAAGATAAATAAATATAAGAACTATAAGAACTATAAGCATCGGATAAAGACTTCCAACTGCTGTTATAAGTGCCGATAAATTAACTGCCCATTGGTCCGGTTTAGCCTTTTCTTCTGGAGAAGTTTGTTGAGAAGAAATAGGGGTTGGGATAATTTGTATTGACGGAGACCTTTGGACGGATGGCGATGGTTGGACTATCGGTGACGTAACTGATTCTGGTGTAGGTGTTTGGGCTGTGATAATCGGTGCTAGACCGAAAACAAATACAATTATAATTAAATATTTAGTTGTATCTAAAAACCTGTCCATATTTGTGAGCCTAAAATAAGTGTTCAAAATAGTGATTTGAGCCAGTAAA
>MWWI01000176.1_pt1 | contig 14155 bp, 9 predicted proteins | sample 1047321 | NCBI WGS metagenome assembly MWWI01 (sample SAMN06349966, study PRJNA376086) | soil metagenome | isolation source: FI-1 sample Antarctic (ecotone) soil | place: Antarctica | reverse complement strand
TTGAAAATTACATTTAATTATGAGAAAGCTATTAATTTCATTGGTTGGAAATACAGGTGTTGGGAAAAGCACCCTTGGAGAACTTCTTCATCTAACTTTATCTGATTTTGCATTATTGCGTATTGATGATTATAGGAAAAAGTTTAATAAAGCTGGAACAAAAGAAGGTGAAACTCTGGCTCAAAAGGCATTTTTGAAAGATGTTGAAAAGAGTAGCGGAATAGGAATGAATTACCAATCCTACATTCATAGTTTTATCAAATCTGCTAATGCAAATGAAAAGAATGTGTTAACGATTAAATTAGTTTGCGTGGAACAAGAAAGACAATGGAGATTAACTAATCGTAATCTTGCAGGGTATAATTACCCACCAATGCCAAAAGAATATGAAAAACTTTTTAGTCAAGAAACTGCCCTTAACAGCAGGTTTAAATTCATTGATGTTGATGCCGACATAGTGATAGACACAAATAGATTTACCACAAAGCAACAGTTCCAACTTTCAATGGCTGCAATTGAAATATTTGGAATAAAATCAGAATGGAGAACAAGCAACGAAAGGGGACGACCAAAAAAGGCAGCATAGTAAATAATACTCCCCCAAATAATTAAGGCACTCAAAAAGTGCCTTTTTTTGTGCCATCCTCCCCTGTTATACAGTATGTAAATAAACGGACGTTTTTTTGTAAGAATAAATTAATAATTCAGCAAAGTTTCAAAAGCCATTTGAACTTTTAAAAGAAAATGAAAGTGTTAACTGTTAGAGCCAGAAATAAAGTTGATAGTTATGGAAATTGCTATTATTATCATTATTATTACAAATATTATATTTCTTTACCATTTAAGCCGCCCAGATGTCATTGCATGCAAGAAATCCACTTATTTTGCAAGGTGGAGATGATCTGCTAAGAATGGCAATATTCTGGGGGATTTTTCTGCCATGGGGGAAATTTTATTCTCTTGATTCATATAATAGGCCTGTGCCTGAAAAAAAACAGATTTTCAGTGTGGCTACAATTGGATATATTTTACAAGTTTTATCAGTTTATTTTTTCGCAGCGCTGCTAAAAACATCTACTGAATGGACAAATGAAGGCACTGCAATTTACTATGCATTAAGTATTGATCAGATGGTATTGCCATTAGGTAAACTGATTTACCCATTTCCGTTAATGTTAAAATGGATGACACATACAGTATGGCATATGGAACTGCTTGTTCCTTTTTTATTCTTAATGCCCTATAAAAATGCTTATTTTCGTAAAATTGGTATTGTTCTTTTAATAATGCTCCATACGGGTATTTCTGTAACTCTTTTTGTAGGATTGTTTTTTATTATAGGTATAGTGACCCTCTTTGGAATGATTCCCCAGGATTGGATGGAAAAAGCAGATGAAATTGCTATCCCATTCAAAACTAAAGTGAATAAATTATATGGCCAATGGATTGATTTTAAAAATAGGTATTACCGAATAACTTATAACTTTAAAATATCCTTGAAAAGTAATTACAAATGGTTTTTTGCCATTCGTAATACTGCCCTTTCTGTCATTGTTGCTTATACATTATTCTGGAATTTTCATACTACTAAATATTCTATTATAAATTTCAAGAATTTTAACACTGATTTCATTGGGCAATTGTTTAAAATAAAACAAAAATGGGGAATGTTTTCCCCCGGAGTATTTAAAGATGATGGCTGGTTTATTCTGGAAGCAACAACCTTTGATGGTAATATTGTTGATATAGGAAGAAAAGGGAGTGCCGTTAATTATGTGAAACCTGAAAATGCAGTTTCATTGTATAAAAACGATAGATGGCGTAAATATGGAGAAAATAGTATTTTTAAAAGCAATAGTTATATGAGGCCTTTGTATTGCAAGTTTATGTTCGATAAATGGAATAAAGTAAACCCCAATAATAGAATAAAAGATTTAAAAATCATTTATATGATGGAAAAAACACTGCCTGATTATCAATATGTTCATCCAGTTCGAAATGAATTGGCTTACGTTTCTGAGTAATTTGAAAATATAGTTTTAATGCAAAAAAATAATCCAAATAGAATGAAAGAAACAAAAGCCCCTGTTGTTTTATATGATGGGGTATGTAATTTTTGCAATGCCATTGTGAACTTTATAATCAAACACGATAAAGAGGAAAAATTTCTTTTTGCACCCATACAAAGTAGAGAAGCAAGAAAGTTGCTTAAAGAGCTCGGTGAGCCTTTTGCAAATTTAAAAACAGTCTACCTTGTTGACGAAAACAAGTGTGTTTACAAACGCTCCAGGGCTGTTTTTGCTATTTTTAAAAGATTACCTTATCCATGGAAATTCTTATCCGTTTTTAAAATATTGCCTATATCATTTTCTGATTTTATCTATAAAATGATAGCCAAATACAGATACCGATTGTTTGGCAAAACAGATCATATTATAAAACCAAATCAAGAAATTAAAGCAAGATTTCTGATTGATTAATCTGCTCTTTGTTTAACCAGTTTAACTTTATTTACTCTGAATAATATTAAAGAACTAATGGCAAGGGTTGCAAGTATTTTCGAGAAAATCATTAAATGCAAATCAAGGTAGGTGATAAATAAATAACTAAAGTTTCGGAGCAAAATTAAGCAGCTATCATTTGCTTACTTCTGTCTGCCGAAAAAATAAAACTAAATGTTTCTTTTATTTTTTCGTATAGGTCAGGGGAGAATATGAATTTTTTTATAAATGCTTCCCAATCTACCCCAAGTTCACTTAAAATTTCAATAAAAACTTCGGTAAAAAATTTCCACAGTTTGATAATTAAAGTGTCTTCCAGCATTTCATTTTTTAACTCAACAAAGATTTGGCCTAATGTTTCATAAGAGTCAAATCTTTTTGATAGAGCCAATAACATATAGTTCATAAAACAAATTGAAATACTTGCGATGTGGGCATCAAAATCATTTGATTGGCATTTCCCTAAGTTTAAGTTTTGTTTGGCATCTTTAAAAAACACTTCAATGCTCCACCTTATCTGATAGTATTTCATTGCTTTAGTGAAAGTTAGGGTTTTATCTGTGGAAACAAGTAGTTTCCACGTGGTTTGCCCATTCATTTTCACAAAGAAAACTTTCATCTCCGACCCTTTGAAATCAATGGTTATAGAAATATAACTGCATTTGAATTTACGGTTTTTTTTAATTTTTTTTTGTTTAGTTTCAGGTATTAATCCTGCTTTTACTTTTCTCCCATTAATGGTTACTATGCGGTTTGTTTTCATTAGTCCAATTAAATGGATTTTTTCTTTCGTTTTTCGTTTCAGGCTGTTGACTTCTTTTATAAAAGAATCAGTAACAAACCATGAATCGACTAAAACATATTTAGGTGAAAAACCACTTTTCAAAGCGGATTTTATCATTGCCAATGCCATTTCAATTTTGCTTTTAGAAACTTCCAAAACCCTCAATGCCCCAGGAGTTTCTTCACTTCTGTTTTTTGAGTATTGATTTTTTAAATCTTTTGGTTTCAATCCCCTGTTCTGATTTTTGCCTTGCTCGTTGTGGATTGAAAAATCTAATGGCAGAAAGCTTTTGCCGTCCCAAAAACCTATTGTCAATAATTTCATTCCTAATTTATAGGTATGGGAGCAATGGTCAAAAACTTTACCAATCAATTCAATTTTTTTTCCCGTTTTTTCTAATGTAGAATCATCTATTATAAGGCATTGAGGAGATTGACATTCATTGTCCTTTAAAGCTTTTTGCTTAACAATCCGGACAAACTGTTTTGAAAACATACGGACAATTTGCCTCCAGTTTATTTTAGGATTGTTCAAAAATTCATAAAATGAATCTTTCTTGGCCAAAAGATCAGAAGAGTATCCAGACAAATGAAGTGCCCGAATATTTAAAATACCTAAAAAAGGCAATAGGAATAATACCTGAAAAAGGTTCTCACAGTCCGCACCTTTGCTTTTTGCCAGGTTTAGCTGCCTGTTTATTCCCGTTAGTTTAAATTCCCTTAAAAGCCGTACAAAAGTAGAACCTAAGGAATCTTCATTTTTAAATTTATCTTCTATTTCTGAAAAATGTTGAATACCTTTGAGATGTTGCATAATTAATGAATTGGTTTTTTTGTTTGTAACTAATTCAAAATTAAACAATTACATTAACTTATGCAACATTTTTTTACACTTAAGTTATTGACAATAAGGTTGTTAGCAACTCCGAAACTTTAGTAAATAAGAAAGACAAAATAAAACTATTGTTACAGTAGAAATTAAAAGTATTTTCATATTCTTTATAGAATTTAATTAAAAATAAAAAGTTATTATACTTTGATAATTAGTTTTAAGTTACAATTTTTTTTTTTACTTTTATTATATCAGATTAAAAACTTAATACTATCTTTGCAGTCAAATTAAAAAAAAGCAATAAAAAGATATTGCTAATTGAGCCAAAAAAGCTCCGGGAACTCAAATTTTCCACCAGGAAAAAGTTCCAAACAAAATTGAAATATATAAAGCAATTAAAATATTGCGGGGTAGAGCAGGGGTAGCTCGTTGGGCTCATAACCCAAAGGTCATAGGTTCGAATCCTATCCCCGCTACAACAGAGGACGAACCGATATTTTTTCGGTTTTGTCCTCTTTTAGCATCTGGTAAATTCTCTGAAATAGAGTGGGTTGCAAAGAAAAATTCATTAACTTCTTTGGTTAGATATTCACGTTTTTCGGAATCGTATAAAACACCACTTGGAAATACAAGGTCTTGTATTCCTTTTTTTAAAGAATGTTCTCCCAAACGCCAGTATTCAGGGAGTTTTTCGATTAATTGCAGCGAATAGTTTATGTATTTATCAAGGTTCGATATATTTTGTTCTAATTCGTTTAATCTTTCTTGAATTACCAGCAGGCTACTTTTACGTAAACCTATTCCTTCAAGATAAACATCTTCTGGAATTTCGCCTTCTGCAAATCGTATTTTAATTTTTTTTATTGCATCTTGAGCGTCTTTCAGATTTATAGTTAATGAAACTTTTTCTTCTGAGTTTGAATTGTTGAAATGATTAAAAGTTTTTTTAAGTTGGCGGATAAGGGGTTCGATTAGCTTTGGATTTAACTGGTAAGTTTTAAGTAGGTTTACGTAAAGCTCATGAGCGGAAATCTTTAATGACCTTTTTGTTTTATTTGCATTTATGCTTACGCCTTTACATTTTTGGCATTTATAATAAATAACGTTTTTTTTCTTTACTGTATATCCAACTAATTTATTTTCACACTTAATACAATATAAATGATGTGCTAATGGGTAAATGTTTTTATCGTTTTTTACTTTATATCCCTGTTTATTTACTTTTAATATTTCTTGAACTTTAAGGAAGGTTTCTTTTGATACCATTTTCTCCCATTTCCCGTCTATGATTTCACCCTCCAGCATTTTGTGAATTGAAATTCCGCAATAAAATGTATTGCGCCACATTGAGGAAAGGGTTTGTGATGAAATTTTCAACCCTAATGCTTTTAATCGTATAATAATTTGGTAATCCTTCTCACCAGTCGCTTTCCATTCCCACGCTTTTCGTAATAGTTTGCCCTCTGCATTTATTGTGATTCTTTGAGTTTCACTTATTTTTGTTAAATCTTTTACCCGTTTTCCGTAATGGTCATATCCTCTTGGTGCTTTACCGAGCCGAAGCCCATTTTGCAGATGTGATTTCATGCCAGGCACAGTTATTTCCAGTTTGTTTATCGTTTCTTTACGTGCTTCTAATAATCCCTGATAAATATCAATTTTTCCTCTTTCAGTAATTGTACTAAATCCTATTGAGATTTCAATAAGATTTACATTAAGGTTCTCAATCAACTCGTTTGCGAGTGCAATACCACCTCCCCCTGTTCGGGAGAAGCGGCTTGTTTTAAAAATTAGGATAGCAAAGGGTTTTATTTTTGCCATTCTTACTTCCTCGAGAAGTTTCATAAATTCTTTACGAGTGAAATCTCCGCTGGCACTTTCATATGTGCCACCGAAAGTTTTGGTAATGGCGTAATCGTTTTTTTTTGCAAATTCCGTAGCTGACTTTGTTTGATTACTCAAGCTTTGGTTTACGTATTGGTCTTTGGAAGAAACACGTGTATAGCACCATACATTCCTATTTTCTTTAATTGCATTTACTTTTCGCCCTTTTACGAATTGTTCAAACCTTGAATTGTCCATTGTTAAATGATTTTAAAGTTAAAAAACTAATATTTGCAAGGGTATCAATTATTGTGTCTGCTTCTTCATCAGAAGTTTCCTCAAATCCTTTGCATTTTTTTAATGTATCTTTATTTATTTTTATTTTTTCTATTACATGATGTTCTTGTATTTTATTTTTCATTATCCACGAGATGTACCTATCTCTTGTTGCGATAGGTTGGTTTTACATTCGCGGATAGTTTTATATCCTGTTGCGATTGAATTAAGTCGGTTCGAACTGTTTTAAGTTCTTTTAAAAACCATTGCCATATCACCTGAAAATTAATTTGCTCTCATTTACATATTTTACCCCCTTTCTATTTTTACAAATATAGAAAAGGTTTACGTAAATAATGAAATATGTTCTGTTTCGGGGAGTTTTAATTTTTCAAATAGTTGAAAATCAACAATCTAAATGTATTCGTATCCTTAACATTTAATTTACGTAATAATAAATAGTTGCAATCGTAACCCTAAATACTTACTTTTGAATCAAAATTTATATATGGCTACAACTGAAATAAAAAAAGAGTGCTTGCACTGCTTTAAAAATTACACCACTACCAAGCATTTTGGTAAGTTTTGCTGTGTGAACTGCCGAGTTCTTTATAATAAAAAACTAAAAGTTCAAACCAAAAAAAACTTCTCTAATTATACAGAAGTATTAAAACATTTAAGTGATGCTCTTGATAACATTGTTGAGAATGAGAATGAGAAAGATGATATTGATATAATGCTTAATGATACAATGTTTGCGATAAACAGCTTCCTGAAGGAACTAAAACAAACTAAAGCAAATTCAGAAAAGAATTTTATAATAAAACTTAAAAAGAACCAAGATGGAAAATGCAAATAATAAATTTTCAATGAAGGATTTCAGACCCGATGTGGATAAATCAATTCAAAAAGTAGTTCTTATTATAGGTGTAAGCTTGGTAGGACTATTTGCAGCAAAGTACATACTCAATGGTGTTGCAGGCGTGATTATTGGATTAAAAAATATTAAAACTGCGATGAAACAATGAAAGTTGCTCTTTATAGCCGTGTTTCCACTACCAGCCAAACCACAGAAAATCAAACTATTCGCCTAATCGAGTATGTCGTTAAGAATGGATGGAGTTACGATTTGTATGAAGAAGTGGAAAGTGCCAGAAAAACACGTCCTGTGAAGCAAAGATTGCTTGAAAAAGTGCGTAACCACGAGTATGATGCAGTAGTAATATGGCGACTGGACAGGTGGGCAAGGAGTAGCACAGAACTTTTATTGGAGGTTAAAGAAATGGTAGATAAAAAGATAGGCTTCATTAGCTTAAGTGACAACCTTGATTTTCATACAGCTATTGGTAAACTCCATTTAACAATATTATCTGCTTTTGCTGAATTTGAACGCAACTTGATTTCCGAAAGAACAAAAGAAGGATTAGCGCGAGCAAAATCAGAAGGAAAATCAGCAGGTCGACCTAAAGGTGCAAAAGACAGTAAAAAAAGAAAAAAAAGTGGTTATATACTTCGTGCAGCCAAAGCAAAGCAGGTAATTGCAGAAAAAAAAGGGATTTATAAAAATATTGAAAATTACATTTTGCTTATACATTATTCTGGAATTTTCATACTACTAAATATTCTATTATAAATTTCAAGAATTTTAACACTGATTTCATTGGGCAATTGTTTAAAATAAAACAAAAATGGGGAATGTTTTCCCCCGGAGTATTTAAAGATGATGGCTGGTTTATTCTGGAAGCAACAACCTTTGATGGTAATATTGTTGATATAGGAAGAAAAGGGAGTGCCGTTAATTATGTGAAACCTGAAAATGCAGTTTCATTGTATAAAAACGATAGATGGCGTAAATATGGAGAAAATAGTATTTTTAAAAGCAATAGTTATATGAGGCCTTTGTATTGCAAGTTTATGTTCGATAAATGGAATAAAGTAAACCCCAATAATAGAATAAAAGATTTAAAAATCATTTATATGATGGAAAAAACACTGCCTGATTATCAATATGTTCATCCAGTTCGAAATGAATTGGCTTACGTTTCTGAGTAATTTGAAAATATAGTTTTAATGCAAAAAAATAATCCAAATAGAATGAAAGAAACAAAAGCCCCTGTTGTTTTATATGATGGGGTATGTAATTTTTGCAATGCCATTGTGAACTTTATAATCAAACACGATAAAGAGGAAAAATTTCTTTTTGCACCCATACAAAGTAGAGAAGCAAGAAAGTTGCTTAAAGAGCTCGGTGAGCCTTTTGCAAATTTAAAAACAGTCTACCTTGTTGACGAAAACAAGTGTGTTTACAAACGCTCCAGGGCTGTTTTTGCTATTTTTAAAAGATTACCTTATCCATGGAAATTCTTATCCGTTTTTAAAATATTGCCTATATCATTTTCTGATTTTATCTATAAAATGATAGCCAAATACAGATACCGATTGTTTGGCAAAACAGATCATATTATAAAACCAAATCAAGAAATTAAAGCAAGATTTCTGATTGATTAATCTGCTCTTTGTTTAACCAGTTTAACTTTATTTACTCTGAATAATATTAAAGAACTAATGGCAAGGGTTGCAAGTATTTTCGAGAAAATCATTAAATGCAAATCAAGGTAGGTGATAAATAAATAACTAAAGTTTCGGAGCAAAATTAAGCAGCTATCATTTGCTTACTTCTGTCTGCCGAAAAAATAAAACTAAATGTTTCTTTTATTTTTTCGTATAGGTCAGGGGAGAATATGAATTTTTTTATAAATGCTTCCCAATCTACCCCAAGTTCACTTAAAATTTCAATAAAAACTTCGGTAAAAAATTTCCACAGTTTGATAATTAAAGTGTCTTCCAGCATTTCATTTTTTAACTCAACAAAGATTTGGCCTAATGTTTCATAAGAGTCAAATCTTTTTGATAGAGCCAATAACATATAGTTCATAAAACAAATTGAAATACTTGCGATGTGGGCATCAAAATCATTTGATTGGCATTTCCCTAAGTTTAAGTTTTGTTTGGCATCTTTAAAAAACACTTCAATGCTCCACCTTATCTGATAGTATTTCATTGCTTTAGTGAAAGTTAGGGTTTTATCTGTGGAAACAAGTAGTTTCCACGTGGTTTGCCCATTCATTTTCACAAAGAAAACTTTCATCTCCGACCCTTTGAAATCAATGGTTATAGAAATATAACTGCATTTGAATTTACGGTTTTTTTTAATTTTTTTTTGTTTAGTTTCAGGTATTAATCCTGCTTTTACTTTTCTCCCATTAATGGTTACTATGCGGTTTGTTTTCATTAGTCCAATTAAATGGATTTTTTCTTTCGTTTTTCGTTTCAGGCTGTTGACTTCTTTTATAAAAGAATCAGTAACAAACCATGAATCGACTAAAACATATTTAGGTGAAAAACCACTTTTCAAAGCGGATTTTATCATTGCCAATGCCATTTCAATTTTGCTTTTAGAAACTTCCAAAACCCTCAATGCCCCAGGAGTTTCTTCACTTCTGTTTTTTGAGTATTGATTTTTTAAATCTTTTGGTTTCAATCCCCTGTTCTGATTTTTGCCTTGCTCGTTGTGGATTGAAAAATCTAATGGCAGAAAGCTTTTGCCGTCCCAAAAACCTATTGTCAATAATTTCATTCCTAATTTATAGGTATGGGAGCAATGGTCAAAAACTTTACCAATCAATTCAATTTTTTTTCCCGTTTTTTCTAATGTAGAATCATCTATTATAAGGCATTGAGGAGATTGACATTCATTGTCCTTTAAAGCTTTTTGCTTAACAATCCGGACAAACTGTTTTGAAAACATACGGACAATTTGCCTCCAGTTTATTTTAGGATTGTTCAAAAATTCATAAAATGAATCTTTCTTGGCCAAAAGATCAGAAGAGTATCCAGACAAATGAAGTGCCCGAATATTTAAAATACCTAAAAAAGGCAATAGGAATAATACCTGAAAAAGGTTCTCACAGTCCGCACCTTTGCTTTTTGCCAGGTTTAGCTGCCTGTTTATTCCCGTTAGTTTAAATTCCCTTAAAAGCCGTACAAAAGTAGAACCTAAGGAATCTTCATTTTTAAATTTATCTTCTATTTCTGAAAAATGTTGAATACCTTTGAGATGTTGCATAATTAATGAATTGGTTTTTTTGTTTGTAACTAATTCAAAATTAAACAATTACATTAACTTATGCAACATTTTTTTACACTTAAGTTATTGACAATAAGGTTGTTAGCAACTCCGAAACTTTAGTAAATAAGAAAGACAAAATAAAACTATTGTTACAGTAGAAATTAAAAGTATTTTCATATTCTTTATAGAATTTAATTAAAAATAAAAAGTTATTATACTTTGATAATTAGTTTTAAGTTACAATTTTTTTTTTTACTTTTATTATATCAGATTAAAAACTTAATACTATCTTTGCAGTCAAATTAAAAAAAAGCAATAAAAAGATATTGCTAATTGAGCCAAAAAAGCTCCGGGAACTCAAATTTTCCACCAGGAAAAAGTTCCAAACAAAATTGAAATATATAAAGCAATTAAAATATTGCGGGGTAGAGCAGGGGTAGCTCGTTGGGCTCATAACCCAAAGGTCATAGGTTCGAATCCTATCCCCGCTACAACAGAGGACGAACCGATATTTTTTCGGTTTTGTCCTCTTTTAGCATCTGGTAAATTCTCTGAAATAGAGTGGGTTGCAAAGAAAAATTCATTAACTTCTTTGGTTAGATATTCACGTTTTTCGGAATCGTATAAAACACCACTTGGAAATACAAGGTCTTGTATTCCTTTTTTTAAAGAATGTTCTCCCAAACGCCAGTATTCAGGGAGTTTTTCGATTAATTGCAGCGAATAGTTTATGTATTTATCAAGGTTCGATATATTTTGTTCTAATTCGTTTAATCTTTCTTGAATTACCAGCAGGCTACTTTTACGTAAACCTATTCCTTCAAGATAAACATCTTCTGGAATTTCGCCTTCTGCAAATCGTATTTTAATTTTTTTTATTGCATCTTGAGCGTCTTTCAGATTTATAGTTAATGAAACTTTTTCTTCTGAGTTTGAATTGTTGAAATGATTAAAAGTTTTTTTAAGTTGGCGGATAAGGGGTTCGATTAGCTTTGGATTTAACTGGTAAGTTTTAAGTAGGTTTACGTAAAGCTCATGAGCGGAAATCTTTAATGACCTTTTTGTTTTATTTGCATTTATGCTTACGCCTTTACATTTTTGGCATTTATAATAAATAACGTTTTTTTTCTTTACTGTATATCCAACTAATTTATTTTCACACTTAATACAATATAAATGATGTGCTAATGGGTAAATGTTTTTATCGTTTTTTACTTTATATCCCTGTTTATTTACTTTTAATATTTCTTGAACTTTAAGGAAGGTTTCTTTTGATACCATTTTCTCCCATTTCCCGTCTATGATTTCACCCTCCAGCATTTTGTGAATTGAAATTCCGCAATAAAATGTATTGCGCCACATTGAGGAAAGGGTTTGTGATGAAATTTTCAACCCTAATGCTTTTAATCGTATAATAATTTGGTAATCCTTCTCACCAGTCGCTTTCCATTCCCACGCTTTTCGTAATAGTTTGCCCTCTGCATTTATTGTGATTCTTTGAGTTTCACTTATTTTTGTTAAATCTTTTACCCGTTTTCCGTAATGGTCATATCCTCTTGGTGCTTTACCGAGCCGAAGCCCATTTTGCAGATGTGATTTCATGCCAGGCACAGTTATTTCCAGTTTGTTTATCGTTTCTTTACGTGCTTCTAATAATCCCTGATAAATATCAATTTTTCCTCTTTCAGTAATTGTACTAAATCCTATTGAGATTTCAATAAGATTTACATTAAGGTTCTCAATCAACTCGTTTGCGAGTGCAATACCACCTCCCCCTGTTCGGGAGAAGCGGCTTGTTTTAAAAATTAGGATAGCAAAGGGTTTTATTTTTGCCATTCTTACTTCCTCGAGAAGTTTCATAAATTCTTTACGAGTGAAATCTCCGCTGGCACTTTCATATGTGCCACCGAAAGTTTTGGTAATGGCGTAATCGTTTTTTTTTGCAAATTCCGTAGCTGACTTTGTTTGATTACTCAAGCTTTGGTTTACGTATTGGTCTTTGGAAGAAACACGTGTATAGCACCATACATTCCTATTTTCTTTAATTGCATTTACTTTTCGCCCTTTTACGAATTGTTCAAACCTTGAATTGTCCATTGTTAAATGATTTTAAAGTTAAAAAACTAATATTTGCAAGGGTATCAATTATTGTGTCTGCTTCTTCATCAGAAGTTTCCTCAAATCCTTTGCATTTTTTTAATGTATCTTTATTTATTTTTATTTTTTCTATTACATGATGTTCTTGTATTTTATTTTTCATTATCCACGAGATGTACCTATCTCTTGTTGCGATAGGTTGGTTTTACATTCGCGGATAGTTTTATATCCTGTTGCGATTGAATTAAGTCGGTTCGAACTGTTTTAAGTTCTTTTAAAAACCATTGCCATATCACCTGAAAATTAATTTGCTCTCATTTACATATTTTACCCCCTTTCTATTTTTACAAATATAGAAAAGGTTTACGTAAATAATGAAATATGTTCTGTTTCGGGGAGTTTTAATTTTTCAAATAGTTGAAAATCAACAATCTAAATGTATTCGTATCCTTAACATTTAATTTACGTAATAATAAATAGTTGCAATCGTAACCCTAAATACTTACTTTTGAATCAAAATTTATATATGGCTACAACTGAAATAAAAAAAGAGTGCTTGCACTGCTTTAAAAATTACACCACTACCAAGCATTTTGGTAAGTTTTGCTGTGTGAACTGCCGAGTTCTTTATAATAAAAAACTAAAAGTTCAAACCAAAAAAAACTTCTCTAATTATACAGAAGTATTAAAACATTTAAGTGATGCTCTTGATAACATTGTTGAGAATGAGAATGAGAAAGATGATATTGATATAATGCTTAATGATACAATGTTTGCGATAAACAGCTTCCTGAAGGAACTAAAACAAACTAAAGCAAATTCAGAAAAGAATTTTATAATAAAACTTAAAAAGAACCAAGATGGAAAATGCAAATAATAAATTTTCAATGAAGGATTTCAGACCCGATGTGGATAAATCAATTCAAAAAGTAGTTCTTATTATAGGTGTAAGCTTGGTAGGACTATTTGCAGCAAAGTACATACTCAATGGTGTTGCAGGCGTGATTATTGGATTAAAAAATATTAAAACTGCGATGAAACAATGAAAGTTGCTCTTTATAGCCGTGTTTCCACTACCAGCCAAACCACAGAAAATCAAACTATTCGCCTAATCGAGTATGTCGTTAAGAATGGATGGAGTTACGATTTGTATGAAGAAGTGGAAAGTGCCAGAAAAACACGTCCTGTGAAGCAAAGATTGCTTGAAAAAGTGCGTAACCACGAGTATGATGCAGTAGTAATATGGCGACTGGACAGGTGGGCAAGGAGTAGCACAGAACTTTTATTGGAGGTTAAAGAAATGGTAGATAAAAAGATAGGCTTCATTAGCTTAAGTGACAACCTTGATTTTCATACAGCTATTGGTAAACTCCATTTAACAATATTATCTGCTTTTGCTGAATTTGAACGCAACTTGATTTCCGAAAGAACAAAAGAAGGATTAGCGCGAGCAAAATCAGAAGGAAAATCAGCAGGTCGACCTAAAGGTGCAAAAGACAGTAAAAAAAGAAAAAAAAGTGGTTATATACTTCGTGCAGCCAAAGCAAAGCAGGTAATTGCAGAAAAAAAAGGGATTTATAAAAATATTGAAAATTACATTTAATTATGAGAAAGCTATTAATTTCATTGGTTGGAAATACAGGTGTTGGGAAAAGCACCCTTGGAGAACTTCTTCATCTAACTTTATCTGATTTTGCATTATTGCGTATTGAT
>MWWI01000175.1_pt1 | contig 14172 bp, 12 predicted proteins | sample 1047321 | NCBI WGS metagenome assembly MWWI01 (sample SAMN06349966, study PRJNA376086) | soil metagenome | isolation source: FI-1 sample Antarctic (ecotone) soil | place: Antarctica | reverse complement strand
TCGCGACGGTAACGACGGGGTTTCCCTGCTCGTCTTGGCTCTCGAAGGTCTCGACCGTCAGCCCCCGCCGTCCGGCGGCACGGGCAATGGCGATCCGCATCCCCTTTGCGTTCGCACCCCCCTCGACGGGCACCCCTTGCGGTTCCCCGGATTCAACCGCGTCGAGCAGCTCCTCCATCCCCGGATCGCCGCCTTTGCGTTGCTTGTTCCGGCGAAGCTCCGCAACCCGCTCCATCGAGACCGGTTGGAACCCGGTGATTTTGACCGGCATATCGACTCCTTTCTGCTGAGTAAATGACCGCGCCGATTCTAGCACTCTCCTCCCTTCCCCATTGACAGATGAATTGCAAATCATCTATGTTATAGGGGAAGGAATTGTTCTGAAAACTCCATAGGGACTTTTAGAATGATTGACACATATGGTTATTTCAGTTGCCTCTCAAAAGGGCGGAACCGGTAAAACAACAACCAGCATCTCACTCGCAGCAGGCCTCGCCCGTAAAGGCAAAAACGTCCTCATCATCGACACCGACTCGCAGGCCAACTCGTCCAAAGTCCTGCTTCGGGACTACATCACGATCCCCCACGCTCAGACGGTCTGTAGCACCATTCTCGACCGGAAGCCGCTCCCGATCCACGAGACCACGATTCCCAATCTTTCTATCGTACCCTCGCATATCTTGTTGTCAAACACCGATATAGAGCTAACGACTGCCAAGGATCACCGAGAATCACGCCTCAAGAACGCGCTCGACGCCGTCAAAGACCGGTTCGATTTCGTTGTTATCGACTGCCCCCCTGCCCTGTCGTGGCTGACGCTCAACGCGTTCACGGCTTCGGACAAGGTGCTCATCGTCATATCACCCGGCTACTTCGAACTTGATTCCATCGTCCAGATCACCCGCACCCTCACCGAGGTCAAGGACATGTTCAACCCACGGCTCCAGCTTGCCGGGTTCCTCTTCACGATGAGCGATCCGACCCTGAACACCTCGACCAGTTTGCAGCTGCTCCGCCAGACCTACACGAGCCAGGTACTGACGACCGTGATCCCCCGCAATACGGACATCCGCGATGCTCACTACGCGCGGCAAGACATCTTTGCGTTCAACTCCCAAGCCAAGGCAGCGTATGCGTACGCCAAGCTCATTCACGAGCTATTCTCTGTATGAAGAAAAAGATCAATACTGATGCATTGGCCGCAGAACTCCGCGAACATTCGGCGTTCTTCCGCCGTCCTACTCCCCAACCCGAACAGGAGAACGAGCGCACGGGCGAACTACCGAACGCCCGAACGGTCGAGGACGTACCCGAACGGGCGAACGCCCGACCGACCGCACGGCGGAAGGCACGGCGGTACTCGTTCGAGGTCTACGAGGATCAGATCGAGCGGATCAAGCGCCGGGCGCTGGAAGACCAGCTGCGAGGCGGGAGCCTCAACCAGAGCGAGATCGTCCGGGACGCCATCGACCGCTATTTCAAGGCGACAGACGAGAGCGGCGAGTAACCGAACGCCCGAACGTGCGAACTATCGGGGGAGCGCACGAACGTGCGAACGCCCGCACGTGCGGGTGTAGACAGGGCTATGTCTAGACGCTATAACAATGAAGAGATGCCAAGAGGGGAGGGTTGACTTCCCGGCACGAGGCTCTAAGCTCTCGTGCTAGGCAAAAGAAGAGAGCGCCCTGCGTGCTCCCGAAGGAACTGCACCGACGCCCGCCCTCTCAACACGAGCGAGCGTAGCAGAGCCTCCGTGGGCTGGCAAGGCTTACGGAGGTTTTTTTCATGCCCAAGACGAACGGCAGCATGCCGCCTTTCATCGGATTCAGTAGCCCCAACGGCACCATCGTGCCGGACGAGGTGTTCGACATCCTCATGCCCCAGCTCAGCGAGGCCGAGCTGCGGGTGCTCCTCTACATCATCCGCCGGACGTTCGGCTTCAAGAAGGACAGCGACAACATCAGCCTCCGGCAGATGGTCGAAGGGATCACCACCAAGGACGGCAGGCGGCTCGACTCCGGCGCCGGGGTCAGCAAGTCCACGGCGGTGAGAGCCGCCAAGGGACTGCTCGCCAAAGGCGTCATCGTCAAACAGAACAACCGGAGCACGGAGCGGGGGGACGAGGCCACGTCCTACGGCCTGCGGTTTTATGCCCCCCCCGTGTTTCACGGTAGAACACCCCCCCCTGTTTCACCACAGAACACCCCCGTGTTTCACCGTGAAACACACAACAAACAGGTAGAACAACAAACAGACGGTAAGACCTTTCGAAAGGCACACGCCAAAAAATTTGATGGGGAGACCGAGACGACCGAGACCCCCGCAAACGCATCGGCAACCGCTCAGACCGTATCGCACTCGATCCACGAACTGACCCCAGACCAGACCGGGACAGGCGAGACACCGAACGACCCCGCCACGGCCGCTGTAGTGCCCGCTGACGCCTCAGACACTGCCGCCCAGACCTCAGAGCCACCACCCGCGCGAACGCGCGCCCTAACCGAATCTGTGACGCCAGAGACCCATTCCCAGACCTCTGCCGAGACCGAAACCGAGGGGTTCCAGCGACTCAGGGAACAAGCCGTGAGAATCCGCGAGGAAGTCCGGCAACGGAAAGAACGGGAGGCGGCAGCAGCAGACGGCAACACTGCCCGTCCGTATGTCTCTGCCCGTTCCCGTGGCAGACCGCCGGGCAGCAGGGAAGACCGGGAACATATCGCCGCATATCTGCAGGATTTCCAGCCCGAACTAGGTGACGAAGCGCCGCTGTCGTCGTCTGTTAGCCGTGCGTTGAATATCTTCCGAACTGCCCATATCCCGCCGGATCGTTGGGCCGATTGTCTGTATCAAGCCCGGTCGATCACCAAGGAACGAACTGCCCAGATCACGAAAAAACCGGGTGAACATTCGTCCGGATTTGCCGCGAAGAATCGAGCGCCTTACTTCTTCGCCGTGCTCGAAAGCCTTTCCGGCTTGCGGCAGCAGGCACCGTCAACGCTTCCGGGTACACCGTGAGAACGGGTACACCCCGACCTCAACCGCTACTCCTTGCCCTACCCCGAACGCTGCTCCCGAAAGGAGCAGGGAAGAGCGTAGGGCTGCTGCGGAGGAAAGGGGCGTGGGAAGGGGATTTTTGGGGGGTCAGCGCCAGCACTCCCGGTGGTCGTCCCGTCGCTGACCCCCCAAAAATCTCGACCTTAGTCTAGATTTCCACACCCCCTGCCGGCACAAGGGCGAAGCATCGACCGAAGGGACGCAAGGGCAAGAACTCTGCGAGACGAGTACCAAGTCATACCGATCAAGCAGCCCGTCTCGTCGTCCTGGACACGGGAACTCAAGAGCGGTCTCTTGGCTTCGGCAGCTGCACGAAGTAGAGCTGTCGATCAACGTACTCTTTCCCGTCCCTGGTTTTCCTGATCAACTCGTGCGGAATCCCGACCGCCGTGACTTCTTGCCCCGGTTGGTAATCCCGCTGCAAGGCTTCGGCTTTGTCTCCGAACGCGGCGAATTTCACCAACCGGCTTGCGCCCGGTCGGTCCGGATCGTTGACCGTCAGCTCGACTTCCGCGACGACCTTCCCGGCTTTGGTGCGGTGCGTCCTGACTTCGCCCAGCCTGCCTATGTATCGCTCGCTTTTTGCCTTCTCGTCGGCTTCGACCGGGGAGGGGAGCGGCTTTTCCGGTTCCGGATGCACCGGCGATAGGTCGAGCTGGGCAGACGTTTGGGCTGCCTGCGGTTGCGTCGCTTCGGTTCTCACCGGTGGGGTATCCGGTGTCGGTGGGCTGTACTGGAATAGCACGTCGCCCTTGGGACTGACCGAGAGCAGAAACCGCTCGGGATCCTGAAACACGACACCCTCGGGAACTATCTCTGCTTCCCGTCGCGGCACGATCAGCTGCCCCCTGGGAACCGTGACCCGCACCACCTGCGGGAAGAGTTCGAGCTGTGAGCGGCGGTCGTCCCCGAGGGTAAACCCGACCCCGCGACCAAGGTGCCGGTCGATGCGTTCTTCCGGTATTGCGTGCAGCGCGGTTTCGAGGGAGGGGATTGCCAGGTCGAGCTGATTCGCGGTCGTGTCCGGCGCGTATCGCTGCGTATCGTTTTGACGTGGTTCCTGGTCTTTTGACATAATAGTCCGGAGATCATAGACAAGTATCATAGGGAAGTCAACCGTGTATATTTCACCCATTGACTTACTGATAAATTAGTCCTATAATAAGCGGGACAATTTTACTTTATGACCCGTGAATTTGAAGGACATCTCAACCCGGAAGAATCGGCAGAACAAGAAGGCTTTAGTGCGTGGCGTTCACGCCTGCCGGAAACACCCGACGAAGTTGCCAAGCACTTTGGTATTCCGGATGAGGATCGCGACAACCCACTCACCCAAGACTTTTTGCAACGCTACACCCGAACGGGTCTACCGTCGCCTGAGCAACCGGAACGACAACCCTACCGACCGAGTACCCCACTGTCTCCTGAACAGTCCGCTCGTCAGCTCCGGATTCCCGAGGCAAACCGGGACAACCCAGTTGTCCAAGAGTTCACCAGCGTCCACAGCCGGCTTGACCGCCTTATCAACGACACCCTGAGAGCCAGAACAGACCACGACCGACCGGCGAAGGGGCAAACGCTTGCCACGCAACGCGAGGTATTCGCTGCTCCTGACATGGCGATCCCGCTTGACCGCCGTTACGAAGTGGCAAACGCGCTCCTGCTGGCTGCCCAGCAATTCCTGACCGAGGGCATGAATGACGGGTACGACCCCCGACCCTACGCGTTCCGCCAGATCACGGCAGCAGTCAGCCGGTTGGGGTACGACCTGAGACTTGAGAAGAAGCCGCCGACCATCTACAACTTTGATGACGACATCGAGCCGATTGACCCACCAGAGCCTCCGCTATTCCGGAAACGCCCACTACCCGAAGAAGTAGACATCGACGAATAACCCCGGTTGCCCACTCGATTCGCTACGATACTGCTCCCCGGAGGATTGTGCCGTGACGCACACCACCACCATTGGCGAAGACATCCTCACCGGCGACACCATCGAGCTGCCGCTTGAGAGCCGGATGCAGGGGATGTACGTCCTTGGTCGTGCCGGGATGGGGAAGACCAACTTTCTCCTCTCGCTGATCCGCCAGGACATGGACGCCGGTCACGGCGTTTGCGTCCTCGATCCGCACGGTGATCTGTTTCTTGATTCCCTTGCGTGCGTTCCGCCCGAGCGTGAAGGCGACGTGCTGCTCTTGGACTTACAGGACACTGGGTACCCCTTTGCGTTCGACCTCTTCGCCGGCGTAAATCCCCTTGACCCGTCGTCGCTTTCCACCGGCGTCGAGCGTGTCGTGAGCGTCTTCAAGCGCGTCTGGGGAGACGTGTCGTGGGGTCCGAGGCTTGAGGATCTGCTTGGGAATGCCACCTATACGCTGTTCTTCAACCCTGGTACCACGCTTGCCGACCTCCCCAAACTCCTGACCGATCCTGCCTTCCGCGCAACGCTTGTCCGAAACGTCCACGACCCCTTCGTCCGCGATTTCTGGGAAGTGGAATACAACCCACTGAGCGCCAGAGGGCAGGCGGGTATCTACGCCCCGCTCATGAACAAGCTCCGCTCATTCCTGCGACACCCGCTCCTCTCCCGCATCGTCTCCCAGTCCGGAACCACCATCAACTTTTCCGAGGTGCTAAACCGCCGCTGGATCCTGCTTGTCCGGCTCGATCCGGAGCTGGAAGAGGCAAGCAACCTGTTGGGTGCTGCCATCGTGCTGCGTGTGCTTGAAGCCGCCTTGGGACGCCGGCACATTCCCTTCGAACGGCGGTTGCCGTTTTTCCTGTACGCCGACGAATTCCCCCGGTTCGCGACGACGACCTTCGCCCGGTTTCTCCAAGAAGCACGCAAATATGCGGTGGGCACGACCCTTGCCCACCAGTTCCGATCCCAGCTCACCTCCTACCTGCAAGACTCCGTCAAGGCGGCGGCGAACATCGTCTGCTTCCAGCTCCTCTCAGAGGATGCCCGCGAAATGAGCCGGGAGTTTTCCGGTCAAGGCATCGAGATTAAAGGCACTCTCTGGGATTGGATGGTAGGTTTTTCCACCAACCCAATTCATGCAAAGTTCTACGCGTTGTGTGAAGCGTCCGAATTAGTCGAAGTGATAGACGACTACGGTACTTTACACAAGCATACTCACTACTTCCTCTTTCGTCGCATTCGTGAGGCACTAAAGAAACAGGACAAAAATTATCCGGTAATACCCCGAGGGTACCACTTCGAAGCGATCAGAGAGCGGTTCAACCATAGAATTCCCCCTCTTATTGAGCAATACAACAATCTTCGTGACCATTTACTTGATCTCGTGGGATTTGACTCGGACAATTTTGTCAGGCTTCCCAAGGGGCAAGCCGCGACCAAACTCCTATTATCGGGCATCATCGATCAGAAAATCTTGAAATTCTCTCAGGCTCTCCCCAGAGAACATTCCGAGATTGTTCAGGAGATCTATTCCGTGGAGAAAGATCCATACTCGCTCACCCGCCTCCCGTTCAAAATCACCGAGCAGCACCATGATTTTGTCGAGGCTGGTCGCCAGGCTGTCGGCATCCGGCTGCGCAACCGCGAACTCTACAAGCGCACCCCAGCCGTGGCTGCTGCGGCACTACCGCCGCTAGATCAGCCGGTTGCTGCCCGGTTGCCCGTTATGACGGAGGTCGAGATTGATGAGTAATTCCTACGGGTTTCGTGTAAGAATTCCGAAAGAACCCTCATCTATTATCCGAAAGATAATTGACACAAACTCGTCTATAAAACTATGATAGGGGACACGTATGACGAAGACTGCCCACCGCATCGGAGCCTCAGAGGACAAGCTAATCGCCTTCCTCGCGCGGTACGTCCGCGCACGAGCCGATCAGTGCACCCTGTACGCCTATAGTCCCGGCTCGCTGAAGTTCGTCCGAAAGAAACTCGCCGCCCTGGTTGCGGCTGGCTACGTTGAGGCATACAAGGGGTTTTCCAACTCCGGCAAGCCGCCCTTGGTCTACTCCCCGTCGATGAAGGGCTGGCGGTATGCCGAGGAACACCACGGGCTGCCGATCCCGAAACACTGGCGACCGAGCGAAGCCCAGCTGACCGACTTCCGCGATTACCTCCACGACCTCGCCATCACGGACTTCGGGATCGCCGTCGAACGGTTCTGCCGGGAGGCAGACCCCCTCGTCAAAGCCGTGCGGATCCTGCACGATCGGTTCCTGCCGCAGACCAGGGTGCAGCTCCCGGATGGCTCCCGCCCGGCGATCCGGCTCGATGCCTTTATCGAGCTACGCATCCGTCGCGGCGACCCGCCACGCACGACGCAGCGCTGTTTCCTCGCAGAAATCGACCGTGGGACGCACTACGTCAAAGCCATCCAGCAGAAGATCCGGAGTCAGATCGCCTACGTCCAAGGCGGGCACTACCAGACCGACTTCGGCACGCAGTCCTTGACGTATCTGTGGCTTTGCCCCGACGAAGACCGGGTGAAGCAGCTCGTGAAGATCGTCGAGGCGACGCTGACGGAGCAGCAGGCACAAGCGTTCGCCCAGCTCTACCTGTTCACCGCCGCGAATCCTGCCGCCGTTGACCCTATCGCCCTGTTTACCCGCCCGCTGTGGCGGATGCCGTTCGCGTCCGACCCCATCAAACTCCTGGGCTTTGCCCCACCCACCGCAACGGTTCGACTCAACCACAGCCGGTACCTGCCGCAAGCCGATTATGAGCGGTTCCTGACCGCCACCGGCGAGGGTATCCCGTTCGTCTCCTCGGAGCTGGACACGGAGTAAGGCAGAGGGCAGGGGTTCCACCCCTGATGGGTGTCAAGACCTTCGGTCTTCTCCGCTCCGCTCCGACCCTTCGGGTGACACCCATGACCCCGGTTCGGGTTTCGTGGGGCAGTTCCAAGAACTGCCCATCACGCATTGTGAAGAGCCTTCGGCTGAGCGCGCGCCTGGCAAGGTCTGAGAGTGGCGGGGTGCCCGGTTTCGAGGCTCACAGGGCACGACAGCGTGTCGGTGTGGGCACGAGGTCCGGTTAGCGACTGGATTTGATGGTTGGTCGCGGCTGCCGCTTCCAGATGGAGGTAATAACGGGCTGGTTCGTCAGCCGGTCGTGGAAGGTGTAGATCCCGATTTCTTCACCCTTGTACGTGGCGACCTTCATGTTCTCCTTGACCGTATCCCCCTCGTAGTAGACGTGCCTTGCGTGATCCTCAGTCAGTCCCCACTCTTTTGCTTTGGCGTGGAAGTTCGAGGTGAAATAGAAATCTTGCAGGAACGTATTTTGTGAAGATGAACGATTATAACGTTTCTCTGTTTTATCGTTGAAACCGATATTATTTTTAATTTTTTTCATTATAGACATTGGAGGATTATATCATCTGACCACAGGTTGATGCTGCACGACTTGTTGGCAGACAGCACTTCAGCTAGGCTGAACGGGTCTGTACGTGCACATCGACGGGGATTGAGGGGAACAGGAATGACCGACCAAGCGGCAGGACGTGACAAGCTGACCCGTGCCTACGCTTCCCTCATGCCCATCAAGGAAGTCGTGGCTCAGGTTGAGCCAGTGATGGGAATCCAGCCTCACACCATCAAGGACTACAACAGGGCGCTGGATCACTTGACCGAAATCGGGTTTGACGTTGATGAGTACAGAGTCCGTGATGACGAGTTCCGTGAATTCGAGTGCATGGCTGGAACGCTGTTTGAGAGGGGCATGGGGGTGCCGCGTGACCTATTGCTGAGTAGGGTTAGCGCTGTGTTGAACTACTTCTCGCTCACACTGCCGGCTGAATCCAGTTCGCCGCCACTGATCGGGTTTACAATGCCCCGGCAAGGCTAAGTTACTATCTTCGGTTTTAACTCCCTCGCTTTGCCGTCTCACAAACGCCCGTTTCTGAGACGGGCCGGCGGGGCACTCTCAGGGAGTAGCGTCTTCTCCGCGGGGCTCGTCCCGTTCGATGGCCGCCACGAGGGCACGCATCAACGCAACCTCTCGCGTTGCGCCGCGTCCCCCCTGTTATTCGGGTTGAGGCCACGTCCAGGCATACCGGACAATGAGCAAAGTGAGCACTATCTCCAGGGCGCCAAAGAGCAGATAGAACACCCACGTCTCACCAATCAAGTTACTGACGTTGACAAGGGTAAACAGCGCACCGAGGGCGATGTTGGTCCAGCGATTCGCGCTTGGCTTTAAGGTCAGGGAGAGAAAGACCATGAGGGCAGGAACGATCACCACAATTGAGGCGGCTAGCAATGATCCCTGACTCACTTGAAAAGGTCCCATCCGGCCTTGCGAGATTTCGTCTAGCTGACCTGGTTTGTAGAGCCAAAGCACGTCCGCATAGACATACAGGAACATCATGGCCGCCCACAATGCCGAAAGCTTCAGCCTCACGTTCGTCTTCACATCTTCTAGCATTCGTTCGCTAGCGTCGGTCATTTCCATCCTCGCTCTCGGTCCACGTTAGACCGTGTTTCAAAACCCCTCGGGCGCTCGGCAGGTGACGATCGCCGCGCACCGGTTCATGGGTCGTGACGGGCCATCTGCGGCTCGCCCTCCGAAGGGCGAGCGGACTACGGGAGGGTTTTGCAACCCCCTCTTAGGCTACACCCGCCCCACCCGCTGTCAAGCACTCCGACCCCCGCCGCGCGCCATCCGAGCGCCCGGCCCGCAACCGGCCGGTGCCGGTGCCGCCCTACCTATTCTTTTTCTTTGCGGACAACGGGCATTCCTAGCCGTCCCAAAAACGGTCCTTTACGAGACGACCGGCAACTACACCGGGGGTGCTGCAATTTCCGCAGATTTCAGCGTCTCGTAACCCGTCTCATAATCAGCGTTCTGTTTCCTGGATCAACGTCCTCTTTTGAGACACCCCACGGCTAACGCCGATTCCTATAGGGCGAAACGGATTTTGTTATACGAGCCCTAGCCTCAATCCACGTCCTCAGAATCTATGTTCTGCGACGCCGGAGTGGCACCCATGTTACAGAGCGCACTGTAAGCCACCTCACTGATGCGACTTCCCTCTCCTGCCAGAATCCCGACTATGAGCCGCACCCCGAACAAGGATACTGACGAGCGATAGACAGCGGAGAGTAATACTTGCAAGATAGACACTATGACGACGCCAACCGGAATCATCGAGCTGGTCGAACGCTTCGAGCGGCAGCACGAGGCGTTCCGCTCCGGTCGCTACAACGAGACCCAGGTCCGCCGGGAGTTCATCGATCCGTTCTTCGAACTGCTCGGCTGGGATCTCTCCAACAAGTACGGAGCACCCGAGGCGTACAAGGATGTCGTCCACGAGGACGCCATCAAGATCGGGGGTGCGCACAAGGCACCCGACTACAGCTTCCGGGTGGGTGGTTCCCGCAGGTTCTTTGTCGAGGCAAAGCAGCCGTCCGTCAACCTCGACGAGCACAAGGCCTCTGCCTTCCAGCTCCGCCGCTATGCGTGGTCCGCCAAGCTCCCCTTGAGCATCCTCACCGACTTCGAGGAGCTCGCGGTCTACGACTGTCGCGTCACGCCGGCGAAAGACGACAGGCCTAGCACCGCCCGAGTCCGCTTCCACGCGTATCACGAGTACCCCGAACGCTGGGACGAGATCGCCTCGATATTCTCGAAAGAGGCAGTGCTCCAGGGATCGTTCGACCAATATGCCGAGAATGTCGCGAGCAAACGCGGGACAGCCACCGTCGATGCGGTCTTCCTCAAAGAGATCGAGTCATGGCGGGAGCTGCTTGCCCGCAACCTGGCCCTGCGCAATCCCGGCTTGACCCAGCGGCAGCTCAACTTCGCCGTCCAGATGACCATCGACCGCATCATCTTCCTCCGCATGACGGAGGACCATGGCATCGAGGACTACGGCCGGCTCCAGTCACTCATCTCCGCATCGGGCGTGTACGACCGCCTCAAGGTGTTCTACCGTCAGGCCGACGAGCGGTACAACTCCGGGCTGTTCCACTTCCACAAAGAGAAAGACCGCCCTGAGCACCACGACGACCTCACGCTCCAGCTGACGATCGAGGATGCGCCGCTTAAGGGCATCATCAAGAACCTCTATTTCCCCGACAGCCCGTACGAGTTCTCCGTTCTTCCGGTCGAAGTCCTCGGCCAGGTCTACGAGCAGTTCCTGGGCAAGGTCATCGACCTCTCCCCCGACCGGAACATCACCATCGAGGAGAAACCGGAGGTTCGGAAAGCCGGCGGGGTCTACTACACCCCCAAATACATCGTGGATTACATCGTCGCCACCACGGTTGGTAAGCTCCTTGAGGGCAAGCGGCCGGGTCCTCGCGGCGGTGTGCGGCGGCTCAAGATCGTTGATCCGGCCTGTGGCTCCGGCTCCTTCCTTATCGGTGCCTATCAGTACTTGCTGGATTGGCACCGTGACCGCTATGTCGAAGACGGGCCACAGAAGCATCCACGGGAGCTGTACCAGGGTCCTGGCGGGCAGTGGCTCCTCACCACGGACGAGAAAAAGCGCATCCTCCTGAACAACATCTACGGCGTCGATATCGATCCGCAGGCCGTCGAGGTAACCAAGCTCTCGCTTCTCCTCAAGGTCCTGGAGGGAGAGTCGGCGCAATCCCTCGTCACCCAGCTCGCCATGTTCCACGAGCGAGCCCTGCCCGACTTGGGGAACAACATCAAGTGCGGGAACTCCTTGATTAGCCCCGACTTCTATCGCACCGAGCAGACCAGTTTTCTTGACCCAGAGACGCATTACCACATCAATGTCTTCGACTGGAAAGCCGCGTTTCCGGACGTGTTCACGGGAGACAAACCGGGGTTCGATGCCGTTATCGGAAACCCTCCCTATCTGAACATCGATGACACGTGGGGGAAGGGAGATCCGCGCCAGCGATACATCAAGAAAGCCTACGCATCCGTATACAACGACAAGACTGATATCTTGTTTTACTTCTTGGCGAAAGCCATCGAAATTGGAAAGAGTGAAGTGGCGTTTATCGTTTCACGAGCCTTCCTAGAGGCGTACAAAGCAGACAAGCTCCGGCGGTGGCTTTCGGAACACAGCGACGTTGCCGAGATCATCGACTTCCGCAACCACTACGTCTTCAATGGCATCGGCATCACGACTGCCATTGTCTCCCTCAGCAAAGGCACACCACTCCCGTCTGCGAACGTGTATCAACTTCGTGACCAAGCAGTCCGTCTCGACGGCCTTGCGGAACAAAAACTCGACGCGTCCCTGTTCCAACACTTTCCTGTCGATCAGGAATTGTTCAAGGAGCAACCCTGGCTGTTCGCGAGCGGCGACATAGAAGAGCTCAACCGGAAGGTCGATGCTGCCGGGGAGCCGTTGGGACGGGTGCTGCACATCGGGCAAGGGATGCAAACCGGGCGGAACGATGTCTTCGGCGGGTTGACGCGTGCTCAGATCGAGGAGTGGGGACTCAAGCCCGAACAGTTTTTCAGCCGAGCCCGGAACTCCGACATCGACCGCTTCCACATCCGAGACAGTGGTGAGCTGGTTCTCTACCTTGAGGATTTCAGACGCTTTGAGGACCTGCCCCAAGGGGTGCGTGAGCACCTACAGCAACACGAAGCGCAGCTGAAGGATCGGGCGGCCTACCAGAGAGGCAACTGCGACTGGTGGAGGTACACCTGGCCCCTCCACAAGGAACACCTGCAGAAGCCCAAAATCCTCTGCCCCTATCTCGCAACCAGTAACCGTTTTGCGCTCGACGAGCAGCAACGCTTCCTCGGCCTCACCGACACGACGGTCCTATATGAGGTCGGCCAACAAGAACAGCTCCGCTACATCCTCGGCCTGCTCAACTCGCGGCTGCTCACCTTCCGTTTCAAATTCATCGGCAAGCTCAAAAGTGCCGGCATCATCGAGTACTTCTGGAACAGCATCTCCAAATTGCCGATCCGGCGCATCGATATTTCCGTTGCCGCCGACCGAGCACGGCACGACCAGATGGTTTCCTTCGTGGACCACGCGATGCTCTTGCAGCAGCAGCTTGCTGCCGCAAGAACCGGACATGAGCGGACCATCTCCATGCGTCAAATTGATGCCGTGAACGATCAGATCGACCAACTCGTTTACGACCTATATGGTCTCGCCCAGAACGATATCGCCGTCATCGAAAACAACAGTCAAATCACCATCCCGGATCCAAAGGATACCGGAACTGTAGAATTCCAGACGACTGCATAGAGAATTAACAAGACATCTAATCGTGCATTTCTCGTTTGCCCCATCCTTTCTCCCTACCCCATCGACCATGCGCAGGCAGCTCCTCCTCGCTACCCCACCCCTCCCCGGTTGCTCCACCGTACCATCTCACGTATGCTACAGTGTACGTACACAAGTACCTTTTGTAGTACTACGTGTCATATCCGGCGTTCGAGGTTAGAACTATGCACGACGGGTATAACGGTGAACACGAGACCATCACGATTCCAGAGGCGGCAAAACGCCTCGGAATCTCCGAGCCAGCCGTCCGACAGCGGATCCGGCGCAAAACCTTGGCCGCTCAACGACTCGACGGCAAGCTGTACGTCGTCTTGTCCGCCGGATACGACGAGCCGTCCCCTTCCTCCATCGGCGTACACCATGGCGAACACGACGGCGTAGCATCCGCCGTGCGCGACGCGTACACCGACCTCGTTACCCAGCTCCGGAGCGAAAACGGACTGCTGCGTGAGCAGCTGGCGGTCAAGGACGAGCAGATCAGAGCAAATCAGATCATGCTGGCTCAGTTGACCGACCGGATGCGTTCTCTACCCTCTCCCCCTCAACCCGAACCCGAGACACGCGAACAGGCACCGGTTCGTCCGGTGCCTGTTCCATCGCGTCATTGGTGGAAGCGGTTATTCGAGTCGGGCTAGATTTCCCTGGCGGCCAGGTCTTGCAGCGAGGCGATCTCTGCGTCGTCCTGCTCCCGTTGCTTCGGCGGTCGGCCTCGCCGCTTGCCTTCCCCTGTCGGTTGCGACTGTCCCGACTTTGGCCGGGTGGGAGTCGCTTCGCTCGTCGCGACGGTAACGACGGGGTTTCCCTGCTCGTCTTGGCTCTCGAAGGTCTCGACCGTCAGCCCCCGCCGTCCGGCGGCACGGGCAATGGCGATCCGCATCCCCTTTGCGTTCGCACCCCCCTCGAC
>MWWI01000174.1_pt1 | contig 14229 bp, 17 predicted proteins | sample 1047321 | NCBI WGS metagenome assembly MWWI01 (sample SAMN06349966, study PRJNA376086) | soil metagenome | isolation source: FI-1 sample Antarctic (ecotone) soil | place: Antarctica | reverse complement strand
ATTATCAATCTCGGTCGAGAGCGCATGAAACTTGTCGAGGGTCACTCTTGAGGAACGGCACAATCCCTTGCGGTCGGACGCAGTTTCCCGCGAAGTTGAAAAACCGTTCAAATCTTGCTCATCGTCGTCGTTCGTTCGCCGCAACATCTTGCGAGCCGGAGTGTAAAATCTCCGGCGTTTTCATTATCACGACTGATAATGTCGTTTATGGCATTTGGCGTTCGCAAGTGTGTAATAGCAGGATGACTTACTAATCTGCAAAGCACTGTTATATTGCACTTTGTCAGATAACATGCCTCACAAGAGTGTTATGTGACATTTTGCAAATAAACGCTAGTTAGATGCTTCTTTGAAAAACTTTTACCAAAACTTGGTTATATTATAACCACACTTTAGAAAACAGAAGATATAAACCGTTTATTCCCTTCGGATTATGCCGCATCTAACAAATCATTGGACGTGAGGGCGAAACAGCGACTTTGTTATTACGTTGCGTGGTTACTTTCAGCTTGCGTGAATTCGGTTTCGCCCCACGTCAACTCAATCGTTGGGCGGAACAATTCGCGCTCTTTGGTGTCTAAGAAATTGGAGGATTCTTTATGCGTCGAATATTTATTTGGCTTCTAATTGCAATTTGCACGTTCGCGCTTGGTTTTGCGGCGGCAATGCTTTGGTTTCAATCTCCTAGTTCTGTTGTATCCGATGAAGTTCCGCCTTCGCCGCCTTGTGACAGCAAAGTATTTCTTGATTCAAACGCTGACCTTTCCGCCGCGTCAAATTTACCGATTCTTGATTATTGCGAATTAGCAAATAATCCTGAGCGTTATAGCGGGAAAATAGTTCGTGTTCGCGCACGACTGTCGGGTTTTATTCACGGTATGGTTATCGCTGACGAAAATTGTGTTGGCGTTGATAACCAAGCCGCCGCAAGCTACAACCGAGCAATGGTTGAAGAAGTTAAGCGAACGCTTGACAGTGCAAGAGGTTCGACTGATTCTATGAATTGGCTTGAGCCTGTTAATATGATTGCAATTGGCAAATTTGAAAAAGCAACGCCATCGAACGAAAGCGATACGATTTACGACACAGCTTCTTTGCAATTTGAAATTATGCGTGTCGAGAGAGCATCGAAGTTACGTTGAGTGGTGGAAGTTCCGCCCAACAAATCATTGGACGTGAGGCGGAAACAGCGACTTTGTTATCACGTTGTCTTTTTAACTCTGAGTTTCGCGTAGCGGTTTCCGCCCACGTCAACTCAATCGTTCGATTGCTTTTCTTATTCCAACAAAGGAGACATACATGGCAGATCGTGAACCCACACCGCTTGATCGAACCCAACTGATTGAGATTTGGCTCAACAAGTTCGAGTTCGGCAAAGACAACACAGAAGCAAGAAGCTGGCTTGACTATCAACCGGCAAAGATCGGTTCCGCGCTCAAACATGACGCCGATGTAATGAGCCACCTTGCAGTTATGCGAAAGTGTATTGCGGATTTCAAAGATGCTCATAACGGAACGTCGGCAGAGGCAGTGGTGACCGCTCTCAATGCCGCACTGTCAGCGAATGTTGATTTGCGGCGGATCATAGCCGAGCGAACGATAGATTAAATCGTTTTCTGTCGGGTCATACGAATCAACAAAGACGCCATTGGTTTCGTTAATTTCTTTGGCTTGCGATGAGCATTCTAAACACACAAGTTTGTGGTGCAAATAAATCTTCGGGAATCCACCATAAGATTTGTGTTCATCAATGTCTCGGCAATCGCACACGCCAAAACCCGGCTTAGTATTCTCTACTGTAAGAGGTGTTTTGCAGATACCGCATTCACTATTGTATGTCATTTCATTCTCCTAAAGCCGCAATCGAACAAATCAATGCAGCGAACTCCCATTCCGCTCGCGCTTCATGGTTCGTCGCTGATTTCAGCCGTTGGATTGCTTTCGTATGTTGAGGTGAAAACATGAAACCAAGCCGAGTCATTCCGCTCGTGATTTTTGTCGCGGTGCTGTCGTTCATGGTCGGGCAATGTAGTTACGAAGTCCCGTGGCACAAGAGCGAAGTGCGGCTTGAGAGAAATCCGCAAGCTGACCTGCCCCATAGAGAGTTAAAGCGCGTCACCTCTCCTGATGGCGTGATTGATGCCATCCTTGCCGAAGTGATTACAGATTCTCTTTCTGCAAACGCTTATGCCGTGTATCTCGCTCCTGCCGGAACCAAGTTAGATTTGCAGTCAGATGTGTTTGAGCGGAAGGCATTTTATGCGAATCGCATAGATGGTCTTGAACTTGTCTGGAAGGAGCCGAAGTTTCTTGAGGTCAGGTACGAGCGTGGAGACATCTTCGGTTTTCAAAACTATTATTGGCTTAGGTCAGATTATATTGTTGAGGTGAGAATTGTTCCTCAAAGTAAATCGTTCTCTTTGTCAAAATAAGGCGTTTTCCAATCAAAGCCGCAATCCAACAAGCGATTGCAGCGCGACTCCATAATCGCTTCGCTCTTATGTCGCGGCTGAATCGCAGCGTTGTGCGTCTGCGTTTGAAACTAACGTGATAAGATTTGAAACGAAATGAAAAGACTAACCTTAAAATTATCGCTCGCTATTCTTACGTTTTTCATTGGCGTAGGCGCAGTTGGTTTTTGGTATCTTTCACGCATCGAAGCAGAAAGTCAGAAATCCCTGTCGGACGTTGTTTCGTCAATTCCGCCCGTGAAGATGACGGTTGAAAATCCTTGTGATTATCCGCAACCGAAACACAGAGAACTTGAGCCGGAAGAAGCCGTTTATCTGGCAGAATGTTTTATTATTCAGAACGGTTACACCGACCTTCCGCCGGTTGCCGACAAGTCAAAATTGACACCGGAAAATTTGTTTCCGGGAACTGACGAGGAAGGAATGAAAATGCGCCACGATTCTCTGGAACGTAAAGCATATAGCTTCGAGCGCGATAATGAGTTTTACGGCGGCAGTTGGGTAATAATGTTTCGCTATAAACCTCATCCCGACGTTGTGAAGTTCTACGGCGACAGACTAAAGCACATCGGACGCGCCGTAGTAATGGACTTTTACGGAAAGCGTTTGAGAGTTCAGCACTCGGATTATCCTTTGACGATGCCCGATGCGAAAATTATAAATCCGTGAAGCAAAGACGACGCACAACAAATCATTGGACGTGAGGGCGAAACACGGACTTTGTTATTCGGCTTGTCTGTTTCCCTGACGTTGCGTGGCGGCGGTTTCGTTCCCACGTCAATTCAATCGTTAGGCATCTGATTGAATGTTTTAGTCGTATCTAAATCAAAAGAAATAGTCTAAAAGGAGACCTCATAATGGAGGAAATTTGATGTATTTGCTGGGAGAGAATTTATTCTGTGTAGCCGTGAGCATCAATCAAGGGGAAAAGAATCGAAATGAATAAATTTAGAGTTTATCTGTCTACTACCGCCCGTTTTGTGGTTTTGGCGGGAATTGTATTCTTCTATACTGCATTTCTTTACTCGGAGGCAATGAGTTATCCCCCTCCAAATAGGATAAGCGTCAAACAATCGTCAGCCTCTGAATATAAAAGCCTTGACTCACTCACTGAAGAGTTTTCCTTCTTGATTCAAGACTTCAAAATGAATCATCAATCTGACATTAATAATCTAAACATTAAAGTTCGATACTGTTATGAAACCGGCATATCAGACAATAAATATCCCGACTTCCGGTTAATAGTTAAAGACATTCAAGATTTTCTGGAAAATTACCCCGACGAGATAGGTTATTGGGAAATTGTCAACAAGAAGCTAACGCTAATGGTGTTGAAAAAATATCCCGTGCTTTCAAGCATAACAAGTGAAATCCAAGTTTTCCCGTCACGTTTAGTCCCTTATTTACGTTCAAGTATAGTTACGCGCCATCGGTCTAAAAGTGTCGGGACGGGTAACAGAAAAAAATGAACTGAGAAACTGAGCCATTGAACAATAATAGATTTCACGCCGCCGATGCCTAACAATTCAATGGACGTGAGGGCGAAACAGCGACTTTTTCAGATGTCTATAAAAGAGAGAAGCGGCGCGAAGTCTTGAATGCTTCGCGCCGCTTTGGTTTGCCGTCTCGCTTTTCAATATGTGAAGCTTTCAAGCGTTCCGATGGAGTGCGTGAGCGCGTTTAATTCCTGACGCGCTTCATGCAACGCGCGGGCGATGGTGTCTAAGGTTTCGTAGTCCGGCGCATCGTCGCACGCGGTTCGATACGCGCGACTAACGAGACGGTTGATGATGACAAGGCGCGACTCCGGCGCGTCCGATGTGGTTTGCTGTTCGTAGAGTCGTTTGCTAAAACTCATGGTGTGTCTTTCCTTTTCCTTTACTGTTTAAGGGCTGATACAGGCGATTTAAGAGGCTAGGAAGCGTTTGCCGCGCTTTGCCTAGCCTTTCGCTTTAGAAGTTAAGCGTCGCGCGTTCGGCGGCGAGTTGAAGATGAGCGGAAACGGCGGCGGCGACGTGGTAGCAAGCCTGACCGCGTTCGCCCGCTTTGCATGTGCATGAGGCGAAGCGTTTGCCGTCGCGCTTGACGCATTCGACGGTGTACGTCACGACCGTCGTCTTATTCGTGACGGTGTAGTGTCCGAACTTGGCGACGCGAACCAAAGGCTTGACGGTGCGTGCTTTGTTGATGGCGTTCTCTAACTTGGCGGCGGTGGTGAGTTGAATCATGTGCGTTGTCTCCGTGTGAAAGTGAATTGCTAACGTGAGAACATTCTACCGCAGTTGGAAGTTTAATGCAAGCGATATTTTCCACTTGCGGAAGATTTATTTTTAACGGATAATGCGGCGCATGAAACTAATCAGCACAGACGACGCGGCGAAGAAGTTAGGCGTAACCGGGCGGCGCATCCGGCAGTTGATTGATGAAGGAAAGTTGCCCGCGCAACACATCGGCGGCGGGTACGTCATAGATGAGTCCGCGCTTGAAGGCGTGAAGATTTACGGCAAAGCGGGCAGACCGCCGAAAGTTAAAGCGGAAGCTTCAACGGCGGCGACTGCGACGAAACGAAGCGCGAAAACACGATAAAAGAGGAAAACAAGATGACTGCCAAAACCATCAAGACACCGCGCACACTACCACCTAAGCCGGATGAGACCGCGAACGGCAACGGTCAAGGCACACGCAAGCGGCGCGAACTAACGCTTGATGAGATGTCTTTGCGTGCCTACAAAATGACTTACGAACAACTGCACGGCAAGGGCAAGAAAAAGACCGTGAAGAAACAAGAGTCCGCGCGTGATGTGGCGAAACTTCCAAAAGCCGCATGACTACGAAACTCGTTTATCTGTTTGACACCAACATCATCACCAGCAAGACGTTTGCCGATGTCGAACGACTTCCCAAAGGTCAATTCTTTTCCGGCGTGGTTTATACGGAAGTGATGACGGCAGCAGACCCTAAGCCGTTTCGCGCATACAGCGAAACTTGGAAGCAAGCCGCGAAGGAAGCACGCTTGATTTTGCCAACAGATGCGGATTGGTTGATTTCAACGCGCATCCTTCATCGTCTCGCACAAGACCGCAAAAGGGACGCGGGCGGACGCTCTGCGGGGCGCACATCGGCGGCGAAACAAGAGTTACTCGCGGATGTGTTAATTGCTTCAAGTGCGGCGCGTGAAGGCGTGGCGGTAGTGACGGATGACGGCGACTTTCAAGCGATAAAGCGTTACCTGAAATCTTTGCGCGTGATGACTCCAAGTGATTTTTTGGAGTAGCGACAAGTTACGTCATCCCGGTGATGTCGCATCTTTGACGCACCTTGTAGCGCAAGCAAATCACGTTAAAACTTGAACATATACCGATTACAGGATTTCCAATAGCTCCTGACGCAATCTCTTAAATATGGCATTCACCCTTCAAGACATCGTTCAAACCTCCGATTATTCGCTCAAGATTTTCACGCCCGAAGAAATCGCCGCAATCGAAATTCACGAAAAGCGCGGTAAGCCGCACCTTTACGATTTCGCTAACAGCAAGGAACGTCCGGCGAAGCCCGAAGAAATCGTGCGGCAACTGATGTTGTATCGCTTGCTGAACGCTTACAAATATCCGAAGGCGCGTATTTCGGTTGAGAAGGGCGTGCAGTTCGGCTCGACCATCGCCGAGAAGCGGGCGGATATTGTCATTCACGACAAAGACGATGAGACGGCGGCTTACATCATCGTTGAAGTCAAAAAGCCAAAGCGTAAAGACGGCTTGGAGCAGCTTAAATCTTATTGCAACGCTGAAGGCGCGCCGATTGCGGTGTGGACGAACGGCGGCGAAGAAGTCATCTTGCGCCGCACCGACCCGAACCTTTACGAGAATCTTTCCGGCATTCCGCGCGCCGACCAGACGCTCGCCGAAATCATCAACGAGCGCGTCACGATTGAAGAACTCGGAAAGCGCAACAAACTTGTCATTGAGAAATGGACGCTCAAGAAAATCATTCTCGACCTTGAAGACCTCGTTCTCGCTAACTCCGGCGTTGATGCTTTTGAGGAAGTTTTCAAACTGATTTACGCCAAGCTCTACGACGAAGCGCAGGCAAAGAAGCGCAAAGGGCATTTCGTAGAGTTTCGCGCTTCCGGTGAAACTCACTCCGAGCTTTACCAGAAAATCAACAACCTGTTTGAGGAAGCTAAAGGGCGTTGGAAAGGCGTTTTTCTCGACGGCGAACGAATTGATTTAAGCCCGGACGCGCTCGCCGTCTGCGTCTCGTTTTTGCAAGACATCAAGCTGTTTAATTCCAACCTGCAAATCATTGACGAAGCCTTTGAGTATCTTTCAACGCAAGTCGCTAAGGGAGCGAAAGGGCAATACTTCACGCCGCGCTATGTGATTGATATGTGCGTGCGGATGCTCAACCCGAAAGATACGGAGTACATGATTGACACCGCCGCCGGAAGTTGCGGCTTCACATTTCACACCATCTTTCACGTTTGGGGCGGCGAGTTGACTTCTGCGGGTCCGACCAGAGAGCAAGCCGAGTATGCGAGTGAATTTGTGTATGGTCTGGATTTCGACAAGCGCAGCATCAAGATTGCGAAGGCATTAAACCTTATCGCCGGAGACGGCAAAACAAACGTCTATCGGGTCAACTCGCTCGCGCCGTTTCAGTGGGGCGATGATGCCCGCGTCGGCTTGAAGAACCGCTTGCGTCGCCTCGCCAAACCCGCCGACACGACGGAGAACGCGAAGACTTACCGCGAATTTGATTTCGACATCGTGATGACCAATCCGCCTTTTGCGGGTGACGTTGCCGATTCGCGCATCCTGCATCAATACGAACTCGCCAAACAGTGGCGCGGGATTGACCTTGACGCGCTCGAAGATGAAGCCGAGCGCGAACGCTACGCCGCCGACCCGTTCCGGCATCGCTTCAAAGAGAGCGGCAAGTGGGCGAAGAATCAAAGCCGCGATGTGTTGTTCATCGAACGCAACTTGCAATTCTTGAAACCCGGCGGACGAATGGCGATTGTCTTGCCGCAGGGACGCTTTAACAACGTCACGGATGCACGCTTGCGTTCGTTCATCGCCGAACACGCCCGCATCCTCGCCGTCGTCGGACTGCACGGTAACACCTTCAAGCCGCACACGGGAACGAAAACCAGCGTCCTGTTTCTGCAAAAATGGAACGATGACGAGAAGCAGGGCGCGTACTGCCCGCAGACGGATAACTACCCGATTTTCTTTGCGACGAGCGAACACGGCGGCAAGGACAATTCCGGCGATTACATCTTTCTCAAAGACACCGACACGGGCGAGAAGCTGCATGATTTATTCAAACACGAGATGTTTGACCAAGACTTGTTTGATATGCGCGTCGTCTTAGAACAGCAATACAGCAAGCTGTCTGAACGGTTTGCCGGTGACACCACAAAACTTGCCGACCTTGAGAATCACTACACCTACCTGCTCAAACATCTGCCGCAACGCCCGACCATCACCGAAGCCTTTATTGATTTCGCCAAGCAGCACAATCTTTCGTTCTGGGCGGAGGACGAAGACTAATGGCTGTTTGGAGCGAAGTTGGTCTAAGCGAAACATTATCTAGCGATAGACTCGATGCGGAGTTTTTCCAACCGCGCTATCTCGAAGTTCAAAGACAGCTTTTGCGTGCAAAGGCAAAACCGCTTAACCACTTTTTAACCGATATTCGCTATGGCTTGAATGTGCCGCCCAACTACTTCGATGAAGGTTTGCCTTTCATCAGAGCCTTAAATCTCAAGGAATATGGTATTGAAGGCGAAATTCTAAACATCCCTTACACGGATGAAGATGTTGGGGAAATCAACATACTTGATGACGGCGATATTTTGGTTGTCAGAAGCGGCGCGAATGTTGGCGATGTAGGCGTTGTCACGGAACAACTTCGCGGCGGTACGTTCGGTTCGTATGTAATTCGCTTACGAGTCAAAGACATAAATCCTTACTATCTTTATGCTTTCCTCAAAAGCAACTTCGGCAGAGAGCAAACCGTTCGCTATCGTAGCGGCACGGCTCAACCAAATATCAGCATTCCAAACTTAAAAGAGTTGTTGATTTATGCGCCGCCCAACGAACAACAAGCTGAAGTTCAAGAACTTTTCTTTCGCTCACACCAAACAAAGAAACAAGCCAATCAACTTTACGCCGAAGCCGAAAACCTACTGCTTCACGAACTCGGACTCGACACGCTCGACCTGTCACACGAACTGACTTACGAACGCGACTTTAAGGAAGTCGCGGCGGCGGACAGATTCGACGCGCAATACTTTCATCCCGAAAAACAACACATCCTCGAACAGTTGGCGAAGCTGCCGGGAAAGCCTGTTTCATATCACTTTGAAAGTATCAATGAAACTCTCGCGCCGCCTGCAAGCGAAACCGGAGAGCAAATTCAAAACTATGACTTGGATGATGCTCTACGCTTCTTCCTTGATGACATACAGCCGATGCCATCTCACGAATTAGGAAGCATGAAAAAACGATTCAAGCGTGGTGATGTAGTTGTTTCCCGCTTGCGCTCCTATCTGAAAGAAATCGCCATTGTTGAAACGTCGCTAGAGGCAAACTGCGTCGGCTCGTCGGAGTTTATCGTTTTACGCCCAACGGAAACGAAGCAACTAAGCCCTGAATTGTTAGTTGTCTATCTTCGCTCGTCTCCGATACAAAAGATTCTCAAGTGGTGTCAAAACGGTTCAAACCATCCAAGATTTAATGAAGAAGAACTGCTTTCAATCAAAGTTCCTGAACACATTTTCATAGTCCAAGATGAAATCAATCGCATCATCCAGAACGCTGTCCAATGCCACAACGACGCAAAACAACTTCTCGAAGATGCCAAGCAGCAAGTTGAACGGTTGATTTTGGGAGCATAGACAGGGCGCATCTCGTAAAGCTGACTTCGGATACAATGTTTCAACTTCATGCGACAAGCTACGACTTCTCGGCGTTGTCGCATCTTTGACGCACCTTTAATCCGCTTCTAACATGGCTACGACAAGCTACGACTTTTCGAGCATGACGCATCTTTGTCGCACCCTTAAACCATGAATATCAAAGAGGCAGCAGAGTATTTAGGCATCAGCGTTAAAACACTCGAACGCAAAATCGCGGGTGGCGAAATCGCCGTTGCCTACGTTCCCGGCACGACCGGCAAGCAACGCACGTTCGACCGCTCCGAGCTAGATAGGTTTAAGGAAGCGGAAGCAGAGAAGGCAGCCGCGACTACCTACATCGCCCGCCCGGTCACAAACGAAGCGGATGAAAAGCAAACCGCGCTCGCGCCAACACGAACGGCGGATGCAAAGCAGATGCTCGCGCTTGTGCAAGCCGCCTTCGCGTCATCGAACTTACCCAAACAAGATGCGCCCGTGACCGACCTTGCCGCAAAGCTGATGTTATCGCGCGACGAAGCGGCGCGGCTCGCGGGGCTGCCCGCAACAATGATTCGCGCGGCAATTGAGGCGAAGAAGTTAAAGGCGATCAAAACGGGTGCGGGCTGGCGCATCAAGCGCGCGGATTTGGAGATGTTCGTTAAAAACCTATGAAGCAAAGAAAAACAGCGAAACAGCGCAGTGCTTTCGGAGCTTAGGGAGGCGCAGAACGCGCCACATACGCCATGTATGCTGCTATCCGTCAAGGAAGCGGCAAGCTTTAGTGGGCTGTCACCATCGCGGATTGTGCGCGCGATTCACGACGGGCAACTTAACGGAAGGAAGATAGGCAGAGGCTTCAAACTTCACCCGATTGATGTTCGTAGGTTTGTGCGGCAAGTGTTCGATGATGCGGAGCGGTACAAGCCCGGTGACAAGGCTTGAAGAAGTGAGCAGTCGGGAACATGCCATGCAGTCAGGAATATGCCATGCAGTCAAGAACACCCCATGCAATCAGGGATACCCCATGCAGTCGTGAATACCCCATGCAGTCGGGTGAGATTCACAAAAGCAGGACGCCGGACGATGTACGGAAATATGTTGCCGCGCGGATGAAGGGTTGACGGGCAAGCACGCAATGAACACGATGCATCCGGCGTTTTCGATGTCGCAAAGATGTCGCATTTTACGGTAAGACTTTTGCGGATGTTTTCGGACTAAAAAGAGGGCGGGCGGTTCGAGTCCGTCCTCTTTGAAATCTTTGATTTTTAATCAATCACGGGCGGGCAAACCGGACAAAGCGGACACCTAAAAGCGGCAGGCGCGTTCACATTCCACACTTTATTAGTTTCAAGCATTTTGTTAAAGGAAGTGACTCAAGGTATTGAACCAACACGGGAAAGAGGCACAACATGTTGCGCTTTTTTGCGCTTTCCGTGTAATCGAATTGCAGTATTTATTAGGTGTGCGATAAAATGCGATGGAATTGATAAAGCAAGGGCGGGACTACTCCGAAAGTTTTAGCCGACATCAGGAAATAGCCCCACCCTTTAACACAAAACCGATTTACTTGAAAGCAAATCAGTCAGGCGCGTTCCTTATTCTAATCAAGAAAAGTTCCCGCAAGCAAACCTTGAGAACAAAATAAGCAAAACGCGCCGATAAACAACGGCGCATGAGAATCACGTCAAGAAAATTACTCGACAAAGGCGGCGGCTTTATCGTCGCCGCCGGACGCGGCAGCGTCAACGCCCGCGCGACCACAATCAGAGATGCGTCCATGTACGCCCGACACAAGGCTTTATAGCCTACATCGGGCGTTTTCGCGTTTAGCCTTCAATACGATTCAGGAGTCACGAAAATGATTGATACATCGGCAGCAAATCAAAAGTATATCAGCGTAAGCGAAGCGGCACTGATACTGGGATGTGCGCCGCTAACACTTCGCAACTTCGTTTCCAAGCGAGCAATCGCGCATATCCGGCTTGGCAGCGAGCGCGGCAAAATCATGTTCACGATGGACATGATTGATGACTTCGTTCAATCGCGCACGGTTCAACCGGCAATGGCAAAAGCGGCTTAGATGTTTGGAATTATTAGCAGGCGGCGGGAGTCGTCTTTGATTTTAGTAGAGGTCGCCAAGCGGACAACTTGACGACCCCCGAACCTTTCAGCTTTAAGCGGCTGATGAAAGGCGTGACATGCGAAACGTATCACAATCCGCACAGAGAGTGCCACAATTAAATAACCGTCATCACGGCGATGCTAACAACGTCACGGCGGCGGATTGCGTCATCAGGGCGACGGATGCCGCGAACTTCACACTTGACGAGATAAACTTTCCGCACGGCTTGCGCGGGCTTGTAGATGCGCTTATCGGTGCATCCGGCGGGCGGGCGACGTTTGAATGTTCGCATCTCGCACTCGCCGCGCGGCTTGGCTTACAGGGTAATGAGTTTGCCCGCACAAAGGCTGTCCAACGACTTCTCAACAAGTTGGAAGCTTGGCAACGCGCAAACGGCATTCTGCTATTTACCATCACTCGCGGCGGCGGCATCGAGCAGAACACAACCAAATATGCCGACCACATCACGCCCGTTGCGCTCGCGGCGATGGATGAGTTTTTCGACCATCCACAGCGCGAAGTGAACCCGCGCGGCATTCTTGAACCTATCGCACGGCGACATGCGGCGGACTTACCAAAGACGACCGCGCAACCGGAATCAAAGCCACTCCCGAAAGACAACGGCGAACTTATCGCCCTTAGCTTAGGGCGGATGGATGACATGTTTCGCAATCTCATCGCGCCGCGCGTCCTCGCCGAAGGCGGCAACCTACATGAAACTGTGGAATTAATACACGACCGCTTAGAGAATATCGCACGAAATCAATGCGCGAAAATGTCCTGTCTGTCCACCACCTCCGCGCCTTCAGCATGTGACGGAAACGCGGCGAATATGTCCGCGCAAGCTGAAGTGGTCACGAACTCGAATATCGGCGAACCCGGACAGATGTGTCCACGTTCACCGCTCGATTTCGCCTTAGAACACGCACGGGCGGGTATTCCTGTCTTTCCCGTCTCTCGGAAAACAAAGAAACCGATAACACCGAATGGTTTTTATGCCGCGACGACGGATGTGCAGCAGATCGAAGCGTGGGGGCGTCGTCACCCAAGCGCAAATTATGCGATGCCAACGGGCGAAGCGTCAGGTATCACCGTCTTGGATGACGACCCGCGTCACGGCGGCGACGAATCGTTAAAGCGACTGATTGATGAGTACGGCGGTTTTGAGGCAACAAAGGTTATCAAGACGGGCGGCGGCGGGCTTCACTTCTACTTTCGGAGAGTGCCGGGACTTCGTAACTCCGAAAGCTTACTTGCGCCGGGCTTAGATATTCGCGCCGATGGTGGCTATGTCGTCATTGCGGGCGGGCTTCACGCATCCGGCGTGATGTATGACGTATTGTGCGATGAACCGCTTGCGGAGATGCCCGCGTGGATAATTGAGAAGCTTTCGGCGGTGAAGCGTGAACGCGATAAACCCGTGCCGGAAGATACAGCCGAACCGCACGCGCCGCGTTCCGATGTTTCGCGCGTAAGGATTGACGTTGCCAACGGTTCACCGATACCGGACGGCGTGCAGAATTGCACCTTGTTTCGCAAGGTTGCGTGTAGTTTGCGTGGGCGTGGTGCGGAGTATGACGAGATTCTAGCGGCTGTCAGGGCGGCGAACGATGAACGATGCATGGGCAAGAAACTTGACGATGCGGAGTTGCGGAAGCTTTCAAAATCCGCGACGCGCTACGCGCCCGGAAGGGCGGCGGGTATGGCATCGCACGTTATCGTTCGTCGTGATGCGTCCGCCGGAAAATTACCGGAAACCGAACGAAACTTTAACGAAACTTTGACGGAATTTGACGTTTCGCCGGACATCGAAAACCTAAGAAAACCTAAGATTGTGCCGGATGAACCCGCGCCGAAGGCAGAGCCGCACGGTTTCGGGCGCATATATCATGTTTGGAGTTTCCCGACGGCAAGCGGCGCACCGTCTTACGCCCCGAAGGATGTAAAGCAATGACAACGGGAATCATCCGCAGCTTGAAAGCAGAAAATGAAAGGGAGAGGCGACGAATGGCGACGAAAACCGACACTTTGACACCCCAGCAAGCGGCGGCGGCTGACTTGCTCGCCTTTGGTGCAACGGTCACGGACGCGGCGGAGACGGTGAAAGTCTCGCGCCAAACCGTAAGCGAGTGGCTTCATCACAACGCGGCGTTTCAGGCTGCCTTGCACGCTCGCCAGCGTGAGTTATGGCAAGGTCACGTCGAACGTCTGCGCTCGCTTGTACCGAAGGCTATGGACACGCTGGAAGCGGCTGTTAGCGACGAGCAGCAAGGCGTGGCGGTTGCCGTTCACATTCTCAAAGCGGCGGGCTTGTATGGCTTGCCAGCACCAAGCGGCTCGATTCACATTGACGCAATAGAGAGCGCGGAGCTGACGCGCCAAATGGTGTCGGCGTGGTGATTATCTGTCTCGTGCGCGAGGCGAAAGAAACGTGAGGTGGCGGAAGTCCGCCACTAAAAAAAGAACCTAAGAAAACCTAAGATTAGGACTTACGCAAGCTAAATGATGCAATACTGAAAACAAAGGGCTTAGCTGTTTGCTTGAGCGAGTCAAGTCGTTGAAAATCGGTTAGCTTGCGTAAGTCCTAAGATTTCATAACCTCATGGATGCATCGTAACCTCATGGATGCTTTGCCACTCTCGCCCCAAAGCGGACAAAGCGGACAGTAAAAAAGAAAGCGAAAATCCCTGACTCAAAACCATTATGAGGCAGAGACGAAACGCCGCTTGATGATG
>MWWI01000173.1_pt1 | contig 14233 bp, 16 predicted proteins | sample 1047321 | NCBI WGS metagenome assembly MWWI01 (sample SAMN06349966, study PRJNA376086) | soil metagenome | isolation source: FI-1 sample Antarctic (ecotone) soil | place: Antarctica | reverse complement strand
GGGGGGGGAGGTGTGCCTTTTCTTTTTTTACTGCATATTGACTTCATTTTTAATTGGCAGAAAAAAAAGAAAAGGCACGAGTTGTTTATGCCTCTCCCTACGGTCGGTCCGGCATGGCCACAGGCGTATGGCATTTGTGTTTTATTGGGGAGTACCCCAAACCCCCTTCCTCCCGCACAGCGAAGTGAAAGGCAAAGACAAACACGGAATGAACCCTTCACTTCACCCCAAAAACAAAAAGAACACAAAAGGTGTGAAGGAAAAAATTGCCCTGCAAGGGTGCGCTTCGCCAGGGGGAAAAAAATCTCCACCCGAAAAGGGTAGTATTTTTTTCCCCCTGCCCTTGCCTGGCAATTTTTTCCTTCACTTTTATTAAGTGTTCTTTTCGCTTTTGGGGTTGCGTTTTGGGTTCATCATTCCGTGTTTGTCTTTATGTGCCCTTCACTTCGCTTCCCCAAGAGAAGCGGCGTGCAAGCACATTTTTTAATGCCCCTCACTACGTTCGATCAAGGGCAAAGCCACAGGCGTATGGCGTGCGTTGCACAGGGTTTTATGGGGTTCCCGTTTTCTTTCTTCTTCCGTATTGGGTGGCAATTATCTTTCAATGAGCGAAAAAAGTCGTTCAAGCTCCTCAAAAGTCCATAATTCAGGCTTGTTTTTCCTCCTGTAGTAAAGATCTTTTCTTAGCCCGATTTGCTCATAAATGAAATTTTCTTTCAATCCTGATGCTTTAATAAGTGCAGGAATTTGCTCTATAAGCTCTTTATATTCTCTTACAATTTCGGTCGGTTTTTTCATCTTAATATTTTTAAAATATTTATGGGTTCTAATCTTCGAGTTCTTTATGTATGCCTTTTAACTCTTCAATAAATTGTTCCAAATCATTGATCCGGGTATCATTATTCTCTTTTTTTTGAAGTATTGAAAGAACCCTACTGTAAATTTCAATTAGCTGGACTACTTTTTTCTTAGCTTTTATTTCGCTCATATATTTAATGTTTACTGTGTTTACATTATTTTCTCGTTTCTGATACCAAGGAAAAGCCGGATCAGGAGCTGGGCACTCCTAACCTGGCTCTGTTTTGGTATCATTTTTTATTCCGGATCCTCATTACCTGGTTAAATATTGATACCATTATCTGTTTGATTTATGCCATTCCAAAAGTCTATTATCCATTTCAATTTTGTTCATTAGCATGCTGTAAAGCTCATTGTAGTCCCGCTCTAGTTTATAACATTCATTTTTTTTATCCTGAAGGTTAGCTTCAAGTATCGAATGTTTTTTTATAATCATTTCGATACACCCATTTTTTGTGGCTATGTTAGCTTTCTTCATAATTTTGGATAACTCCTCTTCCGTGGTTTCATCCAATCTGCAAGTAAATTGACTCATTCTTAATTTAGTGTTTACAGTGTTTACTCAATAATGTATGTTTACTTTGTTGGATTGCAAACGATATAAGTTTATCAAATCCTTTTTCTGTTATTTCGCCATTTATGTTAAAATATCCATGTTTTAATAGCGCATTTCGTCGATTTTCAATTGAGGATATCAAGTTTGGATCGTTTGGCGATCGCTCAAATAAATCTTTATAGAACCATCTTTTAAGCTCAATATTTCTGTCTTTTTCTCTTTTAAGCCGTTGCTTTTTAAGTTCCAAAAGCTGGAGCGTACGCTCCAGCTTTTGGAAATAATAAATAGATCTCATATTGTAAGCACTATTTCACCATCTCTATATTCAATTTTCACCTTTTTGCCAGCTTTAAAACCTGCAACTTCCAACCATTTCCCATTAAGGCGTATTTCTGGAACAAAACTTTCGCTATACATGCATTTCCGTAAGAGAAAGCCGATTTTTAATTCTTTCCTGGTACATTTTTCTGGATTTTCCTCGCTTTTTACAGCGGTACTGCTCTTTTTAAATTTCATTGATTTACTCATATATTTGGCGTTTAATGATATATAAATATACAAATAAGTAACGTATAAAACAACTAAAAAGTAATGTAATGAGTAACTTTTTATAATTTATAATAATTCTAAATAACTGATAATCAATTACTTACATAATTTATTTACTTAAATTATAAATATAAAGAAGGAACCCCAATAAAAACCCCTTAAAATTAACGTTTTAAATCACTTTAAGGTAACTTAATTCGCAACTTTTATGCATTTATGCCTTCCTTTTTTGTCCACAAAAAACTGATTTTTTCAGGTGACAAAAGAGGTATTTTGTCACCCCCCCAGACCCCCCCGTTAAAGAAAAATATTTAATAAAAAAAGCTTGACACATTTGACACTTATGACATTTTTGATACCTTTGACATGCGAGCATGTAACACTAACTATTGATCGAAATGAACAAAAAGGAAAAGGAATTAAAGAGACATAATACTAAATTGGAATTTCAAGATTACTTAAAGTTGAAGGGACTCCAAACTAAACTTATGGAGTTGGGCATGACAGAGATAACTTTGAATGATGTATTAACCGGCTGTATTAGATATGTTGAAAAAAAGGGTGTTACTAATAATGATCGTAATTTCTTTGGGTCTTCAAGTTCAGGCACAGAGTAAAATAGATTCAACCTTTATTCCTCATATTGACAGTTTAAAGACATCACTTAGGTTATTTTACCAGGTTAAATCTGATGCTGAACAAGAGGAATTTAAGTATAAGTCTAAGTTTAAGTTTTTGCGTTTTTTGCCTTCTATAGGTTGGGATGCCTTTAGAATGTCTCCGATAGTATCTGTAAATAGTAATTCTATATATTATGAAATAAACAGGAGACGAGAAACAAATGCTAAACTTAGTGGTCTGGAAAAAACCAATGAGGTACAGTATAATTCAGATATATCAAATATTACTTTTTTGCGGAATACTCTCCAGAGGAAGGTTTTTTATTATAATGCTCAAATAGAGCTACTTCTTTTAGAGGAACAACGATTTCAAATAATAGAGAAAGCTTATGATAACCATGAAATTGTGCCTAGTGAATATTTAACTAAACAGATAGCATATCAAGGCTTTAAAAATTCTATAAAGTTACTTGAGGTTGAATTATATGATATGAGAAACAAGATTTTAACTATATCAAAACAGGCTCCTTGGGAGAGCCTGTATTGATTTCTTCGCAACCCATTAAACGCCAATTTAAATGATCACAAAAGAAGAAGTTTTAAGTCGAACAACGGAGGAGGAAATAATAAGGTTCCACGTTCCTGACTTTAACAGTAAAGGTAATAAAAATTATCATTCCCTGTTTGCGGAAAATGATAAAAATCCAAGTTTACATTTCTATCAACAGAATGGAAATTGGATGTTTAAGAGCCATAACACGGGGCACCAGGGAGATGTATTTCAGTTTGTTGCAGACATATATAAATTAGACTGTAAACATAACTTTATTGAGGTTTTACATAAAATTAACGATGATTTAACATTGGGTTTAAATGGTCATGCACTCCTTTCTAAGAATATAAAAATTGAAACTTTGCATTATACCAATTTATTCCTAAAGTACTGGAAACAGTATGGAGTAAAAGAGGAAATCTTGTTTAAGTACAAAGTTCAACAAGTAGCCAAGCATGAGTTTATTAACAGTAAAGGAAAGAAATGTAACTTTGATTATCAGCGCCTAAATCAGATTGTAGCTGTCTATAATATCAACGGAAGGGTAAAGATTTACATTCCAGAAATAGGAGAAGATTTTACTCAGGAAATAAGCTTTAAAGGTCAGAAAAAGGCTTTTGGATTTAAAGATCAGACTAGTAGCGACATTTTTGGCTTAGCTCAATTACCTAATGAAGTTCTAGATTTTTTAATTATTACAGCTGGCGAAAAAGATTGTCTTGTGGCAAACGCACATGGATTTCCAGCCATAAGCCTACAAAGTGAAAACCAATTACCTCAAAGTGATTTATTAGAGAATTTAAAATCTAAAGCAACAAAAATACTTTGTTGCTATGACAATGACACAGCTGGAAAAAAAGCCAGTGAGAAATTAAAAAACTCTTTTGGGATCCAGCCGATTGTTTTGCCTTCTGAAATTAAAGACACAGCTGATTATTTTAAAAAATTTACGGCAGATGATTTTAGAAAACTTGTACAGAATGCCATCCAGCAAACAGAAATTACAGCAAAACAGAAAAGCTTAGAAACCAGTACTGGCAAAACTATCTTCCATCAGGCAGAAGAATGGTTGAGTGCTTATTATAACTTCAGATACAATGTTATAAAACATGAAATTGAAGTTAGCCTGATTGGTAAAAATGAATTTAAAGCAATCAATGAAAATTCATTATTTATAGAATTAAATAAAAATGGCATAAAAATTAGCCTTCCTAACCTTATAGCTATATTAAAAAGTGATTTTGTAGAACATTACAATCCGTTCCATTATTACTTCACTAATTTAAAAGACTGGAAAAAAGGAGACAGGGACTACATTTCAGAATTAGCAAGTTATGTTAAATCTGTTGAACAGGAACAATTTTCACATCATTTTAAAAAATGGATTGTAAGAAGTGTAGCGTGTGCTCTTGAGCATGACTATTACAATAAACAAGCCTTTATACTTGTTCACTCTGCACAGAATTCAGGTAAATCAACTTTTTGCCGTTTCTTATGCCCTCCAGCACTTAAAGAATATATAGCGGAAGATGTTTCTGACGATAAAGACAGCAGGATACTTTTAACTAAAAATTTTCTTATAAATCTGGATGAGCTAAGTTCACTGGCACGAAAAGAAATAAATTCCCTTAAATCACTTTTCAGTAAGGACAAAATTAATGAACGCTTACCCTATGACCGGAAAAACAGCATTCTATCAAGGGTATGCAGTTTTATAGGATCCACAAATATGGCTGAATTTTTAACTGATGAAACAGGTTCCGTACGCTGGCTTTGCTTTACAATAAAAACAATCGATTGGAATTATAGCAAAAGCATAAATATTGATGACGTCTGGAGCCAAGCCTATTCACTATATAGCTCAGAGAAGTTTAATTACAACATGACATCCGAAGAGATACAGGATAATGAAAGAAGAAACGCAAGCTTCCAGGTACTAAGTACAGAGGCGGAAATTATCCCAAACTTTCTAGATCTTCCTACTGAAAGTAATCCTGGCGAATTTATGACAGCAACGGATGTGTTGATGTATATAAGCCCTTGGATTTCTGGTTCAATAAGGATCAATAAAGTTATGCTTGGAAAAGGACTGGTTCAGAATGGATTCAAAAAGATAAAAGACAGTAAGACCCAACGATATGGATTTTATGCTGTAAAACTAAAATAAGACGTGATTTTGTCGACCTACTGTTTACAAGTCAGTTGCTCTACCAGTTATCCTATGACCTACTGCTTAGAAGGCTGTTGTTCTATCCAGTTGAGCCATGAACACAAAATTTCAAGACACGAAATGTGTCTTTTTTAACCTATTTAACTGTTTACTAATATTACTATGTTTACTATGAAAACAATAGCATTAAGCAATCACAAAGGGGGTGTAGGAAAAACTACTTCTACCATTAATATAGGTGCTGGATTGAGTAAAAGAGGCAAAAAAGTGCTTCTGATTGATTTAGACCCTCAAGCTAATATGAGCCAAAGTTTGGGGATTGTTGAACCTGACTTTACAATATATGGAGCATTAAAAGGAGATTATGAATTAAAACCAATCAAGATATATGAAAACTTATATCTAATCCCATCTACATTGGATCTGTCTGGAGCTGAAATTGAATTGAGTTCAGAGGTAGGACGGGAATCAATATTAAAAGAACTCATCGATCCACTAAGCAAAGAATTTGATTATGTTCTCATAGATTGCCCGCCTTCATTAGGTTTGCTTACCATCAATGCACTTACAGCTTCCGATGAAGTTTACATTCCGTTGCAAGCCCAATTTTTAGCTATGCAAGGTTTGGCAAAGCTTATGGAGGTAGTGGAAAAAATAAGAAAAAAATTAAATAAGAATCTATCTATAGGCGGTGTTTTTATAACCCAGTACGATCAAAGGAAGGTTCTTAACAGAAATGTTTTTGAGACAATAGAAGCTCATTTCAGCGATAAAGTATTCAAGACTAAAATAAGGGATAATGTTGCTTTAGCTGAAGCTCCAAGCCAACAGCAAGACATATTTTCCTATAACAGCAATACACACGGTGCAGAAGATTATAAAAATTTAGTTGATGAGATATTGAGTAAACAAAAATGATATAGTAAACAGAGTAAACAGTTAATTATAGGTAAACTAAGTAAACATTAAATTAAATGGCAAAAAAGAACTTTACTGGAGGACTGAACAGTTTACTCCAGAACACTAAAAATGCAGAGCCAGAAGAAAAGATATCTGCTAAAGACGAAAGCAAAAACAAACCAGGGAGACCCAAAACAAGCACAAAAACCATTACTAAAACTTCAGAAATAGGAACAAAAGAAGGGGAAACCAGAGCAACTTTTATCGTCCGTGAAGAAGTTCTTGAAAAGATTTTTGCTATTGCCTATTGGGAACGGGAACAAAAAAAAGATATCATAGATAATGCATTAAGTGAATTCATTTTCCGCTATGAAAAAAAGAATGGAAGCATACAGCCGATACCAATAAAAAGGCAGTAAAAATTAAAAAGTAGTTGGAATATTTTCTATGTGTTGTATAATTTAAATTTTAAGTTACCTAAGTTACCTAAGTAATCTATCTACCTGAAATAATGAATGTTGCAACAGGTAATATAAATATTAATCTAAGTTACCTAAGTTACCTAAGTTACCTAAAAGAATTTAATGTTTACTGTGTTTACTATGTTTACTTTCCAAGATTTTTTATATATTTGTTTAGGTAACTTGGTAATGATAATTGATTTTAAGGTAAGTTGATATTTTTTATGTTACCTCTTTTAATATATTATATATCAGTCATTTAAGGTGCTTTAGGTAACTAGGTAACTTGTTTTTAAACTTTTTTGAAAATATATGATAAAGCAGATTGATTATCTTGACAAGCGCAAATCAGAAAAGCTAATCTCCTGTACATCAAATGTTAAGCATAAATCTTGTTTGCTTCTGATGTTGGATTGTGGATTGAGAGTATCTGAATGTGTTACTTTAAAATATTCGAACTTTGATTTTAGGAACAAAACAGTCACCGTTACCTCATTAAAAAAAAGAGATGAAGTACATACTCGTACTATTCCTATAAGTGATCGATTGTATGACGCTCTTGCTGAATATATAAGAACACAGACAAAAAAAACGGCTGATGATTATCTGTTCACTGGGATCGACGGTAAGAATCATTTAACCAGAAAAGCTTTAAACAGAGTGTGTGACAGGTTTAAAGAAAAATATCCTGAATTTGACAATCTTCATCCACATGCCTTGCGCCATACCTTTGCAACACATCATTTGAGCAACGGTACAGAACTTCATAATATCAAAGAAATGCTTGGGCATAAAAAATATGATACTACACTTATCTATGCTCATACTCCCATTGAAATACTTCGCAAAAATATTGATACTGTTACAAGTGAAAAATTGAATTTTTGGGACAAAATCAAATCTTTATTTGTCACAAAGAATCGCCCCACAATTATAAATCTCAGCAATGATATAAATAACTTCGTTATTGGTCGAAATTCTGAAATTCAGAACATTATTGACCTGGTTAATAAAAATGTCAATGTGATCCTTATAGGAGGGATAGGAGCAGGTAAAACTCATTTATTAAAGCAAATTACTCCCAGCAAGAAAATTTTACGATTTGATGATTTTGCAGATATCAAAAACACATTAATTCAATGTTTACTCTATCTATATAAGAACGATAAGGAGCATGTTTTTGAAATGCTTTATGGTGGTTATGACTTAGCTAAATTAGAGCATCACTTACAAAAGGATTCTATTACTAATCTTTGCAAGGAAATTATAAAAACAACTCAAAAGCATGAATATATTCTTGTTATAGATAATTGCGATAGAATTACACCTAAAGGCATCAAAGCTCTTGAAGAGTTAAAAGATCATTTTACAATTTTGACCACCGCCAGGGAAGTTCCAGTTACAAAATCTTCCTTTCTTTGGAACTTCGAAATTATCAAACTTGAAAACCTTGCCAGGCATCACAGTATAGAGCTGATCCATAAGCTTGCTTATGACCTAGATATTGAGGATGTTGAATTGTTCCGTAACCACATTTATGAGCAAAGCAATGGCAATCCAAGGGTTATTTTTGAACTTATTGATCGATACAGGAAAGAAATGGTTGTAACCTCTGATATAGTCAGGAATATCCGGCATTATGGTAGTATGAGAGAATATGACATGAGTTTAGCTGTTTTGATTGTTCTCGGAGGTTTGGCAATCCTTCGCTATTTAAGTAATGAAGTTGGTGATGAAAGTTTGAGATTCATCGGCGGTTGTGCTATGGTGCTTTTAATTATTTCAAGGTATTTCTTCAGCTTTACCAAGAGGAAGTTCATCTGATATCCTAACTATGTCTGGAACCAATCATGTAACAGGAGGCATCGTATTTACAGGTATTTTCGCCAGTTTTTGGAATATAAATATCTTTGCAAAGCCTGAATTTATTGGTCTATGCGCCTTTTTCTCTGTCCTTGCTGATATAGATCATTTAAAATCTCCTGTAGGTAAGCTCTTTTATCCAATTTCTAAATGGCTTGACAGAAACTATGGACACAGAACCATTACCCATAGTTTGGCTTTTTATCTCATTTTTGGTGCTTTAGTTGCTTTTATTGAGCGTATTTTCAGTAATGAGCAGACCATTACGTTAATTTTTTTCTTTGCCTACCTTAGTCATTTAATCTTTGATATGATGACTAAACAAGGTGTCCCACTACTTTATCCATTTAAGCGGAATGCCTGTGTTATTCCTGGTAATCCTGACCTTCGATTCAGGAGCTCTGATCTTAAAACGGAATCTGGTATTTTTGTAGTTTTTTTGCTCCTGGGCATAACTTGCCAGCCTCTATTTGCTCAAGGTTTCTGGACTTCTTACAATAGGAGTTTTGGTACTTTAAAGCATCTAGCCCGTGAGTTTAAGGGATCCGAAAAACTTATGATTCTTGATTATGATTACTCATATTCTGGAGCCAATTATAAAGGTTCAGGATTTTTGGTAAAAGCAGATGATTCTGAAGCAATAATTTTCGAAGGTGGTTTTATTAAAATTAAAGATGATTATAAAGTGAATAATCTTTTGCCTACGGCTACAGAAAAGCCATACAGGGTAGAAGAATTATTTTTTTATAACATTGATCCGGATAGCTTATTTAGGTTGCTGGAGAATAAACCGTTGATCGCTTTAAAGCTCCAGTCATTATCTAAGATCAGCTATACTAAAAATAACAAACCCACAGTAAGCGCATCAATCGATTTAGAATATGTCTTTAACCCCAAATTGATTTTCATTGATGATAGCCTGAATGTCAACTATATTAAACAGCTAGAATTGCTAAATTATGAATTAGAAAAGCTACAGAAAGAGGAATTGATTCATAAGGGAAATAGGCGATCTGTTAATAGTCGAATTGCAGAAATCAATAGCAACTTTTCAGAAATGGATAATTATGAGCGGGAAAAAGCTACAATTGAACTCAAAGAATTAAACCGTAAAAAAGAAGGTCTTCAGGATTATTCAGATGACAGAGGGAAAATATTTTTAAGAATAAAACATCTTGAGACTGAACTAGAAAAATTAAAAAATAACACCTGTAATGGCTATATTTCTTATATAAACTTATGAAAAATCTCAAAATAGCCCCCCTTTTTTTGTTTTTGCTGCTTTTTTCATGTGTTGATGAAGGAATGAAACCACATAAAGACCTTGAAATCGTTTTTATAGATGAAGATTTTGCTGAATTCTGGATTTATGACGCCAATGATAGCACATTAGTTATTTCAGATATTTTTGACCTGGAATATGTTCAATCTCTTCATTATAATGATGTCCCAGCTGGAGCTTATTATCTAGAGGCAAAATCAGGTAGGAAAAATAAAACAATAGAATTCAGTTACAATGGTGGAATTAAAGTGGTAGAAGTTGAATTTTAAGTTACTAATTTACTGTTTACTCATATTACTATGTTTACATAATGTCGTTAAATTTTGAAACTAAAATCGAATAATATAGATTTATAAAAAAAAGGATGAGAATTGCGAGTTCTCATCCTTTATAATACTCTCGAAGTTTTTAGGAAATGAGAGTCACCTGAAGCATACAATTACAAAAGTTGCCAGCACTCCCGCTGGCTTCTTTTATTTTCTTCGGATCATTCTTTCAACAATCGTCAGAATAGCTAGTACTAGAATTAAATCTACTGTAAGCATATTATTTTTAATTTATCACAAGTTACTGATGGTATTTTTATTTATCCTTTCTAGGCGCTGCACACCTAATTCACTTACTTTCCTTTTATAAATAGTCTTCAATTTTGAAATTTTTGATATTGAACAAATTTTTTATTTAATATTCACCTTTACCATAAATTATTAAAATTTTGACGTCTTTTTGATGTCAAAATGACGTGTTTATTTTAGCCTTCTTATTAAATATACTCTCAATTATGTTATGGAATAGAATCACATTTTTTCCTTGAGTAAATCTCTGAAATACCTTAAACTTTTATTAGGACAGGGTAAAAACTAACCATATCTCAATATCCTGTTTGTTAATTAAAGTATAAAGGACACCAAGTTCTGAAGGTAGTAACTGTGTTAAATATGTACTAGGACGGGAGTGTATGTTGCTTTTTTTTGCTAATTAGCAGGTAAAAGCAGAATATGACAGGAAAAGCAAGAAATAAAAATTTACATAAAGCGAAAGATTCTAAAAAAGATGAGTTTTATACACAACTTTCAGACATTGAAAGAGAATTAAGGTATTATAAGAGCCATTTTAAAGGAAAGGTTGTTTATTGTAATTGTGACGACCCTAGGATTAGCAATTTCTTTCACTATTTCTCATACAATTTTGCAAAACTTGGATTAAAGAAACTCATTGCGACTTGTTATAAAAGCCAAAACATGGATTTGTTCAGCAAAAATGAATCTGAACAAGCAATCTGTTTAGAATATGATGGCAGTAAAAATGGTAATAACATACCAGACACAAATGAAATTGGTATTAGTCACCTTAAAGGAGATGGTGATTTCCGTTCCAAAGAATGCATAGAACTACTGATGCAAGCAGATATTGTGGTTACAAATCCTCCTTTTTCATTATTTAGGGAGTATGTTGCTCAACTCATTAAATACGATAAAAAGTTTGTCATTATCGGGCATCAAAACGCAATTAAATACAAAGAGATTTTCCCATTAATTAGAGATAACAAGTTATGGTTGGGATTTGGGTTTAAAGGCGGTGCTGCTCATTTCATAAACGAACACTATGATGATTACGCAACCGCAGGAAACCATCTTGAAGGAATGATTAGAGTTTCAGGAGTACATTGGTTTACAAATCTTGATATAAATAAAAGACACGAAGACTTAATTCTGTATAAAATTTTTACACCTGAACTATATCCCAAATATGAGAATCTTGACGCCATTAATGTAGATATAACCAAAGATATTCCTATGGATTATGCTGGAATGATGGGTGTACCAATTACATTTATGGATAAGTACAACCCTGACCAATTTGAAATAATAGGAGTTGGAATCGCAAACTTGGGACTTGCAATGGGAATACAACCTTATAAGCCAGAACATAAAAAATACAGAAAAGAAGTTCAGAAACGAGGGGCGGTTGATGGTGATTTATATATGATGGTAAATGGCGTTGTTACTGTTCCATATACACGTATTATTATTAAGAACAAGAGACTATGAAAATAGAGCTTAAAGAAATTACAGTTCGTGAACTTACAGAAGGTTATCAAGACAATGCAGAAAACGGTGTGATCGCTTATGGTGGCAAGTTAGACGTTCGACCACCATATCAACGAGAGTTTATCTATAAAGATAAACAACGGGAAGCCGTCATAGATACACTTACCAAAGACTTTCCACTTAACGTAATGTATTGGGCTGTTCGTAAAGATGGCAACTATGAGGTTATTGACGGGCAGCAAAGGACTATTTCAATATGTCAATTTATAGAAGGAGATTTTGCTTTTATGTTCAGGTATTTTCATAATCTAAAAGAAGATGAAAAAGAGCAAGTTCTCAACTATAAATTGATGGTTTACTTGTGTAGCGGAACTGATAGCCAGAAACTTCAATGGTTTAAAACAATCAACATTGCTGGCGAAAAACTAACAGACCAAGAATTGCGAAATGCCGTGTATTCTGGTTCGTGGGTTTCAGACGCTAAACGCCACTTTAGTAAAAGTGGCTGTCCTGCTCATGGAATTGGCAGTGACTATCTAAGTGGGTCATCCATTCGTCAAGAATATTTGGAAACCGCCCTTGACTGGATTTCAAAGGGAAATATAGAGGTTTATATGTCCAAATATCAGCAGGAGCCCAATGCTAACGAATTGTGGCTTTACTTTCAAAAAGTGATAAATTGGATAAAAGTTGTGTTCCCAAAGTATCGGAGAGAAATGAAGGGAATTCAATGGGGTTTTCTTTACAATGAATTTAAAGATCATAAACTTGATTCAAGGACTCTGGAAGATGAAATTTCAAAACTAATGGAAGACGAAGATGTAGACAGCAAAAAGGGGATTTACTCTTATGTTTTAACTCGGAAAGAAAAGCATTTAAATATTCGTGCTTTTAGCCCTAATCAAAAACGCGAAGCCTATGAAAGACAAAAAGGAATTTGTGTAGTTTGTGGGGGGCATTTTAAAATTGAAGAAATGGAAGCCGATCATATTACACCCTGGCATGAAGGTGGCAAAACGACTGCTAAAAATTGTCAAATGTTATGCAAGGAAGACAACAGACGAAAATCAGGAATATAGACCACTAGCACCCATAAAGTCTTTTAATTAAGAAATAATTTTATTTGCCATTCACGAATAAATATGGTCTGGGTTGGTATTCTTTTATATCCTGATTTCATAATTTTTATTCAATAAGTTTCTCATCAAAGGTGTACCTATCTTAAAAGTTGTAACACAATCAAAATTATTTTGAAAGCTTTTAACCTTCGTATAAATATCTATATTTCAGTTGATTATAGATATTTTCATTATTTGTGATCTTTATTTTTGTGCTAAAAACATTACTTTAACAAGCAACATGCTTTTGGAATTTCTTGCAATATTCACGATCTTTAAAATAGGTTCATGTTAGTTATTTTAATTAAACATGATTCCCGTGGATATTCAAATAAATTCTATAGAAATTCTAATTTCTTCTCCTTTAGTTATTTCTCTTCCTTTAGTAGTATTTCATAAAAAGCTCTTCAGATTGTTTTTTACAATTATCTTGCTATTAAATCCTAATGTGAGTGATTTTAAAATTAACCAAACTAGCATAGAAGTAACAAAAAATGAAAGGAAGGGCAGAAAAAAAAATAAATAGATCCGAACCAATCTATACGGTAATCCCCCAAGTTATAAAGTTTGCCCCTCCTGCAACGCAATCCCACGCAGGACAAACCTTATAACTTAGAAACTTCCTTGCAGAATCAAGCGAACTAAATCCCTGAAACAGGCACATTGCCAGCCGAGATAATAACTTATCAATAGCTAGCTTTTTTGACGGCTGGCAAAGAGCCTGTTTGCCGACGCTATTTATTGGTTCAGGCACACCCCCCAAAAGCTGTCCCCTTTTTGTGTGCCTGATACTTCATCGTATACGAATCACCATCCCTCTATTGATCTGCCAATAAAAATCAAACTTCCTTGAGGGGCACACAAAAAACAGCTTAAGGGGGGTATGCCTTCACCAATAAAGGGGAACCCAAACCAAGCTATTTAACATAAAGTGCCATTATACAACCCTGATACTGTAGTGCCCAAATTGACTGTTGAGCCAGGGATTGTATAATAAACTTTATGTTAAATAGCCCAAAGGGGGCGCGCCCCCTTCAACCCTGCGCCCCCCTTTGTCACGCTTTTTGCTTTTCACTTTTTTGCAATTGCCCCCTGAAAAAAAGTGAAGCAAAAAGCCGCGCCAAAGGGGGGGGAGGTGTGCCTTTTCTTTTTTTACTGCATATTGACTTCATTTTTAATTGGCAGAAAAAAAAGAAAAGGCACGAGTTGTTTATGCCTCTCCCTACGGTCGGTCCGGCATGGCCACAGGCGT
>MWWI01000172.1_pt1 | contig 14235 bp, 20 predicted proteins | sample 1047321 | NCBI WGS metagenome assembly MWWI01 (sample SAMN06349966, study PRJNA376086) | soil metagenome | isolation source: FI-1 sample Antarctic (ecotone) soil | place: Antarctica | reverse complement strand
TTGATAAAGCCGTTGTTATCGGCGGCTTGCTGGCAGAAGCTAAAGCCGATTTGAAACATGGCGAATGGCTACCCTGGGTAGAAGCGAATTTGCCATTTACCGACCGGACGGCGCGCAATTATATGCGCTTGCATGACCGTCGCGGCGAATTCAAATCGGAAACTGTTTCCGATTTGACCGGCGCTTATCGGATGCTGACCGAACCGAAAGATGAAGAAATCTCACCACCTAAAGCGACCGGCGACGATGAACTATACGTACCGGAGCCTGGCTGTTGCCTAACAGGGCATCACCACCACGAAGACGGCTCGCATGAAATAATCTTCATTGAACCGCATAAGCAAGACGGCTTTTACTTTGTGACCTATATGCACTCACTTGGCGAAGAACTGGGCGCAACAATAGACGGCAACACAAAAGGATTTAGGCCGGAATGGGTAAAAAATTCTCTTGAGAAGTGGAGCCACCGAACGCCGCTCAATTCTTACTCGTGGCAGCAATGGGCAGTAGAGCCAAAGACTTATAATTTCTTTCTCTTTGATAGCGAACAAGACTACGTACAGCAGTGCATACTGGGCCGACCAAGAACATGGGCGGAAGATGACCGCAAAAAGTACGAAGCCCTGAAAAGCGATATAGCAACCAACGGCGTACTTATTCCCGTTGCTGTAGATGAGGGCGGCAGCATCATTGATGGATTTAAGCGCGTCCAGGCTTGCGAAGAATTAGGAAAAGACTTCCCTATAACGGCTTATATTGGATTGTCCGAGGATGACAAAGAAGGCTTGAAGAGCAGTCTTAACGGTTGGAAACATTCCAAACCCTACAACGCAGGAAAGAGACTACATTGCCGCAACGTGAAAGAATTTGAGCGGGGAATAACGGCATTGGTTGAACTCGCAAAGATCAAAGCGAAAGCGCGAGAAGTGAAAGCCGCGTGAGTACTCCGCTCGATCACGCGCCCGACGTTGCGGAGTACTCCGCCTGGCCGAGTGTCGCAGGCGCGGCGGCGATCAGGCGAAATTTAGAACGACTGGCGACACTGGCCGGCGTGGAAGTGGAGGGATTATGAAACAAAAACTCACGGCGGTTATCTGCCTGGAATATGATTCGTCGGGCGCGCCTGGCTATGTGGCGCACTGCATGGAATTGGGCATCGCTTCGCAAGGTGACACCATTGAGGAAGCCCGACTGATGCTGCAAGAAGCGGTCGAGGGCTTTCTTGAAGTGGCGTCATCTGCTGAAGTCGAGCGACGGCTTGAGGAAGGCGCACACGCCGTTGCGTTGATGGAATTGGATACAGCGGCGCTACAAGAGCCGGAACGGATAGCGGCCTGATGCCAAAGCGCAAAGTACTCTCAGGGCAACAGGTGCGCGCCATTCTCGAAGCGGAAGGGAAACGCGAAGCCGAAAGCGGCTCAACAACGGTTTCGGTTCCCGATCATCGTGAAGTGAGAAGCGGCACTTTGGGAAGCATCATCACACAATCAGGCTTAGCACGAGATTTATTTGAAAGCTGATGAACGAACCGAATAACGACAAATCCGCCACAGTGCTTTATATCCCGACACTCAACCTATTGGCGCGGTTTGACGCGGTTTATTTTCAGGCGAACTTATGAACAAAAAAGAAGCGGCGGAATATCTCAGCATAAGCGCGCGATCACTGGAACGCTACACCAAGGCGCGGCGGCTCAGTGTCACTTACGAGAAGGGCAAAACGCGGCCCGTGGCGACGTATGATGATGACGAACTGGCAGCGTTCAAAGACGAACTGGCAGCGGGCGTTCATCAACCGGCAGAGGCAACCGCGACAATGCCGACTAATGCCGACACGAACCGCGCCAAGACGCTGGCGACATTCGATTCACAGCCCGCAGAACTGGCGACTGATGAAGTTGTGAGTATTGACCGCATGGCAGAGTTTGCGGGCGTCCTGGCGGCTGCTATGGCCCGGGCGCGGCCCAGTGTGCCAATCAGTGACAAGCTCCTGCTGACGGTCACAGAGGCCGCAGAACTGGCCGGTTTATCATCGGGCGCAATTCGCGCGGCGATCAAAGCGGGCGATCTCGAAGCCAAAAAAGGCAACTGGCGCGGGTATAGAATTCGGCGGCGCGATCTTGAAGAATTTACGGACGGGCTGTGAGTACTCTGACATCGCCGCAGGATAGCCCAGGACGCGCCGAAAGTACTCAGGCGGCACAACCGACCGGCAAGGCCGTGAGCGTGGCACAGCGTCAAGCGCGTCCCCTCTGGAAACTACTTTTAGGGATACGATAATGGAAACGCCAAACCCTACAATGGAAGAATATCGCGCTATTATGGAAAGCCAGAGCGAAGAATTGAAGTCAATTACTCCCGATACCTGCCCATACTTTCACGCTATTATAGCGGAAACGAAATCGCAAAACGGCGTGAAAATCGCGTGGATAAATCACATTCAAATCATCATCGGCCACGCTCACGCCGGCAATCAACAACCCGCAACAAAATTAAAGCGCCCCGATCAAATCGCTATTCTTCCCCCAGAAGGAAACGAAGGTCGTTTCACAGTGGCTTCTACTCATTTCTTTGTAACAGAGGATGATGCTTTGTGCTGTCTCGCGCCAAGCGACAAACCGGCGCAAAAAGATATTTGGGTTATTTTAGAGAGCAGTACATTAAAGAAGCCGCCCAGCGGCACTATGGGAGACCTCTCTCGTCCGTATGCAACAATTCGTAACGCTGTTAAAGCGCGCAATCAAAAATGGAAAGTCAAGCCCCCCGCCGAACTAAGAGAAATAATTGGGCAAAAATGGCAAGAGGAAACGGAAGCCAGCGGAAGTTTATCGCGCAAACTTATTGAAAGCGTCGCCGCGTTTTCACTTTACACGTCGCAAGAAATGGACGCCTTAAACCGCGCGCAATGCGACGGCAGAACCGGCAACGGATACGAACGAAACGACCAAGCCGGCGCGATTATTTATTATCGCGCCAATTCCTCTCATGCTATCCGCCTGGAATTGACAGAAGATGAACGCGCCGCCGGTTTAGCACTTGATTATCTTGAAACGCTGGCGCGCAATCAGGACGCCGACGCCGTTTTAGCAACATCCTACATTCTCGGAGTACTCGCACCGCCGCCGCATCTGCCACCGCGACCGTATGCCGGCGGCTGGATTGACTTTAACGACACGCTAAAGAAAATCGGATGGATACCGCGCAACACCAAAGACCGGCGCGAAATGCACGCGCGCATCTGGGGCTTTATCAAATTTGGCGAGCGCGCCATTATCGCCGGCAAGCGCGTCGGCTCAAAGTATGAAGACGCCGACGGCAACCCCATAGACACCACCATACACGGCGCGGCCTGGCGCGTGATGAAAACCGAAACGCCCGACCCGCCGACGCTTTACGCTGCGCTCGAAACGCCGGTACGCGCTGAAATCGTCGTCTCGAAAGAATTAACGGCGCTTATCACTCACCCGAAAGCCGCGCAGTACTTTCAATGCGCCGAGATTTTAGGCGCAATCGCCGGCGGCAAACCGGCGGGCGCTTGGGCGCGGGTTATCGGCGCGGCGCTCATGTCATTCTGGCGGCGCAAACCGCGCGAGTACTCTGCCGGCACTTTGAACCAACGCGGCGCGAATTGCTCGATCACTACGCGGCGAAAATCGCGCCATTCGATGAGATTTTAGAAAGCAACAATCCCGCGCGCGTGATTGATTATTGGTGTGGCGCGTTGCAGATTTTAGCCGATGATGGATTTATCGCCCGCGCGGGCGAAGCCGCGATCACGGCAAAACAAATGCGCGCCGCGTTGCCCCGTCAGAACTGGCAAGCCGCCTGGCTCGATGAAACCGTAAATATCGAAGTCGGCAAAAAAACAAAACCGGCGTTTGAGCAAGTGCTAAATCCCTTATCAGCACTCAAGCCACGCGATCTAAAAAAGAAGCCGCGAGCGAAAAAACGGACGAAATAGCGACAACAAACTGGGGGAGTTCGACAACAAACTGGGGGAGTTCGACAACAAACTGGGGGAGTTTGAGCGTGAAACGCACCCTATAACAATAACAACCGGCGAATTAGCGCGCTCTTGCCGAGCGCTATTCGCAGCGTTTTACTGCAAAGCATGACCTCACAGAATACTGCGCACTCGGTAAACGAATCCGCCGAATCCGCTCCACAAACCCCACGCCTGTACCCATTGTCTGCACTACTCGGAGACTTTCGCGCCGATGCCGCAGCCGCGCATGAATCGAGAATAACCGGCAAGCCGCGCGGCCCGATCTCTGGCCTGCAATCGGTTGACCGTGAATTAGCCGGCGCGTTTTCGCCTGGCATTCACGGAATTCATGGCAACGCGGGCGCGGGTAAAACTGCATTCGGCTTGCAAGTTGTTTCGAACTGCCAATGCCCCGCGTTACTCGTGACGTGCGAAATGTCACCCGTGGAATTGCTCAGACGACTGACGGCGCGTGTGACTAATACTTTTTTAGGTCGCTTCAAGAGCGGCGAAATGACACCCGATGAAGCCGAATCTCTGGCACGTCAAACCATTGAAGCTTTGCCGCATCTGGCGATAGCAGACGCCACCACCGCGCCGGCAACACCAGAGTACTTATTGCAAGCGGCGCAAGTGACGCGCGGCGATGCTCAACACTTCCTGATGTTAGTTGATTCGCTGCATTCATGGGCCGGTGCATTGACCGCAACGCTCGACACCGCAACCGAATATGAAACGCTAAATATGGGCGTGGCCGCTTTGCAATCTTTGGCCGCGCGCCTTCGTTCGCCGGTTTTATTCATTGCAGAGCGCAACCGTGACAGCATGAAAAGCGGCGGGTTAAACGCTGGCGCCGGAACTCGTAAAATCGAGTATGCGGGCGAAACCGTGATAAGCCTTGACCGTGATACCGAAATTCAGGAAAACGGCTTAGGTGAAGTGCCGGTTACATTGAAGTTTGCTAAGAATCGCAACGGCGCGGCGGGTAAATCCTTAGAGCTGCATTTTCATGGCGCGTTACAGCGTTTTCGTGATGATGGATAAGCGAGGCTAATGCATGGCACTCATACCCTCTCAGAGTACTCAAGCGTGGTCGTTTGCCGATGTTGAAGCATTCGACCCACGCGCGGCGCGTGGCGGCTCAGAGCGTGTTAGCCGTTGCCCGATCTGCCAGAGCACAGAGCGGGCGTTTCATTTCAACTCCGAAACCGGCGCTTATAATTGCAAGCGCGCGTCATGCGGCGCGAAAGGCAAGTTATCCGACTTCTGGACAGACAGGCCAAAACAAAACCGGCGCGCTCGCGTGAGAATGGCACTTGCGCGTGCGTTCGAGCTTCCGCCTGAACCAGAGACCCAAAGCGCACCCGCGACGGCGTATGACGAAACCTGGCGCGAGGGTTTGCAACACCTGATGCCATTGCGAAGTACTCCAGGCGCTTCTTACCTGGAATCGCGCGGCATACCCGCAGACTTAGCTCACGAAAACAACGTGCGTTTTACCTCAGCTTGGGCACCGCGCCGCGCCGAAACCAACCCATACCGCGCGCCCGCTGCTGTACTCTTTCCGATGGCAGACCGCAGCGGCCAACTCGTGGCCATCAATGGCCGCTACATTCGCGCCGGCTACACGCCCAAAACCCGCATCGGCGGCGCGGCTTCATCGGGCGCGTTCGCTACTTTCGGCGCGTTCACTTCCCGTGTCGTGACATTGTGCGAAGGCCCGTTTGACGCTCTGTCATTGCAAGTTTGCGGCTTTGCTTCCGTGGCGATGATAGGCTGCGCCTTGCCCGAATGGTTGCCTGAAGTACTCGCCTTCAAAAGAGTACTCATTGCGAGCGACGCAGACGAAGCCGGCGATAAAGCGGCGGCGGACTGGATAGAGAAATTACAAGCCGTTGGTTGCCGTTGCGCGCGGCTCAAGCCTTATCAGGCTAAAGACTGGAACGAAATGCACGAACGCGCCGGCACGCGAAAAATAGCGGCTTACCTTTCGGCGCGGCTGGCCCATATTCGGCATTTTGAATGGCTTGAAAAGTAGCTGAACAAGCGCCGCGCCGTTGTTAGTAGCTGGAAAACTTTTTGCAATTTATGGATAACTTGCCACTATTTTAGAATTTATTGGTATTTAAGCGAAAAAGCCGGTACTCAATAGGGTTTAAGCGGATTAGAAAACGCCGAAATGCGTCATACTGTGTATAGGTTAGGAGGTTAAAACCATGACATCATTACTTTCCGCGTCCGACGTTGCGAGCATGGCACAGGTGAAACCCGTCACGGTTCGCCGCTGGGCCAAAGGCGGGCTGCTTCCGGCCATTCGGATCCGTGGCCGCTTGCGGTTTGACCCTGCTGATGTGCAGTCATTTTTAATGCGTCATCGCGTGAGTTGTTAGTTGCCTTTACAGTTAATACAAAATAACGGCATGAAAAGCGAAACACTTGTGGCAACCCGACACGGCTTCATGCGCTACCGCGTGGCGGTGGAATTAACCGGCGTGGAGAGTATTCTGCTGTGCAATTTTATTGCGTGTGTGGATACCGCGATTGTGGATGAAGATGGCCGCGTTTCCTACCGTATCAAAGCCCGCCCGTGTGATGTTGGCCTGGAGGATCGAGAGATTGAAGTCGAGATGCCCGAACACTGGCTTAACAGTAAAAAGGCGTTCTGGCGCGCATTGCTCCAGGTGGGCGGCATCGGCTTTTGTATCCAGGTGGGCGCGGGCGCGGCTACTATTCGGGCGACGTTGCAGACCACGCTGGCAGAGTACGCTGGCATTGGTCGAGAGTTGGATATTCGACGGGCCAAGAGAGAGTGTCGGACATTGGCAAAATAAATTTAGCCGGAAAGGAAAAAACCATGAAAAACGAAGTCGAAGAAATTCAATCTGAACTTGGTACTCTGACCGCGCGCCGCGACAAAATAGCCGATGACTTAGCGAGTGCAGACACTGCCGCGCGCGACGCGACCGAAGCCATTGCATCCGGCGCGGCAGTGACAGCAAGCCACAGCACCGCGCGCGGTGTGAAAGCCGTATTACAAGACGCCTATGCCGCGATTGTGGCGAAGATCGAAACGCTGCAAGCCGATCAAAGCGCCGCGCTCGAAGCCGCCGAAAAAGCGGAGCGCGCGAAAAACTACGACTCGGCACTGAAAGAATACGACACCGCGACCACTGAAATCGCGCGGATCATTCGCGAGTTTGCACAAGCCAACGCGCCCGTGATCCAGGCGCTGGATTCGGCGCGCACCGCAGTGGGCCACTGTGAACGCTCGATGATCCGCGCAGGCGAACGGCGGATTGAGCAAACCGGCGCGCTCCAGTTTCGGCGTGATTGTGGAGATGTTCGTCCATTCCTCAAGCATTTGGACGATTTCCTAAATAACAAAACGTATGTGACTTTAAGTTCGCCGGCCGCGCCGGTTCATGCTCAAGATTTATCGAAAGCGGGCATTGCGTGACCGGCATAAAAGCAAATGACAGGAGTTTAAATAATGGATACAAAACAAAAAGAGGCGATGGAAAAATCTCGCGCTGGCGAGAGATTGACAGACGAAGAGCACAAAACGCTCGCGGGTTACTATGACAAAATTCGCGAAGAAGTGAAGGGTAAACAACCAAGCAACGAGCCGCGCGACTTACGCCGCGCCGGTATCGGCTGACCGGCGAGCTTGAAAACAAAAAAGGGATAAATCAAATGACAACCACAATGATTGAAAAAAAGGCCGTAGAATCGCCACAGAGCGACGCCCCGGCCACAGACGATAAGAAACCCGTTAGCGCTCAAAGAGAGTGGGTAGCGGCGATTATAGCCAAAGGAAAGGAGGCCTCTCCGACTGTGCCAGTCACGATTGACGACATTGAGTACTTCATCGTGCGCAACAGTTTTGGCTACACCTTAGCAATCCATAGCACGGCCATGAGCAAAGCCGGTTTGAGCGAACTCAACATCACCAATCCGCTGGCTTGGCAGTCGCTTGTGGCGGCGACGCTGTACATTGACGTGGCAACATCGGCAGACGGCAAAACAAAGCTCTTTGCAAACTATGAGAAAGCGTTTGACCTGGCCTGCAGTCCAGAAGCGGGCGAACTGGCGCGGCAACTTTTCGAAGCTTGCACTACTGTGAACAAAGATATTCTCAAGTAATTATTTCGGCAATCTGGGGAAGGCCGCAAAAAGGAGTACTCAGTCATCATGGCAAATAACTTTGATATCAACATTCGGGCGCGTGGAGCCGATGAAGCGGCACGCGAAATAAAGAAAATTCCGGCAGCCGCTCAGGTTGCGGCGCGTGCCATCAATGGCAGTGCCAAGCAGTCCGGTGCGGCCTTAAAGGGTATCGGCACTGGCGCTGGCGTGGCGACAAAGCACGTCGCGGCCATTGGCCCAGCGGGTAGTACGTCGCTGGGTAAGTTGGTCACAAGTGCCAGGAGCGCAGAGACGGCCATCGGCGGCTTGAGTACTCGCGCGGGCGGGCTAAAAACCGTGCTGGGCGGTGTGGCTGCCAGTGTGGCCGGTATGGGCCTCTCGCAGCTTTCAAGCAATTTAATTGCCACTGGGCTTGAGGCAGCGAACGCCGAAAAGAAACTATCGGCAATGCTGTCCGTGCGCGGCCAAAGCCATCTCAAAGGCGAAATCATCGGCTTGTCGGAGCAAATGCAAAAGCTCACCGGCCAGAGCGCCGAGACCTTCCAGGAAGCCGCAAGCCATCTTCTGAGTTTTGGTTTGAATGTCTCGCAAATCAAGAAAATCCTACCCGGCATGAGCGGGCAGGCCGACACGATGGGGCAAAGTCTCGTCAGTGTGGCCGATGGTTTTGGGCGCGCGTTTTCGTCGGGTAACGTCGGAGCGCTCACCCGTTCCGGTTTAGTGTTATCGGCTGCTGACAAGGCGGCGATTGGCCTGGCTAAAAGCACAGGCGAAGCCGCCGGTCAAACCGAACTATTTAAGCGCGTGCTCTCGTCTTATGAGCAATACGCAGTAAAAGCCGGTGCAGGCACGGACGCAGCAGCCAAGACGATTAACCGCTTTGGAGAAGCCAGTGGCGACGCAGCAGAAGCCATCGGCATCGGCGCGGCTAATATGCGCGCGGCGTGGATGGGAGCGCTTACGCCGATGGTGGAGGGCTTGAGTGAGAATCACTCGGGATTGCTGCAAAACATCGGAGCCGTGATTGAGATGGGCGGCGCGGTAGGACAGTTGGCCGGGCCACTCACGACGGGCGCGGGTTTGCTTTTCGAATATAAGCAGATGACGAACCTTAGCCGCCTGGCGTCTATTGCCAATACCGGCGTTGTCGCTGCTGAGGGCCACGCGGCGGGCGTTGCCGCTGCCGAATTTAACGCGCTGGCAGTCGCTAAAGGCAGAGCTTCCGGCGCAGGCGTTGGTGGCGTGGCAGCTAAGGGCGCGGGCTTCCTCTCTGCCTCTGCGTTTGGTCTAACCGGCGCGGCGGCGCTCGGCGTGGGGGCGCTCGCTGTTGGCGCAACGGCCTATGGCGCAACCAAGACGGTGCAGGGCGTCAATGACCGTAATATGAGTGATGCCAACCTCAAGAATCGTCACGGCGCGCTGGGCGGTCTGTGGGCGGCAGGTGGCCGCGCGCTGGGCAATTCATGGATCGGTGAAACACTCGAAGGCGGCGGCTTCGGGCATAAGAGAAAAGGCGACGCCGCCGAAAAAGAGAGCGCGGCGATCACGGCGCGTATGCGAGCATCTGGCGGCAAGGTAAAAGTCGGCGGCGCTGTGGCCTCGCAGGTCGCAGGCATGGCTATCACTGCTGATGAAGGCGAGAGTACTCCAGGCAAAGACAAAAAGGCTCCGAGCGTCAAGGCGGCGCAGCGCAAGCGCGAGAGCGAGCTTGAGCGCAAGGCAGAGAACCAACGCAAACTAAACGCGATTATGGCCGCGCGTAGCGTGGACTTAGGCGAGGTGGATGTAGAAGCCATCAATGACCGCCTGGCGACGACCACAGACGCATCCCAGCGCGCGGGCTTAATGGAAATCAAACGGCGGGCGCAGCGATTCCAACGCAACGCTAAAGCCGGTGCGACCGCTCAGACCAAAGACAAGAAATATGCCGACGACTTAGCCGAGCGCATCGCGCAAAGCGAAGCTGCTATAGCCGAAACCATTATTGCAGAGAAATTCGCTACAGCATCGGCGCGGCTCGAAGCGTTGCGCGGTAAAGACAACGGGCGGCAGATTGATTATCAGTTGGCCCAGCTTGAAGCGCGCAACGTGATGGAACTGGCGCAACTGCAAGCCCGGCACTCTGATAGTTTTGCCGAAGGTGGCGGGCTAAAAATCGCGCAGATAAAATCGCAGGGCATCATAGAACGGGCGGGCATGGCGTTTCGCAAAGGCGGCGGCGCATTGGGCGGCGCGGCCAAAGGCGCACTCGGCAAGGCGCGCGGGCCATACGAGGCGTTTAAGAGCGGCCCGAACGAGACGACCTATGACGGCAAGAAATTCTTCGGTAACGCGGAATCGCTGGGCTTCTATGGCCTGGGCGGCGGGATGCAGCCATTCGGCGCGGCTAACATGCAGCCGCTGGGCGCGGGTATGGCGCCGCTGGCCGGTTCAGGGCGGGGCGGCAATCAGGATATTCACCACAAGATCAAAGTGAAGTCACAAGAATATATCAATGACGGCAAGGCGCAGCGCGTTTACTTCGAAGTCGAGCCGCTCGTGATAGACAACACGACTTCGCTAATGGCAAACAGGAGGCGCTAAAAGGCGAACTATGAGTACTCATGTTATTGGGCCGCATTGTGTCAGTGCCGCCGAGATCGAGCAATCCGCGAGTATGGCGGTTGTGGCGATTGTGGACGTGCTCACCATCCGCGACCCATTGCAGTATGTGAGGCGCGTACTCGACTATGAGGCGCGCGGCTGGCTCCCCGCAGCAATGGCGCTCACGATGGTACTCACGGCTTGTGGGCATCCGCTCGAAGCCTGGCCTGATGTGCTCGACAACTTGCGCGAATGTGATGTGCCGCTGGGCATTCAATCGAGCGACGAACCCGACGATGAACTGCTGGGAATTATCGAATTAGGTCATCAAGAGTACTCTGCCGTAATGGCACCGAATCGCGGCTAAAGGCGGCGATCAGAGAAAACAGGAGACGGCAACCAATGGCAACCGATGGCAGCAACACAGTTAAAAACCAGGAAGCGGCACTCGCGGCGCTGCTGACGTGCGCGAATATCGAAATCGCCGCGAAAAAAGCGAAGATCGGCGCGCGCACGCTGTACCGATGGCTGGCAGAAGACGCCGCGTTTCGGGAGCAATACCGCGCCGCGCGTCGTGAAATTGTTTCGTGTGCGATAGGACAGATGCAACGGAATTGCGGCGCGGCCGTTCGTGTGCTGGCAGAGATCACAGAAGACACCAACGCGCCCGCCAGTAGCCGCGTAAGCGCCGCGCGCGCTATTCTGGATACATCCGTCAAAGCGGTTGAGTTAGACGACCTGGCGGCGAGGATCGAAGCGTTAGAGGCATTGCGGGTGAAACCATGAAACTTGAAACCCGACTCGGCAAGCTCGAAACTCAGGCGCGCGAAAAAACCACCCGCGACATAGCATTTTATGAACGCTACGCAGAGGCATACGCGAAATATAATCATCTGCCCGAAGACGACCAACCCGACGAATGGCGGCGCGTGCAAGCCATTATCCGCATCGCACAGGAGCGAAAATATGAACTCGAAAAATCGTATTGCAAAACTTGAAGCCGCAAACCCGCCAAACCGTTGCCCGCATGAACACGTCATAGGGCGTTTTATTAAGCCTGACGGCTCCGACAGCACCGCCGGCGAAGTCCCTGAAAAGTCCGAGTGTGGCCGCGAGATAATCACCCGCGAAATTCAGTTTGTACCATACGAAGGAATGAAACAAAATGAAACTTGAAACCCGACTTGAAAAGTTAGAAGCGCACGCCGCGCCGCAAGGCCATTGCCCGCATCTTCCGCCGATTGTGCGCTACTTTGACAGCGACGGCACAGAGACGACGTACAGCGAAGCCGCGCGCGCTATGACGTGCGATTGTGGCCGCGACCGTCTGCAAATTCACGTCTGCCAAACCGCGCCCGAAAATATGCCCAAAGCCGCCGATCTGACAGATGACGAACTGGCGGCGATCATCGCGCGCGGCTGATTACATAGAAAGCATTATGTTATGTTGAGTACTCTGGCCTTATAGGTTTGCGCGGCCAAAGCTACAAGCGAAAAGACCGGAGCAACGCCCAAAGCGGGTTTATCCTGCTACATTTTCGCAAAGAGTACTTTTTCCCACAGGGCAGGCGACAGAAAAACAGAAGATTTTCAAGGTGGCAGTACTGCCACCTTGAAAAATAGCGACCGCGCCGGTGCTAACATTGCGTTTAAATCGTTTCTAAGCGCCGCTTACCCTTCATCTGGTCTTAGTGGACAGGTAGCACGCGAGCGCTATCCCTGGCTAAGCGTGGCCTGCATGGCGGCGCAAGCGGGGCGCGATGCCAGAGTACTCGAAGGGTTGGCTCCACGCGCGCGAGGGCGAGATGCCTTGTAACAAAAATTTGTTACAACCCGCACCGTTGGCTCCACGCGCGCGAGGGTGAGATTGACGAAAACCTGATGCGTAACGAGCTGTCCGCGATGGAGCAGGGCGAACAGCTTTTGCGGCGCGATGAGTTATTGGCCGCGCGTGGTGAACGGGCCGACCAATCCAATAAAGGCGGGGTTGGTAAATACGTTACTGGTGCGAAATCCGCACCAGTAAAAACCACATCATCAATCGCAGCAGAGATGGGTGTAAGCGAACGCGTCGCCCAGCAGCGCAAGCAGATCGCGCGCGACATCGTACCATCTTTAGCAAGCATTTTTCAGTTGCTCGATTTCACCGAGCAGTTCGTTTGAGGACGCAAGAGTACTCTGGTAGCCCTTCAACGTTAGAAAAAAGTGCGGAAATTCCGCACTTTTCAGAACGTAAAGACCCGCGAACCTCTGAACTTCACACTGCTACACCCGCAACTTTGTAGAGGTGAATTTTCTTCACCTCTATTAAATCCTCTGAACTTCACACTGCTACACCCGCAACGAACTTGATAGCTCCATACTACCACAAAGTGATAGTACTCTGAACTTCACACTGCTACACCCGCAACCCGTCGCAAGCTCACGCGGCGCAATTCTACGCACAAACACCCGACGACGACGCGAACGGTGCGTAGCGTGGCACAGACGCAAAAGCGGAGCACCCGTTAGAGTACTCCGCTATGCGCCGATCTTCTGGACTTACTCGTTCGCCAGTTTTAACAGTACATCGGCGTGGCACACTTCATCAAGACGGCAAAAACAAGCCAGATTTTTACCTCGTAACTCTTGCCGCGCGGCGGCTATGGTTGCTGGATCGAGACTGTTTTCATAGGCGCTGACAACAACCTCGTTACCTTCGCCGGCTTGCTTCACAAATGGATTGCCCCACTTCGTGCCGCGTGTCACGCAGACGACCGGCAGATCATTAGGGCAGGCATCACGCAGTCTAAAACCTTTGGTGCGCTTGCGCTGGATACGAACCGGATGCACGTTGTTTTCACTCATCACTTACCTCTCAAGCTATTTTTACGGCTTACGCATACGCTGCGAGACCTTGCCGATATTCTTCCCACAGCATGAGCGTTTCCGGCGCGGCGGTGTGGCTCAGAACCGTTTCATTCACGCCCAGCACATCGGCGGCAACCTCGCAGCGTGCTACATCGCGCTCTGTATCGGCCAGTTGCAACGATGTAGCCGCATACTCGACAATCACAGCAGGAACCGCTGCATCATCGGCCAGGCCATCGAGCACAGCGGCGGCGAATGGCGAGACCTCGGCCAGGTGACGGCGCAATGAAGGCACACGGCGGCGGCTGCCTTGCAGGCGGTTCTCGACCCAGGCGGCGAACGGCTCGACCATTGCGGCGCGTTCGGTTTCGGCTTGATTCATGCGGCTTTCGTTTGTGTTTTTCATGATATAATTTTCCTTTGATTCCTTCGTTGTAGCGGGCAGACGTGAGTTAGTGGCTCACGTCTGCCCCGTTTTCTACCAACTCAGGCGCTTGCTTTTAATCGCATCGCCCATCATCTCCCATTCGCCGGCGCAGACTTCTGACCGGCTATCAACACAGCGACCCATAACCGATTCCATAGCGTGCCGCATTTTCGGCTTCGCGTCTTTGCTCGTGTCCAGACCGGCTTCGCGCGCAATCGCAAAGAACCGCTTGATGAGTTTCCAGT
>MWWI01000171.1_pt1 | contig 14246 bp, 18 predicted proteins | sample 1047321 | NCBI WGS metagenome assembly MWWI01 (sample SAMN06349966, study PRJNA376086) | soil metagenome | isolation source: FI-1 sample Antarctic (ecotone) soil | place: Antarctica | reverse complement strand
CTAGCCACCGTACACTTTTTTGATACCGCAGTTTTCTCGGCAGATAAGGCGGAAATCTGTGCCGCATGACCCCAAATTCTAGAATATTTGTGAAGTCCAGCCTATAAATTCAAGGTTGCTGAGGCCATCGTTTCAGCAATTTGCCACAGGTCGAGCAATTTCGCCTCTGAAAACGTTGACTGAAAAAACTGTACGGTAGCTAGGATGACTATTATATTGATAAGTATGAGGTGACGAATGATCAGTACAGAGAATGTGTGAAGGCAAACCTTTGTGACAAGTTAACTGACTATTTAGATGAAGATGAATACGATGCCTTTGAGGCTCGGCCTGATTACTACACCAACACAAAATACAACGAATATCCCGTTGCGGGCGCAAATTGGCATCAAGCAAAAGCCTACTGTGAGTGGCGCGGCGCTAGGCGACCAACAGAGGCAGAGTGGGAAAAGGCTGCACGTGGCAGCCAGGATACACGTGATTTTCCTTGGGGCAAGGGGTGGATCAACTGTGATCGAGCAAATGCGAGAATCGGATTTCAACCGATTTGCGTGCGCGGCACAGATAAAGTCGGAGTAAGACCTAATGGGCAAAGTCCATATGGGGCAATGGACATGACGGGAAATGCTCTAGAGTGGGTTAATGACTGGTTCGGGCAAGAATACTATCATGATTCGCCTAGTCGCAATCCGCAAGGACCCCTCAGTAGCGATGATAACAATACACGAGTAGCGCGGGGGGGATCATTTTATAATGATATTGCTACACCGCCTACCGTTTTTGCGCGTTGGAATATTCAAACGGATGTAGCCGATCCCGATTTAGGCTTTCGTTGTGCACAAACCCCTTAGAAAATATACCGTCATCTCTTAGATGTTGCTCCTGATTAACAGTGTGGTTAAGCCATTGTTGTTCTTAACGATGTACTATTCCCTCATTTCGACTGTAACGCTTACTTCTTCCGTGCCACCCTCTATCCATAATTCAATGCGTAGCGGTGATTCATTAATCACCTTGAGTTCAATTGCACTTGGTTGCTCCTGGCGTAATCGAATCATTTTGACCTTATCAGTAAGCTTCCAATATAAGATATCGTTCGTCATTTTATCCACGATCATTAGCACAGGAACATCTGTTGGGGGAATACCATTCTTAACATCTTCGACTAAAACCTGCTCCAATAAATCCTTAACGTCTATTCTGACACCTGCAAATTCTTCGATTGCAACTTGCAAAGCAGTACCACTCGCCGCCACAATGATTTTCAATGGAATAGAAGTGATCTTTACTGTTGCTCCCGAATTTCCTCCAATTACAGGGATGCCGCTGCATCCTGACATTATGATGGCACCTATGATAAAAAAGCAGAGAGAAATTGTCCGCGTTGATGAAAACCATATCTTTGACATTGGGAATCCATTTCGAAAATGAGTAACGAATACACTTGTTTTTGAGCTAGCTACCGTACACTTTTTTACGGACGACGTTTTCGAGGTAAGAATCAGATAAATTTATCGTTGTCTACAGACAGTTTAGTAGATAACAGATGGCAGTCAAACTCATCCGCTATGCTTAGGGTCGGAAAACCAAAAAGAGCACAGGAGGATGAGATGAGTGCCACCCAACTATATAATAACTGGATCGAGAAACTTCGTCACATGCGCGTAGGTGAAAATAAAGCACGACTGCGAACGATTGCGTGGATGATGGTAGGCATGATGATGAGCCGGTCGGTACATTTGAGTTACATCGCCCAAAAGATTCCAGGCGTTGCCCAGCAGACAAGCATCGTCAAGAAGATGAGCCGCTTGTTGCAGAATAGAGTGTTGCGAGTGCGGGAGTGGTACAGTCCGATGGCGACAGCATTGTTGGGAGATATGGTTGCCAGCGGACACCCCGTGCGTCTGATTATTGATGGCACTCAGGTGGGCGGGGGACATCGCCTGCTGATGGTGGCAGTGGCCTATCGCCGTCGTAGCTTGCCCATTGCCTGTACATGGGCGAAAGGTACCCGTGGTCACAGTTTGGCGACAACTCAATCTGCTTTGTTTGCCTACATACGGACGCTTTTGCCAGAGGGAGCGAGCGTTTTGGTGGTAGGCGATAGCGAGTTTGGCTCGGTCGAACTGATGCGCCACCTTGACCAGTGGGGGTGGGATTATGTCTTGCGCCAGAAAGGACGTACTTGCCTCTCTGTGCAAGCGTCCGAGGTCTGGAAACGCTGTGATGCCCTGGTGCAACAGCCGGGTCAATCGGCATGGCTGGTTGATGTTCAGTTTACGCAACGCTTTGCCTTTCCCGTCAACTTGTTGGCCTACTGGCATCCTGGCGAAGAGCATCCCTGGCTCCTGACTACCAATCTTGCCACCACCCAACAGACCCTTGCTGCCTATCGTCGGCGCATGTGGATCGAGGAGATGTTTGCTGATTTCAAGCGTCATGGCTTTGATCTGGAAAGCACTCACTTGCGTCATTTCTTGCGCCTCTCCCGTCTGACTCTGTTCGTCGCTTTACTCTACCTCTGGTGCGTCGCCTTTGGCTCATCCATCATCAAACGCGGCTTGCGCTCTTTGGTTGACCGTTCTGACCGTCGTGATTTGAGCATCTTTCGCATCGGTTATGACATGATTCAACGTTTCTTAACCAACGGCAAGTCCCTTACCATCAGGCTTTTGCCTTACTTCGAAAAAGTGTACGGTGGCTAGCGTAATTACATTATATAGCTACTGATAAATAAATATTATCGGTAGGTGTGTGTATTATCACGCTATGTTGATTGCATAATATGCATAGTGTAGAATGGGCTTATGAAAACACAATTGAGTAAACCCATCAAAGTTAGGGCAACGCTTGCCATCACAAAAGAGGCGCAAGATGTCATGCTTGATAATGGCTATGCCTCTGTACGCACAATGGGCGTGTTCATATCCCAGTTGATAATGGACTATCACGCCAGGCAGACACGCGCACCCACCAAGCAAGAGATTGCTGCGGAGCTGCGCAGACTTGCCGACATGTTAGAGGCAGTCAATCAGGTTGCGCCCATGCCTGATAAACCAATGCCCCTTGCCAACGTGATAGACGCACCGTCTGATATGGTGGGCGTGACTGTTATCAGTGAGGAATCAAGCGCAGAAGGTGAATAGTGCAGGCTTACGACACGTAGAAATAAAGTATTAACCTAGCTACCAGACAGTAGTGTATGGACGTGCAAAATTCCATTTTCAAACAGGAGAAACTCATGCCACGGCTTGTTCGACTCTCTACTATTTTTTTGAGCCTGTTCTTGCTGATCTTACTCATAGCTGGCTGTGGCACCCAGTCTCCTACTCCCCTTCCGCCTACACCCATCCCCACCACCACCCCCATCCCTGGATATGTTGCTGGGGAAGAAGACTTAGCGTATGCCTCTTTCACAGAATACTACGAGGCAAACTGTGACGAAACGCTTGTATGGGATACTGGCGAGGTCAACTCCGAGAGTTTCGATCCTACATATATAGGTAGAGGAGTTTACATTGGGGATGGAATATGGCGCTTTCGTATTGGAATAATTAATACGTTTGATCACACCAAATATGAGACAAACCATGACCCAGTATTTACAGAAAAAACACTTACTGTTCGTTCCCTCGCTGATACATCCTGGGAAGACCCTTGTCCATATGCTGGAACGCACTATCCAGATGATGAGAGACGTGAAGACGCATACGAAATGGAACGGCTGAGAGAATCTGTGTATGGGTACTAACCAGTTTGATGTGTAAGTGTGAAATAGGAGCCGTCTACCTCTTGGATATGTTTTTCATTTCCTACCTCTCAGTAGACGCACCCAAAAGCCTTTGGGCTGTTCAGTCTGCGGAGCTGAGTCCACAACCGGAGGCGGCGTGGTGGCTTCTGTCCCCAGGGGGGGACCAGGCGCTGGGGCTGTGCTACGCGCTTCTATCACGAGCAATGCGCGGCGCAAATCTTCTAGGGCATCCTCTTTTGCTTTGATAACTTCATCCTTTGCCAGCAACATTTCACGCAAAAGCTCTATCTCACGCTGCATAGTGGGTGTATTGGTGGGTGTATCATGGTGTTCAATTCCAATACTCACGGCTGTATATTCATTGTTCACTGGAGTGTACACCCTAAACAATTCTACCGGCTCTATCTTCCATTCGCCGTTAAGATCTTTTTCAGCAGAGAGTCTACCAGATTTGATGGAATTGATGATAGCACCTTTGGATAGTCCTACCAGTGTAGCCGCTTCTTTTGCTGATATACCCACTATACATCTCCTATACATTAGCGTTTAGTTATATACATACGTATGTACACACTGTTTATATGACGGTGAAATGCTTATTTTGGTATGGCAACGGGCAAATAATAGCTTATGATATCAAGAATTATCTGCACTTAAACATTATCTAGCGTTATTTATAGTCACTTGTCAACATCCGTACTTATGCTATACTGTTGGCTATTACATGTGATTAGATAAGGAGCAAGAGTAATGCTGGTAAGTGAAACAGAGAGAGACAGCAATGAAGTCTGGACAGTGGATGATGTAGCCGATTACTTGAAGATGGGACGGCAGACAGTTTCCAGAATGGCAGCACGAGGCGAGCTACCTGCTAAGAAGGTGGGGCGGCAATGGCGATTTAAGCGAGAGCAGATCATTGCCTACCTAGACACTGACATTAGCGCAGACCTGAGAGAGAAGCTAAGTAGGCTATAGCTTTAAATAAATAACGCCCGCCGCCAGTGATTGGACCCACTAGCGACAGGCTAACCAACACCGATGGGGATAGCATCGAAGCTGGCTAAGGTGATATTACCATAGCCCATACTTAGACCCTATGCCCATCGGCTTACATCGGTGGGTTTTTTGTTGCCCATCGGCAAACAAGAACAGGGGGATAGACTGTGAACGAAGTAGTCAAGAGTAGAAATTATGGTAATACCTTTGTGCCTGCGCTGCCTACGCGCACTCCGCAGACCATCACCACATTAGCTCCCATAGAGGTTGGCAACCTACTACCACAAGCCGCGCAGACAGGACACGCACGCCAAGACGACGACGCCATCACCCACGCCAAAGCTACGCTGCTGGTGGCGTCTGCCTACATCATAGCGGCTGGCATGATTACCCTGGGCTTGCTGCTGATTATCTGGCTCTACAGGGGCTTGGGAGAGGGGTGGGGGCTGTACACCTTCACAGGGCTGATTGTGTGGGGTCTGTGCGTCCTGGCGTCGCTGTGGGGCAACCGTAAGCAATCGCTCTGGCATAGTCCAAGCGGCATTGCCCATCACGAACTGGATAGCCGCGAACGTTTGGCACGCCATGCCATAGACACCCATGCCCATCTATTGCTAAAGCGGTGGGAGATTGACAATGAGCAATGATACTCATTTGCTGGTGGAGCTGCGCCGATTGCAAGACGAGAACAGAAAGCTACGGGCTGCGCTACGGGTGAACGGTCGCCATGCCAGACGCATCAAGCGTGCCTATGATTGTGCCCTGTTGCTTGCCCAGTGGCACGTTGCCTACCTGCCTACCTGCCGCGAGTTTGCCAAAGCAAATGGCATGGCACAACGCCAGTGGGAGAACGGCATCACGCTGCTCCGACTGGCGAGAGTGTGTGATGTTGCTGGACGCTGGCGATACCATGACCTACCCACCATAGAGCGCAAGCTAGACAACGCCACAGTGGGCGCCAATGCTGCACCAGAAGCCTTCTTTGCTAGGGGCAACCGGCACATGCGGCAGTGACAGACACATGTCACGGAGACTGTGATGCCCTGGTGGGCGAAACGTCACCGTACAGGATAGAAGCAGGGCAGGTGGGTGATGGCACGCAGCGACAGGGTTTCACTGTCTCTCATGTTGACATGAAAGCCATGAGCCAACTGACTGGCAACCAGATTGGATTGTTGAATACCAGCGCATAAATGTATGCAACGGGTGCAGCGTCGTTGTTGGAAAGAGCTAACACAGGATGAACAGTTGCACCAGCATCACACCTTCTTCATGTTTTACATCTTTGAACGTATGTGCTAGACTATATCCACAACTGAGTTTCGAGAGTTGCTTCGCTCCTGAGAGGGCAAGTTGCGACTTAGGGGACAGCGTATTGATGGCAGCCCAGCTAGTTACTGGGAGCTACTATATGCCGAAGCCCGACTGCATTAGGCGAGTCATACACATCTATGGTGTGTATCGACTACAGTCGGGGCTACAACTCTTGAACACTTGTATGATTTCCAAATTGAATACGGCATCGTGCAATCACGGGGCAGCTATTAACTTCACGCTAGATAACTAGCGGGGGAATAGCTGCCCCGTTTTTTTGTTTTGCCCATAAGGAGAAGTAAGCATGAGGAACTGTCTATTAGGAGTGCGTGTGACTAACACACAGCGTGAACGACTAGAGAAGATTGGCAGCGATGCAGGACTGACACTGAGCCAAGTACTAAGGATGCTGGTAGAAAATGCCGAGCTTGTCTCAAAGCCAGTGGTGAGAACTACGATTGAAACAAACAGCCATATAGAGCTAGCCAATGCCGAGAACACTGTTGCCTAGCAGGAGTAATGTGCAACCACTCAAAGCAAGAGCCACCTTGTAGGCGCAAGGTGGCTCACGTACAGCATACTATTAGCTTGAGAAACTGAGAACATTATGCATTATCCAAACAGCAATCACAATCTGCAATCACCGAGCAACACCACAAACATCTACGATGAAACGATGGCGTTAGATGCCAAGGCTAGCGTAGATCTCACACCCTTAGACCAGGCTGGTGACGTGCCAAAGATAGTACGGTTCCCACGCTACACGTTGGCTGAAATGCTGGCGATGCCACCTAAAGAATGGATCGTCGGCAACGTCATAGGCGCGGGCGATGTGGGCATGATCTTTGGCCCATCGGGAGAGGGCAAGACCTTTACCGTAATTGACATGGCCTTTGCTGCGGCAACGGGCAAGCCGTGGGCAGGACGTTTTGAGGTGGCAAGGCCGTTGACGGTGGCTTATGCGGCTGGCGAGGGGCAAACAGGTTTGGCGCAACGGCTCCAATCTGCGGCTTTATCTCGCGGGTTGGATAATGCACCCATGCACATCTACCTAAACGCTCCACAACTTTATAACGCCAATGACCCATGCAATGCTCTGGCCTTTGTCGAAGAGTACGAAGCGGCTGTGGCTACGGGAGAAGTCGAGCCACTTGATCTGCTGTTCCTAGATACTCTTCACAGTGTAACGGCTGGAGCTGACGAAAATTCTAGCCAACACATAGGCATGGTATTGCGGCAAGCGAAGGGCATAGCGGCGCGGCTTGGCTGCGCTGTGTTCCTGGTGCATCACACGGGCAAGAGTGGCGATGCCGAGAGGGGATCATCTTCACTGCGCGGCGCAATGGATGTGATGATCCGAGTTTGCAAAGTTGGTGACAGTCACCTAATGACCTGTGAGAAGTTGAAGGATGGCGCACCCTGGCAACCACAGACCTTTGATCTAGTCGCCAAAATTGATTCGGCTTATGTGTTATGGGGCGAAGTTGGAGACATTGCCAAAGCCAATGGGCAGCAAGCGCAAGACAAAGAGCGATTACTTGAAGTGATGAGCAAGAATCCCAGCACACGGTTTGGGGTTGGGAGCTTGGCAGAGGCAATAGGCAAGGGCACTAACCACACGCGGAACCTTTTGTCGCAGATGGAACGAAACGGTGAATGTCTGCGCGAACTTGCCGATTCTGGTAAGCCTAGTAGCAGTCGAAACCCATGGGTTTACTCACATAAGAATTTAACATGAAACATCAGTCAACATCATCACACATCACCACACACTCTAAGAGAGTGTAGTGGTGTGTGATGATATTTGATTGACTTCACACACTAATGTGTGAACAGTGTGTGAACAGTGTGTGATGAACTTTAGGAACAAGGAAACTGCAATGATTCTGTCACCTGATTCTACGAACCGAGTAGACGCAAAAGCCCTGAATAGATCTGTTAACTTGATTGACCTTTCAGGGAATCACACCACACTGCACAGGGAATCAGCCAGGGAGATGGCTGGCCCATGCCCCAAGTGTGGGGGCGATGACAGGTTCCATGTTACGGCTGAGTGGTTTACGTGTAGACAATGCCATGCCAAGCGAGGCGATGCCATAGAGTTTGTGATGTGGCTGAACGGCTGTGACTTTGTGGGTGCAGTCGCTTACCTGTCGGGCGATTCATTCACTCACACTCATTCACATACACCTTCACGCACGCACGCCTTGACCTATAAGGAACGTGATGGTTTACCAACGTGGGCAGCAAAGCACCTGGCAGCGGCGCAAGATAGGCTGATGTACTTACCGATAGCCCAACCTGCCAGGGATTACCTGGCTGGCCGAGGGCTAACGCCTGCAACCTGGCAGGCAATGGGCATGGGCTTTGATTCTGCGGTGGCTATCCCTGGCACACAGGGCAAGACAAAAGCACCTGCGATTGCAATCCCCTGGTACAGCGAAGGTAGCAAGCTTGTGGCAATCCGCTACAGATTCCTTACAGAACAGAATGGGCGCAAACTAACGGCGATGCAAGGCAGTACGTTTGTTGGTAATCTGTTTGGGGCGCACCTTATGTACCCAAGCAAGTTGGCAACCCTGGTTATCTGCGAAGGTGAGTTGAACGCTGCGTCAATTGCACAGGTAGCAGGGCATACACGCTGTGACGTTGTAAGCGTTGGCAGTGAAGGTGGGACTATCCCCGACCAGATGCTTGAACGGATGACCTACTACGGCGCAGTGATTGCATGGCTAGATAAACCCGAACACGCACGACGCATTGCTGGCAAGTTGCCTGGGGCTTTGGCAAGGCAGTCTCTTGATGGCAAGGATGCTAACGATAGGCTGAGGGAAGGTACGCTTGGTGGCATGATGGCAGCAGCAAGAGTAAGGCTGTGCAGGAACGACGCTGACAGGCTTGCATTGCTTTGGAACCTGTACGATGGTGGCTTAGTACCTGCGGGGCTTGACGATGGCACAGTGGCCTTTGTGGAGCGTTTAGCGGCTGCCCTGGGGCAACGTGTTACCCTGCGGAAAGTGGGAGATGTCTGGCAAACAGGAAAGAAAGTTACTACGTGGACCAGCGGGAGCATTTGCGCAGAAATATACGGTTTGGAATGAAAGTCTGGTTAATACTCCTTCAATCAAAATAGGAATTCGCGCCTAGAGAATGACAATTTCAACTCTTTGATTACTCTGGAAACCGTAGGTTCTTGTTCATTCGCTCCCGCTGGTCCTACGTAGTAACTTTTTGACTTGGGCGCCTGCGGAAAGTGGGCGACGTCTGGCGAACAGGAGAATACCAGCAAGGAGTTTGTAATCGATTACAAAATTTATCGTGGACTCACGCGACGTCTGGCGAACAGGAAAGTACCAGCAAGGAGCAAGCGAATGAGCGAGGAGAGAACACCCTACGAAGTACCAGACCGCACACCAGAACCAAGCAAGTCCCATCATGCGCCGGCTGGCTGTATGTTAGGCCAAGAGCTTGGCGATTGCCCTGCAAAGAGAGCAGGATGCCATAGCCACTACGAGATGCTTAAGTTCATGATGCCACCCTGGGCAGTACGTGAACATATCAAGTCCACAATGGGCGATGGCCCAGCAGTACGCCAGTGGTTGGCTAGGCTAGACGCTGTGTTATCCAGTGAACGCCCCTCAAATGGGCGCAGATGGGAGGACTACGACCACAGACGACAGATGAATGGCGGGTAAAGTCAAAAAGTTACTGCGCAGTAACTTTTTGACTTGGACGCACCATCGAGAGGTCGCCAAGTATGTGGCGAGTAGAATCCAATTGTCCTTACGTAAGGACAATTTGACATGGACGCACCATAGGGAAGTTGCCAGCCTAACGCCAAGTGAACAATCAGAGTGGCTGGAACGTGCAGCAGCAGAACATCTATCCGTGCGTGCCTTACATGAGGCTATACACGGCGCACCCGTGGGTGTTTGGCGTTGAGTTCGATTACAGCGTCGAAATGGTAGACGCCATTAAGCAGCACATTCCAAGCCGTCAACGTGCGTGGAAGCCTGAACTAAGACAATGGTGGTTCCGTGCGGATGTAATCCTTGCTGTGTGCAGCCTAGCCGACAAGCATTGTGGAGGCTATGCCCATGTGAAAGAGTTGCACACAGACACTTCTGCCGCGCCTATCACCGCTTACGCTGCGCTGCACCTGTTACCATCGGCACCGCCAGAGGTGGTCACCGCTGCCTACCGTGCGCTGGCTAAGAAGGTGCATCCTGACGCTGGTGGCGACACACGGAAGATGCAGAAATTGAATGAAGCCTATGCCCTTTTACGTGAGTGCGTATAGCCAAAATGAGGAGGCAACGGTGGCGGACAAGTTACGGCAGAGATAGGATTACACGTAACATGGGCGAATCTGTGGATGATTCAACCTGCTTTTGCTCATGTGTACGCAAATGAGTACACACCATCGGTAGTATACCCCGTATTTTCCATCAGTTTCTTCCGTATAGATGGGCAAGGCAGATAGTGCTGGAGAGGATTCATAAGTGAAGCCAAAGTATGAAAAAAACAAAATGAGCTGACAAAGTTCCATAGTCATTCCCTTTCATATAGTTTACATAGCCCCTCTTGCCTGGTACGAATCCCCCCCTACCCCTCTCTCTTACATGACGACTACACCCACCACATAGACACCCTATCTATCACCCCATCTATCTAGTTAACACTACAATGGCGAGCGTGTGATTGTCCACCACCTTGCGAGCGGGTTCACTTATTGACGAATGGCAAGAAGAAAGCGTCTGGGGTGGGTCTTACTGTCGAGGTTGGCATAAAGGTTGGTGTCTGTATCGTAGTAAGTGTCGCAGTCGCAGTTGGTGTTTGCGTTGTAGTAGTCGTTGGTGTCTGTGTTGCGGTAGAAGTTGCAGTTGGTGTTGCTGTCTGTATTGCTGTGGAGGTTGCGGTTGGTGTCTGTGCCGCGGTAGAAGTTGCAGTTGGTGTTGCTGTCTGTATTGCTGTGGAGGTTGCGGTTGGTGTCTGTGCCGCGGTAGACGTAGGTGTTGATGTTCGTATTGATGTTGGTGTCGCACTAGTCGTTGCGGTTGGTGTTGGCGTACCCAGGGTAGTGCCCTGCCACTCGTACGCACCGATGTCGCAGATAGCAGTGCCGTCATAATCCCCATCCACAGGTCTTGGCAACCCGCGTTGGTCTAAATTGTTGATAGGTGCGGCTGCACAAATGGTATTGTCGCCAGCGTCAATGGCATCACTACCAGGCAGAAGGGCAAGGGTCTGAGTCGAACCGCCGTTGTCAGCCAGTGTGGTGGCAAGGCCAGCATAACCGCTGGAGATGTCACCCGGGCCGTTGAGGTTACACGAGCCATCGCTGTCAAGGTTGTGGCCCAGGGAGGTGAAGATACCATCACAATCGGTGTGCACATTGAACGGATCAGCATTGAGCGGATCAGTGGGGATATTTCCCGCAATAATTGTGTTGGCAAGCCAGGCTAGGCCGTCGTTGCTGATGCCACCAGCTCCACCCCCATAGGCTGTATTGCTGACGATGGTGCTGTTGATAATGCTTAGATTGCCACGGTTATAGATGGCACCGAAACTCATAGCCCTGTTACCAGTGAAAGTACTATTCGTTACCGTTAATGTGCCAAGATTGATAATACCTCCGGTGATCTCGCTTGAATTATTGTTCGCAAAAGTGCTGTGATCTATTGTTACATTACCACTAGTGGTCAAGCCACCGACATGCTCACCCGCGCCATTCCCTATGAAGGTGCTGCCTGTGATCAACACGCTACCACTCACATAGCCACCACCGACGCTTATATCAGCAGCGTTGCCGCGAAAGATCGTACTGATTATCAAAATTGTGCCCCTGGCATTGATGCCGCCTTCGGTAGCGGCATAGTTCCCCATGATGCGGCTATGGCTTACCGTCAGGTCCCCCGTGTGGAATATAGCACCACCCGTCGTATCGGCGGAGTTCCTCAGAAATTGACTATTGACGACACTCGTGGTGCCGGAACTCTGAATAGCGCCACCAGTGAGAGCGTAATTCTCCGAGAATGTACTCCCTACGATGGTCGCTGCATTTGTGCTATAGATGGCACCGCCAAGACCTCTCTCACTCCCATCACTACCCCAATTGCTGGAGAAGGTACTGTCTTGCACGAACAATGTACCGTAATTGCGGATAGCTCCACCCGCCTGTAGATCATCATCTTCGATGTTAATCCAGCCGCCCTTGTTATTCGTAAAGACACTACTCGTCACCGAAAGCGTACCACTGTTCACAATGCCACTGCCCAGCGCGTCCGCAATCGTCAAGCCAGTCAGGTCCAGTAAGATACCTGCCGTGATCGTCATGGCACTGACACTGCTATTGCCACTCAGTATCAAGTTAGCCGCACCAGGACCGCTGAGGACCAAGTGATCTTCAATGGCAGGCAGTGTGCTGTCGAGCAGAATCGTGCCATTGACGCCAAAGCTGATCATGTCCATGCCAACTTCTCCAGCAGGACAGGCATCCACAGCAGCATTGGTGTTTGCCGCCGTGATTGCTTCGCGCAGTGAGCAATCACCGTCGCTATTCAATTCATCATCTAAGGTTGTGACCGTAAAAGTGGTCGCGTTGACAGATGGAATACCGAGGATGAGAACTATTCCTGCCAGCAAGAAAGAGATAACCGTAGCAAGAAGATATTTGTGCATAGGGGACTCCTCTATAATAGATTACACACTCCACAGGTAGTATGAGTGAATCATCCAGGGGATGCAAAAGCAAATTGATAGAGGTTCAGCAATACAAATATCTTACGTAATTATATGGTTGGCCCCAATGTCAAGACCAAAAAGTGACGAAAATAAGGTGGAACGAAAAGCAACAACAACATCGGTGTTTAAGCAAAGTGTAACTCGGCTGGCGTACAATAGTTGAGGCTCTGATGTGGCCTCTCATAATTATAGAAGTGAAAGTAGTCGGTCAATCCAGCTGCCAGTTCCGGCACCGAGGCGTAGTCTTTGAGGTAGATGTCCTCATATTTGAGGCTACGCCATAAGCGTTCGATGAAGATATTGTCCAAAGCTCGGCCACGACCGTCCATACTGATACGGATGGTCGCTCGTTCCAGACAAGCCGTGAACTCATCGGCGGTGAATTGCGAACCCTGATCCGTGTTAAAGATAACCGGTCGCCCTTGGCTAAGTGCCTGCTGGAGTGCATCCAGGCAGAAGTAACCATCCAGCGTATTGGAGAGTTGCCAAGTCAGTACGTAGCGACTAAACCAGTCGATGATGGCGACCAAATACATAAAGCCTTGACGCATCGGGATATAAGTGATGTCTGCACTCCAGACGAAATTGGGATGAAGAATCTCAAGGCCACGCAGCAAATAGGGATAGATTCTTCTTTCCTGAGCGGCTTTGCTCGTCTTGGGCTTAGGATAGATGGCCTGTAGCCCCATCTTCCGCATCAGTCGCCTGGCCCGTTTGGCGTTCACCGCATAACCTTGTCGTCGCAGATGAGCGGTCATACGCGGCCAACCATAGAATGGAGTCCGCAGATATTGCTCGTCCAACAGTCGCATTAGGTGCAGATTCTCGGCTGACTCACCGACTGGTTCGTAGTACAGGCTCGAACGGTTCAAGCCCAGCAATTCACACTGGCGACGCAGACTCAAGACAGGATGGTCTGGCTCAACCAGATTCCGTTTTGCATCAGGCGAAAGGAGCAGCTTTTTTTTTCAGCCACTCCAGTTCCATCTTGAGGCGGCCAATTTGTTCGTAGAGTTCCGACTGTTCTGCATTCTGCGCTTGGGCTTCTTTGTCGCCATTCCGATTGAACACATCGGCCCCACTTTCCAGCAATTGCCGTTTCCATTGGCTAATCTGGTTTGGGTGTAATCCATATTTGGTCGCCAACTCACTCAACGTCTGTTGGCCTTTGGCAGCTTCCAGCGCTACTCGAAATTTGTAGTCCGGGCTAAACTGTCTGCGATTCTTGGACATTTCCTGTGACCCTCCACGTCTAGAAAAACTGTGGGTTTTCACCTTAGCTCGTGGTCTAGTTTATGGGGCCAATTATATTACCTAGCCACCGTACACTTTTTTGATACCGCAGTTTTCTCGGCAGATAAGGCGGAAATCTGTGCCGCATGACCCCAAATTCTAGAATATTTGTGAAGTCCAGCCTATAAATTCAAGGTTGCTGAGGCCA